>Ga0100396_1003342_pt1 | contig 10448 bp, 11 predicted proteins | sample CryGeymeta201520_FD_81551 | JGI IMG/M metagenome (GOLD analysis project Ga0100396, IMG submission 81551) | Groundwater microbial communities from Crystal Geyser aquifers in Utah, USA - Crystal Geyser metaG 2015-20 | ecosystem: Environmental > Aquatic > Deep subsurface > Groundwater | place: USA... | reverse complement strand
GGCTGCCTGGACAGTTCCGCCGGCAGAATACAAAGCTGTCTCATAATACCCAGTCCTCTTCACCCCCTCTATCATATCTCTTGAATGGACTTTGACTAGCATTTCCTCCGTAGCCGGTTTGACATAATAGGGATTATCGCTAGTATAAACACCATCATAGTAACTAACATTCTCCTTATCCAGGATATTAGCTAAAGCTTGAGGGAAATCCTTTAACCTTTGTCCCTCAAAGCGAGGGAAAAAGATGCCCGTTTTTTTCCTTTGCCTCATTTGTGCCTGAAGGTAACCTTAAATATACTATACGAGATTATGAAAAGAGGAAAGTTACCCCAAGTCACTCGGCAGGAAATAGATGAGGCTCTATCTTATTGGGATATACCTGAAATGCCAGAACCAGTTATGTCAAATTGGCTATATGAGCTGGTGAAGCGAAATGTCAAGAGGGGTAGATTTTTCCACCTAAGAGATGTGCTACTCCACCGGCAAGCTGATTGCCTGGGTTATGCCCAGCTAATGAATTGCTTGGGGCAAAGATTTGGCTTGGATAGCGGCATTGTTGAGATAGTCATAGACAACGGAGGGCGATATGTGCCACATTACATTAACTTGATTAAATTTTCCTCGGGCAAAAGGCAATTTATGGACTTATGGTATGGCGGCAAAGATATAAAACATCGTAGGATAGGAGCGCAGATTAAAGAAGGAAGGAAATGGCGAGTAAGAGATCTGGATTGGGATGAATTGGAAGATGTAGAAGACATAAAAGGATTACCGCCAAAGGCAATAGAAGGGATAATCCATTATGTTCTGGGCAATCGCCACCTGAGACTTGCCCTTCGAGATAAAAATGGAGCAGAATTTGATTGTGCCATACAGTATTACACTAGGGCAATCAGTTTATATCCCGGTTACGCCAGAGCACATTTCAATAGAGCAATTGCTTATGAGAATAAAGGAGAGCATGGGAAGGCAACTTTGGACTATGCTCAATCTTTGAGAGATGAATCGAGTCAAATCAGGGTGCTGGCAAGGGAACATGAAGACGTAATCGGACTAATGGAGCTTGATAGAGCAAACATAGGAATCAGAGAACAGGAAATATACCTGTTTTGGAAGGGCTTTATCACCGGCAAACAAATGACTTTACCAGATATAGCTAAGCACTATGGAGTGCCCGAGAGCAAAATGGGCAAGATAATATCAGCCGTAGAAGCGAAACTCGTTGCCATATTTTAGGTTTAGAGATAAAATTAGCTCTTTATGTGCAAGGACAATAACTAGTACCGTGCTCGACAAGTCTTAATTAAGATGAAGATTTTTTTCATGTTTGATAGTGCTACGCAAATAGATTCCAAAGGAGGTCCTAAAGACGCTTTATGGATAAGCTATATCCTAGTGCAGAAGAAGCAATAGCAGATATTGAGAATGGAGCAGTAATAGCAATTCCTGGTTTTTTCGCCGCTGGCGTCCCCAGGATTTTGCTAAGAGCATTGATTGCCAAAGGCATAAGGAACCTCACGCTGGCTTGTGGATGCGGCCCATTAGTGGGAGCTGCTGAAGAAAGAGAATTGCTTGTGAAAAATAAACAGATTAAAAAACTCATAGATTCCTATCCATTTTTCCGCTCAGCTAGCAAAGGGATGCAAGACCCATTCGAGCAAGCGGTTAGAACTGGCGAAATAGAATTAGAAATTTATCCTATGGGGACTTTAGCAGAGAAGTATAGAGCCGCTGGAGCAGGGATAGCTGCATTTTATACTCCCACAGGAGTAGGCTCAATAGTGGAGGAAAAGATCATATCCAACAATTCTTCTAGTCAAGCAATAAAGAAGGAGACGAGGATATTCAATAGTAAAAAGCATGTTCTGGAATATGCCTTGAAAACAGATTTTGCTTTTGTTCACGCCTACAAAGGAGATAGACAAGGTAATTTGCAATACAGAAAAACAGCGAGAAACTTTAATCATGTCATGGCTATGGCAGCCAAAGTAACTATTGCTGAGGTTGAGAATCTCGTCGAGCCTGGTGAAATTGATCCTGACAGTGTCCATACTCCAGGAATATATGTACAGCGGGTAATAAAAGTACCGCGACTCACATACGCAATAGGTATAGATTAAATTCATAAGGAGAGAAAATGTCAAAAAGATTTGAAGGGCTTTCTCGAGAGATGATCGCTCTGCGGGCCAGTAGGGAGATAAAGGATGACGAATATGTCAACTTGGGGATAGGAATACCAACTCTTATCAGTAATTGGATTGAAGGGAGAGACATAATGCTCCAATCAGAGATAGGGATGCTAAAAACAGGGCCATTGGCTGTGGGTGAAGATATTGATCAAGACCTTATAAATGCAAGCTGCCAACCTGTGACAGAACCTCCGGGAGCCAGTTACTTTGATATTTTTGAATCCTTTAGTATGATACGGGGTGGACACATAGATGTTGCAGTAATGGGAGCTCTTCAAGTTAATGAAAAGGGTGACTACGCTGGCTGGAATAACCCTGTAAGAGGCTTGGGAGACCTTGGAAGTGTAGGAGGTTCTATGGATCTATGCGCCGGGGCAAAGAGACTTATCATCACTATGGAGCATACCACTGTGGACAGCCAACCTAAAATTCTGCGTGAGCTCACTTATCCTGCTACCACCAGAGGGAAGGTAAAGCTTATAGTCACCGACCTCGCTGTGATTGAAGTTAATCCTGAAGGGCTTCTTCTTAAGGAAATCTATCCTGGGCTTACCCCCGAAGACATTCAGTCGGTGACCGAAGCCAAGCTTATAATAGCACCCGACTTAAAGGAAATAGAACTTTAAAGGCAACCGGGTATGCTAAAAAGAACTAAAAACAAAAGGTAAAATCTTGTTGATTCTGTGTGGCTAGTTTTTGATCGCTTGAAGAAATAGTATAGTATAGGCAAGAAGTAACAAGCAAAATCTAAAAGAAAAGGAGTAACCATGGAAAAAATACCCTATAAAAGATCAACTGGTGGATACTTGGAAGCATTACTTCAAAGTTGTCCTGATTGCATCTTAGCCATCGATGCCGAAGGCATTACCACCTTTGCCAATAAGGCAGCTAGTCATCTCTTCGAATGCGAGATGAAGGATTTGCTTGGTAAGAGCATAGCTATCTTCTACGAAACCGCGGAGAAAGCTAAGGAAACCAATCGCAAGCTTTATCAAAATGGCGGAATTATTCGAGATCATGAATCCACTATGAAGACGAAGGCTGGTAAAGTTATTCCAGTAAGGATATCAGCAGCACATCTCAGGGATAGCTCAGGAGATTACACCGGTGCCGTGGGTTACTTTCAAGCTTACCGTCCCTGGAAAGAAGAGGAATTGCGCCTCCAAGAGAGATTACATCAGCTAGAGAATGAGATCGTGAAATATTATGACTTAGGCGCTCCTATATTTCAATTATGGGACGGAATCTCAATATCAGGTATAGTGGGACGTCTTGATGTTACACGCCTTGAACGAATAAGAAACCACCTTATAGAACATATTAAGAGTATCAAGACTAAAGTCCTTTTACTGGATATCTCCTCGGCTATAATTACAGATTCTGAAGCAATCAAGACATTCGTTAAACTGGTGCGTACAATCAAGTTAATAGGAGCAGAGTGTTTCATTACAGGTATCTACCCGGAGATAGCTGGTGAAATAGAAGAATATGTAGCTGACACCGGTAGTTTCAGGACATTTACTACTCTGGAAATGTCCCTCGAGGCGGCTCTTTCCAGCGTGGGCTATAAAATAAACGAGCTTAGTAAATGAATATCTCTACAACCACGCAAATGAGGAAACGAGTACATCCCCTGTTTTTTCCCTCTAACGAGGTTTATAATAAAGCTAAAAACTAGGGAGGTAAAAGATGAATACTACAGAGTTTCTTGGCATTGCCACTGCCATTTGCCCGGATAGGCCAGCCATAATCTTTGAGGGCAAGAGATACACTTTCGCTCAGCTTACTGAACGGGTAAAGAGATTAGCTGATGCCCTGTCAAAATTACGCATCCAGAAAGGGGACAGAGTTGCTATCCTTGAGGTGAACTGTAATCAATATGTCGAGACTTATTTTGCCACAGCCAAGCTGGGTGGAATATTTGTGCCCCTGAATTTCAGAGCTAAACAAACAGAGTTAACCCATATGCTAAACAATGCTGAACCAAAGATTCTCTTTGTTGGGCAACGCTATGTTGAAATGGTGAATTCAATGCGCCCTGATCTCCCTTCGATCAAGCATTATATCAGTATAGGCGGCAAAGTTGAGGGCATGCTCAGCTATGAAGAGTTTTTAGCCTCAGGCTCTCCAGAAGAAAAAACATTTGCTGAAATTAATGACGACGATGCCACTGTACTTATGTATACCGCAGGAACCACAGGGCTGCCAAAGGGCGTGCCCCAGCCACACAATAGCTATGCTGTTTATGTCCTACAGAATGTTGAGCCACCTAATCCAGATATTGCCGAAACTAATCTCCTCACTATGCCTCTTTATCATGTTGCTGGTATGCAAGCAATGCTAGCAGCAATTTATGGTGGCAGAACAATAGCTTTGATGCGGCAATTTGATGCCAAAGAGTGGTTTGAGACAGCACAGCGGGAGAAAGTCAGCCGAGCGATGCTGGTACCGACTATGCTTAAGAGGATAGTTGATGAGCCTGATTTTAGCAAGTATGACCTTTCCAGTCTTCGAGTAATAACCTATGGTGCTGCCGCTTGTCCCTTCGAAGTCCTGAAAAAGACGCTAGAACTCTTTCCTGGGAGAGCATTCATAAATGCCTTTGGGACGACAGAGACTGCCTCTACCATTACTGCTCTTAGCCCTGAGGATTATGTCTTTACCGGAAAAGAAACAGCACAAGAAAGAGAGAAAAAACTAAGAAGGCTTTCTTCTTCTATTGGCAAGCCTCTCGAGGATGTAGAAGTACAGGTCAGAGATGAAGAAGGTCGGGTACTGCCGCGGGGAGAAGCAGGCGAAATTGTGGTTAGAGGACCAAGAATAATGAAGGGCTACTGGAGAGATGAGGAGAAGACAGCGAAAGCCTTTACTAAAGACGGGTGGTATCGCACCGGCGACGCAGGATACGTTGATGAAGAGGGTTATATTTACCTTACCGGCCGAGCTGACGATTTAATAAAAAGAGGCGGTGAGCTAATCTCGCCTGAGGAAGTAGAAAATGTACTCTATGCTCATCCCAAGATCGAGGAGGCAGCACTAATCGGTGTTCCTGATCCGGAGTGGGGGCAACAGCCTAGAGCCATAGTGGTGCTTAAGAAAGGGCAGACGGCTACTCCTGAAGAAATTATTGAATTTTGCCGGGCAAAATTGGCTGGTTTCAAGCGACCCCGATCGGTAGTTTTTGTTGACGAACTCCCCAAGACTTCCACGGGTAAAGTTTTGCGGAAAACTCTCCGAGAGCAGTACGGGAAGCCTTGAGAACAAGAAGAATTCCATATAATCTCAGCAGTAAGATTACGAACCCATTGGACACTTACGCAATTGGTCGCTTGAAAAAGAAACTCTTAATAAATGTAAGGAGATAACAAATTATGCTTGAGGCAAGCAAAAAAGCGGCAACAAAATTTGGGATAGATACGGAACTTATTGAAGAAAAAACGGATACCCGAAAGAATGTTGAGATTTTAGGTGACGACTTAACCTTTTTAAGCATCAGAGAATTCGAGAGAACGAAACACGTTCATCGGTTACATCCTTACCTAGGCAAATTTATCCCTCAATTAGTTGATGTCTTCTTAAAAAAGTACTTCAAAAAGGGCAATATTATTCTTGACCCTTTTTCAGGTTCAGGGACAACTCTTGTAGAAGCAAATGTTTTAGGCATGAACTCCATTGGCATAGAATTATCTCCTTTTAACGTGTTGATTCAGGAAGTAAAGACCAGAAAATACAATATTCCAGAGGTAGAAATAGAGATTAAGGATGCCTTAAAAAGGTTGAGGTCTTTTAGCTATAATCTACAAAACAAAAAGCAGCTTCTTTTTGGTGAAGAGGTAGAAAAATTTGAGACTGATAGTGACTACCTAAAAGAATGGTTTTCAGTAAGGGCATTACAAGAAATCTTATTTTGCAGAAGCATAATCAAAGATTATAAAAATCAAGATGTTTTAAAAATAATTCTTTCAAGATCAGTTCGCTCCGCTAGGCTTATTCCTCATTATGATTTAGCCCGTCCTAGAAAGGCAGTCAGAGAAACTTATTGGTGTATCAAGCATAAGAGATACTGTGAACCAATAAATGAAGCATTAAAGTTCATCAACCGTTACAGCTGGGATACTATAAAAAGATTAAAGGAGTTCGATAAAATAAGAACAGATGCTTTTATTAAAATTATTCAAGGAGATGCAAGGTTTGTTAAGTTGCCAGAAAACTTAAGAATAGATGGGATATTTACCTCTCCTCCTTATGTGGGTCTCATAGATTACCACGAACAACACAGATATGCTTATGAGCTTTTTGATTTTCCAAGACAGGACGAGTTAGAAATTGGACCAGCCATAAAAGGGCAGAACGGAGCTGCAAAAGTGGAGTATGTTAAAGGGATAATAGATGTTTTTAAAAATGTGTCCAAAAATATGGTTGATGGTGCACTGATTTTTATTGTGGCAAATGATAAATTTAATTTATATCTTGAAATAGGGAGGCAATGTGGATTTGAGCTAATAGACGTTTTCAATAGGCCCGTTCTAATGAGAACTGAGCGAGACGAAAATAAATTTTTCGAGTCAATATTTTATTTCAGGAAGGTGTGAAATTATGGCTTTATCATCGAAAACAGCAAAGGAAATTGCAGACCTCCTTACGACTACTGCAAGAGAAAAATTAAGAACCTATCATCCTGAAACAGTCCATATGCCTTTTCATTATAGACTACTTGGCAAGGATAGGTATGCTATGTTTTCATTTATTCAATCAATTAATACGACCTTTGGTATGTCTATCTGGGAGCAAGTCGCTGTTATTTTGGCTAAAGGAGTTGGCAATTATGCAGAAAGACAACATGGATTACTTGGTGAAGTAGATGCAGAAACTGAGAAACTTATCAGTGAGCTCCACTACAAGTTGAGGAAAGGTGAAATTACTGCAGACAAGAATGATGAGGTTGAACACATTAGAAGTAGAATAAAAAAGGGACAATCTAGGGTTGATCCAGATTCGGTTGTAGACTTATTTGTAAAAGACAAAAACACAGAAAATTACTTTGATATTACCAGTGCAAAACCCAATATGAAAGAGTTTGTAGCGTTAAAACTTAAACTTCTTAGGTGGGCTGCTCTAAGGTTAAGTCAAGATAAGAACGCTAAGGTTTTCACAAGACTAGCAATTCCATATAACCCTTACCATCCTGAACCTTACGAGAGATGGACATTGAAGGGATTATATGATCTAGAAAACGGAGAAATTTTAGTTGGCGAAGATTTTTGGAATTTTGTTGCAAGTGACAATATCTATGAAGAACTTTTAGATGTGTTTCAGATCGTTGGTGAAAAATTGAGAGAGGAGATTGATAAAAAATTCGCCGAATTTAGAAAGGAGAAATAGCCTTGTTAACAATAAAAAGGCGACCAACAGCATATAACAGAGTGTGTCTGGCTTCGCTCAAATCCAGCTTCGCTGGACTTCAGATACGCTCGAAATGTTAGGCGACATGCAAGTGCAAAGAATATATCGGTCATGTGACAATTAAAATTGAGAGGAACAGATGAGGACTATTCCACAATTAACAGTCCGTTGTTCACAAATGTGCGAAGAGAAGGGGTGCCGGTATGAAAGAAATAAACTCTCTAATCGAAAGGACGAAGAGGTATCTCAAAAATGCCGAAATACTCCTTGAAGAAGGGGACTATGAATCCACATTTTGTCAAAACTGGCATTCGGACGTTATCGGAATTCCCTCGCCGAAAATTGTGAGGTGATAATATAAATATGGTAAAACTTATGTTATACAAAGCTATCATTTATGAAAAGAAGGGATTTGTCGGCAGTATTACACTTAATCGTCCGGATAGCGGTAACGCCATAACAACTCAGTTAAGCCACGAACTCGCTGATGTTTGCGCTCATATCACTTCTGATGAAGAGGTAAGAGTAGTAATTATAACCGGTGCGGGAAAGCACTTCTGCATCGGCACTGATCCGGCTGAGAAAAGCCTGCCCACTATTGCCAGGGCGATACTCAATATAGATCGTCCAGTTATTGCCGCTATTAATGGCGATGCCCTGGGGCAGGGTCTGGAGCTGGCTCTGGCTTGCGACCTCAGAGTTGCTACTGACACAGCTCACTTCGGTCTGCCTCAAATTATTTCGGGATTTATCCCCTCGGATGGTGGCACACAACTCCTGCCCCGTATTATTGGCAAAGGGCGAGCTATGGAAATGATTCTTACCGGGGAAACTATAGACGCCACACGAGCCTGTGAGATTGGTTTGGCTAATAAGGTAGTTCCTTCGCCAGAGCTCATGCCCACAGTGATTGAGATAGCAAACGAAATGGCTTCCCGTGCCCCTATATCATTGAGATTTGCTAAAGAGGCAGTATGCAAAGGGTTAGAATTAACTTTGGAGCAAGGGCTGCATTTAGAGTCTGACCTCTATTCATTATTGCAGACAACAGAGGATCGAGTCGAAGGCATTAAAACTTTTCTCGAGAGGAAGAAACCTCAATTCAAAGGGAAGTAAGATTGTCTCCATGAACACTTTCCAAACCTTGATTTACGAGAAAAAGGATAGCATAGCCTACATTACCCTGAACCGCCCTAAAGCTCTAAATGTCTATAACATTCAAATGCGTGACGAGTTATATCAGGTTCTGGGGGCTGTTAGAGACGATCCGGATGTAGCAGTCGCTATCCTCAAGGGAGCAGGGGATAAAGCCTTCTGTGCTGGGGCCGACCTGACTGAATTCCTTACCGCACCGTCACCTATTATTGCCCATCAGGTGAGGTGGGAACGCGATGTTTGGGGGCTATTCCTCAGTCTCCCCCAACCAGTAATTGCCGCTCTGCATGGATATGTTCTGGGCGATGGCATAGAAATGGCACTGTGCTGTGATATCAGAATAGCTTCCAGCGATGCCCAGTTTGGCGCACCTGAGGTCGGACTAGGCATAATCCCGGCTGCTGGCGGGACGCAAACTTTACCACGCATGGTGGGGAGAAGCAAAGCCCTGGAAATGTTGCTTACCGGCCGCCGCCTCAATGCCCAAGAAGCATACAAAGCAGGTTTGGTCAATCGAGTAGTGCCAAGAGAGGAACTTTTGCCCACCACCGAGGAAATTGCCAGGAAGATTGCATCCTATAGCAAGATGGTAGTTAGAATCACCAAACAAGCAACAATAAGAGGTTTGGATTTGACCCTCAATGAAGGCTTGGAGCTAGAAAAAAGACTAGAAACCCTGAATCAAGTTCAGGGTTTCTAGCATTACAAAGCGAGCCTGACTGACACTTTTTCTCGACCTCTAACTAGAATTGAAGATGGTTTCACAAAGGGGCTAATATTCAATGTACCGGTGAAGGTGAAATATGGAATCATTGATTAAGAGGGCAGCTCGAGATCTAGTTAATTCGAAATATGCCATTGCCTTAACTGGAGCTGGAATTTCAACTGAATCAGGAATAGCTGATTTTCGCGGTCCCTCAGGAATTTGGACAAAAGATCCTGAAGCAGAAAAAAGGGCTTACCAAAGTTATGGGAAATTTTTGGCTAGCCCAAAAGAATACTGGGAGGAAAGATTAAAAAGCCCCTTTTTGTTGGGAGATTTAACCAAAGTAGTACCAAATCCGGGGCATTATGCTTTAGCTGAATTGGAGAATATGGGAATTTTAAAAAGTGTAATTACCCAAAATATTGATGATTTGCATCGAAGAGCAGGATCAAAAAATGTCTTGGAATATCATGGCAACGCTTTCAGATTAAGATGTGTTTCCTGTAATGCCAGATTTGACCTTGAGGAATATGATATGGAAAAACTAAGAGAAGAAGGGAAGCTACCACCCCTTTGCAAGAATTGTAGCGGAGTGATAAAGCTAGACGTTGTTCATTTTCAAGAGCCAATTCCTTCAGACGTTGCTCATCAAAGCTTGGAAGAGGTCTGGAAATGTGATTTGATGCTAATTGCTGGAACCTCGGCTGTTGTCTATCCCTTCGCCAATTTGCCAAGAGTAGCCAGGCAGAGAAAAGTTGAAAAGGAAAAGAAAACCGAAACAGGTTTGTACGCCGTGGGAAAAATTCTGGCTGTGACCATAATTGAAATAAATGCCGAATCAACACCATTGACTTATGAGAAAGTCTCAGATTACTTAATTCAGGGAAAGACTGGCGAAATTTTGCCAGAAATAGTTGAGGAAGCGAAAAAGTTGCCCCCATTTACATGTTAAATAACCTAACTTTCCCTTTGTAGTCTTATCCGCTATTGGCAAG
>Ga0100396_1003337_pt1 | contig 10457 bp, 9 predicted proteins | sample CryGeymeta201520_FD_81551 | JGI IMG/M metagenome (GOLD analysis project Ga0100396, IMG submission 81551) | Groundwater microbial communities from Crystal Geyser aquifers in Utah, USA - Crystal Geyser metaG 2015-20 | ecosystem: Environmental > Aquatic > Deep subsurface > Groundwater | place: USA... | reverse complement strand
TGGCTTCGATCACGTTCGCCAGCGCCAGCAACGTTCTTTTGACAGGTTGAGGACCGGGACTGACGAGCAATACCCCGGTAATCGTGCATTTATCTGGGGCAGACGGGGTGGGGATAACGGTGACGATATAGGGCGTCATCGAGGCCTGTGGGAAGGTCGGCTTGCATGCCCCCACAACGATAACGGCCAATAGCATGAATAGTATTGAGAGACAATGTTTCATAGCGTTTGAAAAAAGTTGAGGAGCTGCTTTTGAGCAGCTCCTCAACGGTGAGATTGAATAGGGGGTAGAGGGTTAGTAGTTCAGGCCTTCGTAGACCGATAGACCGTCTTCGGTGGGGATGGCCGAGCCGGTGTTCAACTCGTTGACGACCGCGGCGATCTTGGCGTCGCCGCCAGTAGCAGTGCAGGTCGCTGAACCAACATAGGGAACAACAGTTGCCTGGTTGAGTTGCGTGGTGGTAAGAGCCGCCCCTGGAGCAACTGCTGTCGAGGGAATGTTCGGAGGCGCGCCCGCGCCGCTAAAAGTGCACGCGATATTCGTAGATAACGTGCCAACATTTGCCACTGCAAAACCGGTGAAGATACCGTAGTTGCGATCCATGATCAGCGGCAGGCTGACATTGGCGGTAGCAACCGAGGGATCAATCGCGCCGTAAGCGGCCGCTGTAGAGGCGCCAGTTGTAACCTGGTTGACCACGGCCACTAACGGGTGGCTGGCGGTGTTGGCCGTGACCTTGGCCGAGCCGACGAAAGCCGCCGAGCCTGCGCCACCGCCGTTGGTGTAGCAACCAGCTGGCATGGATGGGAAGCCGAAAGTAGCGGATTTACCAGCCAGAATTGTCTTGGTTTCAGTGCAACTGGCGCCCGGGAAGCCTGCGCTGGGGGTGTAGGTCAGGGTGACATCAGTGTTCGTGGCACCGGTGTTCATGATCTGGATACCAGTGCCAGAATTGTAGTATCCGCTACTCACCAGTGGCATCACCGGGGCGGTGGAGGCGGTGGTGAAGCCGTTGTAGGCCAGCAGGTTGGGCAACAGCCCTCCACCGCTACCGGTAACCTGCATGACGGTGACCGCCACAGGCACCGAGCCGCTGCTCGTGACAGTGGCCGCGCCGACATAGGGTGTCGGAGTCAGGCAGGCGGTGGCCGCCTGATCGAAGGTGTGCGCCGCGCCAGGCTTGAGGCCCGTGACACTGTCGGTGCAACCGCCGCCGTAGTCAATCGTTACATCGGTATTAGCCGTGCCGGTGTTCTGGACGTTCAACCAGGTGTTGATGCCGTAGTTGTCCTTCATCACGAGCGGCACGTTGATGGTGGTCGCCCCGGCGGTGAAGCCAACATACGAGGAGCCGTAAGCGCCGCTGTTGCCCAGAACATTGGTGATGGCGGCAAGTTGCTTATCGGAATCCACCACGACCGAGCCATTGAACCCGGCGGAAACAGCGCTCAAGGGGTAGTAGGTCTTGCTACTGTTGGCAGGGATCGTGTCGGCCACGCTGGCGGCCTCAAGGCCATCCGACTGGTTGATGAAGTGGATGGTGATGTTGGCAACGGTGCCTTCCAGGTTCTGCAGTTGGAAGCCAGAGGTATAGCTGGTTACATCTGCGAACGCGATCGAAGGCAGGGCCAGTGCAAGGATGATAGTGAGTGCAAGAGCTATTTTTTTCATTTGTTTCTTCCTCCGTTTTGGAATGTGGGTTATTGAACTGCCCTGATTTTACCTTCGGTGGTCAGAATAGCAATAATCCATTCGGATTATTTTCCCGAGCCGGGGGTATCCTCAGCCCTCTTTGGAGTTGAAACCGTGGCTTTGGTATTCTTTCGTAGCCGGATTGGAAGATCGAGGGTCGCCCACACCAGCCCTGCCAGCAACAGGAGCGAGGCCAGCGACCACAGGCGAACGAGCAAGACGAAGGCCACTGCAACCGGGAGGGTCTGGCTGGGTGTCAGCACCAGGATCATAGCGCCGTCACGTAGCACAGGGGTGCCGGGTAGCCAAAAGAACAAATTCCCGACTGCCACCGCGACCGACCAGGAAGCTATCACTGGGATCAGCATAAACAGGGATACATCCGTGAGGCTTGCCAGCAGTACAAACATAGCCATCCCCCCAATGAGTAAAATAATAATTTCCACGCTGACCCAGATGACCAGTTCTTTGAAGTTAAAGTCGGCTAACGGAAGCCCATCTTTTTCTTGTTTGGTTCTTTGCAACGCCCAATTTACCAGGCGGTTAAATATTCGTGGGTGGAGCAAGGTTAGGGCTAATATCGAAAAAAGAAAACCAATCTCTGGCTTCTTCCAAAGACTGATATCTGGACGCACAAGGGTAGATGCCATGTATAACCCGGCCGCGGCGAGGCCAACGACAAGGGTCTCAACAATGCTTGCTGTGGCTACAGGGATGCCTTTCGCGCCCAAGCGCTGATAGAGAACTGAACGGCTCACAATACCCCACACGCCTCCCGGCAAAATCAGGGGCAGAGAACTATAAGAGTAGATTCTCAAATCATCGCGTAATGATTGGCGTACGCCATAGCTTGCCAAGATTCTATGCCAGATTAGGACAGCGATAAACAGACCAAAAAAACCAATGGCAAACGACAGACAAAGAAGGGCGAGATTCAAGTGGACAGTTTTCTCAAGCAATTTGGTCCCATCTCGCATGAGGATCACAACGATAAAAACAATGGCGAAAAGGATCAGAACAATACCTACGATCCTGCTTAGATTTGTGTTGAGTAAGCGTCGAATGAATCCTTGCTTATCATCGCCTGTGCGACTATCTACAGTCATGAATTTATGCCTTGCAATTTACTACCCTTCTGGTTTCCAAACTAGAAAATCACCGATTGCCAGGACTTCGATCCCGCAGTTGATGAACGTGTCAATCGCCTCTTCAGGAGTGTTGACAATCGGCTGAGAGTCCACATTGAAACTGGTGTTCAACACGGCGGGGATACCGGTTATCTCCTCGAAGCGCTTGATCAACTGCCAGTAACGAGGATTGGTAGCTTTGCTGACCGTCTGCGGGCGAATCGTGCCGTCCACGTGCGCCGCGGCCACGATCTCGGCTTGGCGCTCCGGCAGGGCGTTGAAGGCCAGTATCATGAACGGCGACGGCATGGGGTTGGCGACGTAACGATCAACCCGCTCCTCCAGCACAGACGGGGCGAACGGCCGCCAGGATTCACGATGCTTGACCTGGTTGTTGACCCGGTCTTTCATTTCGGGCAGTGATGGGTTGGCGAGAATGCTGCGATTGCCCAGGGCGCGCGGCCCGACCTCGGAGCGACCCTGAAACCAGCCGACGATTTTGCCGTCCGCCAGGATTTGCGCGGTCTCGGAGAAGATATTGCTGCTCTTTTTGTAAGGGTAATTGCTGAAAGCCTTGAGCGCCTCTTCGATTTCCTCGTTGGTGAATTCCGGTCCCCAATAGGCATGCTCCATTTTCCAATCTGGCCAGTTACCGGTTTTTTCAACGTAGACCGTCATTGCCGCACCCAGGGCAGTGCCGGCGTCATAAGCGGCAGGTTGGATGAAGATTTCATCCACGAAGGGCAGCAAGGCCAGCTTGCCGTTCATCGAGCAGTTCAGCGCGGTTCCACCCGCCAGGCACAGACGGCGGATGCCGGTTTTATTGTAGAGGTAGTCAGCCATGCACTTGCCGGCGCGTTCCAATGTGTCTTGCAGCGTGGCAGCTAGATTTTCGTGATAATCGGTGATGGGGTCTTCTTTTTTGCGAGGCTGGATAGCATTCACAAAGGTTTTGCGGGTCTCAGGGTCAATCACAGGGAAATCGCCATCCCAGTTGACGAAAGGCAGCCCCTTGGGATCGGGAGTACCATAGGCGGCCAGTCCCATCACCTTACCCTCGCCGCTGTGCCGTCGGAAGCCGAGCTTTTCGGTAATCTCTTCGTACATCAACCCCCAACTACCCCGGTTCGAGACCGTTTTGAAGATTTCGATTTTCGTACCCTGCCCGAAGCCCAGGATGCCCGACTCGTTGCCGCCGCTGCCATCCAGCGAGAGAATGTTGGACTCAGGGAAACCGGAGGCGTAGAATGCGCTGGCAGCATGGGCTTGATGGTGGTTGACAAAGACCACCCGGCTACGGTCATAGCCCTCAAGGGGCAATTTTTTCTCGTAGGTGATTCCATCTCGCAGCCACATGGCGGCCTGGTTCAGCCCGGAAAGAAATCTTTCTTCGCTGCGCAGGGTGCCTAACACGGCGCGCATAACGCTGTCGAAGCCGACAGCTATGTAATCAACCTGTCCTAATTTTATCCCTGCCTGTTTCAGGCAATAGTCCATCGCCAGCCGGGGAGCCATGCGTGGGGCATGCTTGATGCGGTTGAGACGTTCCTCCTCTACCCAAGCGATGAGCTGGCCGTCAACCAGGATGCAGGCAGCGTTGTTCCACGAGATAGGGTGAGTGATACCCAAGATAATCACAGAAACTCCTCCAAATAAGAGTGGTTATAGTATCGGCTTTAGCCATTGCAAAGCCAACGGATTTTATCACAAAGATCTCACTATCCCGGTTTCTTTTCGCAAATAAACAGGAAGCAAAACGCCAGGTTCAGCGGTACGAGTGGCGCGACCAACAGCCGTAGCAACTCTTTCGGGCGGCGCAGGTAGTAGCCCCAGTCCGAGACGCGGTAAGGCCAAGGGCGCTCGTATTTGATCGTCTGTGTTACCTTCAAACCATTGCTTTCCAGCAGATATACCCAATCGGCGCGTGCCCCATAACGCTGAACAGGTTGGTTGTCGGCGGAAGTTTCCCCGGTGCGCATGGCGTGCCAAACATTGGTGAGCAGGCTGAACGTGTTGGGCACCAAGATGAAGGCCTTCCCACCAGGCTTGAGCACCCGTACCATCTCACGTACGCCTTTCGCCGGGTCGTCGAAATGTTCCAAGCTACCGATGTTGGTCACAAAGTCGAAACTCTCACTGGCGAAGGGGATGTTCTCCCCCCGGCTGACCCCGATTGAGGCATAGGGTTTCACGCGCTGCGCTGCCGACCGGGCAACAACCTCCGAGAGGTCCAGCCCGACCGCCTGCAGTCCGTGCTGCCCGGCCAACCGTACGACTTCCCCGGCTCCGCAAGCCACGTCAAGCAGTCTTCCTTGTGTGGGCAGGCGCAGATTTTTCATCAGCCACAAGTAGAACGAATCAATTTGTGACAGGCTGGTTTGTTCGTACAGGGCGTTGTATCCCTGACGGGACTCCTCCAGGTTCTCTGCTTCCAATCGGATTTCAAGCAAAAAAGGACCTTGATGACTCACGTTGGGTTACTCCATTCGTTTGCGCGCAAATACGGCGATGACACTGCCGTGTTGCAACCAATTCATCACCGTAAAATATGGTTCGAAGATGAAACGTACCCCCGGAAAACTTAGGATGTGGCTCACCGGCTTTGCCCATTTGGGGGCGCGTGCCACCAGCCAGCGCTCCAGGCTGAGGATGAATGGATAGTACGACGGCATGAAGCACATCCAAACCAGCGGCTCGAAGCCGGTTTTCCGTAGTAAAGCAGATAATGTCTCGCGGGTGAAAACGTACAGATGGCGCGGCGGGTCATAACCAATCCAGTGCGGGCCGAACCACTGCCGGTCGGGACTATGCCAGTTTGGCACGTTGATGGCAAGCAGACCGCCCGGTTCGAGTAGCGCCGCCGTACGCTTAAGAGTTTCGGTAGGCGAGAAAGTGTGTTCGAGCACATCCCAAAAGGTCACGACATCATAGGATTGCGGCGTCAACGGGGCTTCTTCCAGTATTCCTTGAAACACATCCAATCCGAAGCGGCTGCGGGCGTACTCAGCCGCCGAGGAGACAGGTTCGACCCCAATGGTCTGCCAACCATTCTGGTCCATCTCGTGCAGGAACAGCCCGGTGCTGCATCCCACGTCCAGGATGCTCCCGGTGCGCCGCTCGCTGAACTTTTCGACCAGCCTGCGCCGATGCGCCAGCTTGTACCGTCGCATCCAGCGCATCAGCCAGAATCGCTCATCTTCCACTGCCGGTCGGAAGCAATTGTAATCGTCTGGGTAATAGGCCCCGATTTCCTCCGGCGTGGGGCGCGGGTTTAGATACACCAAACCGCAATTGCGGCAACGCAACAGCGAGCTCCCCTCCGGCACGAGTTGATGCCAGCCTGGGCCGGCGAAGATGGTTTCAGCGTTGTCTGCACCGCACAAATTACAGGATACCGTTTCCATCAGCAAAGTCTCGATTGATAAAAATCTTCCATCTCGTTCGCTAGTTTCTCCCAATTGAACACGGTTTCTGCCACGTGACGGGCAGTTTGTCCAATGAACCAGGCGCGGGCATCGTCGGCCAATAGCGTCAGGGTCTCCTCGGCGAAGCGGTCTGCAATAACGGGTGTTACCACGCCCAAATCGTACTGCGGGATAACCTCGGCTAAATCACCCACCGCAGTCGCAACCACCGGGCGGGCGACGGTCATGTAATCGTTCAGCTTGAACGGCCAGCGCCCACGGTTAGCCCCACTGTCGCACAATGGCAACCAGCACACGTCGCAGGCTGAAAGATAGGTGTACATCTCGGCATATTCGACCGGCCCGCTACGCACGATTGCCCCGGGGATGGACACCCAAGATTCAATGGGTCGGTTGAAATAGCCTGTGAGGATCAGCTTCGTCTGGGGGGCGGCAGCAAGTACACAGTTGAACGCCTCCGCCATGAAATGAGCGTCACGGGTATACGTGCCACCCACGAAGCCGATGTAGGTACCCTCGGCAGGCAGACCCAACACATCTCGGGCTGCCAGGCGATCCATCGGCTCAATGTTGGTATCTGACCCGTTGCGAATCAGCCGGATGCTTTCTGGCTTCACGCCCAAATCAATCGCCCGATGGCGCAAGGCGGTGTTGATAACAGTCGTCCCGTCGGCGCGGGTGCGATAGTGGTTCTCGAAGAAGGTTTCTACAGGGCGTAGAACGGCGCGCACCAGCGGGTTAGGACGCTCCTCAACGGAGCCGCCTGCCCCGAACCAGTCACACCAGTCGAGGAAAAGTTTTGCCCCGCGGCGTTTTGCCATTAATGCAGGCCAAATAACGATCGGGCGTGTCTCGAAACCATGCACCAGGTCGAACGACCGGCCGCGCAGCCATGCCAGCCGGTTCAGCGTATTCCAGACATCCCAACCCGAACGCAGCGAGCCGGGCAACAAATCGGGTGTCTCCACCAGCCTCACACCGCCGATATCGCGCTCCGAGATGCGTAGCTTGGCACGCGGTGCAGTGCACATCAACGTGACGGCGTGCCCGCGTTTCACCAGCACCCTGGCAAAGCCCAGTGCCCGCCAGAAGGTGCCCTTGCCGGTCTGGTTGTACAGAATCATCAGCAGGTTCACGGCCCAATCCTTGTTGCGCCGGGCATCACTCGAAATCATGGTACGAGGCGTCCGGCCAACTCTCTCGGACGAACACCAAGTCCATCTGCCACAGCGTATTATCGTGCGGGCGAAACATCGGGTCGGCCAGATCAACACAACGGAACCCCAGCACTCGCAGGTAGGCACACATCTCATCGAACAGCAGACATTCAGGGGCAATTTGATAATTGTAACACTCCATTATGATGATTTCGGTCGCCTGAAGAGTCCGCTGCGCGCCCTTGAGGATGGGCACCTCAAACCCGTGGGTGTCGAATTTGATAAGATAAGGGGCCGGCAACTGCCGCGAGATAACTTCATCGTCTACCGTGGTCATCGGGACGACCAGGTTGTGCGCGACAAAAGGGATATGAGAAGCCTGCCCGCCTAGCGGGTTGGATGCGTCGAAGTAGATTTGCCCCGAAGTTTCCCCGGCAGCCGCCATGATATATCGGATATTCGTATGTTCGCGGCAGAACTGCTTCAGCCTCGGCGCATGCACAGGTTGCGCCTCAACGAGCAGGTACTGGCAGTCTGGGAAATAACGCATGAAATCCCGCGACCAGCGGCCATCGGACGCGCCAATGTCAACAACAGTATTGAGGGCATGCCCACGGGCGGCGATGGCTTGGCAGGCATTATCCATTGTGTCGCGACCCGGGTTGAGACGGGTCAGGGTATAGCCGCGCGAAGCCAGCAGTTTTTTAATCGTTTTGCGGATAGCATCTCGAATGGTCATCTTTTTCTGTCCATTTGGCTCTGTCGGCGCCGTCTCGCCAGTGCCAGGTGCGACGGAAACACCCACAACGCCAGCGTGGATAGCACCGGTAGGCGCTCCAGCCGCCGCAACCAGCCGTTTACCCAGGCTGGGCCGCCGTAAGCGTTCACATAGGGGAAAACGATGCAATACTCGCGGCCAAAGCTTTTATGCAGCCCGCGTTGCAACTCGCCATACGAGAGAAGGCGGGTGGCATCGTACCCTACGCCTAAACGCCAGCGCACGTAACGCCTGGCACAGCGGCGCGGAAATAATCCCACCCAGCGGATTTTGACATGCGGCTCGGGCAGGAACAGGTCGAAGCGGTTGCGCGAATCGGCGGCAAAGATGCCGTCCGGTTTCAGCACGCGGTGCGCCTCGGTTAGCACCGACTCTGGCTCGAAAACGTGCTCAAGCACATTGAGGGCATTGATGTAGTTGAAGCTTTGCTCTGGGTAAGGAATGTGCTGCCCATAAGCCTGCACGAGTTGGAAGTTGGTGACGCCCTCAACCTCCAGCGCCTTGCGGGCCAGAATCAGATCCGGTAGGCTGGGTTCCAAGCCAACGACTGTTTGGTACTTCTTTGCCAGCGCCAGCATGCTGGTCCCCGAGCCGCAGCCCAAATCCAGAGCAACTTCGTTCCCCGCGGATGGAAAATACTCCACGGCTCTCGAATGAAACATCTCAACCATCCCGCGCCCGCGCTCTTTGAGCGTCAGGAGGTAACCCATCTCGTGGCCGCGCAGGTCGCCGTAGGTCGGGGCATTACGCATACGGATGTCAACCAATCCGGCGAAATCGGACTGCTGGTAGGCGGCCAGCATTCTCTCAACAATGGCCGCGTCTGCCGGGGTATTAGCCGCATCGCGGCCACGCAGATCGGGGATACCGCACGTTATCGGGTAATGCTGCCCGCAACTGGTGCAGGTTGCAACATCGGGGGCTGATAAATCCAGCGGTTTTCCGCAAATTAGACAGGTGATTGAAACTGGCATATTTTAGGTGGTTGAATTGTAACTGTTCAGCCGTCATTCCCCTACGGGGACGATGTGCGAGGAGTGAACGGAGTGAGCGACGAAGCAATCCCCGCGTCGACAAGGAGATTGCTTCGCATCCTTCGACTTCGCTACGCTCCGCTCAGGACGCTCGCAATGACGGATGGCTGAACAGTTACGTTGAATTCACTAATCTGCACCAATCTTTTTATTAGTGAAATTCACACAGATTAGCGAATTACTTGTCTTGCAATCCATCCCGCAGTCCGCGCCAGTAAGATTTGGCCGACTCGGAGCGCCCGGCGGCGAATAGTCGCAGGGTCGTTTTGATAGCACTGCCCAGCCGGTTTGGCACAATCACCAGCATCCGCCAGCCGCACCCATGCTTGCGGAAGTAACGTATGCTGGAACGCGCCATCCAGTAACGCTCGTCTGGCGCGTCGCTCCCGCCGCTACTCATGGCAACTTTGTGCCACATCTTCGCCTGGGGGATTACCCGGATGCGGTAGCCAGCCATGCGGATGCGGCGGCAGAAATCCATATCCTCGTAATAGTGCTCGAAGCGGTCATCAAACAGCCCGACGCGCTTGAGTGCCTCCCGGGTAAGCAACATCCCACAGCCGGTGACGAAATCCTGCTCGATGACCGGCGGCCAGTTGCCCGGATCTATCGTATTTCGGGCATCGTCAGATTTTTCGAGAGTCCAAGGGTGAGTTTCGCCCCCGATAGACCAGATTCGCTCTGGGTGATCGTAATAGTAGATCATGGGGGCTAGCAGACCCGTATCAGGAGTGGCGTACCGTAAGAGCATGTCAAGCCCATCACGGGCGATGATGGCGTCGTTGTTGATGATGAAGACGGCATCGGCACCCACCTCCAGGGCATGCCGCATCCCCAAGTTGTAGCCGCGCCCGAACTTCAGGTTGGTTGGGCTGGCAATCAGCTCGACTTGGGGAAACTTGCCCTGCAGAATGGAAGTCGAGTCGTCAGTCGAGCCGTTATCCACAACGATAATCTCAGGCGAGGTGCCTTCCTGGGCTAGTAGTGATTCGATACATGCAATGGTGTCAGCGGGACGGTTCCAATTGACTACCACCGCGTAGATACGCGGGGTGGGAGAGGCGAATTGGGCCATGACGTGGGGATTATATCATCGTCTCTATTTTATCAACCAGCTTCCCCCACTCGTCGCCGCCCGATGAGAGCGTGAAAGTCTCCGAAGCCGACACATTTTCTCGCAAGCTGCGCTCGATGGCATCGGCGAGCGCGCGTACATCTTTCGGATCAACCCAATACAGCCGGT
>Ga0100396_1003333_pt1 | contig 10462 bp, 10 predicted proteins | sample CryGeymeta201520_FD_81551 | JGI IMG/M metagenome (GOLD analysis project Ga0100396, IMG submission 81551) | Groundwater microbial communities from Crystal Geyser aquifers in Utah, USA - Crystal Geyser metaG 2015-20 | ecosystem: Environmental > Aquatic > Deep subsurface > Groundwater | place: USA... | reverse complement strand
GACGCACTACAAACGCGGAACAGCCGCCGAGGCTGAGGCGCCGGGCTGGTAGTGGCGCCGTAAGGCGTTTGTGTCGGCCGGCACCGCGGTAACGACCGCCCCACCAGCGCCGGAGACGACGCCCTTACGGGACGCCCCACCAACATTGAGGATTCACCCTGACGGGCCCACTACCAGGGTTTGGCAGCGCTGGTTAAGACGCCCTTACGGGACGCACTACGAACATGGCGTGCCTTTAGTTTCAGGGCGCGTGGATCAACGCGATCCGTTCTTTACTCTCTCGGCGCGTGGATCAGCTCGACCAGTTCCTTGGCCAGGTCTGGGGCCTGGGCTTCCCCTAGGGTCCGTTTCAGGGCCCAAAAAATACTCTTGAAGTTGTCTTCGAAGTTGGTCGGCGACACCCTCCCCAGTTCGATGAACTTGAGGATGATTTCCTTGGCCAGGCGGAGGATTTTTTCGTCGTCGGAATTCATGGGATTCGGCCCCGAATGATGTTAATAAGACCTCTGCCGGCTCGGAGGAAGGCCGTAAACCCAGAGCAGAGGCTTTGCTGATGTTAAAAAAAAGCCTCTGCCGGTTGGGAGGAAGGCCACAAACGCAGAGCAGAGGCTTTTAATGAGTTGGAATTGCCCCGGAAGGCAGCCCCGAACTCACCGATAGGGATAACACAGGGTTGCGCTCCGGTGCAAGGTGGATGTGCGGGTTCAACGGGGCCGGGCTGGGCCACCGACCAGAGGGGGGAATCCCATGGACAATGCGGCGCTCGGCCTGCGGCTGGTGTTCATGCTGCTACTGCTGGTGCTGTCGGCATTTTTTTCCGGTTCCGAAACCGCCATGATGGCGGTCAATCGGCTGCGCCTGCGGCGTCGGGTGAAGCGCGAACAGCGGGCGCGGTTGTTGCGCGACATCCTCAAGGAACCGGAAAAGCTGATCGGTACCCTGCTGTTTTGCAACAATCTGGTCAACGTCGCGCTGTCCGCCATCGCCACCGGTCTCGCCATTCGCTTCTGGGGGGAAACCGGCATGGCTTACGCCACCTTCGCCGTAACCCTGGCGCTCCTGGTGTTTTCCGAAATCACACCGAAGACCGTTGCCGCTTATGCCCCGACCCGGCTGGCGCTGGCGGTCGCGCCGGCCATCCGCCGGCTGATCCGGGTCCTGTACCCGCTGGTGCGGGTCCTGACTTTTATCTCCGACCTCCTGATCCGCATCCTGGGCCTGCACCGGTCACCCACCTCGGACCGAATCACCGAGGAAGAGATCCGCACCGCGATCGAAGCCGGCGGCGACGAGGGGGTGTTGGATCAGGCCAAACAGGACATGCTCATGGGGGTGCTCGGGTTGGAAGGCATTACCGTGGGCGATATCATGGTGCCGATCCGCGATGTGGTGGTGCTACCGGCGGACGCCGACCATGACGAAGTCCATCAGATCATCGAAAAAACCCAGGCATCGCGCTATCCGGTGTATCAAGGGGACCGTAGCGACATCATCGGCTTCATTCATGTGCGCGATTTCCTGCTGGCCCCGTCCGCGGAGCCCTTTTCCCTGAAAAAAATCCTCCGCCCGCCCCATTTCGTGCCCAATCTGCGTTCCATTCGCCGACAGCTCCTGAGTTTCCAGAAAGAACGCTCGCACCTCAGCATCATTGTGGACGAATACGGCGGCGTTCAGGGCATCGTGACCCTGGAAGACATCCTCGAGGAAATCGTGGGGGAGATCAGCGACGAGCACGACCGCCTGTTGAGCCGGGCGGTGAAACTGGCGGACGGCTCTTATCGGCTGGAGGGCTCGGCGCTCATCCGCGACATCAACCGGGGTCTTCACCTCGACCTTCCGGAAGCCGAAGTGCGCACCATCGCCGGGCTCATTTACAAGCATCTGGGCCGCATTCCGACACCGGGCGAGGAAGTGATCCTGGGGCGCTATCGACTGGTGGTGGAGGACGTCCGCAAGCGCAACATCCGTGCGGTGTGCTTATGGGTCCAGCCGCTCGAAGGGGTCGGCGCCGGGGTTTCCGCCGACGTCTGAAAGCACTTCGGCCACCATTTCCAGCAGGCGATTGCGGATGAAATCTCTCCTTACCAGGCGCGGGCAAGATGCCCGCGCTCCTAGGAAAAGGTCCACAATGATTGAAGTATTTCTGTCTCGGCGAGCATCAATCCTCGGGCTGGTGGCGCCCGCCGGCCGTGCTCGGGACAGAGCGATCATTTCTTCGGGCCGGCACAGAATTCATCGGCCGAGAGGCCGCCGTCGGTGTTGGTGTCACGAGCCTTGAAGAGATTTTCCGGATTGGCCTGTTTGTGGGGCATGGCGGAAAACTCCTCCAGGCTCAGCGAACCGTTTTGATCCTTGTCCATGGCCTTGAAGTGGTCCATGCATCGCTGTTTCATCATTCCGGGCTGGGGTTGCCCCCAGGCCGGGAGGCCCGCAAAAACCAGGGTTACCGCGAACAGAACCAACAGAGTCAACTGAACGATCCGATTGCCGTGCATGATGTCCTCCTGGATGTGGGTGTCTGGAGCTTGAAACCTGGCCGATGGCCGAAAAACGAATTTCGAGCTATCATAAAGCAATCGGTCCGAAATGGTCAAAAGGGAAAATCACGAAACCGCGCAGGGGGCTGCCATAACACGCCGTGGGCGGACAGGCGCCGGCCGGCAACGGTCGCCGCTCCAGGCTGCTCCATGTAGGTCCGGAGGGTGGAAGATGCTTCAGGTGGGGCTGGCTCAGGTGACGGGCCCAAACACGGAAGTGGTGGTGGCGGAAGTGATTCGCCGCTGCCGCGGGCAATTGGGGGAAACCGTTCCCCAGGCCGGCATTGTTTATGCCGGCGGGGATTTCCAGCATCAGGAAATGCTCGAGCGGATCAGCCGGCAGTTTCCTCGGGCGGCCCTGATCGGCTGCACCACGGCGGGAACCTTTTCCAGTGGTCACGGCTTCAGTGAAGATTCCATCGCCCTCCTGCTGCTGGCTTCCGATCGGATCCGGATCCGGGCCGGCTTCGGTGGCGGCCTCTCCACCGACCCCCGGGCCGCGGTAACGGCCGCTTTGGCCATGGCCGGTGGGGTCCCTGGAGCGAATCCCGCAATCAACCCCGGCGCCGGAACCGCCAAACTCTGTCTGGCGCTTGCCGACGGCCTCCGGCAGCCCTTCGATACCGTCTTGGGCTTCCTCAATCAGGCCCTGCCGAGCGACTGCCCGCTGTTCGGCGGTTGCGCCGCTCGCCTTGAGGAGTCGTTCCAGCCGACGCTCCAGTTTTGCGGTCGGGAAGTCCTGAAAGATGCACTGGTGGTGCTGATTTTTACCGGTCCTGTCCGAATCCTCGCCGAGCTTGCCAACAGCTGGCGCCCGATCGGCCCGCGCGCCCGGATCACTGCCGCCAACGGACCAACGGTGGCCCAAATCGGCGAACTGAAGGCGCTCGATTTTTATTACCATTACTTGGGTCAACACCCCCGGCCGGCGACCAATTTTCCGCTGGCGGTGGCGAACGAGAGCGGCGAGCGGGTGGTGATGCGGGGACCGGTGGCTTACGATCTGGATCTACGCACCGTCACCTTCACGGCGGCGATTCCGGTGGGGGCTCGGGTGCAACTTACCGAAGCGAGCCGCCGTTTCATTCTGGACGATACGCGCCGGGCCGCTGAGGCACTGGGAGACCAGGCGGCCGGCTTCAATCCGGATTTCGGTCTGGTTTTTTCCTGTTTTTTACGCAAGGAAGCGCTGGGCACCCGGATCGGTGAGGAATTGCGGAGCCTGGCGGCGCGCCTGCCGGCCCGGCTGCCGCTGCTGGGCTTTTACGGCAATGGGGAAATCGGCCCGCTCGTGCGCGGACAACCAAGCGAGTTTCACAACGCGACCCTGGTGGCCCTGCTGGTTGGGGAAGAAGGGGAAGAGCGCGCTCCGGCCGCCGCTGCCGCGGCTCCGGGGCCGGACCAAGTGGCCGGGCAGGACGGCGAAGTCCTCTGCGGCCTGGATGGGATGGACGGGCTCCGGTGCCGGATCAATCTCTTGCGCACCCGTCTGTACCGGTCGGAACGGGCCCGCCGCCGGTTGGAAGACATCAAGGAACTCCACGCCGCGCTCCATCACAAGGTGCTGGAAGAAGCGCTCGCGGCCCGGAAAAAGATTCGTCGCCAGAGAACCAAGCTGCGGGAAAGCGAAGCCCGGTTCCGGCGCATCTTGGAAACCACCAGTCAGGGTTTTCTGATGATGGATCAGGACCTGGTCATCCAGGACTGCAACCCGGCCTACTGCCGGCTCTTGGGATACGAGCGCGAGGAAATCATCGGCCGCCGGCCGATCGAATTCATGGATTCCGCCTACCAGGATTTCTTCATTCACAATCGCGATCGGATCCTGGCCCAGGATGAGCGGGAACTCGAGTCGGCCCTGGTCACCAGGGATGGGCGCACGCTGCCCATTCTGATCCATGGCAACACGCTCCGCGACGCCGATGGGGTGGTCCAGGGGCACATGGCCTTCATGACCGATATGAGCGTCCACAAGAAGGCCCTGTTGCTGGCTTCCGAAGTGCAAAAGGGGCTCCTGCCCCGGGCCGCGCCGCCGCTGGAGGGGCTTGATATATGCGGACGCAGCGTGCCCTGTGACGAAATCGGCGGGGATTATTTCGATTACCTGTATGGGCCGGAATTTCCCAATCACCGCTTCAGCCTGGTGGTGGGGGATGTGATCGGCCACGGGATCGACGCTGCCCTGCTCATGAGTTCAGCCCGGGCCTTTTTGCGCATGCGGGCGTCCCAGCCGGGCACCCTGGCGGAGGTGGTCACTTCCCTCAATCGCCATCTCAGCCTCGATGTGCTGGAAAGCGGCCGGTTCATGGCCCTGTTCTACCTCTGTATCGGTGCGGGCAACCGCCTGATCCGTTGGGTGCGGGCCGGCCTCGATCCGGCGCTCGTCTATCGGCCGGACCAGGACGAGTTCATCGAACTGATGGGCGAAGGCACCGTGCTGGGGCTGGACGGCGAGGCGGTCTATGAAGAAAACGTCCTGACTCCGGTGCCCGCCGACGCGATCCTGCTGCTCGCCACCGATGGGATCTGGGAAGCGCGCGACATCCAAGGCGCCATGTTCGGCAAGGCCCGGTTCAGGGACATGGTGCGGCGCCACTCCCATAAATCGGCGGCGGAAATCGTCGACGCGGTGTTCTCCGAACTCGACCGTTTCACCCTGGGCACCCGCCCCCAGGACGACCGCACCCTGGTGGTGGTCAAGGTGCGGCCGCTCGAGTGAAGAAAGAAGAAAGAACATGGGTCCCATGAGACCTATAGGTCGCAGGGGCAAGCCGTGCCGCTCGGCTGAACAGCCCCTGACCGGTCCCGTGGCAGCCGTGTAGGTCAGGTTGCGACCAACGGGAGCCGTGTAGGTCAGGTTGCGACCAACGGGAGTTACCTGACAGATCCCGGGCAGCACGTTGATCCGGCTCCGGCCGACTCAACTCGGGGCATGGAAACAGCGTTTGGGCGATGTGACCTTACCCTGCTTTTTCAGGTTGTTGATGATCTTGGTCACGGCCTTGCCGTCGAGCCCCAGTTGCTGAGCGATGTCGCCGGGGCGCAGCGGCTTGCCGGCCTGCTGCATCACTTCCAGAACACGGCTTTCCTCATCGGACATGGTTGCTCTCCTCTCGGGTTGGAGTTTGGGTTTCTTTGCGTTCCCCGGTTTTCACGGCGGTTGCCCATGGGCGGGCGGCACCACGGCGACGGGGCCTCAACGGCCGAGGTAAGCGCGGAAGCGCTCCACCAGCTCGCGCCGCTCCTGGTCGGTCTTGCTCGTTTCGAACCAGGCGATGGCTCGCTGGAATTTGATCAGGTCATCGAGATAGCTGGTCCGCGCGATGACCACCTGCTGGGCGGCGCTGAACGCTCGGTTCTGCGCGTCCAGCAAGGTGATGATCGGAACCACGCCGCGCGCGTACTGGTCTCGCACCACTTCCAGGTTCTTGTCGGCGCTCGCCAGCGCCTGGCGCGCCAGCCGGACCCCCGGTTGCGACCCGTCGATGCCGTAGAGCGCCGCCCGCACGCCCTGTTCGATGGCCTGCTTGATCTGGGTTCGGGAGTTTTCCAGCCGTCGAATTTCGGCCCTGCTCCGGGCCACATCATAAGAGCGGCGGCCGCCTTCAAACAGGGGCAGGCTGGCGGTAACGCTCCAGGCCCATTGATCGTCGTCCGTTTCGATCAAGGAATCGGAAGACAGCAATTGGCTCCCCAGGCTACTTCCCGAAAAGGGGGTCACGGTGTCGGAATCGAGCCGGTGGTCGATCTGAAAACCGGTGCTGAACGAGGGCAGCAGGAACCGACGCCGCTGCTGACCTAGCAAGATCCGCTGGGCTTCGATGGCCCGCTCCAGGGCTTTCAGCACGGGCTGGTCGGTGAAGGCCAGATCCACCGCAAAGGCGCGAAAGGCTTCCTGCTGATCGCCGGTCATCAGCAACGGTCGCATCCGGGGATCGAAAAAGTAGCGCTGATCGTCGGCGACCTGGATTTCCTCGGGCCGCCAGCGTCTTCCCTGATCGACCCCGAGCGCCCGGTTGAGCGCCACCCGGGCCTGTTCGGTCCGCGCTTCGGCGCTCAGCAGCGCGGCTTCCTGGCTCGCTCGATTGGCTTCCCAGCGATAGACTTCCTGCGGTTCACCAACGCCCACCCGGGACCGGAGCCGGGCCACCTCGAGATTGCTTTCGGTAAGCTTGAGGTTTTCCCGTTCGATTCGGGCCAGCGCCCGCGCGGCCAAGAAATCCAGGTAGCGTAGCGCCGCTTGTTGCATGACATCCAGACGAACCGAGTCGAGATCGAATTCGCGACCCTGATGGAGCCGCAGCGCCGCCCGGTAGTTGCTCACGATCTGATCGTCGTAGATCATCTGCTGGGCCTTGACACCGATGCTGGTCTGACGCTCCGGCTGGGCGCCGAACGAAGCTTCGGCGCTGTCCCGATCGATCTGGAGATAACGGCTGTTGCCGCCGACCTGGGGCAGCAGGTAACTTTTGGCACGATTGGCGACCTGCCGGGCGATCACCACCTGATCCCGCTGGATTGCCAGCTCGGGATTGTTGGCCACGGCGATATCCATGCCGGCGGTGAGCGACAACTCCTCGCCCCACTCGCCGGCCGTCGTGCCCGCCGCCGCGTTCAGAACGGAAAAGCCCAACCAGACCAATCCGAACCCGGTGACCCAAAGCAGCAAGTTGAAAATAGAGCGAAAAACGAAAAGCGAATGGCGCATACCGAAGAGCGAATGGCGGACCAGGGAAGTGAAGAAAGAGCGAAAAGCGAATAACGAACCGCGGAAGAGCCGGACATCCATTCGAGATTTCCCGATTGTATTTCGAAGTGTTACCATGAAATTGCTCATCTGGGTTGGTACAAGCCCATCCTCTCTCCCTTGGTTGGGGAGGTTGAACCGGCGGCGATTCCCAGAGGTTCCAAAAACTGTTTTGGGGTCATGTCGAGATCCCTTCATGGTTTGCAGCCTCCGTAGGGCACACTCCCGGCATCAAGGCACCATTTCTCGCCTCAGAAGCCGAGGAACCGTTCGGCCAGCCAGTAAAGCAGCATGCCCACCAGAACGGTGCCGCCCAGCGATCGGGTCCTGAGCGCGAACAGAAAGGTCGGCAGCGCCACCAGGGCTTCCCGGCTGAGGATCATGATCTGCCGCGGTTCGCCCCGGGTGAACAGGGCGGGGAAGATGAGGGCGCTCAGGATCGCCACCGGAATGAGATCGAGCCAGCGTTCCAGCCACCGGGGCAGGTCCCGTTGCGACAGCACCAACAGCGGCAGCCAGCGCGGGATGAAGGTCACCGCGCCCATACCGAGACAAAGCCAGATCACCTGGGAGCGCAGCATCACGTGCCTCGCTTTCGATCGCGGACCGCATAGCCGATGGTAGCCGCGGCAATGGATGCGGTCACCACATGGAGGTTCCCCGGCACCAGCAGACTGAGGCCCAAGGCCAGCACGCCGGCGATCAGCCCGGTCATGACGTAGATCCGCCCGCGCAATTGGAACACCAGCAAACACAGGAACATGGCGATGAGAGCGTAGTCGATCCCGAACGCCCGTTCCGGGATGAACTGACCGGCCCCGGCTCCGGCCACGGTACTCACCACCCAGCAGGCGTTGGCCGCCTGGTTGAGGATCAGGGCTCGCTTCGGGTCCCAGGACTGGTCGCGAAAGCGGCCGAGATTCACGGCAAAGCTTTCATCCGTTACCCCGTAGGAAAACACGGTCACAAAACCCGGCCGGCAACGCTTCAGGTAGGGGGCCAGGGAAGAACTCATGAGGACATGGCGCAGATTGACCACAAAAGTCGTGGCCACGATGGCGAGCGCTCCGGCCCCGCCCTGCCACATGGCGACCCCGATGAACTGGGCACTGCCGGCGAATACCAGGACCGACATGAGCCCGACTTCGGGCATGGAAAACCCGGCTTTCTGGGCCAGCACTCCGAAGGCCAGGCCGATCGGCACATAGCCGAGGCAAATCGGCCAGGCCGCCTGCAACCCGGCAACAAAAAGCGAACCGCTGTGCCCTGCCGACGCCTCGACCCGGCTCCGGTCGGCAGGGGATGATTGGCTTTCCGGCATCGGAATTTGCTCCATTCTAATGATATCCGGCCCCGGCCGCCCGCGGCGAGGTTGCCCAGCCGTTGCTTCAGGGCTGGGATAAACACCGAGCCGGCCTGGCCCGGACGCATACAAGCCATTGACCGGCTGCAACGGTCATCCGCGGACTTCCCACGCATCCGGGGCTTGAATCCTGACAGGCTTTGCGCCACACTGCAATCCCATTTTGAGGACCGGCACGGATCCTGAAACCCAGTCGCGGGGTGCAACACCGGCCGGCAACAACCGCAACCGAAGGGAGAAACCCTGATGGCGCTCACCATCGGCATTCGCCGTGAAGACAAGAACGAATGGGAACGACGCGTCCCGCTCACCCCCGCCCAGACCGCCACGCTGATTGCCGCCCACGGCCCGCGGGTATTGGTCCAGCCGGCCCCCCGGCGCGCTTTTCCGGATGCGGAATATCGGCAGGCCGGGGCCGAACTGACCGAAGACCTGAGCGCGGCGCGAATCATCCTCGGCGTCAAGGAAATCCCGCTCGAACGGATTCAGCCCGGCAGCGCGCATTTGATCTTTTCGCACACCATCAAGGGTCAGCCCTACAACCTGCCGATGCTGCGACGCTTTCTGGACCAGGGCTGCCATTTGATCGACTACGAACGGATCGTGGACGATGCCGGTCGGCGGCTGGTGTTCTTCGGCTATCATGCGGGGCTCGCCGGCATGGCGGAAACCCTGCATGCGCTCGGCCGCCGCCTCGCCGCCGAAGGTCTGGAAGCGGCCGCCAATCCATTTTTCGAACTCCGCCAGCCCTATCAGTACCCGGACTTGCAGGCCGCCAAGAATCACCTCGCCACGATCGGAGAGCGAATTCGCCGCCAGGGGCTGCCACCATGCCTGCGGCCCATGGTCTGCGGTATCCTCGGCTACGGCAATGTGGCCCGAGGCGTGCAAGAAATCCTCGAGTGCCTGCCGATCAGCCGAATCACGCCGGAACAGTTGCTGCACTCAGGCACCGATCCGGGCGATCCGCGCGGCATCCAGGTGGTGGTTTTTGAGGAAGCCGACACGGTCGCCCCGCTGGACCCGGCGCAGTCGTTCGAGTTGAGTGATTATTACCAGCAGCCGCGGCGCTACCGGGCCGCATTCGCGCGCTACCTGCCCCGGTTCACGGTGCTTATCAACGCCATTTACTGGGACCAACGCTACCCGGTGCTGGTGACCCGCGACGACCTCCGGCCCCTGTTCGCGGGCGGGCGGCGGCCACGGCTGCGGGTGATTGGAGACATCACCTGCGATATTGAAGGTTCCATTGCCGTGACCATGAACAGCACCCTGCCGGATGAGCCGAATTTCGTCTACGATCTCAGCCGCGACGTCGTTTCTCCAGGCTGCGACAATCTCAACGGTCCGGTGGTGATGGCGGTGGACAATCTGCCCACGGAATTTCCCCGAGAGGCGTCCATCTCCTTCGGCGAAGCCCTAACCCCGCTGCTGCCGGGCCTGGCCCGCACCGATTTCAGCCGACCGCTGGCGGCATCCGGGCTGCCGGCGCCGCTCGCCCGTGCCACCATCGTCTACCAGGGCCGGCTGACCGACGCCTATCAACATCTGGAAAAGGCCCTGGCCGCGGCCTCCGGTTCGACCCGAGCCTCCTAACCAGGCCCGCCGGCCCCTGCTTTGATGCTGAGTTTCCGCTTGACCCCAATGGGGTTTCCTGACTAGATTCGGAGCGTCCCGCCGCCATTTCGACTGGATCCGACCCGGTCGAGATCTTTCCCCAGCCACCAGCCGACCAGCGCCGATGCAGTCACCGGGAGCCGGCCGGTTCCATGCCAAACCCATCAATCAAGGAGGAATTCCGATGAAGAAAAGTTT
>Ga0100396_1003327_pt1 | contig 10468 bp, 9 predicted proteins | sample CryGeymeta201520_FD_81551 | JGI IMG/M metagenome (GOLD analysis project Ga0100396, IMG submission 81551) | Groundwater microbial communities from Crystal Geyser aquifers in Utah, USA - Crystal Geyser metaG 2015-20 | ecosystem: Environmental > Aquatic > Deep subsurface > Groundwater | place: USA... | reverse complement strand
AGTGGAATGTCCCTTTAATACCTTTACTATAAATATTCCCTCCCCCTTGATGGGGGAGGGGCAGGGTGGGGGTGAAGAATCGCTATGTTGCCCCCTCCCCTTAATCCCCTCCCACCAAGGGAGAGGAGACATTTTTGGTAAAGTTATTTATGAGTCAAAGCACTAGAGTCAGAAATGTCTTCGTAGCTATATCTGCTTTCTAAATAGTTCACACTGAAAAATGGAGAATTTACCAACTCTTTTCATCATTCTTTGTTCTCCATGTCATTCAACACCATATCAAAAAATGGATAAATATTAAGGTGCTTATATTTTTTAACATAATCGTTATAGGCTTTGGCTGCCTCCAATTCTGTCTCGAAATTTCCTATATGTGCAAATCGCGCACAGCTCATGTTCGCTCGTGCAACCCACCTTTTAGGTTCTGGTAGCTCACTATCGTAATATACACCGTGATATTTATCCGATTTCTTCAAATTTGGTATGGGGCATCGTTTCACTGTTTTTCCTCCTCAACCTCAACACCTGCTTTCCGGGGACAATGGGGTCTTGCTTTTTGATATTCCGTTTCTTATCAACCTACTTATCGTAGGATAGTGTATTCTCAGATAATTTACAATATCTTTTTGAGTATATCCACAAGCGAGGATAGGAACAGGTTATAATGGACCCACTAAATTTGATGGTCTAGTAAAAAGTGCTAAAGATACCTTTCTTGTCATTCCCGCGGAAGCGGGAATCCAGTAAAATCAATTAGTTCTGGACTCCCGTTTTCACGGGAGTGACGGTTTTATGACTTTTTACGAGTCCATCAAATTTGGACAGTGTGTTAAGTTGGTTCAAAAATCATAACAGAAAGATTACGGGGAGAACCCTTTGCTTTGCCAAAATGAAACAAGCATTGGGTCAATTCCCGATCTCTGCTTTCCAAATACTGTAACGGGTTGTGTATTCGGTATCGGCAAAGGCGATCTGTTTAGCCAGTTGATTCTTTGGATTAATGACCAAGGGGACATGAAGATTGGCTGTAATTGTTTGCCTTTAACCTCAATAACAGTCACCTTTAGATAATTTTGCAGCATAATAAGATTTGATTATTGACTTCCCTCCAGAAATATACTATATATTGAGCATATATTGGTTTTATACCCAATATGTAGAGGAACCTTTCATCGTAAACCAATCAACTCATGGAGAAAAAAATGGATATGAGACCATTAGCAGCAAGACTTCCTGCACCTATTGGCAGACTTGCTGAGTTAGCTTACAATTTGTGGTGGTCATGGCACCCAGAGGGGCGGGGTCTATTCAGGTCGTTGGATAGAGTGCTCTGGAAGGGTGCCCACCATAATCCAGTCAAACTTCTCGAGGATATTCCCCTTCAAAGGCTCCTGGCCGCCGCCGCAGACATTTCTTTCCTCAAGGAATATGATGCTGCGGTAAAAACCTTTGATGCCTATATGTCACAAAACAGCAGCTGGTTTGCCACTCACTATGGAATCCTTGACAGGCAGACCATTGCCTACTTTTCAGCAGAGTACGCCATACATAACTCACTTCCCATATATGCCGGAGGGCTTGGTGTCCTGGCAGGCGATTATTGCAAGGAAGCCAGCGACTTAGGGGTGCCATTGGTAGGCATAGGATTCATGTATCCCCAGGGATACTTTCACCAGCATGTTTCCGCTGATGGCTGGCAAGAGGAGCTCTACGAACATCTGAATTTCGAAGGAGCGCCCATCAGTCCTGCAGTCTCCTCTCAGGGGGAGAGATTAAAGGTTGCCATAGAGCTGGATTCGAGGACAGTATGGGTCGCCATATGGAAGGTCAATATTGGACGAGTCAATCTCTTCTTGATGGACACCGATATAGAAGAAAACTCACCACAGGACCGTCGGCTTTCCGCTCGCCTCTATGTGAGCGATCGGGAAAAGCGTCTGCAACAGGAAATTCTTTTGGGGATTGGGGGGGTACGGATCCTCCGGGTACTGGGGATCGAACCGACTGTTTGGCACGCTAATGAGGGACATGCAGCCTTTATGATGCTTGAGCGTGTTCGAGAGTTGGTGGAAAAGGGTATGAATTTTGCCGAAGCTGTTCGTCGGATTCCCTCTAATACTGTATTTACCACTCACACTCCAGTCCCTGCGGGTAATGATACTTTCTCCTTCGACTTAATTGAGAACTACTTCCATCGCTATTGGGAATCTTTGAGTTTGGATAAAGACACCTTCCTGGAACTGGGTAGAATAAAAGGAGAAACCTCTTTCAGCATGACTGTGCTGGCGCTGCGGATGGCTGATTGGCGAAATGGGGTAAGCATACTTCACGGCAAAACCTGCCGTAAGATGTGGCAATCCCTTTGGCCGGAGGTTAAAGAGGATGATGTCCCCATCACTTCTGTGACCAATGGGGTACATATCCCTACCTGGTTAGCCCCGGATATGAGGAATCTCTACAGGAAGTATCTGGGCAAGGATTGGAGAGAAAAACAGGATGATCCCGACTTCTGGAAACGAGCAATGGACATTCCGGATGAGGAGCTCTGGAAGACTCATCTGTGGTTGAAGCGTAAACTCATCAGTTTTGTATGCGACAGGTCACGTAGGCGCTGGACCGAAGACAATGTAACACCAGGGCAGGTACTGACTATGGGAGCATTGTTGGACCCCGAGGTACTTACCATCGGTTTTGCTCGTCGTTTCACTGATTACAAGCGTGCCACCTTGATATTAAAGGATACGCAGCGTCTGGAACGGATTGTTAAGAACCAGTCGAGGCCGGTACAGATAATATTCGCCGGCAAATCACATCCGGCGGACGAACATGGCAAACACCTCATTCAGCAGATATATCATATAGCAAAGGATCCTATGTTTGGTGGGCGAATAGCATTTGTTGAGGATTACGATATGCATCTAGCACGGTACCTGGTGCATGGCATGGACGTTTGGTTGAACACTCCTCGACTATTGCAGGAAGCCAGTGGCACCAGTGGTCAAAAGGCAGCGCTCAACGGCATCCCCCATTTTAGCGTATTGGACGGATGGTGGCATGAAGGTTACAATGGAGCCAATGGCTGGGCTATTGGCAATGGTCAAACATCTCCTGTGGCATCTCAGGATGACCAGGATGCAGAAGCGTTCTATCGCCTCCTTGAGGAGGAAATTGTGCCCCTGTATTATGAACGCGACTGGAATGGATTGCCTTGTGGATGGATAAGGGTAATGAAAGAAGCCATCTCTTCAATCGTACCTGCTTTCTGCGCACGACGCATGGTGAAGGAATACGTAGAAAGAATGTATGTAAAAGCTGCCCAAGCCGCCGAGGGCATGACCACTCCCCATGATTAAATATGAAGTTGGACAACAGAACACACATCTCACTCTTCAGAAAGGTCTTCCAGGGCAGTTTCTGCCATTGAAGGATCTACATGGACAATCAACAGGCCTATGTCCTGGAAGTCTTCGGTAAGACATGCTTCCACTTCCTTCGCGATTCGATGACCCTCAGCCACAGTCAGATTCTTGTCCACCACTACGTGGATTTCTACTTGATAACGCCCGCCGGAGGTGCGAACCTTCAAATCATGAACATCAACAACGCCCTTCACGCTACAGGCACAGCGTCTGATCCCGTCCACTATTTCAGAATTGGGGGCCTTGTCTGTGAACTCGCGTACAGAGTCCAGCAGGATTTCTAAACCCATCTTAAGTATAAAAAACGAGACCACAAGGGCAGCATATGCGTCAAGGATGTGCCATCCTGGTTTGATCATGGCTCCTCCTACACCTACCAGCACCGCTACAGATGACAGGGCATCTGAACGATGTTCCAAGGCATTGGCTATAACTGCGGCACTCTTGATCCGTTTTCCAACATGGATTGTGTAGCGGTACAGAGTCTCCTTAATGGCGATGGAAAGCCCTGCCCCTCCTATGGCCAGCCAGGTGGGGTGATGCTCGGTATGGTGGTAGATATTTAAAGTGGCTTCTATGCCTATATAAACTGCAGTACCCATGAGCCCCAGGCCAATAATCGAAGATGACAGGGTCTCAAATCGGGCATGTCCAAAGTGGTGATCTTTATCAGAGGTTTTGCGCCCTATCGTTAAGCCAAACAGCACTACAAAATCGGTTGCAAGATCTGATGCAGAATGGGCTGCGTCAGCAATAAGGGCCTGACTGTGGCCGAACAGACCTGAAAAAAACTTGAGGGCGATCAAGAACAGGTTGACCAGAATACCGATATAAGTGATCCTGTAGCCAGAATGGACTTGTGAATAACCTGGTTCTGACATCTCTATTTGATGCCTTTCTTTTCTGTCTGACTTTGTGTTGGGCACAGCCTGCATCTTCTTTAGTGCCAACGGTATACTTAATTCGTTCACACTGAAAAATTCCCTTTTCCGCTCTCTAGTGCAGGTTTTTTGACCCATCTATGACTCGCTTCAGGCATTTTCAGAACTCGCCCTTCCTGCCTGTGCGTAGCACGCAGACAGGCGGGCTCAAACACCTGAAAATGCTTATCTTCCGCTTCGTCAAGATGGGTACCCCAAAAATCCTGCTCACCTGTCTGCGTGCAACGCACAGGCAGATGTTCGCTCCAAAGGAAATTTTTCCTGTCTGTCTACAGGCAGGCATTTTTCAGGATGAACTAATTCATCTATCAGGCCGTTTATCCATAGTATCAAATTGTTACATTTTAGACGACAGCCATATCGTATGTCAACAACTGAATATCACAACCGTTACTCAGTGGGAGCTTTGAAAAAGTATCCCCTGACAACGGATAACTGACACCATGAAAATTTCAGGACAGGTTATGATCCTGTGTCAAGATAGGTGGTGAACGGCGAACACGCATGAGGAGAACGGATGCTACAGCAGCGAAGCCTGCACCGGTTAAAAAGGCAGCAGGCACACCAAAAAACTGCCAGATGAATCCGAAGATCAGACTGGCAGGCAATGCCCCAAGACCGATTGTGCCGTGGTAATATCCAAAGGCAGTACCTCGAAGATGCGCTGGAACGAGGTTAGCCACTAACGCCCTCTCAACAGGTTCTGTGAGTCCAAAATAGACGCCATAAGCAAGAAAGATGACAATGAGCATTACGGGAGAATCTGTCATAGCAAAAGCGAAATAGATTACGGCATACACAATCCACCCAAAAAGAATCATTCTGCGGTGACCAATTCTGTCTGAGAGACGTCCACCGGTATAGGTGAAAAGCATCTTGATCACATGGTGCATAGACCAGAGCACCCCAACCCATGCAGCGGGGACACCGGCATATGAAAGGCGAAGAAGGAGAAAAGCGTCGGTGGAGTTTCCCAGGGTGAAAACCAGCAGCGCGGTAAGCAGATACTTGAAGTCTCTGCCCAATTCCTGCCAATGCCCTGACAATCCTGATGGCTGAGGGTTTTGTTTGAGAGGGATACGGGGTTCCTTAACCCCTGCCATCAGGACAATAATGACCACAGCGGCAGGGATAGCTGAGAGAAGAAATACATGGCGAAGGGAAATGTATCCAAATGCAAGAAGTCCTGCTGCAACCAGAGGTCCAACCACGGCCCCGGCATGATCCATAGATCGGTGAAAACCGTAGGCCGATCCCCTATGGGCTATATCCGTTGTGTCAGCAATCAACGCATCCCTGGGCGATGTCCTAAGACCCTTGCCCACACGGTCTATAAACCTTATGGCCAGCACAAACGGCCAGACCGTTGCCAGACCGATAAGGGGTCGTACCAGACCGGAAATGCCATACCCTGCAAGAATGAGAGGCTTCCTGTGACGCATCCGGTCGGTCCATATTCCGGAGACCACCTTCAAGAGGGATGCTGTGGACTCGGCTATCCCCTCGATAATCCCCAGCGTCATGGCTCCCCCTCCCAGCACCGTGGAAAGAAAGATGGGGAGTAACGGATAGACCATTTCGCTCGACAGGTCGGTGAAGAAGCTGACAAGTCCCAGAAAAAAAACGGTTTTGGAGATGCCTTTCATCTGTCTAGGATCCTTATAATGAAAATCACTCAAGCATCTTCGGGTCTAAAAACGCCCGGCCGTCCCACACCAGGGCAACAGGCATATCAACCCCATGGATTTCATTGCTTTTACGGTATACCATACGTAACCGAAACCCTTCCTTAAGGATTTGCGAGAGTAACTCCAACGGCTGTATAAAGTCGTTCTTTTCCTTTCCTATGCTGACGAGATCGGCAATCCGTTGTTTTTTCTGGATACTAATCGTTCCAATCCACAGGGGTTGGGCTCTCTCTTTCAATTGGATGTCGGTCGGCCAGAGGCGGAAAACCCAGCGTTCGCCCTCTTTGTCTCGGACAAGAAGCATTTTTTCAAACCGCCCGTCATGAAGATGAGGCAAAAGGGGGAGATCCTGAATAGTAGTGTTTGGGGAAAGCATGCCCAGAAAGATTCTCAGATTGAACGCAGGGGGGCGGTGCCAGCCCTTTAAAACGAGGTATTCTGCCAGGCATTCGGGTGAACCGGCCCACTGGATAGCAAGTGGTTGCTCCCGTTCACCTCCGAGGTCAATCCGCCAGGCGGGGAGTTTTCCCCAGCCATTCTTCAGCCATGTCTCTAAGCCAACCACCTGCACAGCACTACGGGGGGTATAGTATAGAATATCTTTACGGTGCCGGTCCGCCACATGCCAGAACCCTACAGTGAAAAAAACGAACAGGGTGACAATGCCCAAAAGACGTCTTGGAATCACATCATGCCGTCCACTGATATAGAAGATGCCGGCCAGAGCTGTCCAGGTAAGTGCCAGTAGAAACCCGCCAAGCACGTCGGAGAGCCAGTCAACGCCCAGATAAAGGCGGGAGAAGCCAATGATAAAAGAGAAGAGAAATACAGGGGCAAAGACCCCCCAGCGCAGCCCATTCCGGATTCCTTTTGCTATTACAAGGGTCAGAAACCCATAGATAACTATACTCATAGCGGCATGTCCGCTGGGAAATCCAAAGACGGATATCCCGTTATAGAGAGCAACGGGGCCTGGCAAATGGAACGCCCACTTCACGAGTTGAACCAAACATGCACCGACGATGAGGGTTGCCGGCCAGTATACAGCGGTGCGGTAGCAACGTTTTAAAAGAAGGATGATGAATACTACCCCGGCGATAAAGGAATTTAACAGGCCATCCCCCAATTCCATAATGACCACAAAGATACGGTCTCCCCACGGGGTTCGCAGTGATTGAAAAAAGTGATAGACAGCCTGATCCGCCTGCACCAGCGGGTCTCCGGCAAGAACATCCTGCAAAACACCCAGAAACCCCCATCCTGTGAATAAAAGTGCCAGTACCAGAAAGACGAGGAGAAATTCTTCCCCCTTCTGACGTAAGAAGAGAAAAGAGAGGAAACGTTTTAAGGGAAGCATCACCCCATGGGCAGGAGCATCCGCAGTAATCCAATCTTCCAGGGAAGCAAGCCACCGTGGTCCAAAATGCCCCACAAAAAGGACCAGGCTGCGACAAAGCCACACGAAAATCCATATTGTACACACCACAAGAATGAGAAGCACGGTCAGCCGCACACTGACCCTCCCCGCCGAGCCAAGGAGGTTCCGAAAAAGACGCCAGGAAGGATATAGGCGAAGGCCCAGCCTATGGCCGAAAACACGTTGACAATGGTAAATCTTAGCGCACCCATGCCGAGCATGCCGGCGACAACAGGAATTACCGGACGCACCGGCCCGACAAAGCGGCCGAAAAGAACACTTTTGCCGCCGTGGCGACGGAAAAAGGCATCACCTTTTACCAGCATCTGGGGATAACGACTAAAGGGCCATACGTTTACCAGCCTCTGCTGATAGTGATGGCCAAGCCAATAGCTGATGCCGTCCCCGGTGATGGCTCCGGCGATGGCGGCGATCAGTGTCGGTTTCAGGGCGATGCTGCCGGTGGCAACCACCGCTCCGATTCCGAACATGAGTACGGTTCCGGGTACCATAAGTCCGACAAAGGCCAGAGATTCCGAGAGGGATATCAAAAAAATCAAAAAATAGCTGATGTGTGGGTGATTCGTGATAATTTCTAAAATGTGCGATAGGGAGGGCATGGTTTATCTAAAGATTGTTCTCTGCCTTTGGATAAGGTATATTAGTAAGGGATATATAGTTACTGTCTCTGTCATAGAATAGGGAAAAACCTTCATATAGCCTATCAAAAACGAAACATTACCATTACTCCTACTCCATTTCGAATAGCGGCAGGAGCTACAACTACCTTCGGGCTTTTTGTTTCTGTTTTGTTCATACTGGCAGCTGCCAGATATGCCATCCACCAGCCCAATGCTGCCTGAGAAAAATAGTGAGCATTATCGTTTATCCTTGATATCCCACCTAGAGTTGATGCAAAGTAGAGACCGTACTTATAGTATGGATTATCTGTCATTTTAGCAGCTGTGATGAAAGGGACCGCCCCATTAAAACTGTGTCCACTCACCCCATTGGCATCACTAAAGGGGCTCCAGCCGGAGCCGCCTTCATCCGGTCTCGAAGCTCCAAGGGCTCTTTGCAGGAAAAAGACTGGAGGATATCCCACAAGGAGCGTTCTTAAGCACCTTTTCCCCCATTCACCCGTTGTGGAACTCAATTCTACATCCCCGGCAAACTCTCCAAAAAGGGCAGCCCCTAAATATACAGGGATGGTTATTACCCCCTCTCCAAACATCTTTGTGACCGTCGAAAGGTTGTCAGTATCTTTGTTCCTCACTGACTCTTGATACCGATCCTGAATTTCCCTGTCTGCCGATGTATTGGCCAATACCCCAGCTGCTCCTAACCCTATTGCCAATTTTTCCAGATTCCCTATAGAGTAAAAGTTCTTATAGTCTTCACATATGGTATTCTTTACCTTGTCCTCCCAATTATATTCCCCTTCCTCTGTCCAAGCACTAGACGGGAGAATTAATAGAATCATAACCAAAAATACTACTCTTAAACTTTTCACTTTAAAATGCATCTATCCTGTCATTGCGAGCCGCAGGCGAAGCAATCCCATCCTTTGAGATTGCTTCGTCGTTCGCCTATGGCGAACTCCTCGCAAGGACATTTTCCTTGTCCTTTGTGTTTCTTTGAGGCATGTGGGTTTCACTTTATTATCACTATCACTACACTCACTCGATAAACTCTGCAATCCTGCTGTACTTTTGCTTGAGCTTCAAAATAATCCGATCGTACGAGCGAATCCTCATGATTCCTCGGATGATGAGGTATGAACCCAGAAAAAACAAAACGGCACTTATCACCAATGCCGGCACGAACAGATGTATCACCTGGATAACGTCGTAGTATTTCGAGGTGGCTATCAGGACACTCAGCACCGAAAGAGGCAAAGCTAAAACAGCGATTCCTGTGCGCATGGCTGCCAGTGATGTCCTTTTTTCCGCCAAAAGAAGCTGAACCTCATTGAAGACAATACCTTCAATCTCAATTTCACTGTTCCGTGGCAAAGATTCCTCTTTGGGACTTCATAAAATATGGATTATGTTGTTTTGGGTTCCGAAGCAATTAACACATACCTCATCATTTTTGGGATCATTCTCCCACTGCCAATCTACCAAAAACCTGTATTCGTACCTTCCCGGGGGAAGCATCACGGTCTTTTTCCATATACCGCCTTCATCCTTTTTCATAGGATGGGTTTTGGCATTCCATTTGTTGAAATCTCCCATCAGTATTGCTTCGTCCGCCCACGCTGCCTCAAATACGAAGGTAACCTTTTTCTTCCCTGTTTCCTTTTTCTGTTGTTTTTTTGCCATTTTCCTCCCCTCCCTTCATCATTAAAAATTCGTAACTACTCAGGCACAAAGTGGCAAAGGCACATAGGCACAAAGCAAAGGATAACATGACGTATCCGTTCACGGTTACAACATGACTTTGTGCCTTTGGTGCTCTGTGCCTCTGCGCCTACCTGAGTAGTCACAAAAATTCAAGCTTGTCTAACCGAGCATTTTAAATCCACTTTTTTCTCTTAAAATAGATTACCATTACAACCCCTACAGTTGCCATGGCTGTCAATGCGGCCGGGTAAGCCCAATGAAGTTCAAGCTCTGGCATATATTTAAAGTTCATTCCGTAGACACCTGCTATGAATGTCAAGGGAATAAATATGGTGGCAATAATAGTTAAAACCTTCATAACCTCGTTCATTTTATTGCTGATACTGGAAAGATAGACATCGAGCATCCCGGAAACCATGTCCCTGAATGTTTCTATTGTATCCATAACCTGGATTGTATGATCATAGACGTCCCTAAGAAATATCCCTGTGGACTCTTTGATTAAGTCTGACCCCCCCCGCTCTAAGACACTGATGACCTCTCTCAATGGCCATACCGACCTGCGGAAAAATATCATTTCTCTTTTTAAATGGTGGATACTCTGCATGGTTGCTGGTACAGGATTGGTTACCAGATCCTCTTCCAATGATTCTATCCT
>Ga0100396_1003315_pt1 | contig 10487 bp, 7 predicted proteins | sample CryGeymeta201520_FD_81551 | JGI IMG/M metagenome (GOLD analysis project Ga0100396, IMG submission 81551) | Groundwater microbial communities from Crystal Geyser aquifers in Utah, USA - Crystal Geyser metaG 2015-20 | ecosystem: Environmental > Aquatic > Deep subsurface > Groundwater | place: USA... | reverse complement strand
GTCAAGATGGTGGCGGTCGTGGCATGCATGCGAAAGATAATTACGATCCTGAACTCCATGCTGATGAGTAACCAGCCATGGAATCCAGATTTCGCTTGACCCTAAACACAGTCGCTACGGTGGAAGATGCTCGCCCACGCCAAATTCGTCAGGTAGCTCCCGTTGGTCGCAACCTGACCTACGGTGGCAGATGCTCGCCCGCACCAAGATCGTCAGGTAGCTTGGGCAACCACCGCTGGATATTCGACAGTGGTGGTGCAACGCTTTATGGACCTTCACCAACCGGAGTTTTCCGCGGCTTTGCACTGTTGCGTGAGCCGGCTTTCTTGCAAGGGAAATAGCGCGCGGCCGGTCGGCGGCGAGCAGGCCGGCGGTTCCGGAACGAATCCAGGGCCGGCCGAGCGATGAACTGAAGGTTGCAAAAGATGACGATATGTTCTATTAGATGATGCTTCATTCAGGACGGCACTCTTTTTGGGGGAGGGGAAGCGATGGACATCAATCAGCTCCCGCGACGGGAACGGGAGAAACGACGGCAGCGGCAGGAAATCCTTGCGGCCGCTCTCGATCTTTTTGCCGACAAGGGATTCCACAATGTCTCCATGCATCAGATCGCCGAGCGGGCCGAGTACGCCGTTGGGACCCTGTACAAGTTCTTCCAAAACAAGGAGGAACTTTACAAGGCCCTAGTCCTGGAGCATTGCGACCAGTTCGACGATGCCATCGTGAGGGCGCTTGCGGATTCTCGGGATGAGGTCGAGCAGTTGCGCCGTTACGTCCAGACCAAAGGCCAATTGTTTCGTGCTCATCTTCCCTTCATTCGTCTGTATCTGGCCGAGAGCCGGGGGGTGAGCTTCACCATCAAGGCCGGCATGGATGAGGAGGTGGGGAAGCGATACGACGCACTCCTGGACCGGCTGGCCGCGGTCTTTGCAAGTGGAATCGAGCGGCACCGGTTCCGGGACATCGCCGAGCCCTATCATCTGGCCGTCGCTCTTGACAGCGCCGTCAATGCCTTTCATCTTCTGTGGCTGGACGCGCCTGAGCGCCATCCTTATCCGGAAGACCCGGATGCCATCCTAGATATTTTTTTCAAGGGACTGGTGAATGCGTGATTCGGCTTGGAGCACGGCGACCAGGCATCCCCAGGCTCGAGGAGATTTCCGATGCGATTGAACCGCAACGATGATGAACCAGGCAACGGGACCTTGGTGTTGCTGGCGATGGTGGGCCTTTTCTTGCTCGCGGGCTGCGACCTGGGGCACGGACAGCAGGCCGGGCCCCCTCCGGTGCCGGAGGTGGTCACGGTGGTGATGGAGCCGCGGCGGGTCGAGCTGACCACCGAGTTGCCGGGCCGCACGACGGCTTTTCTGGTGGCGGAAGTTCGGCCGCAGGTCAACGGCATCATCCAGAAGCGCCGGTTCCAGGAGGGCTCCGAGGTCAAAGCCGACCAGATGCTCTACCAGATCGATCCCGCTCCCTTTCAGGTGGCGCATGATTCCGCCAAGGCTTCGCTGGGTAAGGCGGAGGCCAGCCTGCCGGCGGTCCGATCGAGGGCCGAACGCTACCGGGAATTGCTCGTTGACCGGGCGGTCAGCCGGCAGGATTACGACGACGCCACAGCCACGGTGGACCAGGTGCGGGCCGAGATTGAGTATTGGAAAACGGCGGTTGCGGCGGCCCGCATCAATTTGGGCTACACCCGGGTCACCGCGCCCATTTCCGGGCGGATCGGCCGGTCCAGCGTGACCGACGGCGCCCTGGTGACGGCGTTTCAGCCCACGTCGCTGGCCACCATTCAACAATTGGATCCCATTTACGTGGATGTGACCCAGTCCACCACCGAACTGCTGCGCCTGCGGCGACACCTGGAGGGCGGTCTGCTGGATCAAAACGGAACGCGGCAGAAGCGGGTCCGACTCATTTTGGAGGATGGCATCGTCTATCCTCTGGATGGCACCTTTCAGTTTCGAGATGTCACGGTGGATCCGAGCACTGGATCGGTGGTCCTGCGGTTGGTCTTTCCCAATCCGGAAGGCCTTCTCTTGCCCGGCATGTTCGTCCGGGCGGTGGTGAAGGAAGGGGTAAGAGAGCAGGCCATTCTGGTTCCGCAGCAGGCGGTGTCGAGGGATCCCAAGGGCAATCCCTTTGCCCTGATCGTGGACGCCGAAGCCAAGGCCCAGCGCAGGATGCTCACCCTCGATCAGGCTATCGGCGACCAGTGGCTGGTGACGACGGGGCTCGCCGCCGGGGACCGGGTGATTGTGGAGGGTTTGCAAAAAGTGCGTCCCGGGGTGGCGGTGAAGGCCGTGCCTGGGGATGTTGCTCGGCAAGACGGCGGGGAACCCGGGAAGGCATCGGCGCCGACCGGCGGATCCAACTGAAGGAGACTCGCGATGTTGTCCAAGTTCTTTCTCGATCGGCCGGTTTTCGCCTGGGTCATTGCCATCATCCTGATGGTGCTGGGCGGCCTGGCCATCTACAACCTGCCCATCTCTCAGTATCCGCCCATCGCCCCGCCATCCATCTCCATCGATTCATTCTATCCCGGTGCTTCGGCGGAAACGGTGGAAAACAGCGTGACCCAGATCATCGAACAGAAGATGACCGGCTTCGACGAGATGATCTACATGTCGGCCACCAGCGATTCGGCCGGCGCCTCGCGGGTGGAACTCACCTTCAAGCCGGGCACCAATCCGGACCTGGCCTGGGCCAAGGTCCAGAACAAGCTCCAGCTGGCCATGGCCAGTCTGCCGGAAGTGGTCCAACGCGCAGGGGTGATGGTCAGCAAATCCACCCGCAATTACCTGATCATCGTCGGTCTGATCTCCGAAGACGAGAGCATGGACGGCAACGACCTGCGTGACTATTCCCAGTCCAACCTGGAAAAAGTGCTGGCGCGGGTGCCCGGGGTCGGCGAAGTGCAGAATTTCGGTTCGCAGTATGCCATGCGCATCTGGCTGAACCCCGATAAGTTGACCGATTACCACCTGACCGTTGAAGACGTGATGCAGGCGCTCAAGGTTTACAACGTCGAGGTTTCCGCCGGCCAGTTCGGCGGTGCGCCGGCGGTGAAAGGCCAGCGCCTGAACGTTTCCATCATCGTCCAGAACCTGCTCAAGACCCCGGACGAGTTCGCCGCCATCCCCATTCGCACCAACGCGGACGGTTCCATTGTGCGGATCAAGGATGTGGGGCGCTCGGAGCTGGGGACCGAGGCCTACGACGTTCAGGCCTATTTTAACGGCAAACCGGCCGCCGCCATGGCGATCCGCCAGGCACCCGGGGCCAACGCGCTGGACACCGCCGATCGGATCAAGCAGAGGTTGGCGGAGATGATCCGCTATTTTCCTCCGGGCGTGAAGGTGGTTTATCCCTACGACACCACCCCATTTATCCGCGTGGCCGTTGATGAAGTGGTGAAGACCCTGTTCGAGGCGATCCTGCTGGTGTTTCTGGTCATGTGGCTGTTCATGGGCAATATCCGGGCCACCCTGATCCCGACCATCGCGGTGCCGGTGGTGCTGTTGGGGACCTTCGCGGTGCTGGGAGCGTTCGGGTTTTCCATCAACATGCTGACCATGTTCGCCATGGTTCTGGCGATCGGCCTGCTGGTGGACGACGCCATCGTGGTGGTGGAAAACGTCGAACGGATCATGGGCGAGGAGGGCCTGTCGCCGCGCGAAGCCACCGCCAAGTCCATGGATCAGATCACCAGCGCGCTGATCGGCATCGGTCTGGTACTCTCGGCGGTGTTCGGCCCGATGGCGTTTTTTCCCGGTTCGACCGGGGTCATTTACCGCCAGTTTTCCATCACCATCATCGCCGCCATGCTGCTGTCGGTGGTGGTGGCCTTGATCCTGACCCCGGTGCTCTGCGCGTCGCTGCTCAAACCGGTGGCCAAGGCGGCCGCTCCCTCCGACCACGCGATTTTCCTTCCGCGCCCGTTTTTCCGCTGGTTCGACCGCGGGTTTTACTGGCTGAGAGATCGCTACGTCGCGCTGGTCGGCCATTCGCTCGCCAGGAAATTCCGCTACCTGGCCGTGTATGTGGCGATCGTCGGTGTGATCGGCTGGTTGATGCTGAGGCTGCCCACGGCCTATCTGCCCGATGAGGATCAGGGCATCCTGTTTTCCCAGATCCTGATGCCGACCGGTAGCACCCTGGAACAGACCCAGACAATCGCCGACGAAGTTCGGCGCTATTTTCAGGAGCAGGAACAAGAGGGCGTGACATCCTGCCTCACCATCGCCGGGTTCGGTTTTTCCGGGCGCGCCCAGAACAACGGCCTGGTGTTCGTCAAGTTGAAGGATTGGAAACTGCGCGGCCGGCCGGACTTGAGGGCCCAGGCCATCGCCGGTCGGGCGATGAAGGCCTTTTCGCGGATCCGCGGGGCGATGGCCTTCGCCTTCCCGCCGCCGCCGGTGATCGAACTGGGCAATGCCCAAGGGGTGGATTTTCAGTTGTTGGACCGGGGCGGCGTCGGCCACGCTACCCTGATGACCGCCCGCAATCAACTGCTCGGCATGGCGGCGCGGGACCCGAGGGTGGCCAAGGTGCGGCCCAACGGCATGGAAGACGTGCCCCAATACCGGGTTGACGTGGACTGGGAAAAAGCCGGGGCGCTGGGGCTGCCGATCAATTCGGTGCACAACACCATTTCAGCGGCCTTCGGCAGCGCCTATGTCAACGATTTCATTCAGGCCGGGCGGGTCAAACGGGTCTACGTTCAGGCCGACGCTCCCTACCGGATGCTGCCGAAGGACCTGGAAAGACTTTACGTGCGCAACACCGCCGGGAAGATGACCCCGTTCAACTCGTTCGCCGCGACCCGCTGGACCACCGGGTCGCCGCGGCTGGAGCGCTTCAACGGCTTCCCGTCCCTCAACATTTGGGGCGAACCGGCGCCGGACCGCAGCTCGGGAGAAGCCATGCGAGCCATGGAAGAATTCACCGCGAAACTGCCGCCCGGGATCGGCTACGACTGGACCGGGCTCTCGTATCAGGAACGGATGGCAACGGCTCAGGCGCCGATCCTCTACGCTTTTTCCATTCTGGTGATCTTCCTTTGTGTGGCGGCCCTGTATGAAAGCTGGACCATCCCCTTCGTCAACCTGTTGATGCTGCCTCTGGGGGTGTTCGGCGCCCTACTGGCGACTTCGCTCCGAGATCTCCACAACGATGTTTACTTCCAAATCGGTTTCCTGACCACGCTTGGTCTTTCCACCAAGAATGCCATCCTGATCATTCAATTCATCAAGGAAGAGATGCGCCACGGCATGGACCTGGTCGCGGCCACCCTGGCGGCGGTGCGGATCCGGTTCCGCCCGGTGCTGATGACCTCGCTCGCCTTCTTTTTCGGTACCCTGCCGCTGGCCCTCGCCACCGGCGCCGGCGCCGGCGCGATGAACGCCATCGGCACCGCGGTCACCGGTGGGATGCTCTCGGCCACCTTCATCGATCTGATCTTCATCCCCTTGTTCTTTGTCCTGATCTCGCGGCTGTTCGCGCGAAGGCAGCGCCGAGGGTCCGACGGGCCGTCATCGGCCGCCGCCCTGAATCAGGAGGTGAGGTGATATGAACAACACCTGGAAAACCCTTTGCCTGGTCCCGAGCCTGGCCACCTTGCTGGCCGCTTGCACCATGATTCCAGCCTACCACCGGCCCGAGCCGCCCGTTCCCGCCGGCTGGCCGAGCGGTCCGGCCTACCAAGCCTCCCAGTCGACCCCGAACGCCCCGGCGGCGGCCGATCTGAAGTGGCGCGAATTCTTCACCGATGAACGACTGCGGACGCTGATCGCGACCGCCCTGGAAAACAACCGCGATCTGCGGGTGGCCGCCCTGAATGTCGAACGGGCCCGCGCGCTCTACCGGATCCAGCGCGCCGAGCTGGTGCCGGCGGTGAACGCCACCGGCAAAGCCCTGAAGGAGCGCGTCCCCGCCGATATCTCCGGCATCGGGCGGGCGCCGACGGTGGAACAGTACAGCGTCAATCTCGGCATCACTTCCTGGGAAATGGACTTCTTCGGGCGCATCCGTAGTCTCGAACAGAACGCCCTGGAGCAATATCTGGCCACCGAACAGGCCCGCCGCGGCGCCCAGATCCTGCTGGTGTCCGAAACGGCCGGCGCTTACCTGACCCTCGCCGCCGATCGGGAAACCCTTGAGCTGGCCCGCTCCACCCTTGATGCTCAGCAGGCTTCCTACCATTTGATTCGCCGGCGCTTCGATGTGGGACTCACCAACGCACTCGAACTTCGCCAGGCGCAAACGCGAGTGGATGCGGCGCGGGTGGACATCCTGCGCTACACCGCGCTGACCGCTCAAGATGAAAACGCCCTCACCCTACTGCTCGGCTCGCCCGTGCCCGCCGATCCGCCGCCCCAGATCCTGAGCAACATCGCTCCACTGCCGGATATCTCGCCAGGGACCTCTTCCGAGGTGCTTTTGCGACGTCCCGATATCGCCCAGGCGGAATATCTGCTCAAGGCCGCCAACGCCAATATCGGCGCCGCGCGGGCGGCGTTCTTCCCGCGCATTTCACTCACCTCCGCCATCGGCACCGCGAGTGGAGATCTGTCCGGTCTGTTCAAGTCCGGCTCGCTCGCCTGGAACGCCACGCCTCAGGTGGTCATGCCGATCTTCGACGCCCGCACCTGGTCGGCCCTGGACGCGGCCAAAGTGGATCAAATGATCATTCTAGCCCAGTACGAAGGAGCGATCCAGGCGGCCTTCAGGGAGGTGGCCGATGCGCTGGCCCGCAATGGGACCCTGGGGGATCAAATGGCGGCGCAGCAATCCCTGGTCGAGGCCAGCGCGGACAGCCACCGTCTCGCCACCGCCCGCTACGAAAAGGGGACCGACATTTATCTGAACGTGCTCGATGCCCAGCGCTCGCTCTACGCCGCCCAACAGCAACTGATCGGCATCCGCCTGGCCGCTCTGGCCAACCAGGTGCGGCTGTACGCGGTGCTCGGCGGGGGCGGCGATGCGCTCACCCCGGCTGCGAGCCAATAGAGGAATTCAGGCGCCGAACCAGGCCCGAGGAGTTCCCCTTGGAGCTCCGAAAGAGCCTGATCATATCGTTGAATACTGCTGATTATAACGGATTGGGGAGGCCCCTTTGATTGAGCGGGAGTTGCATCAGTGCCGCGTAATTCCTTCACGCCGCGGGCGTGATTCCGATCCGTTCCATGTGGGTTGAACGAAACCGCTTCGCGGTGAATGAAGAGAGCATTCGATTTCCATGGTCAAATTTCGGTTCTTCGCGGATTAGCGTGAAGGATGCCTGGTGAAGGTCCCCTCTCCCGCAGGGAGAGGGTTAGGGTGAGGGAAGATCCGCTCTGAAAGCCCCCTCACTCCGACCCTCTCCGCCGAAACGGGGGAGAGAAATATCCCCACTCGTTCAATTTCACGTTAATCCGCGATGACCCCAAATTTCATGCCAATGGCGGTTTCGTTATACTTCGAGCGGTCACAAACCGAGCTTTTCACCGCAAAGGCGCAGAGAGCGCAAGAACCTAATCTTTCAATAAAAATCCTTGCCACTCTCTGCGTCCTTTGCGTCTTTGCGGTAGACTACAATGGGCAATCTGTTCCCGTGCGTAGTATAACAACACGAAGACGCGTTGGTAGTGGCGCCGTCAGGCGTTGGGGCGTCGTTCGCCCCTTCCGGCCCACTACCGACACCGCCGTGCCTTTACGGACGCCGCCCGCCCTGACGGGCGCACTACCAGCGCGGGCATAACGGGCGCTCCGCCGAAGACGCCCCAACGGGCCCACTACCAGCGGCAACGCCCGAGCGGTCATCCGAGGCCTTGCGGTTTCGCTGCCCGGCTGGCGATACTAACCGGCATCCGTTACCGCAAGGTTGCGCCCGCGGCGGCGGCACCGCCGGGCGTGAACCGGGAACGATTGGACCGGAGGCGGTCGGAAGAGATGCGCGAAGCCGTCATCATTCATCAGGGGGCCCTGGGCGACTTTATTCAGAGTCTGCCGATCTGTTCGGGCCTTGCCGCGCTCTATCCCGGAATTTCATTGCACTTTGTCTGCCGCCCGGCACACGCCGAACTGGTCGCATCTCAGCCGTATTTCGCCGGCGCGATTTCCTGCGATGGTTCCCGGCTCGGCCCGTTCTACCTGGAATCCGGCTGGGAAAAGGTGCCGCTGCCGCCGGCGTTCATCCGTTCCGAGGCCCTTTTCTGGATCGGCCAGCCCGCCAGCCGGATCGTGGCCGAACGGCTGCAAGCGCGCCTGGGAAAACGGGTCCATTGGCTGCAATCGTTTCCGGTACCCCCCCGCGGCCGGCCGGTGGGCGATTTCCTGCTGGAGCAGATGCGTCGCCTCGGCTATCCGCTGCCCGACGCCCTGCCCAGCCTGGAGGTGCCATCGCGGCCCGCCAACCGCGACGGGGTGTTGATTCACCCGGGCAGCGGCGGCCGCGCCAAGATCTGGCCCCTGGGCTGCTGGCATGCGCTGATTCAATGGCTGCTCACAACCAATATTCCGGTCCGGATCGTCCTCGGTCCGGCGGACGCACCGCTGTCGGCTTTTGCCCGAGCGATGGCGGCGGCCGGCTGCGCGCTGGAACTCAATTTGAGCCTGCCGCGCCTGACCGCGCTCATGGCGGCAAGCCGGCTGGTGGTGGGCAACGATTCCGGAGTCACCCACCTGGCGGCGGCCCTTGGCCTGGACACGGTCGCGGTGTTCGGGCCGGCGTCCCCGGCCATGTGGCGGCCTCGCGGGCCGCGGGTCCGCGTGGTGAACGCCGCCTGGCTCGCGGACCAGGGCCTGGCCTGGCCCGAGCTGGCCGTACCGGAGGCGATCGCACCGGTGGCGCGGGCGGTGTGCGATCTGCTCGCCGACAGCGACCGCGTTCCGGCCTTCAGCCTTCGGCGCCGAACAGAATCTGCTGCAGATGGTGGTGCTGGAGGATTTCCGGTCCCGGCCCGGCCAGGGTGATGGTCCCGTCTTCCACCAGGTAGGCCTGGTCCGCCACATTGAGGATGCGGCGCACGTGTTGGCCGGCGATCACCAGGGTCATGCCGCTGTGCCGTAGCTTCTTGAAGGTGTCGCAAAAGCGCCGAATGATTTTGGGGCTCAGCCCCAGAAACGGATCGTCCAGCAGCAGCAGGCGAGCACCGGCCATGAGGCCGCGGCCGAGGGTCACCATCCGCTGTTCACCGCCGCTGAGAGCGCCGGCCGGGGTTTGCCGTTTGCTCTTCAGTTCCGGAAACAGGCAGAAAACCTGTTCCAGCTTTTGGGGGATCTTGCGCCGGTCCAGGTAGGCGCCCACTTCCAGGTTTTCGAGCACACTCATGTCCGGAAACACGCTCATGCCCTCGGGCACGTACACCATGCCCTGCCGGACGATGGCGGACACGTCCCGGCCCGCGATTTCTTCGTCGGCGAAGCGCACCCTGCCGTGCTTGATCCGGAGCAAACCGCTGATCGCCTTCAAGATGGTGGTCTTGCCGGAGCCGTTTGGTCCCACCAGGGCAACGATCTGTTGCGGCCATACCCGCAGGCTGACATCGTGAAGGATGGGCCGGCCGTTGAAGGACACGGCCATCTCGGTCACGGCCAGGATGGGATCGGCTGCGGCTGCTTCATTCATGGTTCGATCGCCTCGTCGCCGCGGCTTTCGCGTTCGCCCAGGTAGGCGGCGATCACTTCCGGGTTTTGGATCACCCGAGAGGGGCTGCCGGCCGCGATGATTTCGCCCTGATCGAGCGCCACCAGGCGGTCCGAAACCTTGGCGGTCAGGTTGAGGAAATGATCGATCACCAGCAGGGTAAGACCCCGCTCGCGCAGGGCCAGAATCAGCTCCACCGCCTGATTCACCGCCTGGGGACTCAAGCCGGCGGCGATTTCATCGAGCAGCAGGAGCTGCGGCCTGGTGCTCAGGGCCCGCGCCACTTCCAGCCGCCGCTGTTCGGACAGGGTCAGAGCACCGGCGCTGGTTGCGGCCTTGTGCGCCAGGCCCACCAGTTCGAGCAGTTCCCGGGCCTGCCGGCGCGGCTCCGGCATCGCCTCCGTTGGTGGTTTACCGAACCAGAGGCCGATCAGAACGTTTTCCAGCACGCTCATCTCCGCAAACGGCCGGGCGATCTGAAAGGTCCTGGCCAGGCCGGCCCGGCAGATCCGATGCGGCGCCCAGCCCCGAATGTCTTCGCCCCAATAGCGAATGCGCCCGCGCTGGGGCCGAATCCGCCCGGCGAGAACGTTGAACAGAGTGGTCTTGCCGGCGCCGTTGGGGCCGATGATGCTGACGATCTCCCCCCGGCGGAGCTGGAAGCCGACGGCGCGCAGCACCGGGCGGTCGTCCAGGATCACCCCGAGGTCTTCGATTTCCAGGCAGATCGGCGGTTCCAGCTGAGCCATGCGGCGATTCCCCTGGGGCAAAAAAGCAGCGCGATAACGATCACCAGGCCATAGAGCAGAGCATGTCCGGACGGCAACCAGCGATGAAACAGCAACTGGTCGGC
>Ga0100396_1003298_pt1 | contig 10511 bp, 7 predicted proteins | sample CryGeymeta201520_FD_81551 | JGI IMG/M metagenome (GOLD analysis project Ga0100396, IMG submission 81551) | Groundwater microbial communities from Crystal Geyser aquifers in Utah, USA - Crystal Geyser metaG 2015-20 | ecosystem: Environmental > Aquatic > Deep subsurface > Groundwater | place: USA... | reverse complement strand
GGCCGCGCCGCTCAAGCGTCTTCCTCTTGGTCCCTACCCCGAAGGGGTTCAACACCGCAGCGAAGGGAAACCGAAGGGCCTCCCTGGTAAGGGAGCACACACGGAAGCCCCTCCTACCCCGAAAGGGGTTGCACAACCGTCGGCCCGGTCGTAGTAGCACAGCAGCCCCGAAGTGCCCAGGAGCCTCAGGCTGCTCCCTCGCCAATACCGGCGTACTCTCGGGCGACATCGGCGTCAATTCGGTCGTTGTCTGCCGAATGAGGATCGCCGCTGTTCGTGGCGCCGGCAAATCGCAGCAGCCGCTGCCGCGCGGATTCCCATTCCGCCGGCGTCAACTGCTGTCTGGGGCCGCGCTCAGCCCTCAGCGCTTCTGCCGCTGTCGCAGACAGCGGCCCAAAGCCTCCCAGGTCCAACCGACGGCAGAGATCTGCCGCAACCCAGTCGGCAGCCCCGAGTCCAGAGGCGGTCGCGGCGCGAGGCACCGCCTTGTAGACCTGCTCGGGAACTTCCAGCGTCAGGGCCTTGGTCATGTCGCTTCACCTCACGCAGGCATTCTACCTCGCCTCGTCGGCCCCTCAAATGTCTTCGCCGTCGTACGCCATGGCGCCTGCAGCCGGACCTCCGCATACGGCTGATGCTCCTCGCTGCGGAACAGCGCGTGGAACTTGGGCAGGTCCGAAGCCTTGCGGACCACGGCGATGGCAACACGATCGGTTGGGGAATCTGCCGCAGAGCGCCCATGCAGGTAACCACGAGCGGCGTGTCGAATGAACATTTGCAGCGGCCACGAAGAGGCGGGTGTCGTTGGTCCCCAATCGTGGCGTGGCCCTACAGCCCGTGGCCGGGCCGCCGGATTGCCAACCATGAACCCTACGCCCGTCACCGTTAGCCAACTCGAATCCCACCTCTGGGAAGCGGCCAACATCCTCCGTGGTCCGGTCGATGCTGCCGACTTCAAGACCTACGTCTTCCCGCTGCTCTTCTTCAAGCGGATTTCGGATGTGCATGACGAGGAGCACCAGGCTGCTCTGGACGAATCGGGCGGCGATGAGGAGTATGCGCAGTTTCCGCAGAACTACCGGTTCCAGGTTCCCGAGGGCTGCCACTGGCGCGATATGCGCGCTGTCACGACCAACGTCGGACGGGCGCTTCACGGGGCGATGCGGGGCATCGAGAAGGCGAACCCGGACACGCTGTATGCGATCTTCGGGGACGCGCAATGGACCAATAAGGACAGACTATCCGACGCGCTTCTGCGCGACTTGGTCGAGCACTTCTCCCGCCTGTCCTTGGGCAACCAGAGGGCACAGGCGGATGTGCTGGGCCAGTCGTACGAGTACCTGATCAAGAAGTTTGCGGACGCCACCAACAAGAAGGCGGGGGAGTTCTACACGCCCAGAGCGGTCGTCCGGCTCATGGTCAACATCCTGGACCCGCAGGAAGGCGAGTCGATCTATGACCCGGCGTGCGGGACGGGCGGCATGCTCTTGGAGTCCATTCACCACGTTCGGGAGCAGCGCGGGGATGATCGGACGCTGTGGGGCAGGCTCTTCGGGCAAGAGAAGAACCTGACCACCGCCGCCATCGCCCGGATGAACCTGTTTCTGCACGGCGCCGCCGATTTCCAGATCGTCCGGGGCGACACGCTCCGCACCCCGGCCTTCTTCGCGGGCGACAACCTCGCCACTTTTGACTGCGTCATAGCCAACCCGCCATTCTCGCTACAGAAGTGGGGTGAGGAAGTCTGGACCGGCGATCCGTACGGGCGCAACTTCGCCGGGCTGCCACCCAGCAAGAGCGGCGACTTTGCCTGGGTACAGCACATGATCAAGTCCATGGCACCACGCACGGGTCGCATGGCCGTGGTGCTGCCCCACGGCGCGCTCTTCCGCATGGGCAAGGAAGGGAAGATCCGAACCAAGATCCTCCAGATGGACATCTTAGAAGGCGTCCTCGGCCTCGGGCCCAATCTCTTCTACGGCGCCGGTCTCGCAGCCTGCATCCTCATCTTTCGCCAGCGAAAGCCTAAAGAACGCCGCAACAAGGTGCTGATCGTCGACGGCTCCAAGGAGTTCAAGAGCGGCCGGGCCCAGAACGAGCTGCTGCCGGAGCACGTCGATCGGCTGTTTGGCTGGTATCGGGACTTCGAAGACGTGGATGGAATTGCTCGGGTCGTGACGCTCGAAGAGATCGCGGCCAACGACCACAACCTGAACATCCCCCGGTATGTCGAGCCGCAAGTCGAAGGGGAAGTGCTGACTGTCGAGGAAGCAACGGAACGGCTGCGTCAGAGCGCGGAAGCGGCGTTCGCAGCTGAAGCGAGGCTCATTGAGTTGCTGAAGCGCGAGAACCTGCTCGGCTGAGAGCGAGGTGGATTAGTGCGGACCACGGAGATCGGGAACGTGCAGAGATCGCTCTTCGAGGAGCCTTTGGCGGCGGAGGTGTGGGACCAGGACTCTGCCCGCAGAGCCCTGGACGAGTTGTTCACTGTCGCCCGGCAGTACAGCTCCAGCGCGGCCTACTTCGAGCTGATGAGGTTCATCGCGAGCTTCCGGGCCTATGCGCCGTTCAACGCGATGCTGGTTCACGTTCAGATGCCAGGGGCAAGGTATGTGGCGCCCGCTCACCGCTGGGCAAGCGAGTATTGCCGCCGCATCCGACCGGATGCCCGGCCGCTGGTAATCCTGCAGCCCATGGGACCGGTCATGTTTGTCTTTGACGTCAGCGACACAGAACCGGAACCGGGGGCCCCACCGCTTCCACCCGAAGTAGAGAACCCTTTCGAAGTGCGCAGAGGGCGGGTCGGGGACGAACTGCGCCAGACGGTGGAGAACGCCAAACGAGATGGCATCCGCGTCACGAGCCAGCAGGCGGGCGCTGGCAGTGCCGGTTCCATTCGAGCGGCGAACACAAGCCAACACCTTGAGTTCCGCACGAAGACACGACCCAAGCCCGAGCACGTCGAGGTCCCGTTGCGATATGAGCTTCTCGTGAATGCCCGGCACTCGGCCGAAGCGCAGTACGCCACGCTGGTGCATGAGTTGGCGCACCTGTACTGCGGGCATCTCGGGTCGCCGGACCCCCGTTGGTGGCCCGACCGGATGGGGCTGCCGAATCAGGTCGGCGAGTTTGAGGCGGAGTCGGTCTGCTACCTGATCTGCGCACGCGTAGGCCTGGACAACCCGTCGGCCGAGTATCTCGCCCAGTACGTGGAGGACCACGGTGAGACTCCTCCTATCAGTCTCGACTGCGTGATGAAAGCCGCTGGACTCATCGAGCAAATGGGCCGGCAGCGGTTGGAGCCCCGGCCGACGAAGAGCAAGCAATGACCACCCGCCTCACCTAACAACAACTCGAATCCTACCTCTGGGGAGCGGCGACGCTGCTGCGGGGGACCATTGATGCTGGCGACTACAAGCAGTTCATCTTCCCGCTGCTGTTCTACAAGCGGTTGTGCGATGTCTTCGACGAGGAGACTCAGACCGCGTTGGCCGAGTCCGGCGGCGATGCTGACTTCGCCGCGTATCCGGAGAACCATCGGTTCCAGGTCCCGGCGGCGGCGCACTGGCGAGAGGTGCGGCGGGAGGCGACCAATGTCGGGCGAGCGCTGCAGACCGCCATGCGGGCCCTCGAAACGGCCAATCCCGACAAGCTCTACGGTATCTTCGGCGACGCCCAATGGACCAACAAGGACCGGCTGTCCGACGCAATGCTGCGCGACTTGGTGGAACACTTCAGCAGCTTGGAGTTGACCCTCGCGGCCCTGCCGGAAGACGAACTCGGGCAGGGCTACGAGTTTTTGATCAAGAAGTTCGCCGATGACTCCGGCCACACCGCCGCCCAGTTCTACACCAACCGCACGGTCGTCCACCTGATGACCGAGCTGTTGGAGCCGCAACCGAGCGAGTCCATCTACGACCCCACCTGCGGCTCGGGCGGGATGTTGCTCTCCTGCATCACCCACCTCCGTCGATTGGGTAAGAAGTGGCGAAATGTCCGGCTCTACGGGCAAGAGCTCAACCTGATGACCTCGTCCATCGCTCGAATGAACTGCTTCCTCCACGGGGTCGAGGACTTCGACATCGTGCGCGGCGACACGCTCTCGGCCCCGAAGTTCGTCGAAGGCGACCGGCTGAAGCGGTTCGACGTGGTGCTGGCCAATCCGCCGTACTCCATCAAGCAGTGGGACCGAACAGCCTTCGCTTCCGACCCGTGGGGACGCAACCTCTACGGCACGCCACCCCAAGGCCGGGCCGACTATGCCTTCTGGCAGCACATCCTCTGCAGCCTGACGCCGAAGTCGGGCCGCTGCGCCATCTTGTTCCCGCATGGTGTGCTGTTCCGGCAGGAAGAGGCGGAAATGCGGCGCAAGCTCCTCGAAGCAGACCTCGTCGAGGCAATCATCGGGCTTGGGCCGAACCTGTTCTACAACTCGCCGATGGAAGCTTGCGTGGTCGTCTGCCACGCGACCAAGTCCAAAGCGCGTCGGGGCCGCGTTCTCCTCATCAACGCGGTCAATGAAGTCACCCGCGAGCAGGCCCAGAGCTTCCTGGCCGATGCTCACCTTGAGCGGATCGCCGGTGCCTTCCGTCAGTTCAAGGACCAAGCCGGGCTCTGCCGGGTGGTGACGCTGGAGGAGGTTCGGGCTCAGCATGGGAATCTCAGCATTCCGCTCTATGTGGCGCCGGGTCCAACGAACGGCTCGGCCTCGGTAACCGCCCAGACTCGCTGGCCGCTGGCCGCTGGCCTGAGTGCATGGTTGAGGTGTCGCGCCGAGGTCGCAAAGGCGCTGAAGCAAGTGGTGCCAGCGCTGGTACCGCCCAAGCTGGAAGTCCGAGCATGCACCGCTGCCGCATGTGAACTGCTCACCGACAGGGACAAGTGGACCCGCGTCCGCTTCGGCGAGGTGGTCGCGCTGTCGAAGGAGACCGAACGGGACCCAGCCGGCGCCGGAATCGGCCGTCTCATCGGCATGGAGCATCTGGAGCCCGGTTCCCTGCACGTCCGAGCGTGGGGCAATGTGGCCGATGGTACCACGTTCACGCGCCGCTGCCGGCCGGGGCAGGTGCTCTTCGGCAGGCGCCGCGCCTACCAGCGCAAGGTGGGAGTGGCCGAGTTCGACGCGGTGGTCTCCGGAGACATCTATGTGTTCGCGCCGAAGGGCGACCGGCTGCTGCCTGAGTTGCTGCCATTCCTCTGCCTCTCCGAGCGGTTCTTCCAACACGCGGTCGGGACTTCAGCCGGTTCGCTCTCGCCCCGCACCAACTGGAGCAGTCTCGCCAGCTTCGAGTTCGACCTCCCGACGCTCGACCAGCAGCGGCGCATCGCGGAGACCCTGTGGGCGGTGGATGATGCTGTTCAACTGTACACAACCATCACTCAGGACGCACAGACGCTATTGGAATCCGGTTTGGTGGAGTTCCTGTACGGGAGCCAACTCTGGGAGACATCGGAGTGCGCAGCGATACTCGAAGATGGTCCCCGCAACGGTTTCTCGCCTCCCGCCAATGCGGACGGGAGCGGTCTACCAACCTTGAGTATCAGCGCGATTCGGGGAGGGGAGGTGGTCACCGACGGCAGTGTGAAGTTCGCCAAGGTGGCCGGTGTTGACGTCACCCAGTTCCTGCTTGAACCGGGTGACATGCTCGTGGTCCGGGGCAATGGGAACCGCTTCATGTGCGGGAAGGCTGGCCTCGTCCGCGAGTATCCCGAATGCTGTTTCTACCCAGATCTCCTGATCAGGCTTCGTTTCAAGCCCGAGGTGATGCTTCAGGAGTTCGCCGTGGTGCAGTGGAATGAGCCCCGAACCCACCTGCGCCTGATCTCAAAGGCCAAGTCAACCAACGGCATCTGGAAGATCAACGGCCAGGATATTCGATCGCACCGTCTCGTGACCCCGCCGCTTGAGGCTCAGCATCTGTTTCTCCGCCGGGTCCAGCCGAAGCGGGCCTTGGTGCAAATGCTGAATGCCACTGTCAGCGGCTTGACGGCGCTTCGGCAGAGCTTCTTGGACGCAATCATCGGAGACTGCTCATGACCTTCACCGAATCCAACACCGTCGAACAGATGATTCTCGACGCCGTCGCCAACCACGACGAAGCCGGGAAGTACCTTCTGCGCGAGACTGCCATGGAGGGCTGGGGCGACTCGTTGAGGCACGAGCTGCGCCTGCTCCGCTGGGACTACGTGCCAGCCGGGCAGCTCCCCCGCCAGACCGGCGAGGTGTTAGTGGAACGGTGGGTGCGGGAGGCGCTGATCCGGCTGAACCCCGAGATCGCCGCCCAGTCGGACCGCGCCGACGAGGTGCTCTACAACCTGCGCGCCTGCATTCTCTCCGTGCAGGCCGACGGGCTGGTGCGGGCCAACGAGAACTTCATGGCGTGGGTGCGAGGCGAGAAGACCATGCCGTTCGGCCGGCGCGGCGAGCACGTTCCTGTGCGCTTGCTGGATGCCGCCGAGCCCCTTCGCAACCGGCTCACGGTGACGAACCAGTGGACCTATCAAGCGGGCGCGGTGGAGAAGCGCTTTGACGTGGTTTTCCTGGTCAACGGTCTCCCGGTGGTCATCGGGGAAGCGAAGACGCCGACCCGGAGCGCGGTGACGTGGTTTGACGGCGCTTTCCAGATCAGCGAGATCTACGAGAAGCAAGTGCCGGCCATGTTCGTGCCCAATGCCTTCTCCTTCGCCACGGAAGGGAAGGCGTTCCGGTATGGTTCGGTCCGCATGCCCATCGACCTGTGGGGGCCGTGGCGGACGCGGGAGAACGAGCCGGAGGGCTCGCTGGCGGACGTACGCCGGACGGTGGAGAGCATGCTGCACCCGGCCGTCGTGCTGGACTTCCTGCAGCACTTCACTCTGTTCGCCACCGACAGGAAGTACCGCCGGATCAAGATCATCGCTCGCTACCAGCAGTATTTCACCACGAACCAGCTCGTGGCCCGCGTGGTGAAGGGCTACCCGAAGAAGGGCCTCATCTGGCATTTCCAGGGAAGCGGCAAGTCGTTGCTAATGGTGTTCGCCGCCCAGAAGCTCCGGTTGCATCCGCAACTGGGCAACCCCACGGTGCTGATCGTCGTGGACCGAATCGACCTCGACACGCAGATCACCGCCACGTTCAATGCCGCCGACGTGCCCAACATGGTGGGCGTGGCCACGCGCCAAGAGTTGGAGTCGCTGCTGGCCCAAGATGTGCGAAAGGTGCTCATCACCACCATCTACAAGTTCGGCGAGCTGCAGGGCACGATCAACGAGCGCTCCAACATCATTGTGATGGTGGACGAAGCGCACCGGACACAGGAAGGCGACTTGGGGCGGAAGATGCGGGCGGCACTGCCGAACGCGTTCTTGTTCGGTCTCACGGGGACGCCCATCAACCGCGCCGATCTGAACACGTTCTGGGCCTTTGGGGCGGAGGAAGACGAGAAAGGCTACCTCAGCCGCTACTCGTTCCAAGACTCCATCCGCGACAAGGCAACCCTCCCGCTCTACTTCGAGGCACCCCAGGTCAAGCTCAAGATCGACAAGGCTGCCATTGACGAAGCCTACGCTCAACTCACCGGCAAGCTGAGCGAACAGGACCGCGACGACCTGGCCAAGCGCGCTGCCAAGATGGCGGTGCTGGTCAAGAACCCGGACCGCGTCCGGGCGGTCGTCGGTCACATGGTCGGCCACTTTCGGAGCAAGGTGGAGCCCAACGGGTTCAAAGCGCAAGTGGTTGTGTTCGACCGCCAGTGCTGCGTCCTCTACAAGCAAGCCATGGACGAACTGCTGGACCCGGAAGCCAGCGCCATCGTCATGCACAGCGCCACGGGCGACCCGAAAGAGTGGAAGGGACACGCCCGCGACAAAGACGCGGAGGAGAAGCTGTTGGACCGCTTCCGCGACCCGACCGACCCGCTCCAGTTCGTCATCGTGACCAACAAGCTGCTCACCGGCTTCGACGCGCCCATTCTGCAGGCGATGTACCTCGACAAGCCGATGAAGGACCACAACCTCCTGCAGGCCATCTGCCGCACCAACCGGATCTTCGGCCAGGAGAAGACCCACGGGCTCATCGTCGATTACATCGGCATCTTCGATGACGTGGCCCAGGCACTGGACTTCGACGAGAAGGCCGTGCAGAAAGTGGTCTCGAACATCGACCAACTACGCAAGGCGCTGCCCGTCCAGACCCAGAAGTGCCTGGCGTTCTTCCCAGGCGTTGATCGCACCGTCGCGGGCTACGAGGGACTGATGGCAGCCCAGCAGTGCTTGCCGAACGACACCGTGCGCGACAAGTTCGCGGCGGTGTACATCGTGCTGGCCAGGATCTGGGAGGCGCTGTCGCCCGATCCGTGCCTCAGCCCCTATCAGGCGGACTACCGCTGGCTGACCATGGTGTACGAGTCCGTGAAGCCGTCGAGCGGAAACGGCAAGCTGCTGTGGCACGCCCTCGGGGCGAAGACCATCGAGCTGATCAACGAGAACGTCAGCGTCGGGCCCATCCAGGACGACCTGGAGACATTGGTCCTCGACACCCAGGTGCTGGAGGAGATCCTGAAGGAAACGGACGCCGCCAAGAAAGGCAAGGAGATCGAGATCTCACTCACCGCCCGACTGCGCAGACACGGAGGCAACCACAAGTTCAAGGAGTTGGGCAAGCGGCTGGAGGAGATCAGGAAGCGCCACGAGCAAGAGTTCCTCACCAGTCTGGAGTTCCTCAAGGAGATCCTGGAAGTCGCGAAGGCGGTCCTGGAGGCAGAGAAGCAAACCGACCCGGAAGAAGAGCGCGACACAGCCAAAGAAGCCCTGACGGAGCTGTTCGGTGAGGCGAAGAACCGCAATACCCACCTCATCGTGGAGCGCATCGTCAACGATATCGACGAAATCGTGAAGAAGGTCCGGTTCCCTGAGTGGCAGCACACCAGCCAGGGCGAGCGCCTTGTCCAGAAGGAACTACGGAAGACGCTCCTCAAGTACAAGCTTCACACCGATCAGGACCTCTTCGACAAGGCGTACGCGTATATCCGGGAGTACTACTGAGGGGCTGTCGGCGGGGAGCGACGAGGTGGGCGTCACCACCTCTGGAAGCGGCGCGGGACGCCGCGCCTCGACGCCCACCTCGGCATCCTCCGCCCGGTCGCTCCTCAGGCCGCCACGACGTGGAATCCCCTGGTTTCCAGCTCTTCCCGCCCCGCCAGAACGAGGCTCAGAGTTTGCGCCACTTGTGCGCGCAGGATTCGCACCATCTGCCGCCTATCGGGAACCGACAGAAGGTTCCCCTCTTCATCCAGCGTGAACTCGCCCACCGGGAAGACAGCCTTCGTGGTTCGCGCAAGCACCGGGACCCGCCACTGCTTGCGCGTGTAGTCAAAGCTGGGTCTTCCAGGCGAGGTCATCTCACCAACATGGTCGTCGAGGTATTCCTGCACCCGCTCAAGGATCACGGTTTCCATATGATCACACCTCTCCCGTGGTGACGGTCGTACCAGGCAGGGCGGAACTCCGACCAACTTCGGTGATTGCCTGAATTCCGTGTCGGGGTCCTCGAGAAGCATTGTAAGGAGGGGCCGAGCGAGGCGCCATCCGCGCAACCGGAGGCCCGCTTGGCCGCCCCGGCCCCGCAAACTACAATGTGCCGACAGCAACTGCGGACCTGGAGGGATGGCAGCCGTGACTGGTGTGGAGGAGAATCGAGCCCGCGTTCTGTTGACCGGCGGCAGCGGCCTTGTCGGCCGAACGCTGGCGCCGCTGCTCTTGGCGCGGTGGGAGGTCACGCACTTTGACGCTGTGGATCCGGGGGACGGGTTGCCGTTCATCGAGGGTGATCTGCGGGACGGGGCGGCTGTGGCGGCGGCTTGCCGGGGTGTGCAGGCTGTCGTTCATGTGGCGGCGCTGCACGGGGCGGCGTGGGTGCAGGCCGGCGATGACGTGGGCTTCGCGGTGAATGTCGTCGGTACCAGGAACATCCTGGAGGGCGCGGCGAAAGCTGGCGTCAGGCGTGTCGTCTTCACCTCCTCCATCTGGGCGACAGGGCATGGCGCTGATCCGCCGTATCTGCCGATTGACGAAGGCCTGCCCCGGCAGCCGGCGGAGCTGTATGGGCTGACGAAGATCCTGGGCGAGCGGATGTGCAAGTATGCGACGGCGAACCACGGCCTCAGCACGCTCTGCCTGCGGCCCGGCGGCGTCCGGCCGGCGGAGGCGTACGGACCGAATCAGGCGTGCTACCTCGGCGGCGTGGTGGATGTGCGCGATGTGGCTCGGGCGCACGTTCTGGCGCTGGAGGCGCCCGAAGCGCTGGCGCACCGGGCGTTCATCATTACGGCCGACTCGCCGCTCTGCCGCGTGTCGCCCGAGTCGTTCCGGGCCGATCCGGTTGCGGCGCTTGAGACTGTCGCACCCGGTGCCGCAGACCTCGCGGCGCGGGGCGGGCTGGAGCTCGACCCCGGGATGGAGTGGTACAGCGTCGAGAAAGCCCGGAAGCTGCTTGGCTACGACCCGCGCTACAACTTCCGGCTGGCTCTGTAGGG
>Ga0100396_1003271_pt1 | contig 10555 bp, 11 predicted proteins | sample CryGeymeta201520_FD_81551 | JGI IMG/M metagenome (GOLD analysis project Ga0100396, IMG submission 81551) | Groundwater microbial communities from Crystal Geyser aquifers in Utah, USA - Crystal Geyser metaG 2015-20 | ecosystem: Environmental > Aquatic > Deep subsurface > Groundwater | place: USA... | reverse complement strand
GTTAAAGGAACACAGATTCATAATTCATAAACATTTCCTATCAATTCATCCACTTATCAACCCATCAACTATTCAACTTATCAACTTTTTGTGTCTTCATGCCTTTGTGGTGAGTAGTTACAAGTGGACAGACAGTGAAGACATTTGGAGGACGATATGGCACTTGAAGACATTCTCAATCGAATTAAATTAGATGCACAACAATCTGCACAAATGATTAAAGATGAGGCAAACAATCAGTTTGCAAAAATTATTGCTCAGGCACAAGAAAAGGCTGAGCAAACAAAGCAAGTGTTGTTAGAACGAGTTCATCACAGTGCTGAAGAGGAAAAACGGCAGATTATGGCTATTGCCAGACTCGAATTACGAAAACAGCTTTTGCAGGAAAAGCAACAACAGATTGAGACTGCTTTCGTTAATGCCCTTGAGTATTTGAGGGATTTGGATGAGAATGAGTATGGGGCGTTTATGAAACAGCTATTACTTGATGCGGTTCAGACAAGGGAAGAAACCATTATCTCTGTAGGCAGCAAAAGGCAGCAAATAATCAATAATGTGGTTCAAGATGTAAATGTTCAGACAAATGGCAGTCTGGTAATATCCCATGAAGTGCGAATCGGTAGTGGTGGTTTTATTCTCCAATGGGGGAAAAAAGAGATGAACTATAGTTTTGAGGCAATGCTGCACCAGATTAAGGAAGAGATAACAAATGATGTGGCAAATATCCTGTTTCAGGGGAAATAACAATGACTGATACCAGATATACCTATGCTGTGGCAAGGGTTAGGGCATTAGAAAAATATCTGTTAGATAAACCAACAATAGAACGATTGATAGCTGCTGAGGATGGGACAAGGATATTATCCATCCTGCGAAATACAGAATATGCTGAAGCTTTCAATGTTGTGGAAAATCCATTCGATTTTGAGGATGGGCTGAGTAATGAACTGAACAGGGTCTTGAATTTCCTGGAGGCATTGTCGCCAGAACCACATTATATCCACCTTCTTCGTATTCCCTATGACTTTTACAACCTCAAGATATTGATAGAGACAAAATATTCTGATGAGCCTGTGGATGAACCATTTAGCTCGCTTGGTTTGACGGATATAGAGGATATTCAGGCAATGATTAAGAATAAGGAAAAAAAATTGCCAAAATATCTGACAGATGCAGCTGATGAGGCAATTGCAGGGATGGAGGAAAACGAGAATGTAGCCAAGATAAGTCAGATTATTGATAGGTTTATGTGGCAATATTTAACAACAGAAGCTATGATGGGCAGGCATACTTTTTTTGTCACCCTTTACCAGAAACAAATTGACCTCATAAATATTCATACCTTTCTCAGGTTGGCTCATGCTAAGGCTGAGATAACTTATCTTCGGGATATGCTTTTTGATGGAGGGAGTATAAGCAGGGATTTATTTCTCAAGCTCTTTATTCGTCCCTGGGATATATTTTCAGAGATTAAGGAGTATCATGACCCGATAATGGATAGCTGGGTAGAGGAGAGATTGTTCTGGAAGTATGAGGTTGCCTCAGATAATCACATCCTTAATTACTTGAAACAAGCTAACCTGATATTTTTTGGTCCAGAGCCATTGATCAGTTATTATCTTCTAAAAGAGATGGAAACAAACATGTTAAGAATAATCTTTGTAGCCAGATTAAACCACATGTCAGAGAATACAATACGAATAAGATTGAGGCGAAACTATGTTTAATATAGCTATTATTGGGGATAAGGATACTATCTGGCCATTCAAGGCATTTGGGTTTGCTGTCTATCCCCTGAAAGACATTAATGATGCAAATGAGATGTTAAAAGGTATGCTGAATAAGAATTATTCCATTATCTTTGTAACTGAGGATGTATTCAAGCAATGTGAGCAGCAGATTCAGGAGATTCAATCATTACCCTTGCCAGCAATTGTTATCTTACCAAATAATCAAGGAAGTCAGGGAATTGGACAGGGCAGATTACAACAAATACTTCGCAGAGCTGTAGGAAGTGAGATTGGGCAGGGGACTTAAGACTACATATGTAAGGAAGTACCAAATGAACATTGAACGCCTCAAACGAATCTTGAAAGGGGTAAAAGATGGCAATATAGAGATAAACACTGCCCTTGAGCATCTTAAGCACTTGCCATATGAAGAGATACGGATGAATCCAAACAATGCGGCTTTTGCTTGTATTGACCATCATCGAGAACTGCGATGTGGTTTTCCAGAGGTTGTATTTGGAGCAGGTAAGAATATTGAAGAGTTAACACGGATTGTCAGCCTTTTACTTGATAAGGGAAATGATGTCATGATTACCAGAACAAGTAAGGATGTGTACCAGACACTGTTGGAAATAGACAGCCGCTTGATTTATTATGAACAGGCAAGGATAATTGCCCTTAAACACTCTCAGAAAATATCCTGTCCAGATGCAAGGGTACTGATTGTAAGTGGCGGAACAACAGATATTCCAGTAGCTGAGGAAGCAGCTGTTACGGCTGAGATGTTTGGGGTAGGTGTGGAGAGGCTGTATGATGTTGGTGTGGCAGGTATTCATCGTCTTCTGGATAGATCCAATAAATTGAGGGCTGCTTCTGTAATTATTGTTGTAGCAGGCATGGAAGGGGCTCTTGCCAGCGTAGTAGGTGGATTGGTGTCTGTGCCAGTGATAGCTGTGCCTACAAGTGTAGGATATGGCGCCAGTTTTCATGGATTGGCTGCCTTATTGACCATGCTTAATTCCTGTGCGCCAGGCGTTGCTGTAGTAAACATTGATAATGGGTTTGGAGCAGGATATTTTGCAGGAATGATGATGAGGGAGAAGGTAAAATGAGAGTAAAATGGATGAATGTTCTTAGATTTTATGAATATATTCAGCCCTACTTAAAGGTTTCAAAACCTATTGAGGAAAAACCTGTTGGAAAAAGTGTTCTGGTTTTATCTCCGCATATTGATGATGATATCCTGGGAGCAGGCGGAACATTATACAAACATCACTTGGACGGGGATAAGATTGTAAGCATCTATCTGGCAAGCCTGAATGACAAGGATATAAGGCAGAAAGAGGGAGAAAGAGCCGCTGAAATAATCGGCATAGATGAACTTATCTTCTTAGATTATGAGATTAAGAAGCTTGATCTTTCAACCAAAGAGATAAGCCGTCAGATTGTAGACCTACTCGACAGGTATGAGCCGGATATTGTCTATCTTCCTTTCTTTCTTGATAATCACAACGATCATATTTCAACCAACAAGATTTTTCTTTCCTCTCTTCCCCTCATCTCAAAGCCCTTATCCATCAGCATTTATGCCTATGAGATATGGTCAACCCTGTTCCCTAATGTATTGGTAGATATTACTGACCAGATAGAGGTAAAGAAACAGGCAATTTTAGAGTACAAAAGCCAATTATTAGCCAATAACTATTTAGAGGCTATTATCGGATTAAACAGATACAGAGGTATTCTCTCAAAGGCTAATGGATATGCAGAAGGTTTCTTCAGAAGCACTTCAGACGGCTACAGCAACCTTTGGAGGAGTATTTATGGGACTTAATATCCTGCATCTGGTCTCTGGTGAGGGCAAGGCTGGCTCTACCAAGTCTGTCATTCTCTTGATAAAAGGTCTCATTAAAAGGGGGCACAGGGTAATAGTAGCTGCCTCTCCTGAAAGCTACAACTACAGTTTGATGAAGGAAGCCGGATTTGAAGTCGTGTCTATTGAGATGAAATCAAGATATGATTTCAAGAGTGCCAGAAAGATTGTCAATTTGTGTCAACAAGAAAAGATTGATATTATTAACGCTCATCTTTCCACAGATAGGTATTTGGCTATTTGGGCTAAATTTTTAGGAGCAAAGGCAAAGATTATCCTGACCCGCCGTGCAATCTCAAGAAGCAGTCGTTTGATTAGTTTTCTTTATTTGATAGGTGCAGATAAAATAATAGCTGTAAGTAAAGCAGTAAAAGAATCACTCTGTAGTCAGGGGATTCCAGATGATTTGATAGAGATAATTTATAATGGAATCCCAAATGATTTTGGTTCTGTCAACCCTCAGGCAATAGAAGAATTAAAAAGGAGATATAACATCTCTACAGAAGATAAGATTATCGGGATGATAGCCAGATGGGACAAACTGAAGGGACATGATACCTTATTTGCTGCCTTAAAGGAACTCAAGGGTGATTATAAGGTTCTTCTGGTGGGGATAGATGAATCCTTCTGGCCAGAGATTGAGGCTTTTGGATTAGGGGATAGGGTAATTCTTTGTGGTTTTCAAAAAGATATAGCTCCATTTTATCATCTTATGACAATCAAGGTGTTGCCCTCCTTTGCTGAGGGATTTCCTTTGTCAATCCTGGAGGCTATGTCTTGCGGAGTTTGTGTGCTTGGAAGCAATATCCCTTCTATCTCTGAGATTATTGAGCCAAATAAAAATGGTCTGCTTTTTGAAACAGGGAACTCAGAGGATCTGGCAGAAAAGATTAAGGTTTTGCTGAATGATGAAACCTTAAGAATAAGATTAGCAAAACAAGGAGAAAAAAGCGTCCATGAAAGATTCTCTATAGAAAGGACTGTTGAGGCTACAGAGAAGATATACTCAAGTGGGGCATAAATTGCGATTTTTTCGGTGAGGATTAATCAAGGAGAGCAAGGCGCGCAAGGTGAGCAATAGTGTACTATTGCTCACCTGAACAACACAGCTATCGTTGATTAAGACCAGCGAAAAACGCAATTTATGCCCCACTTGAGTATATATTACAAGTAGTAGTTAGGGTCTGTCGCAAAATAACTGTTACATTCAATTGCCGCTTCATCTCGTCCAGCAAATCGACAACCTCGATGTAACACATTTATTTTGTGACAGACCCTTAGATTACAATCAAACCCGTTTCGTTATCCACCTTATCCCCTTTGCAATATCACTCCACAACATCTTGCCATTCCTCAAGTACATCCTTCTTCTGGATAAGAATTGTCGAACAATACTTCCAAATCGAACATTATGCCAATAAAATTTGCTGAGCAGCTCATGGCTTATCTGTTGAAACCTTTCAGGCTCAATATTATTTGTCCTTCGATGAGGGTCAACAAGGAAATAATCCCTCGGATGTCTGGTCAAAAACTGGTTAATTTCAATATTCTCACAGTAAACACCTGCCTCAACCCCCATCTCAAATAGTCTGGTTGATGGATATGGGGTATATAAAAATATGCCTGCATGTGGCGGATTTATCCTCTTCATTAATGTATAGGTTGCCTTCATATCCTCTTCTGTTTCTATAGGCAGTCCCATCATAAAGTATGCTCCCCAGAATATGCCGCTCTTGTTCAGTTTATTTGCTGCCCTCTGGATGAGGTCAATAGATATACCCTTCTGGATTATCCCCAGCACCCTCTCACTGCCGCTTTCAATCCCTATCTTTATCAGATTACACCCTGCGAGTTTCATCAGCTTGAGTGCCTTTTCATCAATCAGATTCACACGGGTAGCACAACTCCAGTTGATATTTAGCCCTTCCTTGATAATTCTTTCACACAACTCGACTGTCCTTTCTTTGCTTACACCAAAAGAGTTATCGTAAAATATAAACTGTGTTGTGTTAAATTTATCCCGCACAAACCGTATCTCTTCAATAACACTATCTATGTTTCTATGCTGGACTATTGATTGATTGGATAATCTACCATTCCACACCAAGGCACAAAAGGCACACCTGAATGGACACCCCCGTGAGGTAACCATCATCCCCATATCCTCGCCTGTGTAGGAGTCAATATTTATCAATGCCTCCCTCGCCGGCAAAACATTAATATCCTCAGGTGTAGCCGTATCTGGATTATGGATAATCTCTCCATTCTGTCGATATGATAGTCTGGGTATATCGCTAAGTTCAAGCCTATCCCTCAGGCTACAGACAAGCCTCAGAAATGTTGTCTCGCTCTGTCCCCTTATTACCATATCAATATTTTTGTCTTTGAAAGGGTCATCTGGTCTTAAGGTTGGATATTGTCCCTCAACCACAACTACACAATCAGGATAATATTCCTTAATTAATTCTGCTGTTTTCATTACCGAGCCAAATCTTGTTACGCTTGCCGAGATACAAGCCACGGCAGGTTTATATTTATCCAGAACAGCCTTCATCTCCCCCCAAGCAGGATGGTTTTTATCATTTAATCCGCTCATATACATCGATAGCCTTTGGTATTCATCACTGAAGTCAATATCATCTCCACGATTGATAACATCAGCATCAAATATGGCTACCTCGGAAAACCCATGTAATTTAAGGGTAGCAGCAATATAAGCCAATTCCAAAGGATAATACCGATGAATAAAGCCTGTAAATCTTTTGAATGGTGGATCAATTAATAGTATTTGCATTATTATTTTCTACATTTGGATCAGAATTTTTCACTCGTTTCGCGTTTTTCGTAGGTATGCCATTAGAGAGTTCTATCACCACTTTAATACTGCCAGTTAATGCTTAAATTATATACCGAGAAATCACCCCAATCAGCACTATAGCTGGGTTGCTCTAATCTTACCATATCAAATTTGATATCAAGGGGAATTTTGGACTTACTGATTTTATTGACAGGCAATTGAATACCAAAACCATATGTTGTATCTTCCAATAGATTTTTATTGTGTTCTGGATGACCTTTGCAGATTATTTTGTAAGCCATTTGGACATCCCTCCTTCAACTTCTTCGTGTAGCATCTCTGTTATCCACCCCTATTATCTGAAGATTGACACACCACCATGTCTTTTACCCGTACCCCTCTCATCCCCTGCTTGCCTGTTCCCCGGAAATTTTATACTCAAATAAGTTGTCATATCCTTTTCCTCTTTCATAGTTCCCTTTACTCCAATAATCGCCATAGCACCTCTGATATATCCGAGGAACCCACCAAATTCCTGCCAGAGTTCTATGCCGTAGGAGGCTTTAGTCTTCTTCCTTCAGCAAACCCTGCCTCAGTAAATACAGACAGGCAAAGGTCATACAAGAATATATTTGGATTCCACAACCCTCCATTTATACTCAAAACAGGCTGGGTATACTCTGCTGAAACAAGAGCCAATTTGTTACCCTTGAGTGGGTTTTTATCATCCACATTCTCATATCCACGGATCATTAATTCCTCTTTTTCAGGGGCGTCTGGCTGATATTTCCCCCAAAGTTTAAGTTTAACCTGACTGTTGTTAATGTATCGTGTGATCTGCATCTCTGTTTCTAATGTCTGCCAGTTTATTTTTTTCATTTGTGCCTTTTCTTGCGAAGAGTTTTCTGCTGCTGTGTATATACCCATTCTGGTTTTTGGAAAATTAAGGGAAAATTGGGTTGATACATCAAGCTCTCTGGTCTTTTTGGTGCCAAGCTTTTCCTTCCCACCAAGCCCAACCCAAACAGAAAGTGGATCAGCTATCTTGTACCTCAACGGATAATCCCACCAAAGCCCTACCGATTTATCTTCATCCTTTTTATATGTTGTAAATGATAGGTTTGGCTGATATATTGAGCCATTGATTGTCGTTAAAAGCAGTGGTATGCCCTCGGTACGGGTCAGATGAGCAATATGGGTATACTCATGTACAGCCACTTGTCTATACCAGTTTTCGCTTATTCCAAGAGTGGTAAGTGAGTCTGATGGGTAGGTAAAGATGTGCATATTCTTAAATATCGGGTCGGCAAATCCATTGGTAAGCATTCCATTATCCTCAATCACTACAGGCAGATTCCCTATGCGTTTGTTACCGGTAAGATTAACCACATCTTGTCGGTAATATTCAAGGTTATTCAGTGTCTGCTCTGCCTCCCATTGATAGCCTTGCGGATAAAAGCAGGTGAAGTGTGGTGTTTTCAGGGTGTTCCATTCTGCCCTTGCTTGGGATGAGAAGAGGCATAACGCCATGATTAAGAATAGATTGTTTCTTAGGAACTTCATTTTTTCTCCTTTTAGAATTATACAAGATTTATTGGTTTTTGTCAACAATTTTATTTGACATTTTGCTACAATTGTGATAAAATGTCAAGGTACAGTTTCTGGTTATATCATTACAATTTGCTTGTTAGACTTACAAGAAATTGAATTCACAATAGTTTGGTAAACCAGAAGAAAAAAAAGACAACGAAGTGAAGTCTAACCATAAAAAATAACTGGATGGGCAGTAGCCTGCCAGTTATACTTAAGTGGGGCATAAATGGAGGGAAAAATGAATCAGACTGTAGAGAAAATAATAACACAAGCTTTTGCTGACGCCACTCAAGAATTTTCGTGATCCCTTGCATATTTCAAGGCAGCCATCTTATCTGTTATCCTTCCCTCTGCTATTCCTTCCTCTACTGCCTGAAGTAATCTTCCAATCAACGGGGATGGTGGCAGGCAAAGATATTCCATTAAGTCATGACCATTGATCAATCTTGGAGGGTTTGCGGATGGTTGATGAGAATAAAGTTTTTCCAGAAAATAGCAGACAACTTCATAGTGTTTTTTTCTTTCCTCTGCACTTGATGCCGGCCCCATTGTTGCATACCTATCAGCTAAGGAGAGCAACAGCACAGATATTCCCTCCTGCTGGGTAGCCTTAAAAAATCTATACACAGCCCTATCTGTTATCTTCTCTGCCTCAACCAGATGCCCGGGTCTCATGTGATGCGTAACCATACATTTCAGCATCTCCGTTTGTCTTGCAGAAAGTTTCAGCCTTATTCCAATTACTTCCATTATATCCCCACCCTTTATGTCATGTCCCAGGAATCTTATCCGTCCATTCTCTATACTGGCACAGGCTGGCTTTCCAATGTCATGCAAAATGGAGGCTAATTTTAGCAGACAATATCTGCTTGTTCCAGATATTTCTTCCTGAAGATATTCTTGAATATGATGATACCATTTGGGGAATAATTCTCGTAGTCTCTTGCACATATCCTCAAGATGAAAGAGTGTTTGAAGCAGATGATTCCAGACATCAAGATGATGGAACTCATTTTGAGGCACATCCTTAGCCGCCATTATCTCCGGGATTATTTCCTTCAGCAATCCGAGATTATCAAGAAGGACAATGTATGGATAGGCATATTCAACGGACATGATCAAAAGCAACTCATAAACAATTCGTTCCACAGCAACCGTAGATAGAAAATAGGATAATTCTTTGAGGCTAATAATAGATTCAGGGGTAAAAGAAAATTGTAATTGAGCAGAAAACCTTACAGCTCGAATCAGCCGCAATGGGTCATCTATGATATTCTGTCTCCCAATAATCTGTATCCGCTTTTGTTCCAGATCATCAAGTCCGTTTAATGGGTCAATAAGACTATCAGGCTGGTTAAGATTTATGGCAAGACTATTAATAGTAATATCCCTTAGTTGGAGGTCATGAATAATATCTGTTCCTTTCAAGGATGAAATATCAAGGAAGGTTGAAGGCTGAAGGCTGAAGGCTGAAGGCTGAGAGAATGGAAAATTCGGTATATTTACTGCCTCATGCCTCTTGCCTCCTGCTGACTGCTGACTGAATGCCTCCCGGCAAATAATCCTTGTGGTTTGTGTTTCCTGATCCATGATAATCAGTCGTCCGCCAATGGCTGTAGCAACAGCTTGAGAGAATGCAAGGGCATCCCCGCTAACCACAAAGTCATAATCATTAGACGCAATACCCAGAATCATATCACGGATATATCCGCCGACAAGGAACACCTCTTGTCCATTTTTTTCAGCTATTTGAGTGATAGTAGCAATAATTTTGGAATTAATCATATATTGTAACTACTTTGGAAAATGGGGACAGCACCTTATTTTATACTCAAGTGGGGCATAAATTGCGATTTTTCTCGGGGTGAGGATAATCAAGGAGAGCAATGGCGCGCAAGGTGAGCAATAGTGTACTATTGCTCACCTGAACAACACAGCTATCGTTGATTAAGACCAGCGAAAAACGCAATTTATGCCCCACTTGAGTATAACATAATACATTCAAATATACTATACTGTATTCTCGTGCCAAAGTCAAGAAGAATATTAGAAGAAAAATAGGGTGCTGTCCAATTTTGATTAAAATCTGCTTGACTTAATCAATCTTATATGCTAAAATTAGGCATGGTTCAAAACAGCGTAACAAACTTATACGAACTTTGGCAAGACAGTCAAGTTTTGAGATTTATTTTGGTTGGCGTTCTAAATACTGCTTTTGGTTACGGGCTTTATGTATTATTGATATGGATAGGAATACATTATACCCTTGCTGTTTTTCTTAGTACTGTGATGGGTGTTTTATTTAATTATTTTACATCAAGTTATCTTACATTTAGGAAAAATATATCTTTTTCTATATTGCCTCGATTCATTTTTTCATATATCTTTGTATATTTAATAAACATTACTATTGTTAAGATTGTATTATGTCTTGGGATTAATGCATATGTTGCTGGTTTTATTGCGATATTCCCAGTAGTTGTAATAACATTTTATTTGCAGAAAAAGTGGGTGTTTCAATAGATGAATCTTGAAACCAAAAAATTAATTTCAATCGTTACT
>Ga0100396_1003269_pt1 | contig 10557 bp, 9 predicted proteins | sample CryGeymeta201520_FD_81551 | JGI IMG/M metagenome (GOLD analysis project Ga0100396, IMG submission 81551) | Groundwater microbial communities from Crystal Geyser aquifers in Utah, USA - Crystal Geyser metaG 2015-20 | ecosystem: Environmental > Aquatic > Deep subsurface > Groundwater | place: USA... | reverse complement strand
GGCGAATGTCATCGCCTCGGTCTGGTCGTGGGTGACGAAGACCATGGTCACCCCCGCCTCGCGGTTGATCTGCTTGAGTTTCCGGCGCAGTTCGAATTTCATCTGCGGGTCGATCACGGTCAGCGGCTCGTCCAGCAGGATCGCGCTGACATCTTCACGCACCAGCCCGCGCCCCAGCGAGATCAACTGCTTCTGGTCCGCGCTCAGCTTGCGCGCCGGCATGGTCAGCATGGCGGTCAGGTCCAGCAGCGCGGCAACGCCATCGACGCGCGCCTTGATTTTCGCGTCGGGGTAGTTCCGGCAGACCAGCGGAAAGGCCAGATTCTGGGCCACGGTCATGGTCGAATAGATCACCGGAAACTGGAACACCTGGGCGATATTGCGCTGTGAGGTGGGCAGCGCCGTGACATCGCGCCCGTCAAACAGAAGCTGGCCCTGGCTGGGCTTCACCAGACCCGAGATGATGTTGAGCATGGTCGTCTTGCCGCAACCCGACGGCCCCAGCAGGGCATAGGTCTTGCCGTCGCGCCAGGTCAGGTCAAGTGGCTTGAGGGCAAAGTCGGCCTCGGCTTCGGTCGCCGGATCATAGCTGTGGGCCAGGTTGCTGAGTCGGATTTCGGCCATGATCACCCCTTGGGCGCGTGAATGTTGCGGCCGGAGCGGTCAAACAGCAGCAGCCCCTCGGCGCGGATGTCCACCATGATGTCGGCCCCCGGCAGAAACCGGGAAACGCCTTTCAGCAACATGATGGCAGCGCCGAATTCGAAGTCGAGGTGGACGATGGTTTCCGAGCCGCTGATCTCGGTCAGGACCACACGCGCGGGCAGCGTGCCGCCGGGTGAAATGCAGTCGGGCCGGATACCGACCGTGCAGTCGCGGGCTTCCGGCAAGTCGCCGACGCTGATCCCGGCCAGCGGGCACTTGCCGGCCAGCACAAGCTGACCATCCGCCACCGTGGCGGAGACAAAGGAAATCGGCGGATCGCAGATCACCGCCGCGACCGCGATGCTGGTGGGTGCCTGGTAAAGCGCTTCCGGCCGGCCGGCCCCGACGATTCTGCCGCCATGCAGAACCAGCACCTCGTCGCCCATCTGCAAGGCCTCGCGCGGATCGGTGGTGGTGTAGAGAATGACACTCTTGTCACCGGCTTCGGCCAGCAACCTTGGAAACTCCTCGCGCAACTGTTCGCGCAGCTTGTAGTCAAGGTTCACCAGCGGTTCGTCCATCATCAGGATGCGGGCGTTCTTGGCCAGGGCGCGGGCCAGGGCCACGCGCTGCTGCTGGCCGCCGGAAAGCTGCGACGGACGGCGGTCTGAAAATTGCTCCAGCCCGACCAGGCGCAGGTAATGCGCCGCCCGCTCACGCGCCACCTGCCGCGCGAATTTTCGCCGCCGCAACGGGAAGGCCACGTTTTCCAGCACCGACAGATGCGGGTAGTTGATGAACTGCTGATAGACCAGCGCCATGTTGCGATCCCAGATCGGGCGGGTGGCCAGGCTTTCGCCATCGAGCAGGATGCGCCCGGCGCGCAACGGCTCCAGCCCCATCAGGGCGCGCAACAGCTCGGTCTTGCCCGCGCCGGTGCGACCGAGGATGGTGTAGATCCGGCCGGCCTCGAACGCGTAGCTGATGTCGAACAGCGGCGATTTGGCGCTTGCGACATCGACGTGGTCCAGCGTCAGCATGGCCGTCATCGGATCGCCCCCGAAAGCGATCCCTTCGACATGTAGGATCGACCACGAAGGCGATCACGACCAGGGGCGAGATCGAAATCAGCGCGAATGCCGAAAGGCTCCACCACGGCGTGACCGACGAGTTGAGCGACACGATTGCCACCGGCAGCAACTGGGTCTGGGTGAAGGTCAGGGTGAAGGCGAAGAAGAAGTCGTTCCAGCCGAAGATCACGCAGAACATCCCCGCCACCACCAGCCCGGGAATCGAATTGGGCAGGATCACCCGGAAGAATGCCCCGATCGGGGTGCAGCCGTCGATCATCGCCATTTCATCCAGTTCCCTGGGAATCCCGGCGAAAAAGTCGATCATCACCCAGACCGCGATCGGCATCAGCAGCGCGATGTAGACCAGCACCAGCCCCATCACCGTGTCCAGCAGATCAAGCTGTTGCAGCATCAGAAAGAACGGGATCGCCAGCACGATCGGCGGCATGATCCGCTGCGAGATGAAGAAGAAGGTGATATCGGCGTTCTTCACGAAGCCCAGCCGGAATTCGAACCGCGACAGACCGTAGGCCGCCAGGGTGCCAAGGATCAGGCTGATGATGCTGGCCAGCAGCGTGACCATCGCGCTGTTGGCAAACGGGCCGACGATGTCGATGCCGGTGCTGCCGCTGGTGAACAGCGATCGCCAGCCCTGGGTTGACGGCGCAAACTCCAGCCAGGGCAGATAGGTGGCACCGCTGGTGATCGCATTGGCATCCTTGAACGAGGTCGAAAGCGCCCACAGGAACGGCAGCACGATGAAGGCCGACCACAGCAGCAGGCACAGGTGTTTGAGCACGCGGTAGAACAGCACCATCTCAGGCATCCCTTGCGACCAGCAGGCGGATCAGCACCTTGGCGATGATCGTCAGGCTGACGATCATGATCACCAGATAGGTCAGCGACAGCGCCGCCGAATAACCGATCTGGAAATCGCGCAAGCCGCGGATGTAGATGTAGTAGGACGAGGTCTCGGTGGCCGTCCCAGGCCCGCCCGAGGTCATCACATAGACCGTATCCATGATCTTCGACGCCTCGATCAGGCGGATGATCAGCGCGCCGATGCTGATCGGTGCCATCAGCGGAAAGGTGACCTGCCAGAAGGTGCGGATCGGCCCGGCCCCGTCGATTGCGGCGGCCAGATAGGGCTCTTTGGGCAGGGACACCAGACCCGCCAGCAGCAGCAGGAACATGAACGGGGTCCACTGCCAGACCTCGACGATCAGCACGGCGATGAAGGCGGCGACGTTGTTCGACAGCCACGGCACCGCCAGGCCGACCATGCCCAAGAGGTCGTTGGCCGGGCCAAGACTTTCGTGAAAGATGGTGCGCCAGATCACCGACATCACCACCGGCGTGGTCATCATCGGCACCAGAAACAGCACCCGCAGAACCCGCCGGAACCGCATCTCGCGCCAGACCGCCAGCGCCAGCGCAAACCCCAGGGTGTATTGCAGGATCACCGAGCTGACCGACAGCACCGACAGCCGCAACAGGCTTTGCCAGAATCGGGCGTCGTGGGCCACCCGGCCATAATTCTTGCCGCCGATGTAATCCAGCCCCGGCTGAAACACATCCCAACTGGAAAAACTGACCCGGATGGTGAACAGCAGCGGAAAGATGATGATGGCCAGCAGCACCATCAAGCCGGGCAGCAGAAAGAAATACTTGGACTTATACAAGTGGAGACTCCGATCACCCGGCGACAATCGGGAAGGGTTGCCCCTTCCCGAAGGTGTCACGTCCGCAACGGCCCGGATCCTCGGCTATTGCTGGTTGTCTTCCAGCGCAACCACCTGCGCATAGGCCTCGCGCAGTTGATCCTTGCCGATCCGGTCAACAATGTCACGCCATTCCGCAGCAACATCGTCAAGCGCGGTCTGCGGGTCTTTCTGCCCGGCCATCGCCGCCGCCACGCCCGCCGCCATCGACGACATGAACTGGCTCACCCCCGGCACCCGCAGGTCGAACACCCGGTTGCGGCTGTCATCCATGCCCGACAAGGTTGCCACGTAGGTTTCTGCGGTCCTGGGCTCCCAGCCCAGTTGGCTTTCCCAGAAGGCCGCATCGAAATGTCCGGTGCGGTAGGGGTTTACCCCGAAGCGGCCGATCTGAAGGTCATGCAGGGTATTGGCCTCGTTCGAGAAGAAGCACAGATAGTCGAACGCCATGTCCTGGTTTTCGGACAGTGTCGAGACCGCCGAAGTCCAGCCCCAGGTGATGTAGGGGGCGCGGTTCGGGACATCGAAATGGTCCCATTGGCCGGTCGCGCGGTTCCACACCTCGTTTGCGCCGGGCAGCGGTGCCGCCGCCACCTTGTTGCGGATCGGGCTGTCGGATTGCATCGCCTGGATGAAGGCATCGTCCCAGGTGTAGCTCATCAGGGTCTGGCCGCCGCCGAACGAGAAGATCTCGTCGCCAAGGCCGAAACTGGTGCCGCCCGGCGGAAACGCCTTCTGCGCCGCGATGAACAGTTCCAGCCCGCGCACCCAGCCGGGGGTGTTGACCAAGGGCTCCATGGTGGCGAGGTCGAAGAAGAACCCGCCGCCGACCTCGGGGTGCTTGGCATAGGGCGCAACGCGGGCGATGAAGGCCGAGAACATCAGATCGTCGCGCTTGGTGACTTCGGCTGATCCGAAGTTCGGATTGCCATCGCCATCCCAGTCGAAACCGGAAAAATAGGTGGCGATCGCGTTGTATTCCTCCCAGGTTTCCGGCACCCGCAGATCGTTGCCGGTGTCGGCCTTGTATTTCGCCTGCATCTCGGGATTGTCGAAGATGTCGGTGCGGTATTTCAGATAGTTGCGGTCACCGTCGATCGGATACTGGATCATGGTATCGCCCCACCGTGCGACATCGAGGTAGTTCTTGGTGACATCCATCATGCCGGTCGAGCTCTGGTAGGCGGCAGGCACCGGCGCGAGAAAGCGGTTGAGATCGCCGATCCACAGCGAGCCGTAGAACATCACGTCATAGGCGTTCTTGCCGCTTTGCAGCGGGATCAGGATGCGCTGGAACAGATCGCCGAACGGCACGTGCACCACGTTGACCGTGGCCCCCGTCAGCGCGCCGAACTGTTGCGCGTGCAGTGCGGTCGGCTCGCCGATCACCGGAATTGCATGGGTGATGATGTTGAGCGTCCGGCCCGAATAATCCTTGGCGTCGATCGCGGCATAGTTGCAGGTGCCGGGCAGATCCCGGTCGATGCCGAAGCTGGTGTAGTCCTGCGCCGCGACCGCGCCGCCGACCATCCCGAGGGCCAGTGCCGAGACCGATAGCAGTTGAAAGCGTTTCATCATTTTTCCTCCCGTGGTGAAGACTCAAGGTATCAGAACTGCGCGCCCCCTTATCTTTCCCTGCCGCAGATCCCGTAGCGCCTGGTTGGCGTCTTTCAGGGCGTATTCCTGCACCGCCAGCTTGACGAGGCCGCGGTGCGCAAGCTCCATCAGCTCGGTCAACTCGGCCCAGGTTCCGACCAGATTGCCGATGATGTTCTTTTCCGAGATGATCAGATCGACGGTCGGCACCTTCAGGTCTTCGCCATAGCCGATCACGTAATAGTTTCCGGCCTCGCGGGTCATCGCGATGCCCTTGCGGGTGGTGCCCTTCTCGCCGACGAAATCCAGCACCGCCTCGGCACCCTTGCCCCGGGTCAGCTCCAGCACCGCGGCGACTTCGTTGCCGTCAGCCTTGACCAGATGATGCGCGCCGCACTCGCGGGCGAGCTGCAGCGACACGTCCGAGGTATCGACCGCGATGATCTCGGCCGCGCACATCGCGGCCAGCACCTGAATGCCGATATGGCCAAGGCCACCGGCCCCGATCACGACGCAGTATTCGCCCGGCAGCAGGTGGCGGGTCGCCTTCTTGGCGGCGCGGTAGGCGGTCAGCCCGGCGTCCGAATAGGCGGCAACATCCTTGGGCGCGAGGGTCTTGGGCAACAGAACGATGTTGCGCATCGAGGTCAGCAGCGCCTCGGCATAGCCGCCGTTGGAATCAAGCCCCGGAAAGGTGCCCTCGCCGTGCATGTCCTGGCCACGCCGACAGGCCAGGCAGGTGCCATTCGAGATTTTCGGATGCACGATGACCGGGTCGCCCACCTTCATGCCCTCGACCTCGCTGCCGATCTCGGCGATCCAGCCGGCATTCTCGTGGCCCATGATCAGCGGCAAAAGCCCGTGTCCGGTCGGGTCCATGTGCGGGCGCCAGATGCCTTCGATGATATGCAGGTCGGTGCGGCACACCCCGGCACCGCCAATGCGCACGATGACATCGGTGGATTTCGTGATCTTCGGATCCGCGACATCCTCATACGTCAGCCAATTCGGAGCGCCGAGACTTTCATCATAGCGGTGCAGTACCTGAGCTTTCATTCTTTCCTCCCTGGCGGGTGTGTGCCTTGATTTCCCAAGTGGTGTATGCGGTGAACACGCCTTCCGGCGGAATTATGCTGTCAAGTTTCTGCAAACCGGCAGCCAAAGCCTGCTCAGAAACTGAACATTCGTCGGTTTTCTGTGGCATGATGAGCCGCGCGTGCGATCTGGTTGCGATACGAGTAAGGGCCTTTGGGGGGGGGATTCCATGCAGTCGGGGTTTGAGCGGGCACGATCGACCCTCGAGACCGGGGGAACCGTCGCCCAGGGCACCGTGCCCGAGATCATCGCCGACAGTTGGCGGCGTTGCCTGCGTTCTGGCCTTGACCCTTTGGCCAGGCCGATCGAGGCGGTGGTGTCGTGCCAGAACCTGCTGGCGCGCCGCCAGCGGGCGGCGCGGGTGCTTGCCCTGACCCGTCCCGAGCTGGAACTGTTAAGCTCGCAGATCGCCGGAACCAATTACCTTGTGGCCTTTGCCGATGCCGACGGGGTGGTGCTTGATACCATCCTCGACCAGGAATTTCGCCAGTCCGGGGCCGGCCGGACGATCGTCGAAGGCTCGATCTGGACCGAAGCGGTGCGCGGCACCAATGCGCTTGGCCTGTCGTTGCACAGTGGCCAGCCCAGCATGGTGACCGGACCAGAGCATTTCTTTTCCGGCCATGGTGGCGTGTCGTGCCAGTCGGCCCCGATCTACGACAGCCACGAACACCTGGTCGGGCTGATCGACGCCTCGTCCGAGGTCGCTGCCCGCCAGCAGCACACCGGCGCCCTGGTCAATCTGGCCGCGATCAACGTCTCCAACCGGCTGTTTGTCGAAGATCATCGCGATCATGTCATCGTGCTGTTCCACCCGCGCCCGGAATATCTGGCCACCCAAAGCGTCGGCATGCTGGCCTTCGATGGCGAGGGCCGCCTGTCGGGGGGCAACCAGCGGGCCAAGGCGATGCTGCACGGGATCTCGCTTTACGACCAGACCAGCTTCAGCCACATCTTTCAGGAAAGCTTCGGCCGCGTCCTGCACCAGTTCCTCGACGGCGACACCATCCGGTTGACCGACTGGATGAATTCGGGCGTATTCGCCCGGATCAGGCCGACGCGCCCCGGCCCGGAAGGCCAGATCAGCCGATCGCGCCGAACCACCCTGCGGCTGCCGGCCCTGCGCATCGCCCCGACCGCTGGCGCAAACGATCGCCCGGCGCGGGTGTTTGACGACGATGTGCTGCGCCACCATATCCGGGTGTCGCTACGGGCGGTGGCTGCCGGGATGCCGGTGTTCTTCTGGGGCGCGACCGGCAGCGGCAAGACCGAAACCGCGCTGGCCATTCACCGCGAACTGCATCCGCAACAGACCTTCATCGCGGTCGATTGCGCCAGCCTGCGGGCCGGGTATCTGATCGGCCAGCTCGCCGCCGGGGAGGTCGGCGACGGGCCGGATGATCGCGACAAATCGCTTGATCTTTCCGGCGGCGGCACGATCTACCTTGACGAGGTCGGCGACCTGTCGCCGGAAGCCGCCGCCACCGTGAACAACCTTGTCAGCAAGGTAAAGGAAATGCGTCAGGATGCCGACACGGCGCGGCAGTGGGCGATCCTTTGCAGTTCGGAAAGCGATCTTGACCGCCTGGTGGCCAACCGCCAGTTGCCCGAACGGCTGGCCCGACGGCTGGCCGGCTACAGCTTCAGGATGCCGCGGATTGCCGAGCGCAGCGACCTTGGCAAGCTCGCCCGCGCGATCCTGGCCGAGATCGTGCCCGACGCGACCCTGGCCGAATCCGCCCTGCGCCGGTTGCACTCGGCCGCTGGTCTGGTCGGGTTCTACGAACTCAAGAAGCTGCTGCTTCAGATCGGCACGCACAGCCAGGGCAAGGTGATCCGGGACGCCGATGTCGATCGCGCGCTGGCAATTCCCAAATCCGCTCTCGCGCCCTGCGCAAAGTGCAGCGGGCATCCCATCCGTCAGGCAAAGTGCCTGGAAATCCAGCGGGTTCTTGGCGAATGCGATGGCAGGGTCAGCCTTGCGGCACGACGGCTGGGGGTCTCGCGCAACACCATCTATGCCCATGTCACGCGATAGGCGGTGACGGGCAGCGCGCTGATTTCGCCCGGCCCAAGCCCGGTGCCCGAACCCGGTCAGTCGCCACCATGGCCCGGCTGCGCTTCGCCGGTGATGGTGGTCTGGCAGGATCGGTGCAGCAGCCGGATGAACCGGTTGGTTCCCAGAAACGCGGAATGCGCGAACCACAGCTTCATCGGCTCCATTTCATCCAGCACGATCTTGGCTGTCCTGCCGCCCGCCGGGCCGGCGCACCATTCCGGCACCACCCCGTAACCGAGCCCCGCCTCGATCAGCCGGGTGACGCTGGTGCTGCCCGAGGCCGAGGTCGAGACGCGCGGCGCGGCCCCGTTGACCCGCGTCAGATAGTCAAGGGCGCTGGTGCGGACCATCTGCCCGGCCTCGTAGGTGACAAACGGGCGGTCACGAAAAAACCCCAGCTCGGGCGGGCTGTGGTCGGCCGCGAAGGCGGATACCGGCCAATCCTGCGGGTAGACCAGAGCCAGCCGGTAGCTGCCCAGCAGATGCTGGGTGATGCCGGGGTGGCTGAAGCTGCGCTCGGATACGGCGGCATCCAGTGCGCCCGCCATCATCATCTTTTCCAGCGTGGTGTCGCGCTCGAAAAACGCCAGCTCGATATCGGGGGCCTCAAGGCGGAAGGCGCGCAGGATGGCGGGAAAGAAGTGGTGAAACAGCGCCTGCGGCACCCCGACCCGCAGCACCGAGCGCACATCGTGCAGCAGCACCGTGAGCCGCGACAGGATGGTTTCCAACTCGTCGCCAAGCGAGGCGTGCAATGCCTTGCCCTGCGGCGTCAGGGTGATCCGGCGCGATCCCTTTTCCGCCTCGATCAGCCGCGCGCCATAGATCTGCTCCAGCCGCCGCACATGATTGGCCGCCGACTGATACGAAATGGCGAGTTCGCGCGCGGCCGCCGAGAACGATCCGGTCCGCGCCACCAGATGAAAGGTCTGCAGCAGCGAGATATCGACCTTGGGGTGTTTGTCGCCGCTGCGTGGGGTGGCCTTGTTGCCGTGCTCGGCCATGGCGGGGGGATTCCTGGGGTTCAGTCAGCACCTGCCGCTGGCCTGGCCGGGCCAAGCAGATCAAAGAACGGGCTGCGACGCAAGAGTGCCGGGCCGATGTCGCCGGGTGCGATCAGACCGCGGCGCTCAAGGCCAGCCGTGCAGATCAGATCGGTCATGGCGCAGACATGGGCGGCGGTGGCGGTGCTGATGGCGCTGAGGTTGTGGCCGTCGCGATCGGCGCGCGCGCGCAGCACCTGCCCGGTCCAGTGTTCGGGCGATCCGGGCCCAGGTCGGCTGCGAATGGCGATCAGCACCCGGTCATCCTCGCTGTGGGGCAGGGCGGTGGTCAGCAGGTTGCGCAATTGGTAAAGCCGCTGCGCCAGACCCATGTCGTCGAGCAGGAACCGCATGTAGTCGAGATGGCCGGGATAGCGCAGGGTCTTGAACACCAGCCCGCCCAGCCGCCCGGCATGGCGGCGCGCCAGCGCGTCAAGGCTGCCTGCGGTGGTGAAGGCCTCGTAGCGGGTGCCGCCAAGCGTGACCGTTTCGGCTTCGGTCAGGGCGGGCAAGCTTACCAGCGCGCCGTTCCTTATGGCGTTGCAGGGCTGGGTATATTCGTCGATCAGCCCATCGACGCCCCAGATATTGGCATAGCCCAGCCGATTGGTCGGCCGGTCCGGCAGGACGCCGACAAAGACCGTGATCTCGGTCTCTGGCCCGGCCCTGGCCAGAGCCTCGGCCACCAGCGCGGTCACGTAACCGGGGGCCAGCCCGCAGCCGGGGGCGAAGCACGAGGGGCTCGCGGCGGGCAGGTCTTGCGCTGCGGCGGCGACGGCATCGCCCGAAGCGGCACTTTCGAGGATGTCGAGGTAATGGCACCCCGCCTGCCGCGCCAGCGCCGCCACTTCGGGCGCAGCGGCATCGGTGTCGGTCATGATCACTGCCCGCACCCGCGCCAGCAACGTGCCCAGATCATCGCGAAACCCCGCCCCCGCCAGCGCGGCGGTGCCCAGCCCGGCACGCGCCGCCAGCGCCAGCGCCTCGCCGTCACGCGCCGTCAGCAGCGGAGCAAAGCGCGCGTCCTGCCCCAGCATGGCGGCGATGCGCTGGCCCATCCGGCCCGCGCCAAGGATCAGCACCGGAATTGTCGCCATCCGCCCCCCTAGCCGTGAAACCGCGCCAGAAAGCCGCGCAGCCGTTCGGAGGACGGGTGGCGCAGAATCTGCTCCGGGCTGCCCTGCTCGGCGATCCGGCCCTGCTCCATGAAGATCACCCGGCTGGCGACATCGGCGGCAAAGCCCATCTCGTGGGTCACCAGCACCATGGTCATGCCCGCCGTCGCCAGCCGCCGGATCACCTCCAGCACCTCGCCCACCAGTTCG
>Ga0100396_1003267_pt1 | contig 10561 bp, 9 predicted proteins | sample CryGeymeta201520_FD_81551 | JGI IMG/M metagenome (GOLD analysis project Ga0100396, IMG submission 81551) | Groundwater microbial communities from Crystal Geyser aquifers in Utah, USA - Crystal Geyser metaG 2015-20 | ecosystem: Environmental > Aquatic > Deep subsurface > Groundwater | place: USA... | reverse complement strand
TGACGCCTGCCCAGTGCCGGAAGGTTAAAGGGAGAGGTTACCCTGAGCGCAAGCGAAGGGGAAGCTTTGAACTGAAGCCCCGGTGAACGGCGGCCGTAACTATAGACTGGACCGCTGTAGTTACGTTAATAAATCTGGCTATATGCTGGAAAACCCGGCGTATCCTCCGGTACTCGCTCCAATGGGAAGCAGTGACAATCCGTGAGGTGCGGGCAATCAGCAGGAAAGTCTCCCATAGGAGACCTCCACAGGAGGTGTTGCAATGGCTCTGAATGTTAAGAGCATCCTGCCTCACATCGGCTACTATCTGGCAGGGTTTGCAGATGGAGAAGGAAGCTTTAATGTTTCTTTCCGGCAACGCAAAGACTACCGGATTCCATGGAAAATCTCTCTTTGCTTCAACGTTTCGCAAAAAGATCGCGTCATCCTGGCGCTGTTCAAACAGCATCTCCAATGTGGGACGTTACGAGGGAGAGGGGATGGAGTCTGGTACTACGAAGTCAACAATCTGAACGCCATCTGTGAACATGTGATTCCGTTCTTTGAGCGGTTTCGGTTCCTGTCAGCGAAGAAGAAACGCGATTTTGCGAAGTTCAAGAAAATCGCCAACCTGATGCAGGAAGGACGACATCTTACAGGAGATGGAGTGCGTGAAATACTTCGTGTCAGAGCCGAGATGAACGATGGAGGGGTGGGGCGGCGCAAATACTCTGATGAAGAGATACTGAGCCGTTTCGCCCAGGGAGAATCCCCAGAGACCATACGCCAGACATCCGCTGAGTAGCAAGGAAACCGCCGATTCAGCGAGATGATGAGATGGTCCGATCTCTGTGGCGACACAGAGGGTCTAGACATCGGTCTAGACCGCGCGGACGGGGCATGGCCTCGTCGGTCGTGTAACATAAATGAACGGTCCTAAGGTGACTTTCGTTGCCCCCTTCTCTAGCGATGGAGAAGGTGCATCCGGCTATATGCTGGAATATCTGAGTATCCGGCGCTACTAGCGTTTTTAACGCAGTAACAATGCGGTCGGTGCAGACAACCAGCAGGAAAGGCCAGCACAAGTTGGCTTCCTCAGAGACTATACGCCGGACATCTGGTATAGTCATCAGATGAAGATATAGTCCGTACCCTATGGCGACATAGGGAGGTCGGCAGAAATGACCGACCCGCTACACAAGTAGCGGTAACAGAGTAGAGCGAAATTCCTTGTCGGGTAAGTAAATTGCCCGTACCGGCTGGTAACGGTGAAGCCCGACCTCGTTGCGGTGCGCAAGGGCACCGTGCCAAAGAGGGGGTAATACCGTGGGAAGTCGTCCTGAGTGAAGCGAAGGACTGACCCCGTAACGACTGAATCCGCATCAAGCGGATGAGACAGTGGTCACTGCTTTATGGCAAATCTACGACCTCTGTCATACGCCGGTGTCTCTCCCGGAGAGTGTGCCGATGGATGTTAAGTCTTATCTTACCGGGTATGCCGATGGTGAAGGATGCTTCTGCGTTTCCATCAATCGAAGCCAACGTCATCGGTTTGGCTGGGAAATTCGACCGAGCTTCTCGGTTAGCCAAAACCGTGACCGGGCTGAGGTGTTGGAGATGCTGAAAGCATACTTTGGTTGTGGCACTATTCGGCCAGATAGGTCTGATAAAACTCTCAAGTACGAAGTTCGAAGTCTTGACGATTTGATTGAGAGGGTTATTCGCCACTTTGAGGAAAACCCTTTTCTCTCTGGGAAGCGCCGTGATTTTGAGAAATTTGCCCGTATTTGCCGTACGATGCACGTCGGGCAACATCTTATCAAAGACGGCTTCAACCAGATCGTTGACCTGGCTTTTGAGATGAACCCATCAGGCATCAGGAAGTACTCCAAGAAAGAGATAAAGATATAGTCTGCGCCCGTAGTAATACGGGAAGCACGCGAAGTTCCGACCCGCACGAATGGCGTAACGAGTGGGGCACTGTCTCGACGAAGGACCCGGTGAAATTGAAATAGGCGTGAAGATGCGTCTTACCCGCAGCAGGACAAAAAGACCCCGTGGAGCTTTACTGCAGCCTGGTATTGTGTTAGGGCTGGATCTGTGTAGGATAGCTGGGAGACTGGGAAACTGGGGCGCTAGCCTCGGTGGAGTCGCCGTTGGAATACCAGCCTGATTCAGTTTTGACCCTAACCTGCGTCCGTGATCCGGCGTGGGGACAGTGCCAGGTGGGCAGTTTGACTGGGGCGGTCGCCTCCCAAAAGGTAACGGAGGCGCCCAAAGGTTCCCTCAGGCTGAATGGAAACCAGCCGTAGAGTGTAAAGGCATAAGGGAGCTTGACTGCAAGACCCACAAGTCGAGCAGAGACGAAAGTCGGGCTTAGTGATCCCACGGTTCCGAGTGGAAGGGCCGTGGCTTAACGGACAAAAGCTACCCCGGGGATAACAGGCTGGTGGCGCCCAAGAGTTCATATCGACGGCGCCGCTCGGCACCTCGATGTCGGCTCGTCGCATCCTGGGGGGGAAGTACCTCCCAAGGGTTGGGCTGTTCGCCCATTAAAGCGGTACGCGAGCTGGGTTCAGACCGTCGTGAGACAGGTCGGTCTCTATCCGCTGTGGGCGTAGGGGATTTGAGAGGAGCTGCTCCTAGTACGAGAGGACCGGAGTGGACCGACCGCTGGTGTGCCAGTTGTTCCGCCAGGAGCATCGCTGGGTAGCTAAGTCGGGCAGGGATAACCGCTGAAAGCATCTAAGTGGGAAGCTCGCCTCAAGATAAGATCCCCCATCCCGTGAAGGGAGTAAGTGCACTGGAAGACTACCAGTTTGATAGGCGGCAGGTGTACGCACAGTAATGTGTTCAGCCAAGCCGTACTAATGCACGAGGGCTTAATTCACGCGAGATTGCAGTGCTTGATGCTGGAAACTTGGAGCTGAAACCTTAATGTCAGGCGCCAGCTCCCAGTGTCCAGTTTCCAGTCTATTCCGTTCAGTTGTTAGGGCGCCAACAGTGTGCAGTACTTTAAATCTGAAAAAGAAGCTCTGTTGGTGACATTAGCGAAGGGGGTACACCCAGTCCCATCCCGAACCTGGCAGTTAAGCCCTTCTGCGCCGATGGTAGTTGGGGCGCAAGCCTCTGCGAGAGTAGGTCATTGCCAACGGAGCTCTTTTTATTTAACTATTCGCCGCAACCGGACCCTACACCGGTTGCGGCTTTGCGTTGCGAGAGGTTCTGTGCTAGAATCTCCAATGTTGATCTGGTGGAGATAGCGTCTGGCTCATGATGGTTGAACAACCTCCTTCTACAAAGATATCGCAGGATGACCAAGGGATGGCGCGTTGTTACGGGCTAGCCTTGGTCCTTTTTGTGTTAACGAGGTGGACATGCGGCTGACGGCGGTCATCCTGGCGGCCGGCCAGGGCACACGCATGAAATCAACGACCCCCAAAGTGCTACATCCGTTGGCCGGCCAGCCGTTGGTGAGTTATGCGGTAGATGCGGCGACCAGGGTGACCGGCGTGGCGCCGGTGTTGGTGGTTGGCCACGGCGGCGATCAGGTGCGCGAGGCGCTGGGTGACCGCGCACGCTATGTAACCCAGGCCGAGCAGTTGGGCACCGGCCATGCCGTCCTGCAGGCGCGGACGCTGTTGGCGGGTGAGGCAGACGCGGTGCTGGTGACATACGCCGATATGCCGCTGGTAACCGAGAACACCCTGCGGAAGATGGTTGCCGGCCACCAGCATGACGGCGTGATGAGCTTCTAGACAGTGATCGCCCAGGATCCACGCGGGTTTGGCCGCGTGGTGCGCGATGACACGGGTCAGCCGCAGCGTGTGGTGGAGGAGAGCAGTTGCACGCCGGAGCAGCTCAGCATTCGGGAGCTGAATGCCGGCGTCTATTGCTTTAATGCCGATTGGCTGTGGGAAAACCTGGCCAAGCTATCGCCCAGCCCGAAAGGCGAATACTACCTGACGGATATGGTTGGGTTGGCGGTCAGCCAGGGACATCCGGCAACCGCCATCCAAACCACCGATGCGTCTGAGCTGATCGGCATCAATACGCGTGTCCACCTGGCCGAGGCCGAGGCGGTGATCCGGGCACGCATCAATCGGCGTTGGATGGAAGCTGGTGTCACGCTGCTTGATCCTGTCACGACTTACATCGAGTCGACGGTAACGATTGCCCCCGACACGATCATTTTGCCCAATACGCACTTGCGCGGCCGCACGACCATCGGCTCGCACTGCCGCATCGGACCCAATACCGTGCTCGAGGATAGCCAAATCGGGAGCAACTGTTTGGTCACGATGTCTGTGCTCGAAGGCGCAGTGATGGAGGATGACGCGAACATCGGCCCATTCGGCCATCTGCGCAAAGGGGCCAGGCTGTGCCGCGGCGCGCACATGGGCAATTTCGGCGAGATGAAGAACGCGACGCTGGGGCCGGGCGGCAAAATGGGACATTTTAGCTATCTGGGGGATGCCCAGATCGGCGCAAACGTGAACATCGGCGCGGGGACCATCACCTGCAATTTCGATGGGGTGCACAAAAACGTTACGGTGATCGAAGACGACGTGTTCATCGGCAGTGACTCGATGCTGGTGGCGCCGGTGCATATCGGCCGGGGCGCCAAGACGGGCGCGGGGTCGGTGGTGACGCACGATGTGCCAGCCGGGGCAGTGGTTTATGGCGTACCGGCGCGGCCAAAGCGGCCGGCCGGTGAGGAATAGTCCTTGGGGTATCCTCTCAAAAAGGCGGGGACAAATCTGCTCAAGCCGAGTCCGTGACTCGGTGGACGAGCGGCGGATCACGGATCCGCCTTGAGCTGCCCCGGACTATTGAGAGGATACTCCTTGGGTATGGCCGGCGGCGGCAAACCAGAGATCGTCAGGCGTTTTCGATAGCGCTCGCCGTCTGTGGTTGGGAGCAATGTCTTGGACGTAGACAGTTGGATACTTGGCGGGCTGCTGGTGGTGGGTTTGACCCTGGCAGCTTTTGCGGCCGCGGCAGAGATGGCGCTGGCATCGGTCAGCCGGCTCCAGTTGCGGCAATCCCTGGGGGTTAAACGGTCGCGAGCCCGGGCGGCCGAAGCGCTGCTGAGTGAGCCGGCGCGCTTCCTGTCGACCTTGTTGGTACTGAAGCTCACCGGGTTGGTGGTCGTCGTGGGGGCGGCCACGTTGTTGATCCAGCGCCTGGGCGGGGATGAGATGGTCGTTTGGGGGTTGGTGGCTACGGGCCTGCTGCTCATCGCCTCACAGCTTCTGCCGCGCGCCTGGACGGTCGGCCGTCAGGAACGGGTCGCCCTGCGCCTGGCCCCGCTCGTCCGCTTCCTGACTGTGGCTCTCACCCCCGTCACCGCAGTGATGCGCCAGATCGGACACGATGCCATCCCCGATGGGACCGCGACCGAGAGCATCTTCCTCAGTGAGGATGGGCTGCGCTTCCTGCTCAACGTGACGGAAGAAGAGACGACCATCGAGGACGACGAGAAGGAAATGATCGCGTCGATCTTCGAATTTGGCGAGACCCTGGTGCGCGAGGTGATGGTGCCGCGCATCGACGTGGTGGCCGTACCCGTGGACATGCCCATGCGCGTCGCGCTGGATATCATCCTCAAGGCCGGGCATTCGCGCATCCCCGTGTACAGTAACTCGATCGACAACGTGGTGGGTATCCTTTACGCCAAGGATCTTTTGCGCTATCTGAGCGATGGCCGCACCGATGTCCCGCTCGACAAGATCTTGCGCTCAGCTTACTTCATTCCCGAGTCGAAGAAGGTGGATGAGCTGCTGCAGGAGCTACAGCAGCGTAAGGTCCACGTGGCGGTGGTGGTGGATGAGTACGGCGGCACGGCCGGGCTGGTCACTATCGAAGATCTGCTCGAAGAGATTGTCGGTGAGATTCAGGATGAGTACGACGTTGAGGAGCCGACGGTCGAAGAAGTGAGCGAGCACGAGTACCTGTTCGACGCCCGGGTGGACCTGGACGAAGTCAACAAGCTGGTGGGCGTCGAGCTGCCAGCCGAGGGCGGTGACACGCTGGGTGGGTTTATCTACAGCCAACTGGGCAAGGTGCCGGCTGTCGGTGACTGCATCGAGTTCGGGCGGGTGACGATCGAGGTCCTGTCGGTGGCGGGTCGGCGCATCAAGCAGGTGCGCGCCACCGTCGCGCCGGCCGAGGGTTGGGGGGCATCCGCGGTGGCAGAGAGCGCCTCCGGGGTTGGCCCGGCCTTTGTGGCGTTCCTGGGCATGTTGCATTGAACGGGTCAACGAGTCAACGCTCGAGCGAGGCAGCGAATGGGGGGGCTGTGACTGAGGCTGAGATTCGAAAACTGGTTGCGGCGGCGATGACGGCGCAGCAACAAGCCTACGCGCCCTATTCAGGTTTTGCGGTGGGCGCGGCGTTGCTCGGCGCAGACGGGCGGACCTACACGGGCTGTAACGTGGAGAATGCGTCCTACGGACTCAGCATCTGCGCCGAGCGAAACGCACTGTTTCATGCCATCGCGGAAGGTCAGCGCGAGTTCGAGGCTGTCGCGGTGGTGACAGAAAATGGTGTGACCCCGTGCGGCGCGTGCCGGCAGGTGTTGGTCGAGTTCAACCCGAAAATGACCGTGATCGTGGCCGATACGGCGGGCAACCGACGGGTTTACAATCTCGGCGACCTGCTGCTGGACGCGTTCGGGCCGGAGCAACTGGACAGCACGAAAGACGTGAAACGAAAAACGTAAGACGAAAGGCGTGTCCATCACTGCTTTTCTGAGAGAAGCCGCGTGGCAGCGCGGCTTTTGTGTGTCAGGGCATGGCGAGCTGACGGGGTGTTTGCTGCCCCTTAGTCGGGGTGGTATAATCGCGTCGGTGCAGAGACCGGTCTCGATTGTGTGTTGAACGCGAAATGTAAAACGTTATGCGTAAAACGTGAAGTGGGCAGGTGTTGGAGATCAAGTTTTGCGTTTCACGTTTTGCGGTTGTGGTGGAATGAGCTACATGAACCCCGGAACCGACCGTCGTCAACGCCTTTACCGCCTCTCGGCTATCGTGTTGAAACGCCGCGACATGGGCGAAGCCGACCGCCTGTTGACGGTGCTGACGCGCGATCGGGGCAAGTTGACGCTGGTTGCCAAAGGGGTGCGCAAGTCGGCCAGCCGCAAAGCCGGACACGTCGAGCCGTTCACTCACGTCGAATTGTTGGTGGCCAGAGGCAAAAGTCTGGATTTGATCACCCAGGCCGAGACGACCGCGGCGCATCGCCGACTGCGCGAGGATCTACTGCTCAGCACGTGGGGCTACTACGCCGCGGAACTGGCCGACGCCTTCACCCAGGACGGTGATCCCAACGAGCTGCTGTTCGACCTGCTGCTGGAGACACTGGGCCGGTTGGACCAGGGCGCTGAGCCCGCGCTGGCGGCGCGCTACTACGAGCTGCATTTGCTGTCGTTGGTTGGTTATCAGCCGCAGCTCTTTCGCTGTGTGCAATGTGGCGAATTGTTGGAGCCGGAGACCAACTTCTTCAGCCTGGCCCGGGGTGGCGCGCTGTGTCCGAAGCACGGCGCAAACGAGGCGGGCACGATGGTCTTGTCCTTGCCGGCCTTTAAGGTGCTCCGTTTCTTGCAAAGCCGGTCTTGGGAGCAAGTGGCCCAGTTGCGGCTGAGCCCGGCCGTGGGCGGACAGGTCGAGAGCCTGCTGGCGCGCTACATCGTCTATCACCTGGAGCGTAACGTGCGGTCGGTGGCATTTCTGTACCGATTGCAGCAGGAGCTGGCCATGGCTGCGAGATCGGACGTGGACCCTAACCCGGACAAGCCGGAACCAAGAAGGTGACAACCTGGCCCACAAAATTCTTGCACAAAAAGCAAGGATCTCGTGGGTTAGGCCCTATCGAGTGAGCGCGACCGATGATCCGCAGTACTGCTGCGTTCGCTTTGTGATCTTGTCAAGAGACTGGCAAGCGTTATGCAAATTCGCGAATACCAACAATGGCTGGAGGCCTGGGACAAAGCACGCGGGTGGGATCGGGTGGCGCCGGCTCACACGTTGATCCATGCGCTGGAGGAGTTGGGCGAGGTCGCCCGGCTGATGTTGCAGAGGGAAGGCTACAAGCCAGTCGACAGCCAGGAGCAGTTGCACGCCGAGTTGGAAGAAGAGCTCTCGGATGTGTTTGTGTTCCTGTTCAAGCTGGCGTATCAGACCGGCGTGGACGTGGAGGCGGCGCTGACGCGCGGCCAGGCCAAGGCCGACGGGCGGTATCCTGATCTGGACCAGGCCAACGCCGAGCTGGCACGCTATCACGCCCGGCAGGCGGAGGCGCTGGCGCAGTTGGTGGGACAGCATGAGCATCAAATCGGCACATGAACCGGAGGCTGAAGTCATGAGCGCGGCCGAAGTATGGGATGACGCGCAACGGATCGCGGCTGTGTTGCGACAGAACTTACTCAGGGCCGAGCCGATCGTGAGACTGCCGATTCCATTTTCGGCTTTTCTGTTTGCATTGGATGGCTTAAGCCGCGATGAGCTGATGCTGTTGCGCCAACGGGTCGAAGAGCGGCTGGCAGCTTGACAATATTTGTGCAAATGATAGTGCCTAACCCCCGAAATTCCTGTTTTTTGTGTAAGGATTTTGGGAGTGGCGGCTGTCGGCTTTTTGGTTCTGGCTTGTAAGCGCAGCGGCCTTGTCCGGGTTAGGGCCTAACCCACGAGATCCTTGCTTTTTGTGCAAGAATTTTGTGGGCCAGGTTGGCGCCTTCTTGGTTCTGGCTTGTAAGCGCAGCGGCCTTGTCCGGGTTAGGAGATATGCTCACGATGGGTTCCAAACCTCTGTCCTTCCAAGACGTCATCATGCGGCTCGAGCGATATTGGGCCGACCACGGCTGTCTGATCTGGCAGCCGTACAGCGAGAAGGTCGGCGCGGGCACGGCCAATCCAGCCACGATCCTGCGCGTCCTGGGGCCGGAGCCCTGGAACGTGGCCTACGTCGAGCCAAGCTATCGCCCGGACGACGGCCGCTACGCGGAAAATCCCAACCGGATGCAAATGCACACGCAGTACCAGGTGATCCTGAAACCCGCGCCCGAGAACTCGCAGGAGTTGTATCTGGGCAGCCTGGCGGCCATCGGCATCGACCGGGATCAGCACGATATCCGGTTTGTGGAGGACAACTGGGCGTCACCCGCGTTGGGCGCGTGGGGGCTGGGCTGGGAGGTGTGGCTGGATGGCATGGAGATCACCCAGTACACTTATTTCCAGCAGGCCGGCGGCATCCCGCTCGACCCGGCGCCGGTGGAATACACTTACGGCCTGGAACGGATTGTGATGTACTTGCAGCGTGTCAAAGAGGTGTGGCAGATCGACTGGGACGGCCGGCGGACTTACGGCGACCTGTTGCGCCTGCCCGAGATCGAGCACTGCACCTACGACTTCCAGGTCGCGGATGTGGGCCGCTTGAAGCAGATGTACGATATCTTCGAGGCTGAGGCCCGGAACGCGTTGGCCCACAAGCTGGTGATCCCCGCGCACGATTACGTCCTGCGCTGTTCTCACACCTTCAACCTGCTGGACGCGCGTGGGGCCATCGGCGTCACTGAACGCGCACACTACTTCGCCCGGATGCGTGATCTGGCGCGCGAGATATCGCTGGCCTACGTCGAGCAGCGGCAGCGGGAGGAGTATCCCTGGCTCGAGGAGTCAAGAGTCAGGAGTCAGGAATCAGGCAATTGGCAGACCCAGGGCAGGATGGCGACGAGTTTTCCAGTCCCTGTTTCCCAGTCCCCCAGCTCCTACCTCCTCGAGATTGGCGCCGAGGAGTTGCCGGCCCACGACGTGGTGGACGCGATCGAGCAACTCAAGGTCGCGGCGCCGAAGATGCTGGACGATCTGCGGCTGGCGCACGGTGCGGTCACCGTGACCGGCACCCCGCGGCGGCTGGTGGTGATGGTGGAGGCGTTGGCCTCGCGGCAGACCGACGAGAAGACGCTGGTCAAAGGACCGCCGGCCGAGCGGGCGTTCGAGCCCGACGGCGCCCCCACCCGGGCCGCGATCGGTTTTGCCGCCAAACAAGGGGTGGCGATCGATCAGCTCGAAATCCGCGCAGAGGGCGGCGGCCGCTACGTGTACGCTGTGGTGCGGAAAACCGGCCGCCCGACCCTTGAGGTGTTGGCCGAGGCGCTGCCAGGGCTGGTCTCGGGGATCCGGTTCGGCAAGACGATGCGCTGGAACGCGTCCGGGGTGGCCTTCTCGCGGCCTGTCCGCTGGCTGGTCTCGCTGTTGGGCGAGGCGATTGCGCCGTTTGAGTATGCGGGCTTGACCGCCGGCCGGACGACGCACGGGCCGCGCGCGGCCGGCTCACCCGCGCTGGACGTGGTCAGCGCTGACGCCTACTTGCCTCTGTTGGCCGAGAACCACATCATCGTGGACCGTGACGCGCGCCGTGCTGAGATCGCCCGCCAGGTGACTGCGCTGGCCGCGGAGGTGGGCGGCTTCGTACCCGACGAGCCCGATCTGTTGGATGAGGTCACCGATCTGGTCGAGCAGCCGACGGCCGTCCGGGGCAGCTTCGCCGACGACTACCTGCGCCTGCCCAAAGAAGTCCTGAT
>Ga0100396_1003263_pt1 | contig 10568 bp, 8 predicted proteins | sample CryGeymeta201520_FD_81551 | JGI IMG/M metagenome (GOLD analysis project Ga0100396, IMG submission 81551) | Groundwater microbial communities from Crystal Geyser aquifers in Utah, USA - Crystal Geyser metaG 2015-20 | ecosystem: Environmental > Aquatic > Deep subsurface > Groundwater | place: USA... | reverse complement strand
TGCGCTCTTTGGCCAGCAATGGCGCCGCGGCGCAGATGTAGTTGCCGTGCCACCGGCATGTCGGGCGCACGATGCGGGGATCTGTCGAGGGGTCCAGCGCTTGCAGCGTTTCCCCGCTCTCCACCGCCAGGCCACACAGGCACTCACCCGGGCGGATGGTGGTTTCGTCCGGGTTCATCAGGTTGACGTTGCCCTGGGCTGTGACCAGTGACAACTGGTGCGTTGACTCATCCGTCAGGTAGATCCGGCCACCCTCCAGATTCAGCACCTTCAAGATCTGATCGAGCGCGTGCGTCAGCGCTTCCTCAACGCCCGGCGCCTGATTCATGGCCGTGGAGACCGCGTACAGCGTGGTCAACTCCCGCGTGCGGCGCACTTCTTCATCAGCCAGCGCCTTGCGTTGGCTGATGTCGCGCAGAATCGTCGCGCTGCCCAATAGCCGCTGTTCCGCGTCGCGCACCAGGGTGTGGGTGATCTCGACCGGGAGGTCGCGGCCGGCGCGGGTGCGGGCCAGGAGCTCGTAATTGCGCAGCACCCCATCTTCGGCCACACGGCCGCGCACGGCAGCCCAAGCGGCCTCTCCGACTGCGCCGGGTTGCAGCAAACCGGTCGGTTTTTGGCCCAGGATCTCCTCGGCAGCGTGCCCGAACATCGCCTCGGCCCCCGCGTTCCAGGTGATGATCCGATCCTCAGGGTCCAGGCCGATGATGGCGTCTGCGGAGCTGGCAATCGCGCTTGCCAGGAAAGTCTCCTGCGCTTGCAGGGCGGTGATCTGGCTGGCGGCGATCCGGCTGGATGCCGTGTGCCGGATCAGCTCACTCAGCAACAGCCCGGCCACAATCGGCCCGACCAGGCCGAACACCACGACTTCGACCCAGAACAGCAGGACGTCGCGCGCGGGGTTAAGGGCTATCTGATACCAGATCTGATAGCTGAGGACGAGCAAAGCGATGCCAGCCGGCACGACCCAGGCCAACCAGTTGGACCAGCCCGACCGGATGCGATGGGGAAACTTCATGACCTCCCCACACCCGAAACGCAAAACGTGAAACGCATCCCGCTCTGCTGCGCGTCTTACGTTTCACGTCTTACGGTTCGGTTTCGTGTCAATGGTTGCAGCCGACTATTACAGTTGGGCGCAAGTCCTTTGGTAGTTGCAGAACACGCTGCCCAACTATTTAAAGTACTTTGCACATATCCTTCAACTGCACAAGGATTTCCGCCGCAAAGTACTATGCTGCGTTGGACTTCTCTGCGGGTTCTTCTGTCTTCTCGGCCTCTTTGGCCTCTTTGGCCTCGTTCTTGCCCGAAGCTTCGCGGAACTCACGGATGCTCTTGCCCAGGGCGCCGCCGATTTCCGGCAAGCGGCCGACACCGAACACGATCAGGACGATCACCAACAGGATCGCCCATTCCCAGCCACCAAGATTGAACATGTCTGCCTTCCTCCGATACGGAATTAGGGCCAAGGACTTGGTAACTTTGCCATCCGCTCCCGCAAATGAAGGGGAGATTCGCGCAAGTTATTCAATCCTCAGTCCGTAGCCAAAATCGCCCGTGTATGCCGGGACCTGAACCAGGCGTAGGGGCCCTCTTGTCAGTAAGTAAGCGTTCAGAAACAACTTCGCCCTTTCGAGTCGATCCTCCGAGGAAACCGGCCACCCGACAGCGACGTTATTCTTGAACGCGACCTGGAGCCCATACGCGGGCACACCGGTCTATTATACTTGCTGAGCGCTCAAATATCCAGTTTCACCGCAGAGACTCATTCTTTTGCTGTGCTGTGGCGCAAATCGGCCCGGCCAAACCCGCTTATGAAAGCGATGTCCAGCCCAATCCCAATCAGCCGGAGCAAGAATGGCGATGTGTCCGGTGGGCCGGCGGCCAGCCCTGCGGCTGCGGCTGCGGCCAGAGCTGCCGCCTCCGGCTGGGCAGCCAGCGACAGCCATGACGACATGCGGCGCAGGCGGCGTTGATAGCTGGCGACGATTCCCGGTCCGAAATGGGCACGGGCCAACTCGGCGATGCGCGCAGTCCGCGCAGCCGGATCATGACGTGGCCCCAACCGCTGGGCGATATGGATAGGCCCCGGCGCTTGCCAATACCAGCTCGCGAAAGCTGGATGATCGAGCAGGGCGGCTGTTTGGTATGGCGTGCATGCGGCGCCCTCGACCGCGACGCTGGATTCTTGCGTGGGCTGGCCATTCATCCAGATCAGCGGGTTGAGCAGCCGATATTCCACTGGCGGCACAGTGCCCGTGTCCCAGTGCCATGCCAGCGCCTCTTGCACCGCTTGGCATCCGACCTCGAACGGCACACGCAGGAGCGTGATGGGGGGCGCGTCGCTGGGTTGAGGGACGGTATACATCTGGCCGAGCGCCGGCAGCGTCGGTAGTTCTACATCGGAGGTGTCCGGTGAGCCGGAGCACGCGACGATTCCTTCTGGATCTCGAATCAGGATGCTCAGCAATCGATGGCGGCCATCGTTCACGGGTGTGCCGATGAACCAGGCTAATTGCGCGCCTGTGCCATCCACCGGTGATAGTAGGACGTGCCACTGAATCTCGGTGGGGAGTGGTGCGGGTACACCACTCAAGCGCAGTTTGCGCAGGCCGCGTTCGGCCAGGGGCGCCAGATGGGGTGGTAGAGTGAGCGCTAGACTGGCCAGGGCCATCGCGGCATCCACAGTGCGAATCCGGCTCAATTGGTCCAGCGCATTGCGGGCCACGCGGGGGTTGGCGCCCTGCGCGAACATGCGCAAGAGCGTGACCAGGTGCGGGTCAGGGGGCATCTGCGGCAGCGCAGCCAGGATCATCCCGACCACTTCCGGTGGTTGCTCGGCCAGTTGGTTGAGGTACTCGATCACGGAGGATGGGTCATTCGCCATGGCGTAGGTGAGTTCGCTCAGCGACTGGCGCGCCACCGCGTCGGCATCGCCCAACCCCGTGAGCAGCGCTTCATCCACCGGCTCCTTTAGGAAGCGATCGAGGATGGTCAGCGCGGTCAGGCGGGCCTGCGCGGTGGAGGAGGACGAGTGGGCCACCCCTCGCAGGGTAGCCACGATCTGGTTCCGGTCGAGTTGCCTGGCCACCTGGCCCAGGCCACCGCGCAACTGCGGGTCAGCGGTATCCAGGAGCGCGACGAAGACCGGCAACGCCGCGTCGCCGTGTCGCGCGATCTCCGCCGCCTGCTGAGCTTGCCGGTCGGTCTCGGCGATCTCGGCCAACTCGCCAAACGCAGCCTCCAACGCCCGGCGTTCCAGAAGCCCAGTGAGGACTCTCGCATTCCCACTCATGACGGAGATTATACCACAGTCGGTGTGCAGCGGGAAACCCCTCTACCAACCTTGGGGGCGCCGCGCACGTGTGTTATAATCGAGCTGGCTTTACGTTTTTCGTTTTTCGCTTCTACCTTGTTGTGGAGCTTCGCCTTGTTCAACTTGACCATCTCGACCGTGCTGGCGCGGGCGATCGCGCTGCTGCTCGGGTTCAGCGTACACGAAGCGGCCCACGCGTGGGTTGCCTACCGACTGGGTGACGACACCGCGGCGCGCCAGGGCCGGCTGACGCTGAATCCGCTGGCGCATCTGGACCCGTTGGGCGCGATCATGGCGTTGGTGGCGATGATCGGCTGGGCCAGGCCGGTGCCGGTGAACCCGTGGCGGTTGCGCTATGGCCCGCGGGTGGGCGGCGCGCTGGTGGCCGCGGCCGGGCCGTTCAGCAACCTGCTGATGGCCGCGCTGGTGGCCATCCCCTGGCGGCTGGGGCTGTTCGATGGCGCGCCGAAGCTCGTGCTCACGGTGGCCTGGACCTTCGTGGCGCTGAACGTGGCGCTGTTCCTGTTCAACCTGATCCCGTTGGCGCCGCTCGATGGCATCAGCGTGTTGAGCGGCGCGGTGGGTCGCGAAACGGCGGCCAGGCTGACGCCGCTCTACACCTACGGCCCGCAGATCCTGCTGGTCCTGATCCTGATCGGCTACGTGGTGCCGCAGCTCAACATCCTGGGCAAGACGCTGTTCCCGGCCATGAACTGGCTGGTGGGGCTGCTGCTCGGTTACTGATGGGCATCACCGAGGCGCGCCGCATGCGATATCGGATCGCCCAGTTCATCCAGGCGGTCCTGGCGTCCACAACGTCGCTGAACGCCGCAGAGGTGGCCGAAGTCAGGGCGCATCTGCCCGAGACGGCCTGGCCGTTGTTCTCGGCCATGTCCGGGACCGATCGACGCCACAGCTTGCGGGTGCTGCACGCGCTGCAGAGGTCGGGGGCGGTCCATCCGGCCTTGGCGCAGGCTGCCCTGTTGCACGACTGCGCCAAGCACGAAGCGGTGCGGCTCTGGCACCGGGTCGCGGTGGTGGTGGTGAAGGCGTTCCGGCCGGGGTGGCTGGCGCGCTTCGCCGACACTTCGGCCCCGGTGCGGACCGACTGGCGCTACCCGCTCTGGGCGCACGTGAATCATCCGCAGCGCGGCGCGGCGATGGCGGCCGCAGCAGGCTGTGATCCGCTGGCAGTCACGCTGATCCGGCATCACCAGGACGTTGGGCCGGCCCCCACGGGCGACCCGTGGACCGATCAACTGCTCCTGGCGCTTCAGGCCGCAGATGACGACAACTGAGCCCCCTCCTCCTTCCCAAAGCTGAGGAGACCCAGACGCGCCCAGCTCGGATGCCTGGAGAAAGACTCTCGGCGGCCCGATTCAAGATCGGCCATAGCTACCGTGGATGGCGCACTGTGGAGATGCTACGGAATGGTCAAGCAAGCAGTGAGGAATAACACGTGGATCAGGTGAAGCTTTCCTCCGAATTTGATCCGACAGCAGACCTTGTTCTCTATCAAGGGGACTGTCTTGATCTGCTGTCGTGCATGCCTGCTGGCTTCGTCAAGCTGGTTGTCACCTCGCCACCATACAACCTGGGCAAGCCTTATGAATCTCGCCTGGATCTGGATGAGTATCTGGCTCAACAACGGCAAGTCATAGCAGAATGTGCTCGCGTGCTGAATGATCGTGGAAGTATTTGTTGGCAGGTCGGAAACTATGTAGATAACGGCGAAATCATCCCATTGGACATTGTTTTGTACCCGATCTTTGCTTCGTTTGGACTCCACTTGCGGAATCGCATCGTGTGGCATTTTGGTCACGGCCTCCACGCGTCAAAACGGTTTTCTGGCCGGTATGAGGTTATTCTGTGGTTTACAAAAAGTAATGAATATGCTTTCAATCTCGATGCTGTTCGCGTTCCGCAAAAGTACCCCCAAAAGAAGTATTTCAAAGGCCCGAAGAAAGGGGAGCTCAGTGGCAATCCTCTGGGCAAGAACCCGAGCGATGTGTGGGAGATCCCCAATGTCAAAGCAAATCACATCGAAAAGACGGTCCACCCTTGCCAGTTCCCGGTCGAGCTTATCGAGCGCCTGGTTCTCGCCATGACTGAGGAGCGCGACTGGGTGTTAGATCCCTTCATGGGTGTCGGAACGACTGCGATTGCAGCTTTGATGCATAACCGGCGAGTTGTTGGGGCCGAGATCATGTCGGAGTATGTGCAAATTGCCCACGAACGCATTTACCAGGCAGATCAGGGAACGCTTCGCATTCGCCCAATGACCAGATCGGTCTACGATCCAGAAACGCCTACACTTAATGTGCCCCCACAAGTTGTACGGCTTGGATCAAATCTGCTTCAACCGCAACTTTTCGACAAGGGCACGAAGTATGCCACTCAAGAGGAGGCCGAATGAGGATTATCTACGACTATTCGCATCTCGGTGGTTCGGAAATCCTGCAGGTCAGATACCCAGAGTGCAATCGCGATATTTATGAAGTGATCACCCAGATAGTCGCTGAAAGAACCAAGGTCAGCCGGGAGAAAACCAAGCGAGGGCAAAGGCTCTACGCACCTTCCGATATGAACCGCCAGTTTCGAGAAGAGTTTACCAGACGCGGATACCGCGAACTGCGGGACACGTACACGATCACTTTGCCGGACAGCGAGATAGCCATCCCAGGCGCATTCAAGCAGATTGATTTTGTGAAGGACAAAGTGCTGATCGAGATCCAGTTTGGTAAGTACTTCGCGATGTTCTACGACATGGCCAAGTTCCAATACTTCTTCAACGAAAGCAAAGCCGACGTTGGGGTTGAAATCGTGCCATGCCATGCGCTGCACAAGCAAATGTCTACCGGCGTAGCGTTCGGCGAGCAGTTGGTCTACGATATTGAGCGCCTGAAGCGACACTTTCCTGCTGTGCCAGTCAAGGTAATCCTGATTGACGCGGATAGCGAAGATGCCACAGTAACTGAGCAGACGTGAGGACAAAACATGCCAGATAAACTCCAAGTTACGATTGTTGGCCTGGGCCTCGTCGGCGCCTCGGCCGGGCTGGCCCTGAAGCGCTACGAGGACAAGGTCACGGTGGTAGGACACGACAAGACCCCGGGCGTGGCCGCGCAGGCCAAGGCGATGGGCGCGGTGGACCGCACCGAATGGAACCTGATCAACGCCGTCAGCACGGCTGATCGGATCCTGCTGGCGCTGCCCGTCAATGAGATCCGGGACACGCTGGCGACCATCGCCGGCGAGCTGCGGGAGGGCTGCATCATCGTGGACACCGCCGACGCCAAGGCGACGGTGATGCGCTGGGCTGAGGAGCTGCTGCCCAAGACCGTGCACATGGTCGGTGGGCACCCGATCCTGGTGGTCGATAACCTGAACCCCGAGCACGCCGCGGCGGACCTCTTCGAGGGGAAACTCTTCTGCCTGACGCCGGCCCCGCGCACCGACGATGCGGCCGTACGCCTGGCGGCCGATCTGGTGGAGGCGCTGGGCGCCAAACCGTTCTTCCTGGATCCGCTCGAACACGACGGCATGGCGGCTGCGGTCGAGCATCTGCCCCAGGTCATGGCCGGCGCGCTGTTGAAGGCCACTCACGCCAGCTCGTCCTGGAAGGATATGCGCAAGTTGGCGGGCAGCCAGTTCTACAGCAGCACACTGATCACTTCGGGAGACGCCCAGGCCGCGGCCAGCGCGGTGACCGCCAACCGGGAGCAAACCGTCCGCTGGCTGGGCGAGCTCATCGCTGAGCTGAACGAGTGGCGCCAGCGCCTGATCGAGGAGGACGACGCGGGACTGGGCCAGGCGTTTGAAGAGGCGCTGGAGAGCGGACGACAATGGCTGAATGCTCAAACCCGCGGCGATTGGAGTGAGCGGCCCGCTACGCCGGAGTTGCCCACCGCCGGCACCTTCATGCGCAGCCTGGTCGGGTTCGACCGGTTCAAGGACAGGCAGCCGGACGCCAGGAAGCGGCGCTAGGAATTTATCTTCACGATGTGCGACCACTGAGAATCCTGGGCATCGCGCCCACCAGCTTTTTCGCCGATTACGGCTGCCACGTGCGCATCCGCGGCCACCTGACCGCCCTCTCGGCACGCGGCCACACGACCATGCTGGTCACCTATCCCAGCGGCCGGGACGTGCCGGGGATCCGGACCGTCCGCGCGCCCTGGCCGGCCGGTAGCCGCGTTCAGGTCGGCTCCTCCCGGCTGAAGATCGCCCTGGATGCCGTGCTCGGGCCAACCGCGCTCGCGGCCGCGCTGCGGTTTCGGCCACACCTGATCCACGCCTACCTCCACGAAGGCGCGCTGATCGGCACAGTCGTCGCCGCGCTGCTGCGCCGGCCGCTCATCTTTGACTTCCAGGGCAGCCTGACCGGTGAGATGCTGGATCACCGCTTCATCGCGCCGGATTCGGCCTGGCTGGGCGGCTTGCGCCGATTGGAGCGCTGGATTGACTGCCGGCCAGCCGCGATCCTGGCCAGCTCAGCCCACGCGACGCGCCTGCTGGCAACGGAATACGGCGTGTCACCGGCACGCATCCACTCTCTGCCCGATAGCGTGGACCCCGAGCTCTTTCGGCCGGCCGCGGCTTTTCCGCCGGCCGAGTTGGCCGATTTGCGCGCCCGGCTGGAGATTCCACCGGATCGCCGGTTGATCGTCTACCTGGGTCTGCTCGCACCATATCAGGGTACCGACCTGCTGCTGGAGGCCCTGGCCATCCTGACAGGCCGCCGCGCCGATGCCCACCTCCTGCTCATGGGATTCCCGTTCGTAGAGTACTATCGCGTCCGGGCGGAGGCGTTGGGGTTGGCAGATCGGGTGACCTTCACCGGCCCGGTACCCTACGAAGAGGCCCCTGCTCACCTGGCGCTCGGTCACGTGGCGGTGGCGCCCAAGCTCTCGACCACCGAAGGCAGTGGCAAAGCGTTGACCTACATGGCCGCCGCGCTGCCCATCGCCGCGTTCGATACCCCCGTCCATCGCGAATATCTTGGAGACCACGGGATCTACGCGGCCGCCGGCGATGCCGCGGCGCTCGCGAATGCCCTGGCCGGCCTGCTGGCCGATCCGGAAGAAGCCGCCGAGCGGGGCCGCGCGTTGCGCAAGCGGGTGATGACCGCCTATACCTGGCCGCGCGCTGCGTCCCTGATCGAAAGCGTCTATGAAAACGTTTTGCGCCCGTCTGCCCATGTGCTATACTGAACGCTCCGGGGAACTCCGAGCCCGTCATTCCCGCGAAAGCGGGAATCCAGACGCCTGGACACCCGCGGGCGCGGGGGTGACATGGCCCGTCATTCCCGCGCCCGCCCGTCATTCCCGCGAAAGCGGGAATCCAGACGCCTGGACACCCGCGGGCGCGGGGGTGACATGGAAAGCGGACCGAGGAGGCCGAGTCAAGGCATGACGTTCAACAAGGACAGGCGTCTGCCCGGCCCGACGCAGGCGCATGCAAGGCAATGGGCGCTGGTGATCCTGGCGTTGCACCTGGCCCTTGGCGGCCTCTACAGCGTCGTGGCGCCGCCCTGGGAGGCGCACGACGAATGGGCGCACTACAAGTTCGTGGAATATGTCGCACGTCATCGGGCATTGCCGCCCCCCGACGTGCGTTTGACAAACGAATACGAGTACGACGAAGCCAATCAGCCGCCCCTCTACTACGTGATCGCTGCCCTGCCGGTCATGCTGATCAACACGGACGACGGGGTCATCCCCGACGTCAATCCGCATTTCGGCACCGGGACTGGCGCCGGCGGCATCAACGCCGCCATCCACCACCCCGACCAGGAACGCTTTCCCTGGCGCGGGACCATCCTGGCGCTACACCTGGCCCGCTGGGCATCCCTGGCGATCAGCCTGGTGGGACTGGTCGCGGTCTACAAGCTGGGACGGCTGTTGGCCCCGGGGCGACCCTCCGTGGCGCTGATCGCCCTGATTATCGCGGCGCTGTCGCCGCAGTCGCTGTTCATCAGCAGCGTGGTCACCAACGACGTGCTGATTGCCGCGTTGGGGTGCGTGATCGCCTGGTTGGGAACTGAGGTCGTGCTGAACGGCTTGCGACCGCGATCGGCGCTGGGGCTGGCCCTGACGACCGGGCTGGCGTTCGTGAGCAAGCTGTCCGCGTTGGCATTGGCGCCTTTCGTGCTCCTGGCTCTGATCGCCGGCGCGATCCGTTCGCTGCGCCGGGGCAGCAACCGGCTGACCGTCCTGCTGACCTTTGCGATCCCGCTGGCTGGCGGGTTGGCGATCGGCGGGGCGTGGGTCGCGCGCAACGTGCGGCTGACCGGGCAACTGCTGCCGCGGGACCCGTGGGTAGCGTTCCGTTTCGTGGACCGCTGGTTCAGCCGCACCGGCACGGTCAAGCCGATACAGTGGGAGGCGCTGCCCTCCGCGCTGGTCTACGGTTTTCGCACCTTTTGGGCGTCCTTCGGCTGGGGTAACCTGGAAGCGTACAGGTGGGTGTACTGGTTTTTTGCCGCACTGTGCCTGGTTGCGTTAGCCGGGTTGGGCCGCTGGGCGTTCGCGGGACGCGAGGGTGCAACGCCACGGCGGGTGAAAACCTCACCCCCCTCCCCCCCTCTCCTACGAGGCGAGGGGGGTGTCGGCGCTCCCCCTCCTTCGCAGGGAGGGGGTCGGGGGGTAGGTGGGCGATTTTCAGGGCAGTTTTTCATGCCGTGTCCGCCGCCACGACGGATGAAAAACGGACGGCCTGGACTGGAGGCTTTAGCCGGTTTGGTTGTCAGCGGCAGAAACCGGCTGAAGCCTCGATTCCAGATCGTTGGTGGGCGATTTTCAGGGCAGTCTGGGCGGGACAAGAAGATCGCGGCCGGGTTGCTGCTCGTGTTGGCCGCGTCCGTGCTGTTCATGGCCGCCTACCGTGACTTCGACTACGGTGGCACGCTGATCCGAGGGCGTTATCTGCTGCCCGCGCTGGGAGCGGTCGCGACCCTGCTCGCGTTGGGGCTGGACGATCTAATCCTTGCCAATGAGCCAGAGCATATAAAACGCGCGGTCCCGCTGGTGTTGGCCGGCGTGCTCACCATCGTCAACCTGTTATTGCCGCTCGGCGTGATCCGGTCAGTCTACGCGCCGCCGACCATGCTGACTTCCGCCGATCTGTTGCCGAGAGAACAGCCGTTGGACGCACGTTTTGGGGACGCGGCCGAGCTGGTGGCCTACGGACTCTGGCCCGAGCGCGTCCGGACGGGCGATGCGCTGGGCGTGACGTTGCTCTGGCGCGTGCT
>Ga0100396_1003253_pt1 | contig 10584 bp, 10 predicted proteins | sample CryGeymeta201520_FD_81551 | JGI IMG/M metagenome (GOLD analysis project Ga0100396, IMG submission 81551) | Groundwater microbial communities from Crystal Geyser aquifers in Utah, USA - Crystal Geyser metaG 2015-20 | ecosystem: Environmental > Aquatic > Deep subsurface > Groundwater | place: USA... | reverse complement strand
TCTTCATCAGGAATTCCTCGAATTTCCTGGTACTTTGCCAATACGGACTTAACAGCAAAACCGCCTTTGGCTTGCATCTGCACCTGCCCGTGATATAGATCATTGGGATGTTGTTCGCGCGTTTGGGGGAATAGCCAGCGCAAAGCATTAAGCCGCGCAATCGGTGTGATTCCACCGCCAATGGCTTCACGTCTTGTGGATGTATTTAACCATTCCAAAGGATCGAGAGGCCGACAATATGTGGAAATAGCTTCCAAAACCGATGTTTTGCCTGAATTGTTGGGGCCTACAAACAGATTGACACGGCTCAAGCCATCAAGTTCCAAATTCTTCAAGCCACGGAAACTATCAATTGACAAATTTTCTAAATGGATTTGCATAAGGAAACATCCTTCTCTAATTTTCTAGTTCACGTTCTGATTATAAGGCATTCTTTGCAAGCGCCTGTCCCGCACCTGTAATTCCTGCAAATCAGTCTTTCATCTTTCGTCTTTCTTCTGTGCCCCAAAATCAAAAAACAAAAAGATGAAAGCGCCGAGGAACCATGCGCCAAGAGTCCCGACCAGCAAATATACACTGAGCGGCACGCTGCGCTGCTTTGGCAAGTTGGAAGCCTGCGTGGCATCCAGTTTGATGAACGAGTTGAGTCCGCCTTGCGCGCTGAGGTTGGCGCGCGCCGCGTCTGTGAAGGCCTGTGCCCATGTGGAAGCCAGGCTCTCAGCGCGCTTCGGGTTGGGATCATCGGCGAAGAAATGCCAGCCCGCCTCGGCAGGTTGACTGAGTTGCAGTTTTCTCTCGCGCAATTCGCGGACGCTGGCTTTGCCGTCCGCTTTGGCGACGGCCTGCATGACCGCATCCGACCAGGCGATCTCTTCCAGCTTGCGCGTCTCGCGTTCGAGATAATAGAACTGCTGGCGGTCGGTCTCCTGCGGCCAGGCTTGCTCCATGTTGAAATCCACGTTGACGGTGGCGCGCGCCCGATATGGCGGCGGGACCATATAATAAATGGCCGCGCCGATCAATGCGCCGAGAATGGCGGCCACCAACCAAAAACGCCAGGCGCGCAAGAGGCGGATGAGGTCGTCGAGGGAGGGAGGGGAGAAGATTGTTTTCATGGTTGTTCCGTAATACGTGATGCGTGATACGTGTTGCGTCCGCTCCGCTGCGCTACGGGATGATATGTTGCGTGTTGCGTGGGACGGAACACGCTACATATTAGGCGCGCCTATTTTATGCCAAGCCTGTTTCTCCGCCGCCAGTTCCACAGCGGAGCGATCCATTTGCGCAGGTAGTATTTTGCCACAATCGGCGCAAAGAAGGAACCTCCATCTCGGTAATGGACTCTCAGCATTTCGGGCCAGCAGCGGTCATCCGCGGCGATGGTCTTGCCCGAGGTATGCAGGCGGAAGTTGGCCCAGGTCTGGCCTGCGAGATATTTGATCTCGGTCCTGGCGGCGATGCGTGTCCACAGATCATAATCCATCGCAAAATAAAAGGAGTCATCCAGCGGCCCGACCTGCTTCCACAACTCGGCGCGGAAGAACATGCTCTGTTGCGGGATGTGGACGTAGCCCTCACGCAGGCGGCGGTAATCGGTCTGCGCCGCTCCAAATTTTCCGATTACGAGTCCGTCTTCGTTGATGAAGTTACAGTCCGCGTAGACCATGCCGACTTCGGGATGCTGGCGCAGGTACATCACCGCCTTGCCGACCGCGCCAGGCTGGTAGGTATCGTCCGAGTTGAGCCAGGCCAGGATGTCGCCCGAGGCGTGGGCAAAACCTTTGTTGATGGCCTCGGTCTGACCCTTGTCCTTTTCGCTGACCCACCAGGCGATGGCATGTTTTTGGAGTCCAGAAGCTCGCTTCTGGACATCCGACAGCAATCTGTCGGACTCCGGAGGAGTATACTTTTTGATTACCTCCACACTGTCGTCGGTCGAGCCGCCATCCACGATGATGTATTCGATGCGCGGATAATCCTGTCCCAACACCGATTGGATGGTAGTCTCCAGATAGCGCGCCTGATTGAACGACGGCGTGATGATGGAAACCTTTGGCAAAGCAATAGGCTTCATCATCACCATGCCTCGGGATAAAACAAATGCGCGACGCCCTCCGTCAGATTGCGGATGCGCTTGATCTCCTCGGCGGTCAGGCGCTTCTTCCAGTTTTCCATGTTAGCGCGGCTGTCGAGTTTGACGGAGTGTGTTTTATTCTTCGAAAGTTCGGTCGGATTTTCAGAACTGCTGGAGGCGAGCACGGACTTCTCAACGTGCGGAGTAAAGTCGAGGCCGAGGGATTGGTACAACTCACGGTAGCCGCGCACAGGATCGAGGGACAGGTCCTCGTGGCGGATAACTTTGAAATCGGGATGCAGCTCAACGGTCGAGTGAACGATGCGGTAGATCATCCGCCAGAGCAGGCTGGCCTGGCCGAGGATGTCGTCCGCAGGCATCGACTCCATGTCGGCGCGGTCGGGTTCCAGATGGTCGCGCATCAGCAAAGGCTGGTCGAGCAGGTCGTGGAAGTCGAACGACCAGTTGAGTCTTTTCAAGCTGCTGGCAAAGGCGGCGGGATGACGCACCGTGACAACCACCTGACAGTTCAATCGCTCGGCAAACCACGACATGGAGAAGACCGCGAACGGGTCCTTGAGCAAAGGCCGCTCGCCGTGCAGGTTGCCGATGAAGAAGGTATGGTAATCGCGGATCATGCGCAGGAAATCCTTGCGCGAGCGGATCGAACGCAACTCGGTCAGCAAGTGATAATCGTAATCGAGCAACTCATGGAAGGCAGGCAAATATTCGGCTTCGTTCTCGCGCGTGATGTACGTATACCAGCGCTTTATGGGCGCGCGAAACACACCCGGCCGATGCAGAACATTCAACGGTTCACTGATGTAAGCCACGCCGTCTTCGGCGGCCAGCATTTTGCCGGCCCAGGTCGTGCCGCTGCGATGCGCGCCCGTCACCAAGAGCGGGCGCAGGTTATCGGAGGTCATAGATAACATAGCCATCTCCTTCCGCAAAAATTGGATACGTTGCGAGCCGTTCTTTTAACAAAGGCTGTAACTTCAATTCATCGGGCATCGTCACCAAAAAGAAATCGCGCTGGCCCGCCAGATTTTTGAAACGTTCATTGAAATCAATTTGCGCGCCGCGCAAGTCGGAGTGATACGCGATGTCGCCCGCCACCGGCCAGTCCGCTGCATCGAGCCAGCCCCAATAGGCCAGCCGCGAACCGTAATCCTGGGTCAGGCCGACCACGCGCGCATCCCGTCCAAGCCGCTGACTGATCCCGGTCCACATCGCGGCCTCGGGACGGTAGTCTGCGGATTTCAAAGTGGAGCGCACGTCCCACATAACGGCGACCAGCCCAAAGGTCAGGATGGAGGCGCTGACGATCCGCTTCCAAGCGGACCCTGAGGCCGACTCCGCTGAACGGGAGATGATCCAATCCCAAAGCGGACTCAGCGACACTGCCGCCAGCGGGATGAGCGGCAAATTGTAATAGTCGTGCGACCAGATGTGATAGTCGAAATAAAAACCATATAGAAAGTATGCGCCCCACAAGCCAATAATAAAACCGCGCTGACGAAAGAAGAAAACGCCGAGCAGGGCCAGCGCAAAGGCGAGGCCGAGAACGTGATTGAGCGTGGACATCCAGTTGAGATAAAACGTGGGGCTGAACAACAGCGAGGGGATGAAGCGTCCGCTGAACTGCTGGCCGAGGAAGCCCGCGACGAACACGCCGTAGATCAAATATGCCGCGCCAGGGATGATGCCCAGCGCCGCCATGATCCACACCTGCGGACGGCGCAGAGCCTGCTGGATTTTCTCGCGTCCCAACAGCGCCCCCAATCCGCCGCCGAGGATGAAGAAGGCTGCCGAGAACTTGATGAGGATGGCGAGTCCGCCAAAGATGCCAGCGAGGATGGCCCAGTTCCACCCCGACCTCACCCCTGACCCCTCTCCTAAAAGGAGAGGGGAAATACGCGCCCAGCGATTTACCGCCCACCAAAAAGCGATGATAAACGTCACCATCAGCGGATCGGGTTGGAAACTGCGGCTGGCAAAAACGGCATACGGGAGGAATAAATAAAAGGCGAGCGCGAACAGCGCGCCGTCTTCAGAGACCAGGTCGCGCGCCAGCAGGAAGAGAAAGACGCCGCCGATGAGCCAGAACAAAATCGAGTAGGCGCGCCCGACCCAAATCTGCTCGCCCGTGAAGCGATAGGTGAAAGCCGTCAGCCGCTCGACGATCTCAGGTTCGATCTCGGCCTTGGCCTTCCACTCCTGTACCGCGAATTGACGCTGCCATTCAGGCACATCGCTTCGTCCCTGATAGTACATGCCGCGCGCCTTGATCAACGACAGTAATTGGCGCGTGGGATGAAAATCCAGCGGCAGGTCGGCGAGGTCGTACAGGCGGATGCCCAATCCCAACGTCAATAGCAGGATCAGTACGACAATCCGCGCAAAACGGGATGAGAAAAAAGTCGGTCTCATGGCAGGCTTGGTTTGCTTATTGTAACGTAAATTGTTTCGCGATAAAGACTTCGGAAATCTGCTTTGATGCGCCTAAACGGGATGTCTTCTTAAAGATTTCCGAAGTCTGAGGTTGCTAAAGAAAGAGGCGGGCGATATTTTTACAGAATTTTTACAGCAAGGCAACCGTATCATTACTGGACAGAGATAAGATAAAGTCAAGGAGACCGCCATGAAACGCGTATGCACTTCCATCGTTTTGCTTGTCCTCGCATCCTTTGCCTGCACTCTGGGCGCGCCTGCCACGCAACCTACATCACAGCCTGCCGCGCAGCCCCTCGAAACGGCGACCCAGCCCGAGGTCCCGACGGAAATGGCGGAGACGGCGTCAACGATTGCGCCAGTTAACGTCAATAACTATGCCATCTTCTCCATCAACGTACAGGATTTTTCCCATCCAGCCGAATCCGCCGCCGTGCTGGACAAGATCATCACCCTGCATGAAACGTATAATGTGCCGGTGGATATTTATCTCACCGGGCAAATGGCGGAGATCTACGCGGCGCAATATCCCGAGCTGCTGGAGCGCCTGAAGACTTCGCCGGTGGTGGCGGTCTCTTATCATGTGCGCCCGCCCGCGCCGTATTACAACGGTTATGACTGGATGGGGATGGCGCAGATGTCGCCGGACCAGCAATATGAAGTCGTAAAGCGCTATGAAACCCACGCGACCGACCCGGTCACCGGCCAGACCACTGCTGCGTCCGGCGGGTACTCGCGCGTAGCCGAGTTGATCGGCTATCCACCTTTTTCCGCTGGTGCGCTGGCTGATGCCAACCTGGAAAAACAGGTGATGCGCGTGTTCAAAGAAATGGGCGCCCAATTTACGATTTCGCACGGGCGGGTTAATAACCTGGGCGACGTAAAAGACGGTCTGTACATCAAGCCTGAGCAATCTGACTATAAGCTTTATGAACATGCAGGTCAGGACGCGACGCAATCATTTGAAGAGGCGCTGGCGGTTGCCCACGCAACAAAAGGCGCCCATGCGCCTTAGATCGTTGGCGTGAAGATGCACGACAATAATTTCTTTGCATCCCAATCAGCCTGGGCCACCGTTTATATGGATGGCGGCAAGCGCCCCAACTGGGCCCCGACCCTGAGATCGCCTCTGATTTCGCCGGCCGACCAGGAGGCGATGTGGGCGATATACGAGCAAACTGTCATTTACGTTGCCTCTCAAAGCGACCGCATCGGCGCGGTCAATTTGCCAATGGTGTTAGCGCTACTTCAATAGGAGATGATATGAAACGCCTGATGATTTTTCTTCTCACCCTGATATTGACTACTGCCTGCTCGCTCACCTCGGCGACTCAAACCCCGCATCCCGTTGCAATAATGCCTGCCACAACTCCCGCTGCCGCGCTAACCACGCAGTCTGTTTCAACCGACACAACCCTGTTGTACATCTCTGGCACAACCCACATCGAAAGCAAACCCCAAAACTGGCCGCAAGTGGATGCCTACCTTGCCTTCCTGCAACAAGTGACCGATTTGGGAATGCGCTGGTCAGTCGGCGCGGACGTGGGCTGGCTGGAAGGCGAACCGCGCGCGGCAGAGATGATTCAAAAGTCCGAAGCGATGGGCGTCCAATGGGATGTCCACACGCACAATGTGGCAGACCGCGCCAAAGCCGCCTACCTCATCACGCAGATGGGCGGACATCCGACTTCTGTCGTTTCAGGAATGTTAGTGACCGAGTTGGACAGTCTGCGCCAACCGCTGATTTACCAGGGCTTTACCTGGACTCCGCAAGCATTGTGGGGCGGCACGCAATGCGCGGGCCATGGCCCCGGCTGTGACGACACCGCCGCAGGCATCTGGATTCCACTCAGCGCGGAGCAATACACGACCCATGACCCGAACGGCACGCTGGTGCGAGTCGGCTGCGGCACCCATAAACTGGCAGATGCGCGCACACTGGCTCAAGCCATTGCCAATGGACAGTATACCTATCCCGTGATCAGTTTTACTGTCATGGTTTCGCCATCCACTTTGAAATCTCTTGAGCTTGGCGAAGGTTTGAAGGAAAGCAGCGACGGTTTGGAACAGATCGTGGCATTTATCAATGAAATGAATTCCTATTCTTTCGTTCGGTGGGCGACCATCGAAGAAACCGCTCAGGCTTGGATTCAGGCGGGAAGTGTGCCAGACCGAATTGAGATGCCGTAGAAGCGGGCTTGAAATCCAGAACATTACAGGAGAAAACCATGAAAAAATTCTTTCTTGTCACACTGATTCTCTTTTCCCTTGGCTGCGGGCTTTTCACCGCACCAGCGCAAATGCCTACAGCGGAGATTCAGCTCCTCGAAACGGCGACCAGTTCACAGCCCGCCCTCCCGAAAGAGCATCGGGACAATGTGAGCGAAGTCGAAGGGTCGCAAAATGAAGCGGGCAAAGCCGTCCTATTGTTTACCATCGGCATGCACATCGAACCGCTCGGTCAAACCGCGCAGGGATATGTTGGCGGTAAGGGCGATTATCATCAGCAGGCGTTCTTCGATCATCAAGTCCAGGATATTCTGGCGGTGACTCGGATCGTCGAGGCGCACGGCGGACGCATGACCATCCAGACGCAAAGCCCGTTCACATCGGTTGCGATTGAATCGGGGAATACGATCCTGGCCGACCTCGCGGCGCGCGGCCACGAGATCGCGCTCCACTTCCACGAGGACGCGCATCTCGGAAAAAATGGCGACGCGCTTTCCGTGCAAACGTGGTGCGATGTGATGAAGCAGGAGATCGCGCTCATCGAGCAGGCCAGCGGCGCGGCGGACATCCGTTATTGGAGCGGCGGAAATTTGTACGTGGATGTGTACGAGGCCGCGGCCTGCGCCGGGCTGGATGTGAACAGCGATTGGAAGAATCCCAGCACGCAGTCCACCGACCTTTCGATTGTAGGCGTGAATCCCTGGCGGCCTGCGGGCGGCACCAACTTCACGCTCTTCACGCAGAACGATCCCAACGGCGCAATCGTCTTTTTGCCCGAAGGCCAATACGACAAGACCAATTTCGCGGCCATGCGCCGCAGTGAAAACGCGGGCGGCGACGAAGCTTACTTTGAATACCTGAAGCAAAGCCTGTATGCCTCGCTGGCCGCGGCCGAAGCGGGCAAGGTCAACGTCTTTCACTTCACCGTCCACCCCGGCGAATTTCGCGGCGACCCCGCGCATCCCTTCGCGGTCATCGAAAAATTCCTGGCCGAAGTCGTCGATCCGCTGGTTGCTTCGGGACAAGTGAAATGGGCAACGTTCTCGCAAATGGCCGATGCCTACGCCGCCTGGGAAGCCGCCAACCCAGGTGTTGCGCCGAGGTAAATACGTAGACAGGTAAACACGTACACAGGTAGACAAGGATGAAAAAATGAAACGACTGATGCGCCTGCTTTTTCTGTTGACCTTTGCAGCAACGGCTTGTAATCTGACTGCCCCGCCTCAGACTCCGCCGACAGTTGCTCCCGTTACCGAATCCTCTGTACCAACTTCGGCGGCATCTCCCAACCTGACACCCTTCGGCGCGGCTCAGGGCAAGCCTGACACTGGGACACCTGCCTACCTCTCCTTCGTCATCAACGTCCACGATTGGACACATCCCACCGAAAGCGCGGACCTCCTGCTGAAACTCGTTGACCTGTTCGAGAAGTATGGCGTGCGCGGCGACTTTTACTTCACCGCCGAGATCACGCGCACACTGGCGGAAAACCGGCCCGATGTGATCGAGCGTTTCCGCAACTCGAACATGACCATCAGTTACCACGTCCGCCCGCCGCACCCATTGTATGCCGGGTTCGATGATCGTCTCAAAGGTTTGGACGACGCGGTGTTATATCAAACTTTACTTGATTACGAAACTTATGCATTGAACCTTGAAACAGGCGAACTCAACCGTTCACAACCCGGTGGCTATACCTACGTGGCGCAAGTTTTCGGACGCAAGCCGGTTGTCGCGCCTGCGCCAACTAATAACCAGCGTATTAAGACTGTCTCTCAAAACGTTTATCGTGACCTCGGCGCACAGATGACCCTGCTGTATCACGAGGCAGGCACGAAAGTGGACCGTCCATTTGAATACGTGAATGGGTTGCTCGTGCGCCCCAGCGATTTCAGCACGACGCGCACCACCGGGATCGACGGCGGCGACAACTTCTGGTGGAACTATATGTCCAGGCCAGACGCGGCCAAGTACAATCCGACTTCCATGCTGCAAGCGTCACTCGCTGAATGGGAGGGGCATCACTACGGGCGCGCGCCGTTCATCACCGCGCTCATCCACGAGAACAATTTTTATCGCAGCGGCGCCGAAGGCTGGAGTTCGATCTACTTCACGATGGACAAAGACAAGAAAGATGTGCCGCTCTCGCCGCCGTTTAACTTATCCGCGCCTGACCCATCGCAGCTACGCACAGACGCAGACCAGGCCGCCATCTTTGCCGCGTATGAGGAATTGGTCTCTTATGCCGCCGCGCATTTGACAGTGGTCACTTCGGAAGATATCCTGGAGATGGCAAAATGAAACGACTCTTGTTTTTTATCACCTTGCTTGTCCTGGTCTCGCTCGCCTGCGGCAGGTTCGCGCGGCCGGTCCCGACAGTTGCCGCGCCGCCCGATTTAACGGCCACCCCGCTCAGGGTCCAGAATGAAGCGACGCCGACAACTGAAGTCCCGTTGTCGGGTTTTGATCCATCCTATCTTGGCGTGACCGAAAAGGATGTGACCTATTGCACGATGGGTGGCGTCGCTCTCAAGATGGATGTTTATTATCCGTCGTCGAACGAAGCGCCCTGGGCTGTGACGATGTACGTGCATGGCGGCGGATGGTCTTCGGGTGATAAGGCGCAAGGCGCGGGCGCATTGGAAATCCCATCGTTGCAGGGCGCGGGTTTTTTGGTGGTGTCTGTTAACTATCGTCTCGTGCCGGAGTATCCATTCCCCGCCATGATCGAGGATGTAAAATGCGCCGTCCGTTTTTTGCGCGCCAACGCGGAGCATTTCAATCTTGACCCGAATCGCATCGGTGCGTATGGCGGCTCGGCGGGCGGACATCTGGTCAATATGCTGGGCGTCACCGATCCAGGCGCGGGTTTTGACGTGGGCGAGTATCTCGAATATTCCAGCCGCGTGCAAGCCGTGGTGGATATGTTCGGCCCCGCAGATTTGACTGTGGAATTCCCAGGCGGGTACGGCCGTTTAGGCGACACAGTCTTCGGCGGCTTGGATGCCGCATTGGCCAGCCCCGTCACCTATGTCACATCTGACGATCCGCCCTTCCTGATTCTGCAAGGCGATCAAGACACGACTGTCCCGCCGGAGCAATCACAGATCTTTTATGACTGGCTGGTTTCAGCCAATGTGCCCGCCACGCTGGTGATGGTGAAAAACGCCGAGCATGGTTTCAGGCCGGTTGGCGGTGCGATCGATCCCACCCGCGAACAACTCACGCAAATGGCGGTGGATTTCTTCAACCAATATCTGCGCTAGCAGTTTGTCGGAGAGAGTAGAGTTTCTGCGAAACAAAAAGTCAAAACGGCCATAGAAGGCCTTGGAATTCGATAAATGAGGCGTCAGTAGGTGTGTTTCATCTGAAAATTGGCAATCGTATCGCGATCTGGATGCAGTCCGCCTGCGATGAAGCGAAACGGGATGTTCTCATAAGTCGCCTTCTCGATCTTGCGCGAACTGAACACTCCGGTGGCGTACCCATACCTTCGGCAACAGCCCCAACAGGATCTCCGGGGCAAAAGCTTCTCCACCGCGCGGCGCATAACGGGCATAGATCTGACTCAGATCCAGTTGGAGGATCATGTCCACTACAAAACGCGCCAGGTGATTCGGCGGCAACGCATCCCCAAGCCGAATCGTCTGCTTGAGGGGCTCTTCACACCGCACCTGCGGTGGGTGCAGGTGTAATTCACGGTTTTGTATCATCTCAAAAAGAAGGGGAAACGTCCCGAAGGTTTCCCTGAAAAACAGGGTTGAGCCGCTCAAACCTTCGGGACGATGTGTCGCCATCCCCAAGTTATTGAGAAGATACACGGTTTT
>Ga0100396_1003249_pt1 | contig 10586 bp, 10 predicted proteins | sample CryGeymeta201520_FD_81551 | JGI IMG/M metagenome (GOLD analysis project Ga0100396, IMG submission 81551) | Groundwater microbial communities from Crystal Geyser aquifers in Utah, USA - Crystal Geyser metaG 2015-20 | ecosystem: Environmental > Aquatic > Deep subsurface > Groundwater | place: USA... | reverse complement strand
TTACCGTCTTTTTGGCCCATAGCTACGGCTATGAGCCAGCAAATCCGGCAAAAACTGCCCTCGCTGGGGTCGAATTTGGCTACGCCGCTCTTCGAGAACGCTTCGATGCCGAAAGTCCGACAGTCTCCTAGCGCTGCACTGAACTGGCCGCCGGTGCACTCGCTGCCGACGTGCGTGGCCAAGCCACCTCGGCTGCAGCCAAGGGTTTGCCGATGGGTGCGGTGGCCTGGCCCAGGCGAACCGCCGCCAGGTCAGCCGGGTTGGGGTATTGGCCTAGCAGCCAATAGTCAAATGCGCGCCGGGCAATGGGCGCAGCAGAGGTGGAGCCAAAGCCGGCGTTTTCCACAATCACGGCGATGGCCATTTTGGGGTCTTCGGCCGGTGCAAAGGCAATGTAGAGCGAGTGGTCGCGCTTGCGCTCTTCCATGTGGGCAGCGTTGTATTTTTCGTTCTTGCTCAGGCTCACCGCCTGAGCGGTGCCGGTTTTGCCACCGCTCAAATAGGGCGCGCCGGCAAACACCCGGGTCGAGGTGCCTTGCTGTGTGACCCCCACCATGGCACGGCGGATAACCTCGATGTGCTCGGGCTTGAGGCCTAGATTCACCGGCGGTGCGGGCAGCACCGGCACATTCACCCGTGCCGTGGCATCATGTGTGGCAATCACCAGATGCGGCTGGTGTTTGATGCCGTTGTTGGCCACCACTGCAGTGGCCTGTGCCAGTTGCAACATCGTGAAACTGTTGTAGCCCTGGCCAATGCCCAGCGAGATGGTCTCACCGGCGTACCATTTTTTTTGCTCGGGGCGTTTGTAATAGTTGCGTTTCCAGTCGGTGCTGGGCAACACGCCGCGCACCTCGCCGTTGATGTCGATGCCGGTGATCTGGCCAAAGCCCAGCGACGCCATGAAGTCGTGGATGGTGTCCACTCCGAGCTCGTTGGCCAGGGAATAAAAATAGGCGTTGCTGGACTCCACAATGGCGCGGTGCATGTCCATGATGCCGCCTTTTTCATTTTCAGGACTGCCAAAACGGTGGCCACCAAACATGAAAAAACCAGGGTCATTGATCAGCGCGCTGGCTGAACGTTTGCCCGTGGTCAAGGCCGCCAACGCCATGAAGGGTTTATAGGTAGAGCCGATGGGGTAGGTGCCACGCAGCGCCCGGTTGAGCAGGGGTTTGTCAATGGAGCCGTTGAGCAGCTGCCAATTCTCTTGGTCGATGCCCTCGACAAACAGGTTCGGGTCAAAGGTGGGCTTGCTGACAAAAGCCAGCACTTCGCCGGTTTTTGGATCCAGCGCCACCAAGGCACCGCGACGCTCACCATACATGTCTTCAATCAGCTTTTGCAGCTTGATGTCGATCGAGAGCTTGACCGTGTCGCCCCGTGTCGAGGGTTGGCTGCTCAAGCGGCGGGTGGCCCTACCACCGGCCGAAGTTTCCATGGCGTTGACCCCGGTGATGCCGTGCAACATGGGCTCGTAACTTTGCTCGATGCCCAGCTTGCCGATGTATTCGGTGCCGCGGTAGTTGGCCGGGTTATCTGACTCGTCCAGCACTTCCTTTTCAGCCGTATTGATGCGCCCGATGTAGCCAATCACGTGGCTGGCGAGTTCACCATAGGGGTAGCTGCGGAACAGCCGCGCCTTGATGTCCACGCCGGGAAAGCGGAAGCGCTGAGCCGCAAAGCGCGCCACTTCTACGTCGGTCAAGCGGTTGCGCAGGGGAATCGACTCAAAGTTCTTGCCCTCTTCAAGCAGTTTTTTAAACCGCCTGCGGTCGCGTGGCGTGATGTCCATGACTTGTGCCAGCTCGTTCACGGTGTGCTCCAGATCGTCCACCTTGGAAGGCGTGATCTCCAGGGTGTAGGCCGAATAATTGCTGGCCAGCACAATGCCGTTGCGGTCCAGAATCAACCCCCGGTTGGGTACGATAGGCACCACCGCTGTGCGGTTGTTTTCGGCCTGAGCCAGCAAGTCGGTGTGGCGGATCACCTGCAGGTAAAACAGGCGTGCGCCCAACAACCCAAAGCAGACCAGCACCACCACGGTAGCCACCAGCACGCGCCGCCGAAAGCGCAACAACTCAAGCTCAACATTGCGAAATACGGTCATGTCAATCCGGTGTCTACAGCCACGCGTCTCAGCGTCACTTCACAGGGGGCGGTTGGCATCGGTGTCAGGCGGGCGTTTCTGCGGCCACAGCAACAACACACTGACCACCGGCCACAACAACGCTTCAATACAGGGTGCCCACAGCATCGACCAGCCCGGTGCGGCATCACCCGCCAACATGCGCACCACCAGGATAAACCCATGCAGCACCACAAAAATGGGCCACACCTGGGCGATTTGAGTGGGCACGCTAAACCACAGCACGCGCCGGTGGATGGTGATAGCCAGAAAACTGACACTGGCATAAGCCAGTGCATGCTGACCCAGCAACGCACTCTGGTGCACATCCATGAGCAAGCCCAGCACAAATGCAGCGCCAATGCTGACCCGCAGGGGCTGATGAATCGTCCAGAACACCAGCACCAGCGCCAGCAGGTCAGGCATCCAGGCCGCGCGACCCAGCAAGCCCATGTTGATCAGCATGTTCAGAGCCAGCGCAGCCACCAAGCTGCTCCAAATGAACAAGGGGCGCACCGGCAACAAGAGCTGCTGACCACGCGGCATGATCATGGCTTGATTCCTTTGGCGGTTTTGCTGGTTTTCATAGGGTTTTCTGGCCGGGCTGTTGCCTGGTCAAAAGCTGGATGCAGCACCAGCACATGCAGACTGCCATTCATTTTGGCCAAAGGCTGGCACTCAATGCGCGCAAACGCCGAGTCGACTTGGCGTTCAATCTTGAGCACCCGCGCCACTGGCAAACCAGGGGGATAAACCCCATCCACACCACTGGTGGTGAGCAGATCGCCAACCAGCATGTCAGTATTGGCATCCAAGAAGCGCAGCTCCAACCTGCCGGTACGGGCACTGGATTCACCAAAGGCCAGGCCGCGTACCCCGGTGCGCACGTTAAGCACCGGAATGGCCTGGTTGCGGTCGGTCAGCAGCGTCACTTCACTGACCAGCGGATAAACCCGCGTGACCTGCCCCAGGATGCCAGTCTCATCAAGCACCGGTGCACCGGGCAGCACCGCTGCAAGAGAGCCTTTGTCAATAACCACTTTGCGGGTGAAGGGGTCGGCCGCGTCGTATAGCACCTGGGCGGCCAGAGCCGGCACATTGACGCGTTCACGCAAACCAAGCAGATCGCGCAAGCGGGCATTTTCAAACCCCAGTTGCTCGACTTGCAAGGCACGCTGGGACTGCAACCCCAGCTGGTACTGGGCAGCGGCCTGTTTGACCTGGGAGTCGCTGAGCGACTGAAAATGCTGGCTGGTGTTTTGTACCCACACCACCGGGCGCAGCATCAGCCATTGCAAGGGGTAGAGCACGCTTGACACCACACCGCGCAGCGGCTGGGTGACGCGAAAACGCACATCGGCCACCATCAACAGCACCGCCAGGGCACTGAAAACAATCAACTTGGAAAGCGCCGACGGACCTTGCCTGAAAAACGGTGGCGGGCTGCCGTTCAGCGTACCGAGAGGCATCGCTGCGTGACCCGCTTATTCGCTGGTGAAAATAGAACCCAGACGTTCCATCTGGTCCAGCGCCATGCCACAGCCACGCACCACACAGGTCAAAGGGTCTTCGGCCACCAGCACCGGCAAGCCGGTTTCTTCTGACAGCAAACGATCCAGGTCACGCAGCAGCGCACCGCCACCGGTGAGCATCATGCCGCGGTCGGCAATGTCGGCACCCAATTCAGGCGGGGTTTGCTCCAAGGCATTTTTGACCGCAGAGACGATGTTGTTGATCGGGTCGGTGAGCGCCTCCAGAATTTCATTGCTGGAAATGGTGAAACTGCGCGGCACGCCTTCAGACAGGTTGCGACCACGCACTTCCATTTCACGCACCTCGCTGCCGGGGAAGGCCGAACCGATGTTCTTTTTGATGGCTTCGGCGGTGGGCTCACCAATCAGCATGCCATAGTTGCGGCGGATGTAGTTGATGATGGCTTCGTCAAACTTGTCGCCGCCCACACGCACGCTGCCTTTGTAGACCATGCCACCCAGCGAGATCACGCCAACCTCGGTGGTACCGCCACCAATGTCGACCACCATTGAGCCTGAGGCCTCTGACACCGGCAAACCGGCACCAATGGCCGCCGCCATGGGTTCTTCAATCAGGTACACGTCGCTGGCGCCTGCACCCAGGGCAGATTCGCGAATGGCACGGCGCTCCACCTGGGTGGAGCCACAGGGCACACAAATGATGATGCGCGGGCTGGGGCGGAAGATGCTGCGCGGGTGCACCATCTTGATGAACTGCTTGAGCATTTGCTCGGTGACGGTGAAGTCGGCAATGACGCCGTCTTTCATGGGGCGGATGGCTTCGATGTTGCCAGGCACTTTGCCCAGCATGGCCTTGGCTTCTTTACCCACCGCCTGGATGGTTTTTTTGCCTTGTGGGCCGCCTTCGTGGCGAATCGCCACCACCGAGGGTTCGTCCAGGACGATGCCCTTGTCGCGTACATAAATCAGGGTGTTGGCTGTGCCAAGGTCAATGGCGAGGTCAGTGGAGAAATACTGACGAAAGGTTCCAAACATGGATAAATCCTATTGGGCACACCAGGCAGTTCGTCCCGCATGTCGCCCGTTAACGTGGTCAAAAGGGTGTTTTATTGTTGAAAACAGCACTTTAGCGCGGCTCTTCTCAAAGGCAGGATAATACCCCATTGCCCCTGGGCAACGGCTTGAACCACTGCACTTTGGCCCTCATTTACACCCTGTTTCGATTGCCTATCCATGTCACTTTCAGCTTCTGATATCGACCGCCTGGCCCATTTGGCCCGTTTGGGCTTGTCACCCCAAGAGCGCGAACGTTTGCGCCCGCAGCTCAATGATTTTTTTGGCATTGTGGAAAAAATCCGCGCCGTGGACACCACCGGCATCACGCCGCTGGCGCATCCCACCGACATCCTGCATGAGGTGGCACTGCGCCTACGCGACGATGTGGCGAGCGAACCCAACCAGCGCGAAGCCAACCAGCGCAACGCCCCGGCACTTGAAGACGGCTTGTTCCTGGTTCCCCGGGTGATCGAATAATTGGTACGGACACTTAAATATCATGACGCAACTCTCTTCTGATCTGCACGATCTGACCGTGGCCCAACTGGCCAAGGCGCTGGCGACACGCCAGGTCTCGGCGCTGGAGACCGCACAGCATTTCCTGGCGCGTGGGCGTGCCCATAGCGAACTGGGTGCTTTTCTGGACACCCAGGAAGACGTGACGCTGGCGCAAGCCCGCGCAGCTGATGCCCGGCTGGCCAGCGGCACAGCTGGTGTGCTTGAAGGCGTGCCGGTGGCACACAAAGACATCTTTGTCACGCGCGGTTTCGCCTCGACGGCGGGTTCCAAAATGCTCAAGGGCTACCAATCGCCTTTTGATGCCACGGTGGTGGCCCGGCTAGGCGCTGGCGTGACAGGGGCGGCCTCTGGTGCTGGCATGGTGACCCTGGGCAAGCTCAATTGCGACGAGTTCGCCATGGGCTCGGCCAATGAAAATTCAGCCTATGGCCGAGTTAAAAACCCCTGGGATGGCACACGCACCCCGGGGGGCTCTTCGGGCGGCAGCGCCGCCGCCGTTGCTGCACGCCTGACACCCGCCGCCACCGGCACCGACACCGGTGGCTCGATTCGCCAACCGGCCTCGTTTTGCGGCGTGACCGGCATCAAGCCCACTTATGGTCGCGCCTCGCGCTACGGCATGGTGGCGTTTGCGTCCAGCCTGGACCAGGCCGGCCCCATGGCCCGCACGGCGCAAGACTGCGCCCTGTTGCTCAGCGCCATGTGTGGCCCTGATGCAGACCGCGACTCAACCTCGCTGGACGTGCCCAGCGAAGACTTCACCCATACCCTGAACGACGATCTGGTCGGCCTGCGCATTGGCATCCCAGCCGAGTTTTTTGGTGAAGGCCTGGCCCCGGACGTGCGCGCGGCAGTGGATGCAGCGCTCAAGGAATACGAAAAACTTGGAGCCAAGCTGGTGCCGATTTCGCTGCCTCGCACCGAGCTGTCGATACCGGTTTACTACATCATTGCGCCAGCCGAGGCCTCCAGCAACCTGAGCCGTTTTGACGGGGTCAAGTTTGGATTCCGGGCGGAGCATTACACCGACCTGAACGACATGTACCTGCAAACCCGTGCGCAGGGTTTTGGTGATGAGGTCAAACGCCGCATCATGATCGGCACTTATGTGCTCTCACACGGTTATTACGATGCCTATTACCTGCAGGCACAAAAAATCCGGCGCATGATTGCCGACGATTTCCAGCAAGCCTTCAAGCTGTGCGATGTGATCGCCGGGCCAGTGGCACCCACCGTGGCCTGGAAGCTGGGCGGGCACAGCGACCCGCTGGCCGACTACCTGGCAGACATCTTTACCCTGCCGGGCTCCCTGGCCGGCTTGCCCGGCATGAGCATGCCGGTAGGCTTTGGCGCAGAGCACATGCCAGTGGGCATGCAGATCATAGGCAACTACCTGTCTGAAGCTCGCCTGCTTAACGTAGCGCACCGCTTTCAGCAAGCCACCGACTGGCACACCGCCAAGCCACAAGGAGTCTGATCATGAACGCAACTGTCCAAGCCAAAAAACCCGCTACCAAATCCTTGCTGGTGCAGGGTTATGAAGTCGTCATCGGCTTTGAGACCCACGCCCAGCTCTCGACCCAGTCCAAAATTTTCAGCCGTGCCTCAACTGCCTTTGGTGCCCAGCCCAATACCCAAGCCTGTGCCGTGGACTTGGCTCTGCCGGGCACACTGCCGGTGATGAACAAGGGGGCTGTTGAACGTGCGATTGAATTCGGACTGGCGGTGGGCTCACAGATTGCGCCGCGCAGCATTTTTGCCCGCAAGAATTACTTTTACCCTGACCTGCCCAAGGGCTACCAGATCAGCCAGTTCGAGATTCCGGTGGTGCAGGGCGGCGCGGTCGAGTTTTACCTGGAAACCGGTAAAGGCACCGAGGCGGTGCTGGAGAAAAAATCGGTGCGCCTGGTGCGCGCCCACCTGGAAGAAGATGCCGGCAAGTCACTGCACGAAGACTTCATTGGCCAGACGGGCATTGACCTGAACCGTGCCGGTACGCCGCTGCTGGAGATTGTCACCGAGCCCGACATGCGCTCCAGCGCCGAGGCGGTGGCTTATGCCAAAGAGTTGCACAAGATCGTCACCTGGATTGGCATTTGCGATGGCAACATGCAGGAAGGCAGCTTCCGCTGTGACGCCAATGTGTCGGTGCGCAAACCCGGAGCCGAGCTGGGCACACGGCGTGAGATCAAGAACCTCAACAGCTTCAAGTTCATGCAGCAGGCGATTGACTTTGAAATTCGCTGGCAGATTGACGAGCTTGAAGATGGCCGCGCCATTCAGCAGGCCACCGTGCTGTTCAACCCCGACACCGGTGAAACCCGCGCCATGCGCACCAAAGAAGATGCCGCCGATTACCGCTACTTTCCCGACCCGGATCTGCCCCCGCTGGTGGTTGCGCCGGAATGGGTGGAGCGTGTTCGCGCCGGCATGACCGAGTTGCCACGTGTCATGGCAGCACGTTTCTCGGCCACCTATGGCTTGTCTGATTATGATGCTGCAGCCCTTACACAAAGCCGAGATGTTGCTACATATTTTGAATCAGCTGCACAGGCCTGCGGCCAACCCAAGTTGGTGGGAAACTGGATCATGGGCGAGGTCTCAAAGCGTTTGAACGCCAGCGAATCTGACATCAGCGCTTGCCCGGTGTCGGCTCACCAATTAGCACAATTGATTGGCCGGATTCAGGACGGCACCATCTCGAACAATGCCGCGCGTCAGGTGATGGATGTGTTGTGGGCCGAACCCGCCAGCACGGTCGATGCGATCATTGAAGCTAAAGGCCTCAAGCAGATGAACGACACCGGGGCACTGGAGGCCATCGTTGACAGCGTGCTGGCAGCCAACCCGAAAAACGTGGCGGAATACCGCGCCGGCAATGCCAAGGCGTTGAACGCGCTGGTCGGTCAAATCATGAAGGGTAGCCAGGGCAAGGCCAACCCGCAGCAAGTCCATGAATTGCTACTGAAAAAATTGGCGTAAATGACTCCCAAATTGCCCTCTGACGCAGCCAGGTCACCGGGTAGCAGGCGCAGCATTCATGCGCCACAAAGGACGTAAGCGCGCGAGTTCATCATCAAAACGGATGTTGATACGTGCGATTTCGGCATCTTTGTCTGCCATGAACCGGCCTTGCAGAGCCAATGCTTGCGATACCGCATCTAGCTGCTGACGCAATTTGGTGGGCGCCTTGCTGGGATCCTTGGCGTAAAAATCCATTTCGTTTTGCAGCTGGGTGCGTTCTTCCAACAATAGCGTCGTCTGAGCCAGGGCATTTTGCTTGGCCAGCGTCACATGGCGCAAAGCCTCTTCCCTTTCCCTATGATGTGTGATTTCGTCAGGGTAACGTACCAGCAACGCGCGGTCGCGTTTTTTTTCTTCTTCCAGGCGTGCATTTTCTTTTTGCAAGGCCTTGTTTTGGGCATCGAGTTGTTCCCGCTCATGCGCCGTCAGAGTCGGACTGACCCGGTTTTTCAGCGTGCCACTGGGATTGAGGATTTTTTGTTCTCGGTCAATGCACTCGATGATCTTGCGGTCAGAGGTTAGTTTGCGACCCTTGGCGTCCACGCAGGTATAAATGTCCCGAGTGGGGTCAACAGATTGCGCCGCTACCCAGCCGGACACCATCACCAGTACCCCACCCACCACCCGGGCAATGCAGGTCAAGCGCGGTATCACTGGCACGGTGTTTCCTTGTTGATGCCATACCTTGCGCGGTAGGCCTGCATGCGCTGCTGTGCATCAGCGAGACCCGGCACAGGGTGCTGCGCCAGATACTGCAACAAGTCATCGAGCCGGGCAATGGCACACACTTGCAGTCCGAGTTGTTGTTGCACATACTGCACCGCGCTGTGGTTCACGTCTTGGCCAGCTTCGGTGGCTTTTTCTTGCCGGTCCAGCGCAATCACCACGGCGTGTGCCTTGGCGCCTGCGGCCTGTATCAATGCAATCGATTCACGGGCGGCGGTACCGGCAGACATCACATCGTCCACCACCAGCACCCGGCCTTTGAGTGGCGCTCCCACCAGGGTGCCACCCTCACCATGGTCTTTGGTTTCCTTGCGGTTGTAGGCAAACGGCACATTGCGGCCGAGCCGCGCCAGCTCAACCGCCACCGCAGCACCCAGGGGAATACCCTTGTAGGCGGGACCAAAAATCATGTCAAATTCAATGCCACTGGCAAGCAGGCGCTGCGCATAAAATTGCGCCAATCGACCCAGTTTGGAACCGTCATCAAACAAGCCGGCGTTAAAAAAATACGGGCTTAGGCGTCCGGCTTTGGTCTTGAATTCGCCAAAGCGAAGCACACCACAATCGACTGCAAACTGCACGAAATCTTTTGCCAGTACGTCCTGGCCTGAGGTCTGGTGGGTTTGCAGTTCACTACGCTCTGTCATGGGAAAAGTCCTTGTTCAAATTAACCAGCCTCAACCTCAATGGTATTCGCTCCGCCAGCAACAAAGGCCTGCAAGCCTGGGTGAGCCAAAACCCGGTCGATTGTATTTGTGTGCAGGAGGTCAAGGCTCAGGCCGAAGACATCAAGGGTCACTTTGAGCAATTGGCTGGATTGAACGGCTATTTTCATTTTGCACAAAAAAAGGGTTACTCGGGCGTAGGTGTTTACATCCGCCAGGAGCCTACCGATGTCCGGGTGGGGTTTGGTTCGCCAGAATTTGATGCTGAGGGGCGCTACGTTGAACTGCGTTTTGATGCAGGCCCAGTCAAGCGCTCCATTATCAGTTGCTACTTTCCCAGCGGCTCGTCGGGCGACGACAGGCAGCAGGCCAAGTTCCGGTTTCTGGCGTTGATTTATCTCCATTTGCAGCAACTCAAGACAGAACGCGAGTTCATTTTGTGTGGCGATGTCAACATTGCCCACCAAGCCATTGATTTGAAGAACTGGAAGAGCAATCAGAAAAATTCGGGCTTCTTACCTGAAGAACGCGCCTGGATGACCCGGCTGTTAAGTGACGGCGGGCTGGTGGACGTGTACCGGCAACTGCATCCGGATACGACGGACGAGGCCTACACCTGGTGGAGCAACCGGGGTCAAGCTTACGCCAAGAACGTGGGCTGGCGGCTGGATTACCACTTGGCAACACCAGCAATGGCAGCGACTGCACAGGCGGTATCAATTTACAAGGGTGAAAAGTTTTCGGATCATGCGCCGATTACAGTGCAATACCAGCTGTCGTTGTAGATCAGCTTATTTCTTTTTGAGCCCTGATCAAAACGCTACCGTGTAAGCGTATGACCCGGGTTTTAGTTCATCCTTGAACACAATCGCTGTTCGATAGGCATCCACCCTTCTGATTTCAGGCTGTGGGCTACCCGAACCGCTGGCCATGACCGCTTTGGGCAGGCCTTCGGCAGCGGCATGAACCACCATG
>Ga0100396_1003246_pt1 | contig 10589 bp, 8 predicted proteins | sample CryGeymeta201520_FD_81551 | JGI IMG/M metagenome (GOLD analysis project Ga0100396, IMG submission 81551) | Groundwater microbial communities from Crystal Geyser aquifers in Utah, USA - Crystal Geyser metaG 2015-20 | ecosystem: Environmental > Aquatic > Deep subsurface > Groundwater | place: USA... | reverse complement strand
TTTGGCGATTATCTCCTCTGCTATTTCATCTATTGAATAATCATCAATTTGCTCCTCTGCCTCAGGAGGGTCTACAGCAAGGTCTTGCTCCAAATTTGAAAATTCCTTTTCATCATAATTATTCTTATTATATCCGCTATGATCGGATTTAACTGACGTGGTTTTCTTCCGGGGAAATAGCTTTATAAATCTTCCGATTAAGGCTACAAAAAAGAAAACATTGAGCCACGTTATAACAGCAATGGGTACTTCTAATCTTTGAAATACTAAGTAAAGAATATTTGTGAATACAAAACCGAGTATGTAAATCCACACTGATGGTCGATATAAATATTCTCTTTCTTTCACAGGAAATTTCTTTTTTATAGCGCGCCATTTGAAAGCAGCAATTAAAGAAAAAACTAAAAAAATAAAACCGCCTGAATCTGAGATGACATTTCCAGCCCCAAATAATTTGAAATGATAAAAGGGTAACGCAATAATCTGGAATGAGAGAGCGCCAAGTAAAAATATTTGAGGGGAATATCCAAGAAAGTCTTCAGGAGTTCGAGAATAATCTTCGGAAAAAGACAATTTTGAAAAACCGAACCAGAATAATGTCATCAGAAAAAATATTAGCATCCCAATAAATTCTGAAAAGCCGACTTTATACCAAGCTAAAAAAGGCGCAGTAATGATTATCAAAGGAGCCAAACCGAAAAAGGTTAAAATAAACGTCCAGAAAAATCCTATTACAGAAGCCCACGTTATAAAACATAATATAAAAACCCAAATAGAAAGTATCATCTGAGCAGTTGCAAAAGAGATAGCAGCGACTAATGCAGCAGGTACAAATAAATACTTTTTTCCAAAAGGCATATTTTGAGCTTCTTTAAAATGTTCAATTAGAGACCACGCTAACGCAAGTATAGGAGAAAATAATTGAATAATAAATGGCAAGAAAAGTAATAGAGCAATTGGAATCGCAATAACATAGATTATGTATTTAAAAATTGGTATATCTGTAAAAAAGTAACCAATTACTACGAGAATTAATAGCAGCCACCAAAACTTTCCTAAGATTTCTGTTAAACGTCCTCTTATATTCATATAGGGTAAGGCAAAAAGCAATGTCTATTAGGCTTAGGGGTTGATGTGTCATAAGAGGCAAGCACTACCAGAACGGCATTTTTGCGGGTTTGAATTGCAAAATAACTCTGAGCAAATGCGATTTGTTCTTTGCGGGGGTCTCCGTTTTGTGCAATAAGATAACAAGCATAGCGGTCAAGCATTATGTCGTCTATTTCTCTCTGAGCACCTGAGCCAAGATCAACCATTTTGTTGACGTCAACAAAATGGTCACTAATCTTTTGACCGGAATTGTAGCAGGCTGTCTTGGCTTTTTCTATAACAAGAAGGAAGTTGCGCCATTCTTCATAATCCAGTAAAATCTGTAAATCCCTTGCTAACCAATACTCAATATCATCTTCCTGATATGCCGATTCTTCAAAGTTTTTATTCAGTTTTACGATAAGTTCTTTTTGCATTGCATCCCCCTTTCTAAATCAACCTCAGAAACTTCTGAAATAGTAATAACTTTCATGTAAAAAAGCAAATATTTCATCTGTCTTCATAGGATTAAAAATACTTTTTGATATTATTTTGTGAGATTATAGAACGCCTCTGACTTCAGCGGTTTTGAGAGAGTGTATCTTATATGGTCGTTTATCATTCCCGAAAGTTCTGCAAAGAGATTCCCTGACGGTTTTATCCTTCCTGCCAGTGAATTGTCCCACTTTCTCAGGCTCTCATAAAGCCTTATAGACCCCTGTGAGAGTTTCACATGCGAATCCGTTCCTGTGGCGCAATTCTCGCAGAGTATAGCGCCGTGCGAGACATAAAAACTGAATCCTGATTTCCCGCACCTGGCGCAGCCCTCAAGCCTCGGGGCATATCCGGCAAGGTCAAGGAACTTTATCTTATACATAATTACGGTAAGCAGCGCATTGCAGTCATTTTCCACCGTATGCAGTATATCAAGAAGAAGCGTGAATATTTTTTTATTTGCTTCATGCTCCGGAAGCAGATTAACGGTAAGCTCAATTATCTCTGAAGCTTTCAAAAAACAATCCAGCCTCTCTCTGATTAATTTAAACGACAGGATTATATCTGACTGTGTCAGGCGGGGAAGATTTGCATCTTCCTTTCCCCAGAATGATATTGCTGAGTATGTAAGAGGTTCAAGGCTGCTTCCGAACCTGCTCTTTGTCTTTCGCGGGCTTTTGGCAAACGCCTTTATAAGGCCGAAATCATAAGTTAAATATGTTACTATGAGGTCTGCTTCTCCGAATTGAATGGTTTTTAGGACAATGCCTTCAGTTCGCTTTAACATTACATGACATTTCCGAAGTCCTCGGGCTTAAGATTTTTAAGCCATTCATCAAGTTCATCCTTGCTTCTCTTTACAAGGACGCTTTCTTCAACAAAGATAGGCGCATTCACTCTGAGGGCCACTGCAATTGCATCACTGGGCCTGGAATCTATTGATATTTCGTCTTTGCCGTCATTGATATAGATGAAGGCGTAATAGGTATTGTCAAGTATTTCGGTAACCGCAATCTTTGTTATTTTCATCTTAAGATTGCGCACCACATTCTTAATCAGGTCGTGGGTCAACGGCCTCTGCGTTACAACCTTTCCGAGCGCAAGAGCAATGGAATCCGCCTCCGGTTTCCCAATCCATATAGGCAGGGTGGCTGTCCCTTCCGCATCCTTCAGAAGCAGGATATACATACTGCTGCGGGGGTCAAACAACAAACCTTCAACTGTCATACGAACAAGCATTATTATTAAACCTTATAGAATAAAAGTTGTATTTAAGATAACATTATCAGGCGGGATTGTTCAATAGGAGATAGCGCTTACAGCATCTTTTATTCTCTTTACGCCTTTTTTGATATTTTCCATAGAAGTTGCATAGGAAAGCCTTATGTAATTATCATCGCCGAATGCGTCGCCCGGCACAACCGCAACATTCGCCTTTTCAAGAAGATAGAGCGCAAGGCGGGATGACGAAGAGATTTTTTCCCCATCAGCCTGCTTGCCGTATAATTTTGATGTGTTGGGAAATGCGTAAAAAGCTCCAGTCGGAGTAAGGCAGCTTATGCCTGAAATTGCATTAAGCTCAGACACAAGATATTTTCTTCGCTTATCAAATTCAGCAAGCATTATCTTTATGAAATCCTGCGGACCTGTCAATGCCTCAACCGCCGCCTTCTGCGCAATGGATGTGGGATTTGATGTTGACTGGCTCTGTATGTTTGTCATCGCCTTGATTATATCTTTAGAGCCTGCTGTGTAGCCAATCCTCCATCCTGTCATTGCATACGCCTTTGAAAGCCCGTTCACAATAAGGGTTCTATTTTTTATCTCGTTTCCGAGAGATGCAATGCTTGCATGCACAAAGCCGTCATAGGTAATCTTCTCATATATCTCATCGGAAATCACATAGAGGTTATGCTCCAATGCAATGGATGCTATGTCCTCAAGCGTCTTTCTGTCATAGGTAAGCCCTGTAGGATTTGAAGGAGAATTAAGTATTATTGCCTTTGTCTTTTTTGTTATATGAGATTTAAGGGCGACTGCTTTGAGCATAAATTTATCTTTCTCATATGTCTTTACAAAAACAGGGGCGGCGTCATTTAAAAGCACCTGGTCGGGATAAGAAACCCAGTAAGGAGCGGGAATTATAACCTCATCGCCGCTGCCGTAAAGCGCCTGCGCAATATTATAAAGGCTGTGCTTTGCGCCGCATGAGACAATCACCTCTTCGCGTGAGTATTCAAGTCCGTTGTCTTTCCTGAATTTTTCTACGATTGCGTCTTTAAGCGGGTCAATGCCTCCGACAGGAGTGTATTTTGTAAAGCCATCCCTTATCGCCTTTATAGCAGCCTCTTTTATATTTTCAGGAGTGTCAAAATCAGGCTCGCCTACCCCGAAATTTACAACATCAACTCCCGCTGCCTTCATTGCCTTTGCCTTTGCATTAATCGCAAGGGTCGGTGATGGTTTTATATTCCTTGCCCTTTCAGAAAGCATACTCAAATCCTCCGTTCTAAATCTCAAAAATAGACAGGCTTCAATAAGTGATATTGAAGTATTTTTTAAGGGCGTCTTTTGCCCCTGTTTTTCCAAGGGAAACAGCTTTCTTCCACGCCTCTTTAGCCTCGCTGTCTTTCATCTGATAATATAAAGCATAGCCAAGGCTTTCCCATGCTGCGCCGTATGAAGGGTCAACCTCTATTGACTTACGATAATAACTCTCAGCCTTAACATAGTCTTTCTGGGCTTCATACACCAGTCCGAGATTATTATTGTAGGCGGGGTCCTTGCCGTAAAGCTGAATTGCCTTTTCATAGGCTGGTATTGCCTTGGGATACTCTTTCTTATCATAGTAAAGGTTGCCTATATAAAAAAAGGAAAGGTCATGGTCCGGCTTTAGCGTGGTAACTTTCTGATAATAACCTATGGCGGCGTCAATATTGTATTTGCTGAACTCCTTATTGTTGTAAAGAAATCCCATATTGTAATAGACCAGATAGTTGTCGGGACTCGCTTCGCTTGCTTTTTTATACCAGTACTCTGCATCTGAAAAATTCTTGTCTTTTGTCTCAAGAATAATGCCGAGATTAATCATTGCATTTACATAGCCGGGATTTATCTCTATGGTCTTTCTGTAATAATCCTTGCTTTCTGCGTACTGCTTCATATCTTCATAGAGTATTCCCATATTGTAGTAAGCCATGTGATATTTGGGGTCGCTCTGAATGGCTTTTTTATACCACACCTCTGCCTCTTTGTATTTTTTAGCCTTCCACGCAACAAGCCCTATACCGTTGAGGGCCAGGGTATAGTTCGGGTCTATATCAAGCGACTTTTTATACCACTTCTCTGCATTCTGATGGTCGTTCAGCCTGGAGTATGCCAGCCCGATGTTATTAAAAGCGTCTTTTGCGCGAGGATTCAGCGCTACAACCTTGCTGTAATATCCTATGGCTTTCTGATATTCTCCTTTTTCGTTATAAACATAACCCAATTCAAACAAAGCATTTTCGTGGTTCGGGTCAATGCTCACAGCCTTAAGATAATATTCTATTGCCTTATCTGTGTCTTTCTTGTTCCACTTGTAATCGTAGCCTTTTGAATAGTATTCAGAAGCGGCGCCCGGCGGCAAGCTTGCTAAAGCAGGTTTCTCTTTTTTAACGTCCTCTGCCTCTGCGCCGGCAACGATATTAACTGCTTTTGATAGGGATCTTGCAAGTGAAAAGGCTACCGCATCCTGAAGCATAAACATCTTAGCAAATAAATCTGTCTCAATAGCAGTGCTTAATACTTTTCCTGTCTGCACCTCAACGAAACGAGCAGAAATGCGAATATGGTCTCCTGCAACCTGAAATTCTCCGATAACAACTATATGAATACCAAGCTGTTTACCTATCTTAACAGCAGTCTTCTCGTCCACTATGCCCGATTTTTGCAATTTCAGTTCTTCCATTACCATCTGCAATTGAGACCGCTCAACAACCGTTATTCCTCTCATACTTCCTAATTTTGCCGTGATAGTGGCGGCGATTCCTTCAGATAGATAGTTGAGGTCCTGTTTCTGCATCAGGTTTTTAAAGGGCAATACGGCGATTCTTGTTTCCTCCGCGTCTGCTTCTACAAAAGAAAACAAAAGAACCAAAAGAATTACAATTTTTTTCATATTTCCCTCCGACCCTCCAAGATAGTTTTAATATATATGATTTCTATTAGTTTGTAAATTACTTGTGCTTCTATGATTCAGAAACAGCTGTCAGAATATAGTTACCAGCTTCCTCCTCCGCCGCCTCCGAATCCGCCGCCTGAAAAACCGCCTCCTCCTGAACCGCCGGAGCCGCCAATCCCGCTTCCTCTTGGAGTGGAATACATTGCAGAGCCCAGACTTGACGTCATAGAAGTTATTGAACCGGAAAATCTGTATGGACTGAAGGTCCCGAATCCTCCGGGAGAAACATACCATTTGGGAGGCTCCTGATAAATCCCCTCAAAAGCCTTGGCCCAGTTGTCGGCGACGTCAAGTGCAATAGCATAAGGAAGGAATTTTGAAAAGAGTTCTTGGTCCCCCATCCTTTTAAGCCTGTCTTTTTCTGCCCGGTTCATGAACTCCTGAAACCCAAGTATATCCATGTATGCTGCCGCGCCTGCCCTTGTTTTTGCCGGCATGACTCTGGAAAATGCAAGCACAGGAATGCCTGCCAATATTCCGGCGATAATATTCTTCCCCATTGAATAAGGCGAAAGAAATCCGGAGGCAAAACCTGCAATCACCATTACTGCGACGCCTACGGCAATATACAAAGCCCTCACCGACTCAGGATTCCTCAGAAAATATCCTTTTCTGACAATCTCTCCGTAAAGAGTTTCCTTTAAACTATCAAGACTCGTATAAAACTTATTCTTCATGTCAGAAACCATTAGGCCCGGCATAGAGCCTGAAAATATTTTCCCCATAAGCGCCTTTTCAAACTGACTCAGGTTATCATCAGGGTCTTTTAGTTTTGCAAGAAAATAATCTATGGAATCAAATACCAGGCCCTCTTTTTTTGTCTCCTCTATCTTTATATATCCCTTTACAGCGAGTCCTATGATTGTGGCTGTGATATCTCTTGCGTCAAGTTTTTCGTCAATCACAGCGCCGACCTCCGCAGGCGTAAGCGGAACATCTTTATACTTAGGAGGCTCATACATAACCGTTACCGACTCTCTTACCTTTGGGTCTCTTCCTCTCCGGTTCCAGAGATTTATCATAAATATCAGTGAAAGAACAGGAAGCATAAATACCCAGTTTTCCTTTAAGTCAAGCGCCCATAAAAATCTTTTCCATGAAGACGGCTGAGACACGAGTCCTTTATCCCATCCAAATGCAATTGTCAGGCCTTCTCCCGAAGCAAATGTCTTCTTTGATAAAAAACCGGCTATATTGCCGGAGGTATCAAAACCGCACAGCGACTCCCTTGAGCCTAAAGAACCTGTATAGCATGACGCCCACAGATTTTTGCTCTTGCTCTTCACAGCAAGATTTACATTAGCAGAGGCCTTTTTGATGGGAGCCTTCCAGTAATTTCCCGTCACATTCCAGTAAAGCTCGTCGTGGTCTTCAAAGAAAAGAATTGCATTTTCAACGCTGTAAGTAATCACATAACTCTGCCTGCCGCTCACATATTTATTGGCGTCGCCTATCCTTATGTGTATGGCATCGCCTGACCTTTTTGCCGTGTATTTCCAGTCTTTGCCTGCCTCATCCGTCACAGACAAGACATCAAGAGGCGTTCTGAATGTGTTTCCGAGCTCATCTGTGTATTTAAACGGAATCTCCCTGTAAATCCCGTGCCTGGGCCTGTGAAATTCAACTTCTATGGCCTCTTTTACTGTAAGCGATGAGTCTTCATGTATAATGAGGTCCGAATGAAAACTGTTGATAGTGAAGTCCTGGGCCTGGGCAGAGCCAACAAAGGCAGCAAGCATTAAAGCTGCGAGAATGCTAAATCCACCCTTGAAAAAATTCATAATTATTAAAAACTCACCTTCACAGGCTTTCTCTCATTCTCAGGAGCTTCAAGCTCAAAAAACTCCTCCTGTTTGAAGTTGAACAGGCCCGCTATTATATTTGATGGAAAAGACTGTATGAGGATATTGAAATCGCGGACCACTGCATTGTAATACCTTCTTGCATATTCTATATTGTCTTCCAGTTCTTTCAACTGAGACTGTAACTGCATGAAATTGGCATTTGCCTTTAACTCAGGATATGCCTCGGCAACTGCAAACAGGCTCTTTAATGTCTCACCGAACATATTCTCCGCCTTGGCCCTGTCAGCGGGGGCATTTGCCTGCATTGCCGTTGAGCGCGCCTCTGTCACTTTTTCAAAAACTGTTTTTTCATGGCCGGCGTAGCCTCTTACCGTCTCCACAAGGTTTGGGACGAGGTCGTATCTCTTTTTGAGCTGAACGTCAATGTCTGACCATGAAGACTTTACCGTTGTCCTTAAGCGGACGAGTCTATTGTAGATAGCAATGACCGCCGATATGACGATTAAGGCGGCCAGCAAAAACAGGCCTAAGAGCACAGTGATTGCAAGCATGTTACCTCCTGAAAAATAGTTTTATTAAGTAAATAGGATACCATAGGTGTGCTATAATCTCCAATGGAAAAAGCAAGGGCGTATCTGATAATTTCAGGCAGGGTGCAGGGAGTATTTTACAGGGCATTCACGGAAGATGCCGCGCATTCACTTGGACTCAAAGGCTGGGTTAAAAACTGCAGCGACGGAAAAGTGGAGGCCTTGTTTGAAGGGGAAAAAGAAAATATAGAAAAGGCAATCGGGCTCTGTTACAAAGGCCCTCCTGCCGCAAAAGTAAATAATATTGAAGTCAAATGGGAAGACTTCAAAGGTGAATTTGATACATTCTCAGTGCGGTATTTCTAAATAATGCTTTCTTCGCTTGCCTTAAAGCTTAACTCTTCTTAACCTCAGCGCATTTCCAACCACTGATACCGAGCTGAAACTCATCGCAGCGGCAGCTATTATCGGGCTTAAAAGTATACCGAAGAAGGGATAAAGAATTCCAGCTGCAAGCGGAACACCCATTGAATTATATATAAATGCCCAGAAAAGATTTTGTTTGATGTTTCTCATCGTGGCCCTGCTTAAACGCCTGGCCCTCACTATCCCTCTGAGGTCGCCCTTCACAAGTGTTACGCCTGCGCTTTCCATTGCAACGTCTGTGCCTGTGCCCATGGCAATGCCAACATGCGCCTGTGCGAGCGCCGGCGCATCGTTTATTCCATCGCCTGCCATGGCAACTATTCTTCCTTCATTCTGCAGTTTTTTGACTATCTCGGCCTTCTGGTTAGGCAATACCTCTGCAATTACATCGTCAAGGCTGAGTTTTTTTGATACTGCCTCTGCTGTGGTGCGGTTATCTCCAGTAAGCATTACAATCCTGATATTCTCCTTATGGAAAGCGCTTATAGCCTCCGGAGTTGTTTCCTTTATAGGGTCAGCGACTCCTAAAAGTCCGGCTGCCTTGCCGTCTATTGTAATAAACATCACGGTCTGACCTTCGGTTCGCATTGTTTCGGCCTGTTGAGAGAGTCCGCCCGGGTCAATGCCTATGTCTTCAAGGAGCTTTCTGTTGCCGAGCGCTATCTTATGCCCTTCAATATTGCCCCTTACTCCTTTGCCTGTCACAGAATCAAAGCCGTCAACATCAACAAGGCTTATGCCTCTTTCTTCCGCGCCTTTTACTATTGCTGATGCAAGGGGATGTTCGCTTCCGCGCTCAATGCTTGCGCCAAAATGGAGCACGGATTTTTCATCAAACCCATTCGCCGGAATTACATTCACGAGTTTTGGTTTGCCCAAGGTGAGCGTTCCTGTCTTATCCACTACAAGCGTATCAACTTTTCTCATCACTTCTATTGCCTCTGCGTTTTTGAAAAGCACGCCTGCCATTGCGCCCTTTCCCATTGCAACCATTATGGACATTGGCGTTGCAAGGCCGAGAGCGCACGGGCACGCAATGATTAAGACTGCCACTGCATTGATGATTGCGTGCGCCATTCTGGGTTCAGGGCCCAGCCATGCCCATACAACAAAGGTAAGGATTGCTGCCGCCATAACAATCTGGACAAAATATGCCGCAACAATATCTGCAAGCTTCTGGATGGGCGCACGGCTTCTCTGCGCCTCTGCAACCATATGAACAATCTGCGAGAGCAGGGTATCAGCGCCAACCTTCTCAGCCTTCATTATAACCATGCCGGTTCCATTGACAGTAGCGCCGATTACACGGTCTCCTTTTTGCTTCTGAACAGGAATCGGCTCTCCTGTAACCATTGATTCATCAACCGAGCTTGTCCCTTCAATTACAATGCCGTCAACAGGTATCTTTTCACCGGGACGCACACGGAGAATATCATCCTTATTTACATGCTCAAGCGGAATGTCTTCTTCTGTGCCGTTTTTTATACGCCTTGCTGTCTTTGGCGCGAGACCGAGCAGCATTTTAATGGCTGCGCCTGTTTTGCTGCGTGCCTTTAATTCAAGCACCTGGCCAAGAAGCACAAGGGTTACAATAACTGCTGCGGCCTCAAAATAAACCCCCACTTCTCCGTCTTTTCTGAACGAGACCGGGAATAAGCCCGGGAAAAGCGCGGCAACAATGCTGTATATATAAGCAACACCAACGCCAAGCCCTATCAATGTAAACATATTAAGATTGCGGGTCATAAGAGATTGCCAACCGCGCACAAAGAAGGGCCAGCCGGCCCAGAGAACAACAGGCGTGGCAAGGATGAGTTCCACCCATTTCATAACTTCATGGGATATTAAACTTTCAAGTGAAAGACCGGGAATGTAGTCCCGCATTGCTATAAGAACCAGCGGTATTGTAAGAATCACTCCGGTCCAAAAGCGCCTGGTCATATCAATGAGTTCCGGATTTGCTTCCTCTACTGAAACAGTCTTTCGCTCAAGAGCCATTCCGCATTTTGGACAAGCGCCGGG
>Ga0100396_1003240_pt1 | contig 10600 bp, 15 predicted proteins | sample CryGeymeta201520_FD_81551 | JGI IMG/M metagenome (GOLD analysis project Ga0100396, IMG submission 81551) | Groundwater microbial communities from Crystal Geyser aquifers in Utah, USA - Crystal Geyser metaG 2015-20 | ecosystem: Environmental > Aquatic > Deep subsurface > Groundwater | place: USA... | reverse complement strand
GACGCCCAGCAGGCCAGAAGAATCCTGGATCGCCTGGTCGGCTACGAGCTGTCGCCTTTCTTGTGGAAAAAAGTGGCGAAAGGACTGTCGGCCGGCCGGGTCCAGTCCGTGGCCGTGCGCTTAATCGTGGAACGGGAGCGGGAGATAAAAAATTTCAAAGTAGAAGAATACTGGAGCGTAACCGCCCGGCTCGCGGCTGAAAGAAAACAGCCTTTCGCCGCCCGCTTAAATAAAATCGGCGGTAAAACTATTGACAAGCTGGAGATTAAAAATAAGGAGCAGGCGGAAAAAATCCTTTCCGCGTTGAACGGCGCCGAGTACGCGGTCGCCGGATTGGAAAAAAAGCAGACTAAAAAGCAGCCGCCCAAACCCTTCACTACTTCCAGCCTGCAACAGACCGCCAACCGCTGGCTCGGCTACTCGGCCAAACAAACCATGGTGGTAGCGCAGCAGCTTTATGAAATGGGCTTTATTACTTACATGCGGACCGATTCGCTTAATTTAGCGGATAAATTCTTAGGCGAGGCAGCCGAATATTTAACCGCTAATTTAGACGCCGACTACGCGCTTAAAACGCCGCGCCGCTTTAAAACTAAAGCCAAAGGCGCGCAGGAAGCGCACGAAGCCATCCGGCCAGCCGAAGCCGCGCGCGCGCCGGAATCAGCGGCCAGCAGTTTAAACCCTAGCCAGAATAAATTATATAAATTAATCTGGCAAAGAGCCTTGGCCAGCCAAATGCCGGAAGCTATCGTTGACGTCACGATCGTTGATGTTGACGCGGCAGGCACCTCATACCAATTCCGCGCCAACGGCCAAATTTTAAAATTTGATGGCTACCTTAAAATCTACCCGGAAAAAAGCCAGGAGATTGATTTACCGGAATTAAAAATAAAAGAAAAGCTTGAACTTAAAGAATTAAAACCGGAACAGCATTTTACCAAGCCGCCGGCCCGATATTCGGACGCCGGCTTAGTTAAAGAGCTGGAAAAATACGGCATCGGCCGGCCTTCTACCTACGCTCCGACTATTAACACTATAATCGTTAGAAACTACGTCCAGCGCGACGAAAATAAACGCCTGGCTCCGACCGAGATTGCTTTTGTGGTTATTGACTTATTAATTGAGCACTTCCCTAAAATAGTGGATTTCCAGTTTACGGCCAAATTAGAAAACGACCTGGATTCAATCGCCGACGGCGAGGTTAAGTGGCAGCCGATTATTAGAGAATTTTATGAGCCGTTTCACGCTAATTTGGAAAATAAATACGAAGTAATTAATAAAAAAGACATTATGCCAGAAGAAAAATCAACCGAAGTTTGCGACAAATGCGGCGCCGCCATGGTGGTTAAAACCGGCCGCTACGGGAAATTCTTGGCTTGTAGCGCTTTCCCTGACTGTAAAAACATAAAATCAATGACCGGGACGAACCGGGACAAAAACGGCCAGGCCGACTCCGAAGAAATTACCGGACTCAAAGAAAAATACAAAGCCGAAGTTTGCGAAAAATGCGGCTCGGCCATGGCGATTAAAGTCGGTAAATTTGGACCGTTTCTCGCCTGCACCGGCTATCCTAAATGCAAAAATTTAAAAAATATTAATGGCGCGAGTAATGGTACCGGCATCAAATGCCCGGTTTGCGGCAAAGGCGAGGTCGTGCAAAAGCGCAGCCGCCGCGGCATCTTTTACGCCTGCAACCAATACCCGGATTGTAAAACCGCTTTCTGGGGCAAACCCACCGGGGAAAAATGCCCGGACTGCGACGCTTTATTAATCGAAGACGCTAAAAAGGGCGAAGTTAAATGCTCCAATAAGGATTGCGGGTATATAAAATAATGGCGGCAACCCCTTTATTTCGTAGCGCAATTTCCGCCAACCGTCATAACACCGTCGCTACCCGAGCCATAATGAAAATAGGTGCCGTCGCAAGCCCTAACGCCATCAAGACTCTGTATTGAATTTGTTTTATCTTCCAAACCATAAATTATCATATACCATTGGCCCGGCCCGACCCGTAGCTTCGCCGAAGGTGGATGGTATCGGGGAGCCGTACCGCTGATAATTTCAAGTTTTTCTTTGGCGGCAAATTCTAATTTATCGCTCAAATCCCCCGATTACCCAATCGAATTCGGTCTGCCAATTTCTACTAGGGCAACTCCAGCCAGGACTTGAAGGATGTGGGTTTCCGCTTGTTTCCATATTTCTAACTCCAAGAACGAAATAAGCGCCACTTGAAGCATTACAGCCATAGCCTCCAGCACTGTAGCGATAATAAGCATAACCTCCACAACTCCCTGTAGCTGTAGGGTCCCCGGGGGTTGCTATAAAACCACCGACTTTTAAGGGTTGAATAAATGGATCGCCACTTCCCGGTCCTCCATTAAATCCAGCATCCCAACCACCACAATCATTATCAGTATTACCAGGATAACTACCATTGCTATCATAATATAGTTCTAAGGCCGACTGTATTTGTTTCATGTCCGATAATCTTTTAGCGTCTCTGGCTTTCATTCTAACGCTATTAAATACTACCATAGAAGCAGTGGCTAAAAAACCGATAATACTAATTACCACTAAAAGCTCAATTAGGGTAAAGCCAAGATTGTTTAACTTGCCTTGGCCGCTTTTAACTCTCTCTCTCTCTCTCATAAAAATTTTTAGGCATAAATAATTTATCTTAAATTTTTTTAAAAAATTCTTGTTCATCAGTTTCCGCTAAGTCTAAAATTCCTTTTAATGTTCCGCGAGCTAAGTCTTTATGAAGAGGAATTATAGTGACAATTTCCCTAGTCTTTTCCGTTTTTTTAAGTTTAACATGACTGCCTTTTTGAGAAACAAAATAAAAGCCGAATTCTCGGCATAAAATTTTAATAACTTGTTTGCCAGACAAGATTTTAGGCATATTTTAATTCCAGAGAGGTAATTATGGGAGCTCTTTTAGAGAGGAACTTTTTACGTTGAGGCTGATCTGCTAAATAAAGTTCAACCGCTTCTCTAAGATTTTCTTGAGATTTTTCAATTGTTTTCCCTTGACTGACTACTCCTAATTCAACGCAACGAGCCACATACCATTCGCCCTCTTGAATTATAATTGTGGTAAATCTATAAATCATAATAATTTTATTTTATTTTAAAATTAGACTTTTGTCAAAAATTTATTTTTCTAATAAGGATTACAAACCCGGTATTCATAAGGAGCAGGCTCACAGGAATTTGGGTGATTTTGAATTGTTTCAAGCTGAAATGTTATCATAGCTCCTCGACTATTCCCAGCGCCGTAATCGTAATAATAATATCTTCGCGTTGGACTTTGTATGTCTTTAGGATTATTAGCTAATAATTTTTCATCAACTAATTCCTGTAAAAAATTTGGTTGCGCGTCGTTATAAGATACTCCGGGATTTCTATTGATAGGCATAGTGTTTTTAGTATTAAAATATATTTCAATAGCGGTTTGGATTTGTCTTGCATCAGCTAATCTCCTGGCATCTCTGGCTTTCATTCTAACGCTATTAAGCACCACCATAGAAGCCGTGGCTAAAAAACCGATAATACTAATTACCACTAAAAGCTCAATTAGGGTAAAGCCAAGATTGTTTAACTTGCCTTGGTCGCTTTTAACTCTCTCTCTCTCTGGAAGTTGAGATTAGATTTTTTGAAAACATTTTTAAAACTAAACATATTAAAATGCGTTCGGACTAATTCAAGAATACAGCCCCAGTAAAAATTTTGCAAGTGTTTTGAAGATAATCATCTATAAATATCTTTTCGGTGAGCAATATCAATGAGAAAAATTTTGTTAGAGTTTAAAAAAATAAAAATTACCCGCCAATCGCGAGTAGTCCGAAATGAATAAAGTCCCTTCAACTTTCCTACCAGTGGTTTAGTATGAAGAGACGGATGAAAAGGATTTTCTCTAAGAATTTCTAATAAATTAGCAAGTTTTCTCTGGATTGGTTTCGGAGTCAATTTTACTGATTTGAGAAAATTTTTAGAATAAGTTATTTCCATTATCAAGAAATTTGTTTAAGAAACTCTTTTTTATTGATGAAAATAAATTGCGGTTTTGAGCGGGATTTTTTAAGAATCCGTTTTATAAAAGAATTTTTATATTCTCCTTCATAATCCTTGAGAATAAGAAAAAAAAGCTCTTTAAGGGTTTTGGTTTCTTGTCTTAGTGCTTTCACCTCTTTATAAATTTTTTCGGCAGTTTGAGTAGTCATATAATTAATATTAGTTATTATCTTTAATTTATCACAAACAAAAATCAAAAGTCAAATAAACGAATCAAATGATGTAAAATGTAACTATAAGGTGGTCTGGTTTGGTGCCGAGGAGAGGACTTGCCTTGTCATGCGATAGGGCATGGGGTCGGATGACCCCATGAACCTTCCGTGCTTATAATTTTGATAAATATTTTTCTAATTGCCAGTGCCGAGGAGAGGACTTGAACCTCCACGGGTTGCCCCACCAGCTCCTAGGGCTGGCGTGTCTACCAATTTCACCACCTCGGCAATTACTTTTATTTTTATTTAATTATTCACTTTTGTCAATTAAACCAAGTTTGCTTTTTGTTATTTTTTATGCTATGGTTTAATTAAATTTATGACATTTGATTATGAAAAAAATTATCTAATTATCAAGAAGCTGGCGGAAAAGCATGGCTTGGTTTTAGTCGCGCTGTTCGGCTCCGTGGCCAAAGGCAAAATTCATAAACAAAGCGATGTGGATCTGGCAGTCCTGGCTGAACATAGGCTAAGGCCTGCGGAATTAGCCGAAATGCAATTTGATTTTTCCCAGAATCTAAGCATTAAAGACTTGGAATTAGCCGACCTAAAATCGGCTTCACCGCTACTGTTAAAACAAATCGCTCAATACGCGAAACTGCTTTATGAAAAAGAGCCGTCGGCTTTCGCGCGCTTTAAAATCTACGGCTATAAAAGCTACATGGAAGCCAAACCACTTTTCATTTTAAGAGAATTTCAGCTTAATAAATTTTTAAGTTTATAATAAGTTTATAATATGGTAGATAAAAAATTAGTGAAAAATAAATTAGCGGATCTGGCTGGTTATTATAAAGAGTTGAAATTACTGATAAATGAACCGGTTAAAGAAATTTTAGACAACAATCTTAAACTGCGCTCGGTTGAGCGGCTGTTTCAATTAGTCGTGGACACGGCCATTGATATCAATACTCATTTGATAGCCGAATCAGATATTAAGGTGCCTGATGATTATCAAAGCACATTTATTACTTTGGCGGAAAATAAATTTCTACCCCTGGATTTCGCAGTTAAAATCGCGCCTTCAGTGGGATTAAGAAATCTGATCGTGCATAAATACAGCCGGGTTGATTCAAATAAAATGATTGAAGATGTTAAAAAAGACATTAATCAGTACCTTGAGTATATGAGACATATTAATCAGGCTATTGATTAAACCGTCATGTCTTAAAATTAATAAGACCTTTTGGCGACAATCCTATGATAATAACATAACAATTAACTTCAATCTTATGAAAGTGAAAGACCAAAAAAAATCTTTAGATCCAGACATTGAAAAAAACAAAACTCTGGCCGCTTTGTCTTATGTTTGGATTCTTTGTTTGGTGCCGCTGCTTGGCAAACGGAATTCCGAGTTTGCCCAATTTCACGCCAAACAGGGCTTGGTGCTGTTTATTATTGAAATCATTGCCAGTTTGTTGATCTGGTTTCCGGTTATCGGCCAGTTGGTTATGCTTGCCCTGTTAATCGTCTCGGTGGTAGGCATTGTCAAGGCCCTAAACGGCGAACGATGGGAAATCCCCTATATTTACAATTGGAGCAAAAAAATTAACCTCTAAACAAGGCTGTCATTGCGAGCGACCCTGCATCTGCGGGGGAGAAATCTTTAATACTTTGCGTGCAGTATTTAATGTTTTGTTATGACGCAAAATATTAAAGATCTCTCCTCCCCCTCCGCCCCGCATTTGCGGGGCGGAGTGCTCGTCGAGATGACAAAATAGAATTTTCGGACAGTCTATATAAATTTGTGGGATATTAATGTTTAAAAATTTATGAGTGATAAAAAATTTATCAGATTTTTTAATGAGCTCGGCATTAAAGATGTGCCGCAAGTTGGCGGTAAAAATGCTTCTTTGGGAGAAATGTATCGTAAATTAACCAAGCAGGGCATTCTTGTCCCTAATGGTTTTGCTACCACCGCTGTTGCTTATAATTATTTTTTAAAGTCAACCGGGGTTAAAAATAAAATCAGGCAGATTCTTAAGGGGCTGGATACAAAAAATGTCACTGATCTGGCCCAGCGCGGCGCGGCCGCGCGCCAATTGATCGTCGCCACGGAATTTCCTGAGGACTTAAAACAAGCGATTATTGATGCTTACCGCAAACTTTCCACGGAAGATGCATTAAATCGAAAACCGGAAACCCGCCCGACTCGCTTCGCAACTCGAAGCGAGCGGGTCGAAAATCGAAAATTGCTTCATGTGGCAGTCCGCTCCAGCGCCACAGCTGAAGATTTGCCAGACGCTTCTTTCGCCGGCCAGCAGGAAACTTTTCTTAATATCTCCGGCAAAGCCAAGCTTTTAATTGCGGTAAAAAAATGCATCGCCTCGCTATTTACTAATCGCGCCATCTCTTATCGCGTTGACAAGGGCTTTGACCATTTTAAAATCGCCTTGTCGGTTGGCGTGCAAAAGATGATTCGCGCTGATTTGGCTGCTTCAGGCGTTATGTTTACTATTGATACTGAAAGCGGTTTTGCCAATACGGTGCTGGTTAATTCTATCTTTGGCCTAGGCGAAAATATTGTCCAAGGCCGGGTTGATCCGGATGAATTTTATGTTTTTAAGCCAACTTTATCTATTATCTCGCGTTCATTAAGCAGAAAAAGAATGAAAATGATTTACAGCCAAAATCCGGCCAAGCCGGTGCGCAATATTCCGCTAGCGCCAAACCAACAGCTAAAGCAATCTATTATTGACCAAGAAGTTATCCAGCTGGCCAAGTGGGCTATAGCCATAGAAAAGCATTACGGTCGGCCCATGGATATTGAATGGGCTAAGGACGGACAGGATAAAAAATTGTATATTATTCAAGCTCGGCCAGAAACCATTCATTCAGTTCGCGATTATAGCGTAATTGAGGAATATGTTTTAGAAAAAAGAGACAAACTCATCACCACTGGCCGCAGTGTCGGCAATAAAATCGGCGCCGGCAAGACCAACCGCATCATGGATATTAAAGATATTGCTAAATTTAAACCTGGCGAAGTATTAGTTACTGACATGACTGACCCTGACTGGGAGCCGGTGATGAAAATTGCTGCCGCCATTGTGACTGATAAAGGCGGCCGAACTTGCCATGCCGCCATTATCTCGCGCGAGCTGGGCATACCTTGCATTGTTGGCACCGCTGATGCCTCCAGAAAAATAAAAACTGGCCAGGAGATAACGGTGAGCTGCGCCGAAGGTGACATGGGTTTTGTTTATCAAGGCAAATTGGATTTTAAAATAAATAAAACCAGTGTTAAAAATTTATGCCGGCCAAAAACAAAAATAATGATGAATATCGGCTCGCCTGATATCGCTTTTACTTCCTCGTTTATTCCTAATGACGGTGTCGGTTTGGCGCGCGAAGAATTTATTATTAATGATGTTATTAAAATTCATCCTTTAGCTTTAATAAATTATGCTAAGTTAAAAGATACCGCTGTTAAAAGGAAAATTGCTGGACTTACCGTTGGCTATAGCGACAAAAAACAATTTTATATAGACAAATTAGCTGAAGGCATTGCCACTATCGCCGCAGCTTTTTACCCCAAAGATGTTATTGTCCGCTTTTCTGATTTTAAAACCAATGAATACGCCAATTTAATTGGCGGCAAAGATTATGAGCCGGTTGAGTCTAACCCAATGATTGGTTGGCGCGGCGCTTCGCGCTATTACGCTGAACAATTTAAGCCGGCTTTTATTTTAGAATGCCAAGCCATGAAAAAAGTTAGAGAAAAAATGAAACTAACCAATGTTAAAGCCATGGTGCCATTCTGCCGCACCCTAGATGAAGCTAAAAAAGTTATTAAAATAATTGAAGCCAATGGACTGAAGCAGGGCAAAAACGGCTTTGAACTGTATTGTATGGTAGAGATTCCAGCCAATGTGATTTTAGCCGAAGAATTCAGTAAATTATTTGATGGCTTTTCCATTGGCTCTAATGACCTAACGCAATTAACTTTAGGCGTTGACCGCGACAGCTCATTAGTTAGCCAAGTTTATGATGAAAGAAACCAGGCAATAAAAACATTGCTTAAACAAGTGATTAGCATTGCCAGAAAAAATAAAATCAAAATCGGCATCTGCGGCCAAGCCCCGAGCGACTTTCCTGACTTTGCCCAATTCTTGGTTGAGTGCGGCATTGATAGTATTTCCCTTAATCCTGACACAGTTATTAAAACAACTCTGGCGATTTTAAAGACAGAGAAAAAACTTAAATCTCGAACTTAAAACTTAAAACTTGAAACATAATAAAATAAAGGCGGTTATATTAACCGTTTTTATTTTATGCTTAATACTTAATATTAGCCAAATTATCCTACAAACCATTGACAAAAAAATGAAAGTATGACATAGTTTAAAAATAATTTTGTACTTTGAAAAATATTTTATTACCCTAAAATTGCTGTTATTCTCCTTTGTCATTGCGGGCCTGACCCGCAATCCAGAAATATTTTCGCATTAACCGCAGTTTCGGGGTAATAAAAATAAAGGAGGGAAAAATGAAAAAGGGAAAGAAAAAAATTGTCGCTGTCATAGCGGCGGTATTGTTTGTTGCGACGGTGTTGTTTGTTATAGCTGGTGGTATAACAGCTAACGATGCCCCCTTTAGTTGGTGGCAATGGACGATCATTTTCGCTGGCGGTATAGCCATTTTACTTTCTTGGCTATGTTCTGACGGCGGAATCATAAAAAGGAGGAAAAAATGAGAAAAAAAGAAGAAAAAAAGAATGCTGTTTATAGTGCAATTGCGGCTATTATAGCGCTAATCATGATGTTGGCGGTAATGAACCATTACGCCAGCGGCTGGGACAAAGCTGTCGGCTTGGATAGTTCATTCTTGGTAACACTAATATGGTTTTTCGTCGGTGCAGTAATTCTCTTCGCAGCAATTTGCGTTGGGGTGACTATTTTTCATAAACCGCCCAATTACCGTCGAAACCCCATCACCCTCGGCAACCCACTGAAAAAAAGGAAGCAGATATGAACTCTGTGGCTTGCCCCAACTGCGGGACGACTATCACGGCCAGCTTCTCCCGAGCGGAAGAGTTGGCCGGCGGCAAGGCAGTGATTTGCCGCTGCAACGTCCACCTCTTTGTCTATATAGACGGGGTGGTGACGCTTTTCCCCGCGGCGACCGACCAGCACGGCCAGCCGCGGCAGCCGCGGCGGGTGTATTAACGACAAGCCGAGATTTGCACAATGTTCGTTGTTCGTTAAACGAATGTTGTCAAACTCTCGGCTTATTTTATTTCCACCAAAAATTGGTGGGGGATAAATTTGACTTAATTTTTTGAATAGCGGAAAATTAGAATATCTACTTTGTCATTGCGAGCGACCAAAGGGAGCGAAGCAATCTCACGAACAAAAAATTTAGACTAAATTTTAATTTTTTAATTATACTATTCATCCGTGAGATTGCTTCGTCATCCCCCACTAAATTTTAGTGGGGGATTCCTCGCAATGACATTTTAAAATATGATTAACTTCCTTCATACCTACCACCCCTCATCAATTCTCGTTTCCTTTGGACCAATTGATATTCATTGGTACGGACTGTTAATTGTCTGGGGAATTATTTTTGCCATTGCCCTTACTTTTAAATTGGCAAGTTATTATAATATAAAAAAAGAAACTATTGTTGACTTAGCTTTTTGGCTGATAATTAGCGGCGTAATTGGCGCCAGAATTTATTTTATTTTTTTGGAACTGCCTTATTATTTAAAATACCCGCTGGATATGTTTAAGCCTTGGCAAGGCGGACTGGCAATTCATGGCGCGATTATTGGCGGCGCCTTGGCTTTATGGCTCTACGCTAGAAAATATAAACTAAATTTTTGGCTATTAGCTTCCTTAATTGTTCCTGGTTTGGCGCTAGCGCAGGCCATCGGCCGCTGGGGCAATTATTTTAACCAGGAACTTTTTGGCTATCCCACCAACCTTGCCTGGAGCGTTCCTATAGATTTAATTAATCGCCCCTTCGCTTATTTAAGCGAGCAATACTTCCACCCGGTTTTTCTCTATGAATTATTGGGCAACCTGCTAATATTTATAATTTTAATTATTATTCATTTAATTATTATTAGAAAAGTTACGAGTTACGAGTTACGAGTTACGAGTTATAAGTTATTAGTTATTTGCTATTTAATCTGTTATTCATTTTTGCGATTTTTTCTTGAATTTTGGCGGATTGATGAAACGCCTGTTATTTTCAATCTGCGTTTTCCGCAACTAATCAGCTTGATTATTATTTTTCTCTCTTTAATTTATTTAATTTATCTATTTTTTCCTAATAAATCCTCTACGAAATTCAATCTTGAAAAATAAAAT
>Ga0100396_1003234_pt1 | contig 10610 bp, 8 predicted proteins | sample CryGeymeta201520_FD_81551 | JGI IMG/M metagenome (GOLD analysis project Ga0100396, IMG submission 81551) | Groundwater microbial communities from Crystal Geyser aquifers in Utah, USA - Crystal Geyser metaG 2015-20 | ecosystem: Environmental > Aquatic > Deep subsurface > Groundwater | place: USA... | reverse complement strand
GGCGCAAAACGTGCGCAGTGAATCCCTGGCAAACAGACTCACAGAACTCGATTTCAACCAGACCCACATCGTCAGGCAATACAGCACCGCGTTGACCTCAACGCCTGAGCGCTTGCGAAAGCCGCAGCGCTGCAAGAGCGTCTTCATGCCGACATGTTTCCACAAGTCGGCAAAGAGGTTGTCAATCAGGTGGTCGCTGTTGCGAAGAAAATCCGAGGTCAGCGCTGGAAATGCGTAGGCGGTTGTGTCATGATTCACCATGGCTTTTACTCTGGGTTTTGGACGTTTGCAAGACAACCAATTTCACCAGTTTAAAAGCCATTTATCTAAGTAAATCAAATACTTACATCGTTTTTTGAACGCCGAAACTTCAGCTTAATGGATGGTTTGGATTGAACATGGCGCAAGTTAAAGCTCAAAATGGGTCAAGGGGACGAGCCAGTGCGCTGGAAAACTATGCCGCCTTGACCAGGCGCGGCACCGCGGCCAGCAAGGCTTTGGTGTACGCATGTTGTGGCTTGTGCAAAATGGCTTGCGCAGTACCCGTCTCAAGCAGTTGCCCGTTTTTCATCACTGCAATGTCGTGCGCAAGGTACTCAACCACTCCAAAATTGTGGGTGATGAAGAGGTAAGCCACACCCATCTCTCCCTGCAACTGCTTTAGCAGGTTGAGTATCTGCGCCTGCACAGACACATCCAAGGCAGAAGTGGGTTCGTCCGCCACGATCAGCTTGGGCTCAACCGCAAGCGCTCGAGCAATTGCCAGACGCTGACGTTGACCGCCAGAGAATTCATGCGGGTAACGTGCCAACGCACCACGCGTTAAGCCGACTTTTTCAAGCAACCCAGCCACCCGTTCACGCCGCTCCAAAGGAGTTACCTCAGGGTGCAGTGAAGCGATGCCTTCCTCAAGAATTTCATTGACACGCATGCGTGGATTCAGGGATGCAAACGGATCCTGAAACACAATTTGGACTGCCTGTCGTGCCTGGCGCAAATCAGACCCATTGAGATGGTCTAGAGGCTGCCCAGAAAGCAAGGCTGAACCACTGATTTGTGCCTTGCCTCGCAACAACTGCAGCAACGCCTTGCCAACCGTCGTCTTGCCACTACCGGACTCACCCACCAGCGCCAATGTTCGTCCAGCAGCAATCGAAAATGAAACACCATCTACCGCTTTGACATGCCCCACCGTGCGTTGGAACAGGCCCTTGCGGATAGGAAACCAGACCTTGTAATCGCGCACCTCTAAAACGGTTGCACCGGCCAGCGATTCGGCTGCGCTCTGCTGGTCAGCTTGACGACTGTGGGTTGGCTTGTGCACAACCGAAGTGCTGTCATAAAGAAAACAGCGCACCGTGTGGGCTGAAGAAAATTCACCAAGCTCAGGGACTTGACTGCGACACCTGTCCATCGCGTCGGCGCAACGGTCTGCAAATCTGCAGCCTACAAACGTTTGATTCAACGCTGGCACCGACCCTGCAATTGACGCCAGTTCACGCCCCCGCTTGCTTTCATCTGGCAACGCATCAAATAAGTTGACCGCATAGGGATGCAGTGGGCGTGCAAAAAACTCAGCCGCCTCAGCCACCTCAACCACCTGCCCGGCATACATCAAGGCCACCCGCTGCGCCATTTGTGACACGATGGCCAGGTCGTGGGTGATCAGCAACATGGCCATTTTTTGAGACTGCTGCAATTCTTTGAGCAAATCCAAAATCTGAGCCTGAATGGTCACATCCAGTGCTGTGGTTGGTTCGTCGGCAATGACCACATCGGGCTCCGCTGCCAGTGCAATGGCGATCATCACCCGTTGCTTTTGTCCACCCGACATTTGAAATGGGTAATCGTTGACACGGCGCACAGGCTCAGGAATACCCACACGCTTGAGCCAATCCACGGCCTTGGCCAAAGCCGCTTCACCCCGCACAGCGGTGTGTCGCTCAATCACCTCAGTGATTTGACGGCCCACAGTCATCACAGGATTCAGACTGGTGGAGGGCTCCTGAAAAATAATGCTGATCCGGCGGCCGCGGTAGTCGCGCATACGCGCCTCAGGCACCTGCATGATGTCGGTGCCATCCAAGTCCACAGAGCCCGCCATCACCCTGCCGCTGTCGGGCAATAAGCGCAGGATAGAGAGTGCCGTCATGGACTTGCCACAGCCAGACTCTCCCACCAGCGCAAAGGTCTCTCCTTGCCGGATCGTGAGCGTCAAGGCATCTACCGCACGGATCAAACCGCTGTCAGAATTGAGCTCGGTTGTCAGGGCGTTGATCTCAAGCATTTTGATTCCCTGTCGCTGTTGATGCAGCCAACCCATTTTGATTTTTGGCCGCGGCAGCGGGTCTGTTACGTTTGACCCTGAAAGCTCGGGCTCGCGGATCAAAAGCTTCACGCACGGCGCTGGCAAACAGTGTCATGGACAACACCAGTGACACCATGAACGCAAACGCAGCCAACAGGTTCCACCACACCACCGGGTCGCGCGACATCTCGTTGCGCGCACCATTGATCATGGTGCCAAAACTGTTGGTGCTTGGGTCTACCCCCACACCCACGTAAGACAGCACCGCCTCGTACAGCACCAAACCCGAAAAATCCAGCACCGACACGATCACCACAATGTGCGTCAGATTGGGCAAAATGTGCCGCCGCATGATGCCGGCATCTGACACGCCAAAGGCACGCGCTGCTTGTACGTAATCCAGTTCACCCAACTTGAGCGTTTCTGCGCGCAGCAAGCGTGCCAAACCAGCCCACCCAGTAACGCCCAATATGGCTGCCAGCAGAAACAAACGAATATCAGCGCGTTCAAGACCGGTTTCAAACAATTGCGGATTTTTGTCAATGAAAACTTGAATCATCAGAACAAAAGCAGAAATCAACAAAACCGATGGAATGGACGACAACACCGTGTAGAGGTATTGAATGGCATCATCCACTTTGCCCTTGTAGTAGCCGGCCAAAATACCAAACACGATCGCCAGCGGCAGCGTGGCGATGGTGGCCAAAGAGCCTATAACCACCGCCGTGCGGATCGACTTCAAGGCCTGATACAGCACATCATTACCAGTCTGATCCGTTCCAAGCACATGGTAATAAGGCCACAAAGCACCCACCCAACCGGCAAACAGAAAGACCACCGAAACCATCAACAAAATGGCACGCCAAGGCACAACCGTGTCTTGATTCCAAACTGCACGCAAGGACGCCAAAGTGCCTCCTGGCGTGCCGTGAACACGTAAAAATGCGAGCAAAAACCAAGCCAACAATGCCACCACAGCGCCAGTCAAAAGCCCCCAAATAGACTTGAATGTAATGTCGCCCGCCCTGTCGTTGTAGGCATCTTTAAGATGGCCTCCGCCGAATTTCAAGCGCGGAAAATCACGGATGGATTTACCATCTACCAGAATGGACTCTTTGGAAAACTGATGCGTTCCCAGGGGCACTGAATAGGTCTTTTCGCGCGCCTCACGTGGGCCTGCCAAAAGCACATCGAGCACTGACAAAGTGCGCGTTGAATACGCGGACCCAGCATCTGCTGCAGCGCCAGGCACAGGCGGCAACAAGGGTCTGAAATGCACCGAATCCAACACAGCGATCAGCACAAACAGCAGCAGCACCACGCCAGCAGACATGGCGGCTGCGTCATGCAACACGTGTTGCCAGGTTTGACGCAGCGTCGGCGTGCGCGATGCATGCCATATGTAGAAAGCAATCACCGCCAGTTGAAGGTAGAGCGCCAGGTCGGTCGCAAGAAAAACAAGTTTGGGCATGGTTGGGTTCTGGCAAGGTTTAACTCAGTCGGATCCGCGGATCAGCCACGGTGTAGGAAATATCCGTCAGGATCAATCCCACGATGTAAAGCATGGACCCCAAAAATACCATCGACCTCACAACTGCAAAATCTTGCGCATTGATGGCATCAATGGTGAAGCTGCCGAGTCCTGGTATGCCAAAGAACGACTCCATGATGAGGGCGCCCAAAAACAAAAGAGGCAACACGGCCACCGTGCTGGTCAAAATAGGCAACAGGGCATTGTGCAACACATGTTTGAACAGCACCGTGGTTTCAGCCAGACCTTTTGAACGCGCGGTGCGCACATAGTCCTTGCTGATTTCCTCCAAAAACATGGTTCGATAAAACAGCGCCTCCCCCCCCAGCCTTGAAACAATGCCGATGATGACCGGCAACGCTAAAAATACAAACATGTCCAAGCCCGCAGAAAACCCAGAGATCGGCACCAATCGCAACAATTTGCTGAAGAAAAACTGCCCGGCAATGATGTAAAAAAGTCCTGAAACCGACAACAGGAACACCGCCAGTGCCACCCCCCAAAACTCAAGGTAGGTGTTGCGAAAGAAGACCAACATCAGTGAAAACACAAGCACCACAAAAATGCCAAGCAAGAAGGTGGGTATGGCCAATGCGATCGAAGGGCCCATGCGTTTTTTTAGCTCATAACCAATGTCTCGACCACTGTCTGAAGCACCAAAATCCAGCACAAACAAGGGCACGGATCGCTCAAAGAAAATGGTCTTGGTGAGCTTGTCCACGCCCTCTTTTTGGTCGTTCCATAACAGAGGTTTGTTATAGCCACGTTCGACCTTCCATTTTTCTATGGCATCTTGCGTGACCCGCTTGCCACCAATGTTCATGCGTGCCATGTCATCCGGTGTATTGACCGCAAAGAAAAGCACAAAGGTGAAGACGTTCACGCCTATGAGAATCAGCAAGCCGTAACCTATGCGGCGAATGATGTAATTGATCATGATGTGTGGTTGCCGCTTGCAATGAATTTGCCTGCCGTCGCTTGCTCACGCCTGCGCCAGGCAAACCAAGCCGGCACAACCGCAGCCACCAGGAGCAAAAGTATCAAGGGCATCGGCCACCAAATGGGTTGGTTCCACTGCGCAATTTTTTTGGCGCGCAACTCCGGGGTGAGCCGCAGGTATCCAATGTGGTTACGAATGATCTGGGTGGGCTTGCCGTTGGCCACCCACTGGTGGTAGGCCGCAGCAGAGGTTGGAAAGTACCCGAAGCTCCACACCGCATCCTTTTGCACCAGCAGAATCATCTGATCAATGATCTGCTGCTTCTCGGACCCATCTTCAAGAAACTTCAAACGGTCGTACAGCTTGTCAAACTCGGCGTTTTGGTAGTTTGAATTGTTCTCGCCATTGCCATTGGTCAGCGCTTTTGAATTGGAGCCGTACAGCATGAACAAGAAGTTCTCAGCGTCTGGATAGTCGGCCAACCAGCCCCAGAAATAAATCTGGATCGAGCCCTTGCTCATCTTGTCCTGAAAGCGGTTGTAGTCGGTGGCGCGCACCTCCATCTGGATACCAATTTTTGCGAACTGCTTGGTGTACCAATCCAGCAGTGCCTTGGCGCCTGGGGCGGCATTTTGGTAATCAAAATTGAGCACCAAAGGCTTGCCTGTTTTGGCGTCCCGACCATCTGGATAACCGGCCTCTACCAGCAACTGCTTGGCCTCATCAATGGAGCGCCGAACCCGGGTGCCATCAGCATTTTTTTTGTAGACCACCGAGTTAAAGGCGGCTGGGCCATCTTCGCGGTAACCGAACAAAGACGGCGGCAGCGGGCCCTGTGCTGGCATGCCCTGGCCCCGCTCAAAAATGGCAATGTGCTCTTCCCAATCGATGGCAATTGACAAGGCTTGGCGCAGCTTGCGGTTGCGCTCAGCTTGCTCAGGCGTGTTGCCCTTGCCAACCACCGGGTCTAGCCAATTGAAGCCTACATACCAGTTGTTAGCCTCCACCGTGGTGGGGAGTTTGATGCCCTTGTCTTTGAATTCTTTTTCTTTCTTTTTGTCGTCGCCCATGGCCACGATGTAACCGGTGCCGTGATCCAGTCGCTCAATGGCTGGGGAATCGTAGTAGCCCTGTAAAAACTTGGCCTGCAAGGGCACGCTTTCTTTTTCAATGTCAAACACCACCTTGTCAATAAACGGAATCATCTTGCCGCAGTCAGCCAGGTAACCCTTCTCTGCGTCGCCCGCCTCGCCTTCGCACGGGTAAGGTTCACCCCGGAAGTTGGGGTTGCGCTCCAGCACATGGCGGCGATTTTCTATGAACTCGGTCAGCATGTAAGGCCCGGTGCCAACAGGCCAGAAATTGAGCGTCAGGTTCTTTTGTGCCATGCCAGGCTGCGCGTAGAATTTTTCAGCCTCCCAGGGGATCGGCGCAAAGAAGGTCATGGCCAGCCAGTATTTGAACTGGGGATACTTGCCTTTGATGCGGATGCGCAGGGTGTGTTTGTCCAACGCCTGAGCTCCATCAAAGGCGTATTGCCTGAAATCCAAGAACGGCAAGTCACGATCGGTGGGCGACAAATTGGCACGCAATGCCTTGTCTGCTGCGGCGATCTTCTCGCCATATTCTTTCAGCCCAACAATGTAATCCGCCATGGTGGCAAAAGACGGCGACTTGATGCGCGGCGTGGCCAAACGCCGGATGGCATATACGTAATCTTCTGCAACCAACTCGCGCGTGCCCGTCTGCTTGAAGTCGGTGATTTGGTGCTTGTCTGCCACATCGTCCAACTTCATCGCATGGTAGACGTAATCACCCTTGTCATTTTTGGCCAACGAAGGATGCGGCGCGAACTTGATACCGGGCTTGAGCTTGACGTCAAACACCGTCTGCGCAATCAACTCGCCCGCGGCATCGTCTGGCAAAGCCTGACCCTGCCTGTCGAAATACTGAGGCTTGGCAATATCCTCTGCAGCGCGACCGATCAGCGTGTAGGGTCGCTTGAGGTAATGGTAGCCGTAGGGCGGCTCATAAACCTGGTAGGTGTAGGGCGTTTCGTCATTGGAATACGAGCTGGTGGGGTCCAGGTATTTAGGCGAACGGTTGCTGAACGGCACAAACAACGTGTTGGTCTTTTCCGTACCCGGCGGATGAGGATTATTAGAAACGTCGTTGCAGCCTGTAAGCAGCATTGAAATCTCTACAGCAATTGGCAAACATAATGCAACAAGTGCAAGGCGAAGAACACGTCTAAATTTGTCACTGGACATCATAAAAAGACCATAAGATAGATGACTATATTAATAAAAATTAGGGCATTTAACCGAGATTAATTCACCAGGCGGCACTTCGTCCCTGCATGATGCCTGGCGGTTGATTTGCGGCCATTTTGCCCGTCCGTTCGTCGTCCTTAGTTGCGGCTATGCAGGCCTCTCGGCCAGTCAAACTGCCTCGCAACTCACCTCGCCATGCATTCATGCCCTATTGGATTGTTTGGGTTCAAACGACAGGCTCTGGCTTTCATGAATACTCATTGAGCGAGCCTGCCCCGCCGACAAGTGAACCCGCTCGCGCGGCAGGTTTTACTCATAGCGGGTGTGGCCGGTCTCATGAACAATGCCCATCAGGCTGCGCAAAAAATCGTCCTCATCGTAGCGTGTGGTAATGCGCACATCTTCTGCCACACCACCACAAAATGGATGCGTGGACACGTCGAGCCAAGCGGCCTCGAAGTCGAATTGCAGCAGCGTCATGATCTCGACCCCAAGCGCGCGTTGTTGTGCCAACGGAAACGGCCCTTGCGGTTTGATCACGCTGTCATGGGTCTGTTTGGCGATGGTCTGGCAAATCAGTTCGGGCAACCAGCGTTTGACACCGCCAAAAATCCTAACGAGTACTTACTCGTTCAGAGCCTGGGTAGGTGTTTGCGTCAAACTGAACTTTCTTGGGAATTTATTTTTGGAGAACACGCCAACTGCAAATGCCGCTTCAAATCCATCAGTTACACGTTTTTAACAATTGCATGAAACTAAGTTACATTACGGATTCGTTTTGCCTGTCCTTTATCTTTAACCCGAACAATCCATTAGGGCATAAGTGCATGGCGAGGTGTGTTGCGAGGTAGTTTGGCTGGCCAAGAGGCGTTCATAGCCGTCGCTATGGACGACGAACGGGCGGGCAAAATGGCCACAAATCACGCCGACGGGCATCATGCAGGCAAGAAGTGCCGCCTAGTGGATTATTTGGGTTCAACCCACATTTGACTTTTTCACATGAGTTTTGACCTTGTACTTTTTGGCGGCACTGGCGACCTGTCGTGGCGCAAACTGATGCCCGCGCTGTTTCAGGCTTTCAAACACGGCACGCTACCCGAAGGGGCGCGCATCATCGGTGTGGGTCGTGATGACCTGGGTGACGAGCGCTACCGCGCCATGATCCAGGCCCGTTTTAATGAGGTGGACTTGGCCAAGCGCCCCACCGCTGAAGAATTTGCACGTTTTTCCAGCCTGCTGGAATTTGTCAGCATGGACTTGTCCAAACCCGAACACTACGCCCACCTGCGCGACAAACTGACCGCACGTCAGGCCGACACCGTGGTGATGTACCTGGCCACTGCGCCGACGCTGTTCACCACCATCGTCGAGCAACTCGCCGCCGCCGGGCTGAACACACCGCACACCCGCGTGGTGCTGGAAAAACCGCTGGGCCATGACCTGGCCAGCAACCGAGCCATCAACCACAGCGTGGGGCAGGTGTTTAGCGAGCAGCAGATTTACCGCATTGACCATTACCTGGGCAAGCCGTCGGTACAAAACCTGTTTGCGCTGCGCTTTGGCAACGCGCTGTTTGAGCCGCTGTGGCGCCGCGAGCACATTGCCAACATCCAGATCACCATTGCCGAAGAACTGGGCGTGGAAAAGCGCGGTGCGTTTTATGAGACCACCGGCGCGCTGCGTGACATGGTGCAAAACCACGCGCTGCAATTGTTGTGCGCCATGGCATGGAACCGCCCATCAACTCCCACGCCAATGCCATCCGCGACGAAAAGCTCAAGGTGCTGCGCTCGCTCAAACCCTGGACTGCAGAGACCCTGGCGCAGGACGTGATTCGCGGCCAGTACGCCACCGGAGCCATTGGCGGTGCGCCAGTGCTGGGCTACCGCGATGAGCTGGGCGTCAACCCCAACAGCCAGACCGAAACCTTTGTCGCCCTGCGCACCGAAATCTCCAACTGGCGCTGGGCCGGGGTGCCGTTTTACATCCGTACCGGCAAACGCCTGGCCGGACGCGATGCACGCATTGTGGTCAATTTCCGCCCCACCCCGCATGCCATTTTCAACTCACAAATCGGCATGGCCAACCGGCTGGTGATCAACCTGCAACCCAAAGACGGGCTGGAGCTGCATCTGCTGGCGCAAGGCCAGGACAACCGCAAAAACTCGCATACGCTGGCTCCGGTGCAGTTAGACCTGGACTTTGACAAGCGCTTTGGCCAAGAGCGTGTGGGCGCTTACGAGCGCCTGCTGCTGGATGTGATTGACGGGCGCTTGAACCTGTTTGTGCGCAGCGACGAACAAGAAGAGGCCTGGCGCTGGGTCGAGCCCATTCTGACCCACTGGCAGGCCGATGCCCAAGGCCCGCGCCCCTACGCTGCCGGCAGTTGGGGCCCCAGCGCCACCAGCGCCATGATCGCCCGCGATGGTTTTTGCTGGAGCGAAGAAGCCTGAGCCCTCACCCCTACAACCCTTCATCCACGCCTGCCCATGCTTGACCGTATCAAAGCCTCTTTGCCCTCACTGGCCCCTGCCGAACAGCGCGTGGCCAAGCTGGTGCTGGCCGACCCGCGCAGCTTTGCCCTGCAGCCGGTCAGCGAGCTGGCCGATCGCGCCCATGTGAGCAAACCCACCGTGGTGCGCTTTTGCCGCAGCGTGGGTTACGACGGCTTGAGCGATTTCAAGCTCAAGCTGGCGGGCAGTGTGAGCGAGGGTGTACCGTTCATCCACCGCAGTGTGGACGTGGACGACAAAACCAGCGACATCATGGTCAAGGTCATTGACAACACCGTGGCCGCCTTTTTGAAGTACCGCAACGATGCCTCAGCCAGTGCGATTGAAAAAGCGGTGGATGCACTGGTCAACGCTTACCATACCGGCCGCCGCATCGAGTTTTTTGGCGTCGGGAACTCGGGCGTGGTGGCGCAAGACGCGCAGCACAAGTTCTTTCGCCTGGGCATCAACGGCGTGGCCTACAGTGACGGCCACATGCAGGTGATGAGCGCGTCGCTCTTGCAACCGGGCGACTGCGTGGTGGTGATCAGCAACTCGGGGCGCACGCGTGATTTGATGGATTCAACCGACATTGCGCGCAAAAACGGGGCCACCACCATCGTCATCACCGCCAGTGGTTCGCCACTGGCCTCGGCTGGCAACATCCATGTGGCCGCCGACCACCCGGAGGGCTACGACCGCTACAGCCCCATGGTGTCACGCCTGCTGCACTTGATGATCATCGACATTTTGGCCACCTGCGTGGCGTTACGCATTGGTGGCGACAAACTGCAGCCGCTGTTGCGCGAGATGAAAAACAACCTGCGCAACAAGCGTTACGCGTGATGATTCAGTCACTTATTTGGGACGGTGCAGTTTGAACAATTGGGCCGGCGTGATCAAAAAATAATCTGCCGCGCCACCGCCGCGCAGCACATGCTCTGCTGAAGCCGTGTCGTAAACGCCTTGCTTGAGCAGACGCTGCGCGATATGCACAGCCACCACTTCGCCTAACACTAACCAGCTGTCCAACTTTTCTCCGCTGCCTGCCTGCAGCTGCACCAAT
>Ga0100396_1003233_pt1 | contig 10611 bp, 9 predicted proteins | sample CryGeymeta201520_FD_81551 | JGI IMG/M metagenome (GOLD analysis project Ga0100396, IMG submission 81551) | Groundwater microbial communities from Crystal Geyser aquifers in Utah, USA - Crystal Geyser metaG 2015-20 | ecosystem: Environmental > Aquatic > Deep subsurface > Groundwater | place: USA... | reverse complement strand
GCGTTCCTGTCGACAGCTGAACGGTTGCTCTGAGGTTTATCTTCGACATCAGGATCCGCAACCTGGGATCAACAACAGGCGCCGTTGCGGGTTCGCTATCAGGAGATGGCGAGTCTCCGAGGGCCGACTCAGCTTGCGTTACGGGAGGAGAAGGAGGGCTGTTGCGAGCACCCTCAAAGCCCTGAGAACAGCCGGACAAAACCAGCGTCACTGCCGCGAGTGAACCGCAGATCGTTCCTAAAGAGGAATGCTTCATTCTTCCACTGCCCCAAGTCTGACGCGGTCGGCATACAGCAGCGCTTCCTTCCGCGCCTCGGAAAATGTACCCAGGTCATTTTCCCACGTGTCGAAAATCTCATCGACCGGTATGAAGGATTGCAGCGCCGAGACGGACGCCGCGTCCCCGAGCAGCGGAATGCAGTTGCCGAAATCAAGCTCCACAGGGTTCTGTCGGTGGATGGCGTCCAGCACCTGAAATCCAAGCTGCACGGAGTTCAGAAGTTCGCGGTCGGTGACTTCAATAGCGATGCCGTGGCAAAGCTCGTCGGCATACAAGGAGGCAGCAGGAGAGAAGTCAATCGCTCGAAAACTGACGCCGGGAATTTGCCTTTCCTCAAGGATGCCTGCGAGAGAATTTTCGTCAACCCATGGTGCTCCGACCCACTCAAACGGATGGTCGGTCCCGCGCCCGACAGACACGTTGCTGCGTTCCAGGCAGCATATTCCCGGATAAAGGGTGGCGGTTGTCGGAGAGCGCATCGCCGGTGATGGCGGCGTCCACGGCAACCCCGTATCGTCGAACCACATGGTCCGCACCCAACCCACCATACTGACCACGCGCAAGTCGACGTCCAGCTTTTCCTGGATTGCGTGCCAACGCGCCACCTCTCCCACTGTCATCCCGTGTCGAATGGGAAACTGGAAGTACCCGACAAAGGACTTGAGAGTTGGGTCCATGATCGGGCCTTCGAGCTTGGTACCGGTGATGACATTAGGTCGGTCCAACACGATGCACGGAATCCCGAGCCGGGCGGCTTCTTCCATCGTGTGGCCCATCGTGGTGATGTATGTGTAGAATCGTGCGCCCACGTCCTGCAAGTCGAATAGAAGCAGATCGATGCCGGCCAGTTGTTCGGCAGTCGGGCGGCGCGATGCTCCATAGAGACTGTGGAAGGGCAGTCCGGTTTCAGAGTCGATGATCGATGGCACCGCTGCATCCATTTGCGCGCCGTATCCATGTTCCGGCGTGAAGACGGCGACCACCTCAACGCCATCCGCATTCAGGAGCAGATCGAGAGTGGTGTGACCATCAGAGCTTACCGCCGCCCGATGGGTGAGGAGTCCGACCCGTCGTCCGCGCAGGTCGGCGAAGTGGTTGTCTCTCAGAACGTCAATCCCCGTCTGCACCGCGCACGTCATACGCCTCTCCTTCCGCTGTTGCCAAGTCATCTGCGAGACTCCTATCACTCTCGATGCCGCTCTCCCGTGTCTGTGGCTCGGCTTCAGCAATGCTCTCCGCGGCCTTGTCGAGGAGGTCGCGAATGATGGGAGGCAGGTATTGATCGCCGTAGTCGAGGCGGCACAACTCATCGATCAGTAAATCGACGCGTGACTCTCCCGGCATCGAACGGTCGATGAGCAACACCCATTCACCGCGCACAAGCCCCATTCCCCCTTTGCCCTCGTAGCGGCCGGTGCGAACCGCAACTCCCAGCCGTTCGGCAAGAGTCAGCAAGTGGTCCAGCATTTCAGATTTGTCCATTGCGTAACCCCCCTTCTACCACAGGTCGCCTGTTTGTTTTTCGGATTCCCATGTCCAGGCGTTTCTCCCGGGTACGCTCGCGGGTGAGTCAGCATACTGCCGGTAGAGTTGGGTGTACGTGGTCGCGGGGATGCTTTGATCGGTGACATACCGCATCATGTGCTCGATGATGCGGCAGTCGGGACTCATGCGAAAGATTGAGCACGGATGGTAGACGAGCGACACGTAATCCAGCCCCAATTGCACTGCGTGATCGATCCACATTTTTTGTACTTCGAACTCCTCCTCGGGGTTCTTCACCGGACGTCGCGGAATGCCCCATTCGACGTAGCGTGGCCAGGGCGAAAGCAGGCAGTAGAACTCCTCCATTTTCAGCACGTTGTCATGCCAGCCATGCCCGGGCATCTCCAACAACCCGGGAGAAGCATCTTCGTCATACCAGTACGCCTGCACCAGACCTGATGGAATGGAGTCCGCGGGTCCCCGCAGATCGGTGCTGATGTACTTCGCACCTTCCTCCACAACGATGGCGAGACGTTCCGGTTCGCCTTGAAGTCCCCGGTAGAAGCCGCACCCGGAACGGATGCCGATACACTCCCGCTGAAACACATCCTCCACCAGTCGTTTCCCGAGTGAGACCTCCTTCCGCAATTCATCCAGCGACACGCCGGGACCATGCATCTTGCTGTCGCGCAGCAGTTGGTGTGAGTAGGTGTGTGACTGGATGTCAAACAAATCCGTATCTCCAAGAATCTTGAGGAGATCGGGTCCGCGTTGCTCAAGGACCTTTCCAAGGCAGAAGAAGGTGGCTGGAATCTGAAATTTTTCATGCAGTTCGCGCAACACGACGGCGGCCTTCGGGCAAATCTCTGCGTTCTCTAAATCGTAATGGAAGATGTAGTTTGTCATCTGAGTGTCCATCCTGTGTTGGATTGTGTAACCCGCATACTTTACCTTGCCAGCGGCATCGAGGGCAATAGGGAATGGGTGGGGACCGATCCATCAATCCCGCAGACACGATCCTATTTGCCAAATCGCACCCGGATTCAGTAGAATAACTGATACGTGCCGTTCGCGCCGCCATCGTTTTTTCGGGTTGGCAGGCGCCCCCCTGCGCCTTCATAACCGTCGCTGGTCGCGCGCGTGCGTATGCGCCTTATTCTGGATTCGGTGGCAGCCTGCCCGGTCGGGGTGAGTTAGTTTTAGGTATTGACGTGGGTGGTCGCGCACAGAAGGAGTACCCCGATATGATCGATGTCAAACAAGCCGTTGATTGGGCCGTTGAGGCTGGAGAATTGGCTATGGCGCAACGCGGGAAAGTGGCCGTGTCCACCAAGTTGGACGGTTCACTGGTAACAGAAGCCGATAAGGCCGTCGAGGCGCTGCTGCGTTCCCGGATCCGTGACGCATGCCCCGACCACCACATCGTTGGCGAGGAAATGGGACGACGCGGCAACAAGGGAACGGCAGAATACTGTTGGGCCATCGACCCCATCGACGGGACGGTGAACTACGCTTCCGGGCTGCCGCACTGGGGGGTATCGGCGGGGCTCCTGCGGAACAATATCCCGGTTCTTGGGGTGGTGCATCTCCCGGAGATACGGGAAACCTATTGGGCGGTTGAGCGTCGAGGGGCACACTTCAACGGGAAGCGATGTAAAGTTACGGCAAACAGACGCTCGCACGATGAAGAGATTTTTATCGTTCCGTCCTACATCTCCGAGTACTCATTCAGCTTCCCTCAGAAAGTGCGTAGTTTTGGCAGCACCGCCGCCCACCTGTGCTATGTGGCCCGCGGGACGTGTGTCGGAGCGCTCCTGGAGGGATGGAGTATCTGGGACGTGGCAGCGGGCCTGTGCATATTGCAGGAATCGGGTGCGGAAGTGACTGACTTGCACGGCATTCCGCGGATATCACTGGACGGGAAAGCGGGCGGACCTCTGTTAGCGTGCTCGCCGGTGTATCGGCGAGAATTGATTGAGGGAATCAGACATGGCGCTGACCGCCGTGGGTGACGTGGGGAACTGGAGGTGGAATGATGGATAATCAAGAACTGTGGCTGGGCGACGTGCGGGCCGCGTTGGCAGAGAAGAACTCGGAACGGCTCGCCGGTTTGTTGTCTCATCGTTCCGTTGAGGATCTTATTTCCGTTCTGGACGCATTCCAGGATCATACGTCGATTCTGTTTCAGAGCATGCAAGCGGAATCCGCCGCTGATGCTCTGGAGGAGGTCCATCCGGAACATGCGCGTGACATGCTCGAAGACCTGCCGCACGAAACGGCGGCAGACGTTCTCGATGAGATGGAGGACGACCACGCTTCAGATGTTCTCCTTGCGATGTCACCCGGCACGGCAGCCGATCTCTTGGAGGGCATGGCGCCCGAAGATATCGCGGACGTGCTGGAGATCGTTCCTACGAGCAGGGCCGCCGAACTGCTGGGGCAGTTTTCGCTGGATGTTGCCGCGGATGTGTTGGAGGAGATGGGGGAGGATGAAGCCTCCGACATCCTCGAAGCGCTGGCGCCGGAGAAAGCCGCGGACATTCTCGAAGTCGTAAATCCCCGGGAGGCCGCCGACCTCCTTCAGGAGATGGACGAGGACACCGCTGCAGATATGCTTGCGCGGGTCGATCCCGACGAACGAACTGATATCGCGGAGCTGATGTCCCACCCCGACGACTCCATCGGCGGGCAGATGAGCATCGAGTTCCTCGCGCTCACGATGGACCGCACAGTTGCAGAAGCCATTGAGGCGATCCGGCAGTGGGCGGAGGACAGCGAAAGTCCACACTACCTCTATGTGACCGGAGACCGGGGAGAATTGCTGGGCGTTGTGCCTCTCCATCGTCTCGTAACCGCCTCGCCCACCATCTCAATTGCAGACTTGATGCTTGATGACGTGGTGCGAGTGAAGGTGGATGAAGATCAGGAAGAAGCGGCCCGACTTTTCAGAAAATATCACTATCTCGCGCTCCCTGTGGTCGACGACAACAACGTGCTGGAGGGTGTTGTTCGGGTGGATGACGTGGTGGAAGTGATCGAGGAGGAGGCTGCCGAAGACGCCAACGTGATGGTCGGTCTGCCACACCAGGAGCAGATATTCGCTCCGGTTTTCCAGTCGGCGCGTCGACGCATTACGTGGTTGACCGTAAACCTGCTGACGGCGCTGCTGGCGGCGGGGGTGGTCAGTCTCTTTGAGAACACCATCGCCCGTCTATCCGTGCTTGCCGTGATGATGCCCATCGTTGCGGGGCAGGGAGGCAATGCAGGATCCCAGACGTTGACCATCATGGTACGCGGTCTGGCGCTGGGAGAGATCGACCGTCGCGGCGCGTGGCGCGCCTTTTGGAAGGAACTGGGGGTGGGAGCGCTGAATGGTCTTGCCATCGGATTCCTCGTGGGGGCTGTGATGTGGCTGTGGCAGGGCAGCATCCTGCTCGGCGCAATCATCGCCGTGGCAATGCTCTTGAACCTCACTTGCGCCGCGGGCGCTGGCGTCGTTGTTCCCCTCGGACTGCGCGCCATTGGAGTCGACCCTGCGTTGGCATCGGCCATTTTTGTCACCACCGTAACCGACTGCTGTGGATTTCTTTTTTTTCTCGGACTGGCGACGCTGGCGTTGCGTTTCTTGATTTGACGGAACGCCAATGCGCTGTTCCGCGCCACGGTGGTAGCAGAGAGTAGAACAGAAGCCGTGGTTGGGTGGAAAACGTTCTCACATGGATGCAGTCAGACATTTTGTGTCAGGGTTCTGGTCGGTTCCACGCGCGACGGCGCTGCTCCTGCGGGCGCCGCGCCTCAGGAAACGGTCCGCCATTCCGACGGTTGTTTCCATTCTTCTGCTGGTTCTTCTTGTGGCGCTGTCATTTCATATTGGCCCCAGTCTGGTCGAGCGTTTCTGGACCTCCCCAGGTGATTCAAGCGGATGGAGAGATGCCCTTCTCACGAGCGCACATCTGCTGGTGAAGGCCCTGACTACCTTCCTTCTCATTGTCTTCAGCGGGGCGGTATTCTTCTTCGGATCCGCTGTAGTAGCTGAACCGTTCATCGAGCCCCTGAGCCGGGCAACGGAACGGGAACTTGGCGTGGAGGTCGCTGTCGACAAATCCTCTATCGCAAACAGCCTCCGAGACATTGCGCTGACACTGCGGGACGTGTGCGGGGACGTGTGCGCTTTCGCCGCCCTGCAATTTGTCGCCATGTTACTGGGGTTTATCCCCGGCATTGGCGCTGTCTGCCACGTTGTCCTCGCGTGGATGGTTAATGCTCTGTTCTCCGGGCTGGAGATGAGCGGCGAGGCGCTGGCGCGGCGTGGCTTTCGAGGGCGGGAGAGATGGCACGCAATGTGGCGGAATCGGTGGCAGATTGCCGGGCTGGGCACCGGGGTAGTTCTCGTGCTGCTCGTGCCATTGGCGCAGTTGTTGACACTGCCCATCGCCGTGATTGCTGGGACAATGGTGGTGTTGGAGATGGAGCGCGAAGGTAGGCTGAAGGGGCCCGTGTCAGCGGGATGATGGTCGATGGGAAAGCGAACGATGAATGGTTACTCATCGTCCGTTGGCCACTTCCAGCTTGGCGAAGAAGTCGCGAAAGATCGGGTCGCGGTGGACGAAGGACGCGCTGCGGATGAGATGTCGGCGCTGATCGAAGCTCCAGGTCACCTGATCAGTCACGATGGGGCTGTGCACGATGTTAGTGGGAACCCATTGGTCGTTGATGATCCATGCAACCGCCGCCATATCCCACAGCACCTTCGACCAGGCAAAGTGGTCTCCGGAATGCTCTCGGAAGATCTGGGCGAGATAATCGCCAATCGCGCCTTTGCCATCAACGTGTCGCTCGATCTCCGGCATCGTGGTATGCAGGTGCGTTGTCACTCCGCAGCACGGAACGTGCACCAACGGAACACCGCAATCGAAGATCAGCCGGGAAGCATGCAGGTCCTGCGCCAGATTGAACTCCCGCGTATCTGGCCAGTGCAGAGCGTGTCCACTCAGCCAGACGATGACAATCCTCTCGATGATTCGCGGCTCGATGAGAATGGCAGAGGCGACGTTCGTAATTGCGCCGATGGCGACCACGTACAAGGGTTCGCCGTTGGGGCGCATCGCTCTTGCAACCAGATCGCGCGCCGCGTCACTTTGCTGCGGGTCTTCGGCGGAGGCAAGATATGCCGTCGATCCTCGGAACACAAAGTCTCCCGGCGGGCGATTCAGCCTCGCCAACACGCGGAGAATCTCCTCGTAGCTCTTCGCCATGCCGTCTTCGGGGCCGGCGGAACGGGAGTTTTGGAATGGCGCAGCGTGCAGCGCCTCCAAACTGAGTCGTTCGGGAGACAGCAGCGAGTAGACCATGGCAAACTGGTCATCGATCTCGTTGTAGGTGTCGGTGTCGAGCACCATCCTGACTCTACCGGTCGGTGGTTCGAGATACTGTAGTCGAGCTGATTCGGTTATGTGTGGGAATTTCATCTTCAATCTATGGAGCGGTGGCAGAGCCGAGCGGCGACACCGCTTTAGGGTCACAAGGCCAGTAATTATCCAAAGCGGTGTCGCCGCTCCGCTTTGCCACCGCACTCCACATGGCGTCAGATGCTAAAATCTACCATCCGAGCGTTGGAAATGTTGTCGAGAGTGCTGAGGTAGTCGAGAAGCTCGTCAGGCAGTTGAGCGTCAACGTTCAGCACCATGATGGCATCTCCGCCGATTTTCTGCCGTCCTACGTGCATACCGGCGATGTTCACACCTACCTTGCCAATTTCCGTGCCGACGCGACCGATGACCCCCGCCTTGTCCGTATGGTCGGATAGCAGGACATGGCCTTCCGGAACAATGTCCATTCGGTATCCGTCGAGGCGGATGATACGCGGTTCGCTCTTCCCGAACACCGTTCCCGCAATATCGTGACGTCCGGTGGAAGTGATGAGGGCGGTAGCGATGATGCTGGCGTAGTCTCCCGCTGAACTTTCCCGTTTCTCAACCACCTCGATGCCACGCTGATGGGCGAGGAGCGGCGCGTTCACCATGTTTACTGAACGGGGCATGACGGGACCCATCAGACCTTTCAGAAAGCTTCTGGTCAGGACACCCGTCTCATGGCTAACAAGGTGGCCGCCGTAGAGAATCTCGACACAATCCATGGAGCCTTTGGCAAGTTGTCCTTGCATTCTCCCCAGCTTCTCGGCGAGCACAAGGTAAGGTCGCAGCTCCCCCAGTATCTCGAGAGGAATTGCAGGAAGGTTGACTGCGCTCTTGGGCGTCTTGCCGTCGAAAACGTCCACAATCTGCTCCGCCACGTCGACAGCCACGTCCACTTGCGCTTCATGGGTGGAGGCGGCAAGGTGCGGGGTCGTCACTACATTGTCGCATTGCAGGAGAGGACTGTTTCGAGGTGGTTCTTCCGAGTATACGTCAATCGCGGCGCCAGCCACCTTCCCCGACGCCAGCGCGGCGGTCAGGGCATTCTCATCGAAGACACCTCCCCGCGCGCAGTTCACCAGGAGCACACCATCCTTCATCCCTGCGATCGATTCGGCATTGATCAGGTTGCGGGTTTCTTTCGTCAGCGGGCAATGGAAGGTGATGAGATCCGCCTTCTGGAATACCTCCCGGTAATCCATCAACTGAATTCCGAGGCTTTGCGCTCGCTGTTGAGAGAGAAACGGGTCGGAGCCGATCACCTCCATCCCAAACACCTTCGCCCGAAGCGCCACTTCCGTACCGATGCGCCCCAACCCGATGATCCCCAGCGTCTTGCCAAGCGCCTGAGTGCCTACGTACCTCGATCGCGACCACTGTCCCTCCCGCAGCGAAGCATGGGCCTGCGGGATGTGTCGCAACAGCGCCAGCATCATCCCCAACGTGAATTCCACAACAGCGAGGGTATTGCCTCCGGGGGAGTTCACCACCATGACGCCGCACTCTGTCGCCGCGTCGATATCGATGTTGTCTACGCCCACTCCCGCGCGACCGATCACTTTCAGCGATGAAGCGCTCTCGATGATGCGCCGTGTCACCTTTGTCTGGCTGCGCACCAGCAGACCGGCGTAGTCGGAGATGATGGCGGCAATCTTATCCTCCGGGATTCCCAAGCGACAGTCTACGTCCAGCTTGCTTTCGAGAATCTTTAGTCCTTCGGGCGCAATGCGGTCAGTCACCAGCAGTTTTGGCATCGCTCATGTTACCTTCCTTGATTGTCCGGTCAGCAGAACCCGTGAAAAAGGCACGCTGAAACGGCGGTGGAGTATAGAATTCTACCCGACTCGTGGAAGCACGTCAATTGCAGCTTTCTCTTCCTGAAATTCCAGCATAAGCAGGGACACCCGATGTTTCAACACGGGGTTCCTGACACAATTAACTACAGAGGCGCAAGCGCCCCCGCGCTGGGTTTTTACACCTCGTGTTTCAACACGGGGTTCCTGACACAATTGGCTACAAAGGCGCAAGCGCCCCCGCGCTGGGTTTTTACACCCCGTGTTTCAACACGGGGTTCCTGACACAACGTTGTAGCCACTTGTGTCAGGAACCCTGGTTTGAAAACCAGGGTGTGCCGAGGGAGCTTTCCCGGCGTCCCTGTAGCTATCTGTGTGAGCTACCGGATGCCGAAGCAATCCGGCGTCCTTTGCCAAGGCAGTATCGGAAACAACGCAGTCCTTCTTATGCTGGAATTTCAGTCCTCTTCCACAATCTTGTGCGGTTGTGGTAAATTGCATTCGTCGAGGATATTCAGTTGACCTTCAGCGGAGGCGGGAGACAGGGCGTGGAGAATCGAACTCACGCGGGACAACTAACCTCGCGCCACCGAGACGGCGGTCAGACGCTCGTGATCGTCGGGCTGTGTCTGGTCGTTATTGTTGGTTTTTTCGGACTGGTCATTGACATCGGACGGATCTACATGCTGCAGCAGCAGCTTTTGGGGAAGGCCGACGCGTCGGCTCTCGCAGGAGCCCAGGGACTGACATCCGCACCCACTGCGAAGGGCTATGCAACCACCTGCTACAACGCACAGGTGCCGGGAGGAAGTGTTGCCGCGGGAACGCCGGGTGCGTCTCCCTGCGACGGCGTCAACATTGGCAAAGCTGCTACGTCCTACTACGCCATCGACGGAAATTGCGTTGAGGTCACCACACCGTACTCAGACGCGTTTACCACCTCCAAAGGATACGGCGCGTCACGCCTCATCCGCGTCCGCGCGTATGCCAGCTACAACTATCTCATCGGAAGCATGTTCGGGCTGCACTCCAAGATGGTCGACGCCAGTGGGGTCGCGCTGCAGAAGAACTCGGTTCTGGCAGTGTTGGCGCTTGCGGCGAGCAATGAATCCAACTCCATTCGCGTGGGCAACAACACCCAGTCGACCTTTTCCGGAGCCATCCACTCCAACTCCAACAAGAATAATTCCATCAACACCAACGCAGGAAGCCACCTCACCGGCACTGCGATTTCGACGGTGGGAGGGACTGCCGGCACGGGAACGTATACCCCCACCCCATTGACAGGTCAGGCGGCCATCGCCGATCCCTTCGTCGCCTTGGCGGTGCCGGCTGTCCCCGGCACTTCCTACGGTGCGGTGACCGTCAACTCGGGGACCACCACCATCAACCCCGGGCGGTACACCGGACAGATCACCGTCAACGGCGGCACGCTCATCATGAATCCCGGGATTTACTACATGGACAATGTCGATATACGCAACGTCGGCGACACTATCAACGGTTCCGGGATCTTTATCTGTCTCGCGGGCACCAATGCGGAGTTCATCGTCAAGAGTCCCGTGAACCTGTCCCCCCAGATCAAGCGAATGGGCGAATGGGCGAATGGGCGAATGAGCGAATAGGCGAATGGGCGAAT
>Ga0100396_1003220_pt1 | contig 10633 bp, 11 predicted proteins | sample CryGeymeta201520_FD_81551 | JGI IMG/M metagenome (GOLD analysis project Ga0100396, IMG submission 81551) | Groundwater microbial communities from Crystal Geyser aquifers in Utah, USA - Crystal Geyser metaG 2015-20 | ecosystem: Environmental > Aquatic > Deep subsurface > Groundwater | place: USA... | reverse complement strand
GGAGCCCGCGCATCTTGAACCGGCTCTCAGCATACGAGAGATCGGCGACCTCGTGAATGCTGGCGGCGTACCCTTGCCCGTCGAAGTACCGACACAGATGCTCCGCACAGCGCCGACCGTCCTTGAAGCGGATCTCCGGCCACCCCTTTTCATCAACTCTCTCCTTCCCCGCGGAGTCCCTGTCCGGCTCCCAGGGGACGTACCCGGAGCTGCCATCCAGCTCGCCGTCTTTCTACCCCTGTGCCCCGGCCTTATGCATTTCCTTTCGGAACCGCCAGCCTGCCATCATGCTGCGAAACATATTAGCCTCCTATCTTCCGAAATGTCAGCTCGCCGTCCAGCGACGCGGAAGATCGAATCTGTGTGATTGCCATCGCTTTGCAGGTGGACACGAACTGCTCCCACTCTGCAAACTCCTCACTGTTCCGACTCACGATGATCGCCTCGTCGCAGATGCTGAGGATCCGCTCGTTCTCCCGACTGATGAGCCCCCCGCAATCGAGATAGACGACCTCGAATTGCTCGGCAAGGGTTGGGGCGCTGTCAATCACCCAGTCGACGAATCGCTCGGTGAACCTGCGCGCGTCCCTTGTGTTCTGCCTGTCTTTTTCACGCATGATCCATTGCCCTTCACCGTCGGGATTCGCGGGCAGCACGTAGAAACTCGCCCCGCTGGCCTGCAAGGGGGGATAGAGATGCGCGCGCAGATAGCAGGTCTTTCCTGCGCCTGAAAAACCCAGAACCCCGACAATCATCCGGCTCCCCCTTCGTCCGGGAATCGGATCACGACGCGGTCCACTGGCTCGTCGATCTCCACCAAGTCCCCCACGCTCACCCCCGGCGCGTGCGACGCCACCACCACGCCCTTCCGCAGCCGAGGCTCAAACGTCGCCACCCAGGGGCGGGGGTGGAACAGGTGCGCCAACGCCGCAAACGCCCACACCGGCAGTCGGCCGCTGAGGATCACCGGCTCCGTTCCGCCGCCAGGGACCACCTGCCCCACTGTCACGATCAGCGAAGGCAGGTCCTCCGGGAGGAGGAGACCGTCGGGGGTGCTGAGTTGGAGTTCGAGGAGCATGGGTGGTCCTCCAATTGAGCTGCCTTGAGTGCCAAACCACAATCTACTGAGTTCCTCAATGCCCTTCCATGGGGAATACGGGCACGGGAAACAGGTCGAAACTGTCCAGCGCGTGCCTCCGCAAGAACAATACGTCGCGTCGTTCCGAAGGGCTGGCCGCCCTCGAAAGCTCTTCCGCCACTCGGTTCTCCGTCACCGGATCGCGGACCAGCGTGTGCCAAACCCTTGGGAGACCGGCACGCTGCGCCGCGAACAAGTTCAGGGCTGCCATGCTCTTGCGACCGCCGGAGAGGAGGAGCTGGATCTCCCTCTCCGAGTCTTGGCGCTGCACGTGCGAGAGGGTCGCGGTGACTGCCTCGAGATACGTCTGGCAGGCTTGCGTCGAGTCCACGTCAGACAGTCCGGCAATTGGTCGCAGGTCGCACTCAACCTTTTCCCGGTTGAAGTCGCTCTTCAGGTCGCTCGCGGCATTGGCGATGGCGGTGTGTTCGCTTGGATAGAGCAGAACGACTCGGGAGACCTCTGCGAACTGTCGCAGAAGGGCGTAGGCTTGTGTGGCCACCATCGGCGTCTCGCCGAGAGGCGCCAGCAGGATGACAGGTTTGTCCGAGGGCGCTGACGGGAGACCTGACAGAGGACAGTGCGGTTCGCGATCAGCCTTGCGCAGGTGGTCGTCTGCGGATGGCTCGTACTGGTTTTCTCTCTCGACCGACAGACCGCAGACCACGACTTGGTGGACTTCCTTCTTGGGGTACGTGTGAATGGGGTTCGGCAGTGTATAGTAGAACGGCCGTTCCGGGGTCCGACGACGTTTGTAGAAATGGAAGGTCACGCCGTTCGCGCCGAAGGTGCCGTGCATGCCATTGTCGCTCTTCAGTCTGCCCGGCTGCCGCATCTGACCGAAGCATTTGCGGAACGTCTCGGCCCGATTCCGGTCTGAGCGCCACATCTGGTCGAATTGGTCGAGAGCCGTCTGTGACAACCGGACCTCGAAGACCTCCTCAAGTGACCGCTGATGGAAGACGCCGCCGTAGAACTCCTCCACTTCGACCGACAGCGGGAGCGGCGGCATGGCGCTGCAATCTGGGTCGAGAAGGAATCTCTGAATCTGGGGGACTCGCCCCACGCGTGGAAAGGGCACCCCGAAGAAGCGCACGGACTCGGCTGGCGGATGCATGCGCTTCGTGCGTTCGCCATTCGCCATCGCGTTGAGTTCCTCAACCGTGAACAGGTTGCGCCGCGTCGGGTCGGCCTCGTGCACGTCAAGGAGGTGGTACAGCCCGTCGACGCACAGAAAGAGCTGGGCGAGAACCGCCGTCATGGCCGACATGTTCTTCCGTCCGCCGGCGAGAAGCAGGTGAACCACATCGTGCTGGGCCTCGCACGCCAAGAGCACCTCGGCGAGCTTCTGCAGGTACTGCATCGCGGCAGTCTCCGAGTTGGCGTCTGCGAAGGGCAAGTCGTGGCGCTGAACACGACAACCAAGTTCGAGTTCGACCCACTCCTCCCCAAGTTGGATGCGTGAGTCGTCGGGGCAAAGAAGATCCACCCGGTCGATGACGACGCCATCGCGCCTCAGTGCGTCCATCGCCGCCGTGGCCACCACGGGATGGTCGCCCAAAGGCGCGACAAGAACGGTGCTCATTCGGGACTCCTACCAAGTGTCGGTCGACGAGAGGGGGTCCGTCGGGTGCGCCTAAAACTGGGCTGGAGTCGGGTACCGGTAGTCCACGCCAGTGGCGGGCGGCCACCTCCAGACTCGCCGCAGATCGCTGAGTGTCGACGGTGGAATCGTGCCCACGAAGGTGCTCATGCAGTCACTCAGGATGTCGCTGACTGAGGGATCGGTGGTGCTGTCGTAGACCTCCTGGTCTGCACCCTCGCGGTACCGCGCAACGGCATCCCAGAAGGTCAGCTTCGTCAACTCGACACGGACCGTGCCCAAGCCGCACGGTTTGGCGTAGCCGACTTTGTGGCGCATCTCGGGCTCCAGGACGAGCGCGTAGAGCAGCGCCGCGAAGTCGGGTCCCTCGACATTCGAGAAGTCTGCGGCAAAGGCGAACGTGGAGCCGACGCCTACTGGCTGGATATGCTGGTTCTGGTGGTGCAATGCGCGTGGCGGCAACCATCCGTTCGCGGTAAGAAGATTGTCGTTCCGGTGATGGTAGTAGAACTTCCGTCCGGCGATGTGCGTTCCATCGCAGTAGAAGGCATCGTGGTGCGGCTTTGGGCTACTGAGGATCGCGGTGTAGATCGCGTCGTGTGCCGTGGGCTCGGCGCAGATGGCGTCCGAGAAGCTCACGTTGCCGAGGCGAAGCACCGTCTTTGTCGCGTGCCCGAAGCGCCGGCTCTCGATCACACCAAAGAGCCGGCATGCAGTGCACAAAGGCGTCTCTTCCGCCGGTGTGTGCTGTTCAGGTGAGCATCGCTTGAACGGTGGTGGCAGCAGGGCACTGTAGTCTGAGTTCACCGTGCCACCTTGACTGCTCCTGCTCCTGTACTTTCCGTCGAACAGGCAGAAGCACCCCTGTGCTACCGTCTCCACCACGGACCGGAACAAGCCCTTCAGCGCACTCCCGGGTATGGCCTTGTGCCCGTTCACCGCGAAGAAGGTGTCGGTCTTCCCCTTCTTCACGAACAGCGGTGTCTCGGTGGTGATAGTGCCTTCCAGACGTCCGCTGAGTCCCTCGAAGTGATGATGGCCACTTGGGGCGTGTCGCGCCGGCGGCTGAGACCAGTCAACCCGGACGAAGTCGTAGGGGTTCATCTTCAGTCCACTCCCTCCAACCCCATGAAGCGCGAGGTGACGAGTTCGCCGTCTTCGTCGCGCCATTCGGCAACCCGCACCTTGACGCGTCGTCCAGATGTCACCGGATACGTAAGCGCACGCGGGATCTGCAGCTCGAGGAACCGGTTCCCGTCTCGCACGCCCCAGAGGTAGTAGCTCCCCAACCGAGGGGCGCCCGGCAAGTCCGGCCCTTGTACGAATCGCGTCAAGGTCACGGGGGCACCAGTGTAGACAGCACTCTGACCTTCCCAGCGCAGCTCCCATTCGTCGCAGAAGACGCGGCCGCGCTCCCAGCATTGCCAGTCGGTGGTCGAGTCATAGGCGGCCATACGGATGCCGTCAGCAACCTCGCCGGAGTCGAGCCAGTCCGGGGGCACCCGTTCGAGGAACATCACCGCGCTGGTGGGTGGGCCGAGTTCCCCCAACGCTGCCCCGACATCGGCGTCGTTGCTCGTGAGGAGGATCTCACTCATGTGCCGGTCCTCCTTGCTGTTGATGCCAGTCGTCCGGCCACCGCATTCCCGGCGAGACTTGCCAAGCGTCCAGACGTGCCACAAAGACCTCGCGCGCCTTGGACTCAAGATCGGCGAAGGCACAGGCCGCCTGTGCCTTCGCTCCTTCGGGAAGTCCGTTCCCGGCGAAGACGGCAACGCGTCTCAGACCGCTGGTCGATTCCGGCGGGGCGGGCGTGATCGGGAGGGCGTCCTCATCGCGAACGGCATAGATGCCGCGTTCGTTCTCCGAGAGGAGCTTCCCCAGCCCCCAGACCTCACCCTCGCCGCGCCCAGGCGTGGGCGCGAGCGTGTGGAAGGTCAGCTCGGTCACCTCCGCCTTCACAGCACCCAACCCGCGAGAACGACCCGAACCCACTCGCACCAAACCGTCGCGCATGTCCGCGATGGCGACCAGAAGCATTCCGACCTGCCAGCACTCGAAGTTGCGCAGCAGGATATCTGACCTGAAGGTGACGCCAGAGGGAACGGTCTGCAACTCGAACTTGGCGCCATGCGCCGCGCCGCCGGTCAGCCGATCAATGCCGACGGCATCGCGCGTTTCGAGAGGCGGACGGGGTGCCCCCTCGGCCAGGTAGGCATCCCCGATGGACAGGCGACCGATGAACGAGGTGGACCCGAACAGCCGGCAGATGGGGCAGGAGTCGGCGTAGACGGTCGTGCTGCTCAATTCGCCCTCCTTCTGTCGGCGCCAGCGGTCGTTGCCCACCCGAAGCTCGCCCTTCTCACGCACCTCGAACTTGTCGCTGCACGCAACGTCGGCGAAATCCGGGCAGACGAGGTGTCCATTCTGCGTTTGCGCAACGTCAGCCGTCTTCACAAACGGATTGCACACCACTCCGGGACGAAGCGTGCGGCAGATCTTCTCCAGATGACTCCGGATCACGCCCTTCAGCGAGCTTCCCGGAAGGTAGACCTCTTCTCGTCCGTTCCGGTAGGTCTCCACTGGCGTCATATCAGGCCCGCAGACCGAGGCGCGCCCCGACTTGACGAGGACAGGACCGGTGGTGGTGATGCTGACTGTGCACCGAAGCTCATTGACAAGCCGTTTCAGCATGGTTGCGCGACCTCCAGAAGCCTCTCGATTGCGGTCCGCAGGAACGCCGCGGCATCAGGTAGTGGGGTCATCTTCTCCTCAGCAGTCCGGCCGACGAGGTACCGTTTGAGTCGCTCGGCGCGTGTGGAGTCGTCCGAGAGATCCAACTCGAGGATCTGGAGATCGTCGAGGCTGAATCGCCCAAGGCCGCGAGAGCGCAGCCGGCCCACTCCGCCGAAGCCGGCGACGAACTCGCTCACGCCGAGACAAGTCAGACCGACGTCTGTATTGGTCGGCTCTTCAAGGGTGAGCCGGAAGGCGAACACGGAAGTCGGCGCGACGACCTCGTAGTTGTAGAGCAGGCGATCTCGTGCCCTTTCGCTATCCCGGTCGATTGCCACGCCGTCTCGGATCTGAGTCGTCCCAACCCACTCGGCAATGGGCAGGTCATCGAAGTATGCCTTGCTGGCCCGAAATGGCGAACCGAACAGCTTGCAGGTATCGCACAGCGCCTCAAGCTCTGTCAGCAGCTTGTCTTCGGACCAGTCTCCGTCCCTTCGACGCTGGTTGAAGTGCCGCTGGGCTCCACCGGGGGCACCGGGGCAGGGCTGATTGCCCACCCCGCCTTCGCCATCGATCAGCGCACAGGTGCGCAGACCCGGGATGGCCGGGACGAGTCGCTCAACGGTGCTGCGAAGCGAGCCCTTCAAGGAGCTTCCGGGGATGAACGGCTTGAGGTCCGGTCCTCGGAGAACAGGGCTGTCCGACGGAGAGACAGTGCCCTCTCCCCCACCGATGTGCAGCGCGGTCTTCAGGACGAGCTTGCCCGTGAAGATATACCGTCGCTCGAAGGTGAGCATGACTAACCTCCTCCTTGGCGGTACAGCATCTCGGCGACGAGATGCTGGATGAACTCCCTTGCGAGGGGGGACGCGGCCTCCGCGGTGGCTGCCTGAAGCTGCTTCTTGACGAGGTTCTGGGGCACGAGCCCCTCGTCAACCACCAGCTTCCGCAGTTCGGCGAGTTCATTACTGAGCGACTGATAGAGCGATCGGTAGTGCGCCTTCCTGCCAGACCAGTCGCGGGAAGCCTGCTTCTTGGCGTACTTGTCAAGTTCGTCAATGCCGTCCCGCCCGTACCTCAACAGCCCGTTGGCCTGCTTGCGGCCCTGCTCGTCTTCCACGAACGAGCCGTGTTGCTGAGCGAAGGCTTGGGCCTTGTCGTAAAGCACGCCATCGCTCAGGAGCCGGACATGAGTCTCGAAATCAGCGGTCATGGAGCGCCCCCCAACTCATACTGAGCCGCGACTTGCCCCACGAACTCACGGATCAACGCCACGTGGGTCTGCTGCCGCTCAAGGTCCGTCGGCGGGTCCTGACCGGGCGTCGCTCCCACGCTCGCGCAGACCGCATCTCGTCTTTGCCCTACGCCGTCGCAGATGAAGGCGATCAGAGCGGCACCCAAGGTGTGACCGCCCTGGCTGGACTTCCACCCCTGCGCCTGCTTCGCCTTGGCGGTCTGCTTCTTCAGGTAGTCCAGAACGTCCGTAACCTTGAGCGTGCTGTTAGCAATCCGCTCCAATGCCTTGACCTGCGAGCGCCTATCTCCGCCCAACGCATCGTGCTGAGCCGCCCACTCACCGAAATACACGGAATGCTCATACAGAGCGTCGGCTTGAAGGGCAATCTGCTGCGCGAAAACGGTCTCTCGGTTCATGCACCGTTCACCTCCCAGTGGAACTCATCGGCTATTCGGAACGCACCGAAACCTTCGGCGCGACGTGCGCCCAATCCTGCGTTCTGGGCTTCGGCCAGCTCGTTCCAGTCCGGCTCCGACGGAAGCCCGAACAGGAACACGGAGCCCATCGCCACGGCCCACTCATCGGCTTTGGGAAGGCCCCACAGGCTGTTCCACCCCGTCACCAAATGCCGCGAGGCGTTGCAGTACACCAGCTCCGCACCGGCGACGTCGAAGGCTTCACGAAACACGGCGGAGGTGATCTGCAAGCGGTATCTGCCCGGGGCGTCCGGCAGTAGGCAGTCAGACGTGAGTGTCACCGGCAGGTAGAACTCGTGTTGGGCATGTCCCCCGGCGGCTTCCCGCAGCCGGGCGTCAAACGTCTTGCTTCGGTTCTCGATGGCGGCTGCATCCTCGGCGTTGAGTTCGTGCAATCTGTGCGGAAACGACAGGCGCCCGAGCCCGCGGGTACGGTTGTGACCGACTCGCAGCGTGCCGTCCGATGCCTGGTCGACAAGCGACTCCAGAGCTTCGGCTACCCTATCGTCGGCCCACCATTCGCCACAGAACTCGCTCCCCCCATGCAGGAACTCGCGGCTGTACAGGATGCCATCCGCGCCAGTGCCACGTGACCGGCTGATGCCGGTTCTTGTGAACATGCCAGGGCTCAGCCGTGGCGCCCCCCGCTCCCTTGGCTGGTCGCCTCGCTTGCAGAACCCCGGGAAGGCATCCAGTGGCTCGCCACAGGGGCAGTCGCGAAGCCCGTTGAGGCACGACGGATCGACCTGTCCGCTCAAGGCAAACGCGGCCCAGGCGAGAAGACCATCCAACACACCGTGTCGCTCTTCGCGGTCGTCACCAGCATGGTAGTGGAACCCGCCGAATCGCTTGCACGAGAGAGCGGTTCGCGGGAGGGGTCGAACCGGCGCGCGTACCTCGTCCACCGGGTTCGGAACTCCGTCCGCCGTTGAGCACTTCGCGGGATACAGGTTACCGAAGGTCACTTGATCGCGAAGGAAGAAAGCGGTGAACTCCTCGTGTTCAGTTGGACGCAGCCTGCGATGAGCCGAGGCAAGTCCGCCGCGCAGGGCGCTCCCTGGGATGTAGTCGAGAGTACCCTCTCGGCCCTTGTCGCGGCCGCATCTGAACGCAAGCGGCGTGTCGGCTCGGGCAGAGACGAGAAACCTCATGCTTGCACCTCCGCCCAAGCCAAATCGGCGTACTCCAGGTCCGCAAGCCGATCAAGCCACGGCGAGTAGTCACACGATTCCCCATTCACTTTGATGGTGTTGATCTCACTGCGACACCGGCCGGCCCCGGCGGACCTGCTCCCACCCAGCCGATCCAGAGCAAGGAGTCCGGCGACGAGGAGAAGAGTCGTGTACGTTGGGCTGTCTGGAGGCACATCGACCGGGAGACCGGTTGCGTGACCGTGGATCTCACCCTCAAAGGTCACACCGGGAGGTCCGTACTCGCTGCTGAATAGGAACTTCGGTCTCGCCGCGCCCGTTCGCCGCGAGAGGCTGACCTGTGTGCGCACCGTTGACCCGAAGCTCGGCGTCCTCTCGAACAGCACTCGGTCGGTATGGGTCAGCCTCAAGTCGTCGAAGAAGAGACCGCCCGGATGCACTCGCGAGCCGAATATGCGGGCGATCATGTCCGGAGCGTCGTAGTCGGCTCTTGCGGCATCCAGGTCGTGCGGTGACCGCGCCGTAAGCCCAAACAACGCGGCCAGGCTCTCGCACCGGTCCCGCAAGGCGCCCTTCACGGTTGAGCCGGGTACGATTGGGTTCTCGTGTCGGTCTCGCTGGATGCTGCGGTCGATCAACTGCCGGGGCAGTCCAGTCCCGCAATGGAAAGCCGACTCGAAGATCACCGAGTAGATGACGCTCAACCGATCCGTCCGCTCTGGCATGTCATCCCTCCTTCACGAAGTCAAAGATCTCGACCAAGTCCAGCAACGGAGTGCGCCATCCGCGTGTAGCGTCCCCTCGCCATGGGAACTTAGTGAGGCCACTGCCTGCGTTGTCCACCAGCTCCCGAATGACGGCCACTTGCGCCGCCTTCTCGCCGGTCAAAGAGCTGCCCCGCCAACGCATCAACACTGTCATCGCCTCCATCACTGACTGATCCAGGCTGTTGTGGAACAGGCAGTCGCCCAACGCGTGGAGCCTCCCTCGGGGTGCCTCGCGAAGGCGCCGAGCCGTCAATACCAAGCGACGCAGGTCCTCCGGGCAGTAGGGGCGCATCGTGCGCAACCTGACAGGTTCGGGCGAGGGGTGCGCGGTCCGATACGTGAGGGTGCTCTCGTAGAAGCTCCCGAAGTCCACGTGGTTGGCGCTCGAAAAGACCAGGAAGTTGATGAGGCTGCGATCCGCCAATGAGCGTTTGGCTCCCTCTTTCTTGGCGAACTTGAGCGCGCCTTCAGCCAGATCCAGCATGGTCCGGAAGGGAAAGTGGGCATGCGCGAGCACCACGCCGACGGACAATGATAGGCGCGTGCCCGTCTCCGCTTCGGAGTGCTCACCGAACTTCTCAGCGAGTGTGGCGGCTGTCTCGAGGGCAGACTGGGCCCGCGTCACCATCACCAAGTCGTCGCCTCCGAGCAACAGCGGAACATACGGGAGCTTGCCACCGTCCGGGGCGAGGTGGTCCCGGATGGCATCGCGAGCTGCACTGTAGATCGCCTTGTCCGCGCACTCCGCGAACCTCCGAACCTCCCCCAAGGTCGCCAGCTTCTCGATTTCCCGTCCCATCGCGTTGCCGTCCGCATAGAGCAAACCAAGGTACCCGCTGGGACTCGACAGCTCCCCAAGTGCGTTGAAGTCCCCCGGCTGCGCGCCTTTGGCCACGCCCATCTCGAAGAGCCGTTCCCACGGACCACCGGTCGCACTCCTCCGCTGCTGGCAGGCCTCGCACAGCAGGATTGGCTCGCCATGCTCCATGGTGCTCTCGGCGGCTGGGAACGTCCCGCAAGCATCGCATGGTCGGAGATGAGGCAGTGCCGTAATCGCCAGTTGCGTGGGAGGGCGGTCTTTGGCCAACCTGAGGCGTAACTGCAGCAACCGCAGGAGGTCCCGGATGTCCGAGCGTTGGTGGTCGAAGTCGACCGGCAGATCCACTGTCGCGCCGGTCACTGAGGCCGCTCCACCTGTTTGCCTGCGATAGGCCGATTGAACCGCGCAAAGAGCAGACTGTGCCCGGGCACCGTCCACCACAAAGAGACCTGCGCCGCCGTTGGCGTAAATGGTTGTGGCAGTGGGGTCAGCGTGGCCCACGAGTTGCCCCATCGCCTGGGAGTTCAGCTCCATCAGGCGCGCACTCCCACCTCGGATCTCCTTCAATGCAGCCGTAGCGAATACGTAGTTCGTGTTGCGGAAGCCTGCTAACGGCGCTGGCGGACACAGCCAGTGTAGTACAGAGGCGGTCGGAGGGGGTAGTTCCTGTGTTTTCCTGGTCGGGACGGCACGGATCCGTTCGCG
>Ga0100396_1003216_pt1 | contig 10637 bp, 7 predicted proteins | sample CryGeymeta201520_FD_81551 | JGI IMG/M metagenome (GOLD analysis project Ga0100396, IMG submission 81551) | Groundwater microbial communities from Crystal Geyser aquifers in Utah, USA - Crystal Geyser metaG 2015-20 | ecosystem: Environmental > Aquatic > Deep subsurface > Groundwater | place: USA... | reverse complement strand
TCAACTCCATCCTCAGGTATGATGCAGGCGAAGAGATCTCGCTCCGTAAGATCATCTGCGGGTTAATGGGCCTCGATATCCACGATCTTCTGATGGATCAGGGAGCGGTTAACCCTCATTTTCAGAAGAGCCACGGGGAGTTACTGGAAGAGGTCGATCTCTTAAGTAAATCCGTTATCAAGGAGGTTTTGGGAACAGAGGATGGGAACCTGAAAAAGAGGTGCAAGGAGATACTTAAGGAACGGTTAAGGGATGAAAGTCACCTTAACAAGCTCGATTTAATCTATGACCGGATCATTGATCTAAACTCCAGAATAGAAGCCTCAGAAGAGACGGAGGCGCTGCTCCATGGTTTTGACGGCGGTTATATCCCGGCCGGCCCATCAGGACTGATTACCAGGGGAAGAGACGATGTGCTGCCTACAGGGAGGAATTTTTACTCCCTTGACCCAGAGAGGGTTCCTACCAGGGCCGCCTATAAGGTGGGAGAAAGACTGGCCAATGCCATTATAGAAAAACATGAAAAAGAAGAAGGAAAAGCGCCTGAAAATGTGGCCATCTACTGGATGTGTAGTGACATCATGTGGTCTGACGGCGAGGGCATGGCCCAGATCATGTATCTTTTAGGGGTCAGGCCTACCTGGCTTTCCAACGGCCATGTGCGGGGGTTTGAGATTATCCCCCTAGAAGAGCTGGGCAGGCCCCGGATAGATGTGACCATCCGCGTCTCCGGGATTACCAGGGACAGCTTCCCCAATTGCACAGACCTGATCGATGAGGCCGTCCAGGCAGTGGCCTCGTTGGATGAACCCGTTGAGATGAATTTCGTGAGGAAGCATGCCCTTATGCAGATAGATTCAAACGGTGAGGATGTATCAGACAAGGTATCCTGGCGGAATGCTACACTCCGTATCTTTTCTTCTAAGCCTGGAACCTACATGCCCGGAGTGAACCTGGCGGTTTATGCCTCGGCCTGGAAGGACGAGGCCGACCTGGCCGACATCTTCGTCTACTGGAACGGCTATGCCTATGGCAAAGGCGTTTTCGGACAGGAATCGCAACAGCAACTGATCCATAGTCTGAAAACCGTGGATGCTACTTTCAACAAGGTGGTTACGGATGAATATGACCTCTTCGGCTGCTGCTGTTACTTCGGCACCCACGGGGGAATGACTGCCGCTGCAAGGAACCTCTCGGGCAGAGAGGTTAGAACCTATTACGGTGATACCAGAGAACCGGAGCATGTGGAGGTTAGAGACCTTGCTGATGAGGTGCGCCGGGTGGTGCGGACCAAGCTTCTCAATCCTAAATGGATCGAGGGGATGAAACGACACGGCTACAAAGGGGCTGGGGATATCTCCATGCGGGTCGGCAGGGTCTATGGCTGGGAGGCAACAACCCAGGAGGTGGATGACTGGATATTTGACGATATTACCAGGACATTTGTCTTGAATGAAGAAAACAGGAAGTTCTTTGAGGAGAACAATCCCTGGGCCCTGGAGGAGATCGGCCGCAGGCTGCTTGAGGCCGAAAGCCGCGGTCTATGGGCTGCGGATCCTGAGGTGTTCGAACAGCTCAAAGAACACTACCTGGAGATCGAGGGGTGGATCGAGGACAGAATGGGCGATGTTCAGGGCGATTTCCAGGGCGGGTCCATAGACATCCTGACTTCCGAAGATGTGGGGAACTGGGGAGAGATAATGAAAGAGGTAAAGGCGAAGCTTGGGAGGCAAGGGGTTTGAAGCATTCAGGTTCAAAGTTCCGGGGTTCACGGTTCAAGGGTTCAAGGTTCAAGGGTTCAAGGTTAAAGAGCGATAAAGATTGATACTCAGGTTCAAGGTTCAGGGGTTCACGCCTGCCCTGGCGCGACTTGATATGCATTCTTGGTACTATCGCACTGAATGCTACGCTGAACGTTTATACCCAATGGGATAGGGAAGCCAGGTCTGGGCCAGGGGTTCAAGGTTAGACTAATGAAATATGAAGAACGCAAGCCAACCCTGAACCGTGAACCGTGAACCTGACAACCTGAGTAGTTACAGGAAAGGAAGATATATGAGAGATAAGATCATTTACCCCTTTGTCGCCATTGTGGGACAGGAGAAGATGAAGGAGGGATTGATCTTGAACGTGATCAATCCAACCCTTTCAGGGATTCTGATAAGGGGGGAGAAAGGAACAGCGAAATCAACTGCGGTCAGGGCTTTAGCAGAAATTTTACCTGAAATCGAGGTAGTCGCCAATTGCCCATTTCAGTGCCATCCAGGGGACAAGAATCTCATGTGCCCCCCCTGCCGGGAAAGACTTGAGAGGGGCGAGGAGTTTGAGGTTGAGAGGCGAAAGATAAGGGTAATCGATCTTCCTATAAGCGCTACCGAGGACCGGGTTGTGGGAACCATGGATCTTGAGCATACCCTTAAAAAGGGAGAAAAGAGGATGGAGCCAGGGATATTGGCAGCAGCGCATCGGGGGATTCTCTATGTGGATGAGGTCAACCTCCTCGATGACCATGTGGTGGATGTACTTTTAGATGCTGCGGCCATGGGGGTGAATACGGTCGAGCGCGAGGGCGTCTCCTTTACTCATCCCTCCCGCTTCATCCTTGTGGGGACCATGAACCCGGAGGAGGGGGAACTGAGGCCTCAACTCCTGGATCGATTTGGATTATGTGTGAATATCGAGGGACTGCGCGATCCCTCTCTCAGGGTTGAGATTATCAAACGCCGCTCAAAGTTTGATGAAAATCCTGTTGCCTTTGTCCAGGGATGGGAGGATGAATCAAAAAAGCTGGTAGAATCGATCAGGCAGGCCACCGAGCTATACTCACAGCAGGTGGAAATAGATGAGGCTATGCTTCGTGAGATCGTCCATATCTGTCTTGACGTGGGTGTTGACGGCCATAGGGCAGATATCATCATGCAGAAGGTAGCCAGGACGATCTGCGCCTATCGAAGAAGAAAAGAGGTCGTCAGGGAGGATGTCGAATACGCCGCTCAATTTGCCCTGCCCCACCGTGTAAGACGCCGGCCCTTTGAGGAGATGGCCGGCAACATCGAAGAAAGATTAAGGAAACAATGAAAGGACTTATTCATAATCTCTTCTTGTTGGGCTGCGTGCTCTATATGCCGACAATCGTTGCCGCTCTGGCAGGATGGAAGACGGTAAGGAATGTCTTTTACCTGACAGCCGCCGCTTTAGTGTTTCTGTCCGCCGTCGTGAGGATTTACTACAACTGGCCCCTCCTCTGCCTCTTCCAGGAGCCCTATCTCATATCGCTTTTTGTCGCCATCATTACACTCTATCTCTACGCAAGGAAGGACGAGAGATCCGGCGTCGCCGTGGGGATCCTTTCCGTGGCAATATCCATCTTTACCCTCCTCTTTCCCGGCGACATCTATACCTCTTTTGTAAAGACCAATTCCCTCTTCGCACATCTGTTTTCCGTTTTATCATCCCTGGCGAGGGCGGCTTACATGTGTTCCGCGGCCCTTTCTCTATGGATGCTTATTGCCGGAACGTTTTCCGGCAATGAAATAAAGGGCTCAGGGCAGGTTCTAATCAAAAATATGATAATAGCAGGCTTCGCGCTGCATTCTGTAGGCATGTTTTTCGGCGCTCTATGGTCGTATGCAGGGTGGGGTATTCCAGTGCAATGGGAATCGCATCTGTTTCTGGGTATGGCCGGTGTCTGGTTTTTTTATTCTTTCTATCTGCATCTTCATTTGGCAGGCCGTGTCAAGCGCGAGAGTCTTTCTCTTGCCGCCTCTTCAGGAGGCATTCTTGTTTTTATTTTCACGTTTCTGCCTGATACAGGCAAGCTTCGATTGCCGGAGTTAATGCGATGAGTATGATAAGCAAAATGCTGCATGCTCTCGGCAGCATAAGATTTGCGGTTTACCTGCTTTTATGCACAGCGGTACTGCTCTTTACAGGGAGTGTGTGCCAGAATATCGAGCCAGGAATATTTGTTCCGCTTAATTCTTTAATGCTATTTGACTGGCTTAGGACGTTCGGTCTTGAAAACCCGTCGCGCACATGGTGGTTTTTTCTCCTTATAACAGTTCTGTTGCTGCTCGGCATCAATACATTTATATGCACCGCTCTGCGTACCGCAAAAATCATCGGCCTTAGAAATCATAAATCGATAATGGCCATGTTGTTTACTCTTTCGCCGCACATTATGCACTTTGCTTTTCTCATTCTCATGACGGGCTATTTTGTTCTCTATACATGCGGTATCAATTCTTATAACAACATAATGAAGCCCGGAATTCAAAGGCATGTTCCGGGTTCGGATATAAGAATGGAGTTACGGGAGGCGTCTTTTTACCCTGTTGACCATTCAGTCAATGAGTCTTTAAATGACCTGCATGTTGACGCAAAATGCACCGTTGTATTCTTTGATGACGATAAGAGCGATATGAGAACAGCCGGGCTGAACAGACCATGCTTTTATAAAGGGTACAGCATACACGTCGCCGATTTCAATCCCAAGAAGGCGAAATCCATGCCAAAGGACGTTTGGATAAATTTTACAATCAGAAAAAACGCCGGGATTCCGTTGTTTATCGCCGGGATTATTATTTTTACCGTCGGAGTTCTCTTGTATGTTACGCCGGTATTGAGCAAACGAAAAACAAATCCTGATCATTGAGGAGGTTTTATGCCAAAGAAGCAGGTGATATTATTCATTGCGGTTATTTACGCGATTCTTTTCTCGGCTTGCGATATGGGGAATTTTGAATCAATCGGATCTTTTACGGTGAAGAAGCAGAAAAGCTGCACCGTCGTGAGTGACGGCATAGGCAGGAAGTTCATGCTTGTGCCCCGAGGGGAAAAGGCCCCCGAAAACACCGGGGGCGCAACGGTTATATACACACCGGTGAAGAGGGTGATCGCGTTTTCCACATGCGATGTGTCTTTTCTTGTAGGCTTTGGAATACTGCAGGAGGTTCTCGTAGGAGTAACACGGGAAAAAAAGGATTGGACCAACGAATCCATTCGGAAAGCCATGGACGAAGGTAAGATAGTGTTTATCGGTGATTCCACTCTCATAAATTACGAGCTGTTGAAGTCAGTAAAGCCCGATATTGTATTTACCTGGAATGCCGCCATAATCCCCCTCCTTGAAGACCTCAACATACCTGCTGTGATAACAAATGCCCAGACGGCAATGGGTCTTGAGGCACAGATCAAATATGTAAAATTCGTGGCCCCGTTTTTTCACAAGGAAAGGGAAGCCGGGGTCTTTTCGAATAAATTCCTGAAGACCGTGGAATATATCAAATCTAAAACTTCCGATGTCCAACAGAGGCCGAGCGTTATTTGGGGCGATGTGTACAACAAGAGGGTGCTTGTCGAGCCCAATAACGCCTGGGTTGCCCAACTGGTGAAACTGTCGGGAGGAAAATATGAGCTCGATGATGTGGAGGGCGCATCCTGTCTTGAGATAACGATCGAAAGGTTCTTCCTGGCAGGCAGAAAGGCGGATATCATGTTTACCTATCGTTCCCCGAAGACCGGCATAAACACGAAGAGGCAGTTGGCCATCGACAATCCCCTCATGGCGAGCATTCGACCTATGACAAGCGGGCAGATATATTCTCCGAAGGAGATATACTATGAATCCTATCACAGGCTCGACGAAATCATGCTGGAGATAGCCTCCATTTTGCAGCCTGAGGTTTTCGGAGTCCCACACTATGAATTTTTTCAAAAACTACAGTAGAGACTAAAGATGGAAGAGCAAAAAACAATAGAAAACAGAAGACACATATACATTTTCCCGGTGTTCGTGCTTGTGCTGGTGATTTCGGCAATATTCAACCTCAGTATCGGAACGGCAGAGATAAAGATATCCGAAATATTGGGAATAATAACAGGTCGCATCTCTCCCGAGATCGTTGAAAGTTTCATACTCTTGAAGATAAGAATTCCCCGTCTGGTCGCGGCCATTCTCGGCGGCGGCTATCTGGCTGTAAGCGGGCTTTTAATGCAGGTCTATTTTCGGAATCCGATAGTGGGTCCATATATCCTGGGGATATCGTCAGGAGCTACCCTAGCTGTCGGCATCGTAATGCTGTCGGCTCTCAGTCTCGGCTTTGCCGGTGTAAGCCCTTACATGACCGTCTTTGCCGCCTTCGTCGGCGCCTGCGTGGTGATGATTATTGTCGTATTCGTGGCCTCAAGAATGAAAAGCGTTATTGCGCTTCTCTTAATAGGCATAATGGTGGGTTATATCGCCTCGGCCATGACCGATATGCTGGTTGCGTTCGCGAATGCAGAGAAAATAAAAGGGTTTGTTCTTTGGGGGATGGGAAGCTTCTCCGGGTTCAGTTGGAATGAGATATATATCATGCTCGTTGCGGGGGGGATTATGATTATAGGCGTCTATTTGATGAGCAAACCCCTTAATGCCTTTCTTCTCGGGGAAGACTACGCCCAATCCATGGGGGTGAACATCAAATTCTTCCGGCTGATTCTAATATTGTTATCTTGCGCCCTGGCCGCCCTTGTGACTGCCGGCGCCGGACCGATCGGATTTATAGGTATGGCCGTCCCTCATATGACAAGGATTTTGTTTAAGACACAGAACAACAGGGTCTTAATACCGGCATGTATGCTTTTGGGGGGAATCATGACCAGTATATGTGATCTCATAGCAAGAACGGCATTTTCCCCGGCAGAGCTGCCCTTGAGCTCGATTACGGCAATATTCGGGGCGCCGATAGTAATAGGGCTTCTCGTAAAAAGGAGATATTCACTATGAATCGGGTAGCGACTGGAATAAACAGCGTTGTTGAAATGAAAAACCTGACCGTCGGTTATGGCATAAAAGAGGTTTTGACCGGCATTCAGGCCAATATATCCAGGGGACAGTTCGTTTCGCTTCTGGGACCTAACGGGGTCGGTAAAACCACGCTGCTCAGGACGTTGTCAAGGCATCTTCAAAAGATTGAAGGAAATATATTCATAAACGACAGACCGATTGAGAGATATGGACAGAGGGAGCTTGCCCGCAATCTCGCGGTAGTTTTGACGTCGAGAATAAATACCGAATTATTCACAGGTTTCGAATTCACAGCCATGGGCAGGCACCCCCATACAGGTTTCTTAGGCGCATTGGCTGATAGGGACCGGGAAAAGGTGTGGGAAGCGCTTCGGCTGGTGAATGCAGTTAACCTCGCGGAAAGGCAGATGGATCAGTTGAGCGATGGGGAGAAGCAGAAGCTTTTTATAGCAAGGGCATTGGCTCAGGAGCCAAAAATCATCATCCTCGATGAGCCTACAGCGCACCTCGATTTAAAACATCAGATGGAGATCATGGCGATCCTGCGGGATTCCTGTAGAGAAAAAGGGCTTACCATCATTGCCTCCCTGCACGATGTGGGTGTCGCCGCACGGGTGTCCGACCAGGTAGCGCTCATCAAGGACGGCGCCGTTGTCGCCTGGGGACGTCCGGAAGAAGTGCTTACCGGGACAAACGTGTCCGAGCTGTACGATATTGACGGCGCAGTGTACGACAGAACGATTGGAACACTCGAAATGAAAGGCGGCAGCGGAACGAAAAAGGTTTTCTGTGTGTCAGGGGCGGGAACAGGTGCAACGCTTTTCAGATTTCTTTCTAAGAATGGAATAAATATAGCTACAGGGGTGCTGAATGATAACGATGTAGATCATCATGTAGCGAATGCCCTTGGCGCCCATATTATTTCTGCCCCGGCTTTTGAACAGATCACGGAAGAAATGATAAGCAACTGCGCAGGACCCATTAGAGAGGCCGATTATGTAATCGATACAGGATTTCCCGTAAGGGCGGCGAACCGGATGAATACGGAACTGATTACATACGCTCTGGCTCAGGGCAAACCGGTCTTTACTTTAAGAAAAGCAGAAGATGCCGGGCGGCTTCTGAAAACAGATTCGGGGAATCTGGTTGCCTGTCAAAGCGAAGTCCAATTGCTCGATAAATTAGGTGCGATGGTAACTACTCAGGGGTCAGGGGTCAGGAGTCTGAATGAATAGATACCCCCGATACCTTGTGCTTTTGTTGACAACGGCATGCAACCTTAACTGCGCCTATTGCTACAGGGAAGAGCGCGATCATTTTCAGAGCATGCCCCGTGAGGTTGCTGAAAAAGCTTTGCGCCTTGCCGCTTCATCAGGCAGCTCTTTCCATGTGCAGATAACAGGAGGAGAACCCTGCCTTGAGCCGGAATTAATCGAATGGACGGCTTCCCTTGTCCGCAAAGAAGGCTGGCCCGCCACCATTGGCATTCAAACAAATGGAACTGTTCTGAATGCTTCTTTGATAAAAATCTTTAAGCATTACGATATTCAGGTGGGGGTGAGTCTGGACGGCCCGCCGGATGTTCATGAAAGCCTGCGTGGAAAATCCGGCCCAACCCTTAAAGGATTAAAACTTTTGTCGGATCAGGATATGCCCTTTCGAGTGACGTGTGTCATAACAAAGCAAAATATTGCCGCAATGGAGCAGTTGGCGCTGCTGCTCGGCGCTTTTGCCATGGCGCAGGGAATCGGCCTGGATCTTCTGGTCTGCAAAGGGCATGCGCTTAAAGGCAGTTGCGTATGCCCTCCGTCTCCTGAAGAACTGAAAAACGGATTAAAGAAGCTGGTGCAGTCGCTTGGCTGGATCAATAAAAACCGCTCGCATCCGATCAGTCTCCGGGAATTAGAAACGCTGAAACAGGCTGCCAAAAGAGGGAGCACTGCCCCGTTTTGTCATGTCTTTAAAGGAGAAGCAATGGCGATTCATCCCGACGGCACGATTTATCCCTGCGCCCAGATAGTGGGCAACCCTTGCTTTGCCTGCGGAACCGTTGAAGCGCCGGATGAAGAAAATCTTTATTTATTGGGGCAATACAGTTTGCAGGGCGAACAATGCAAGGATTGTCCGCTTTCCGGATTCTGTCCGGGCGATTGCCCCTGCAGGCTGTATTATAACGACAACCAAACCGGCCGTCTGGCATGTGTCATGTACCAGACCTTATGGGAAGAATATACTCAGGTTCAAGGTTCCGGGGTTCACGGTTCAAGGTTAGACTGATGAAATATGAAGAACGAAAGCCAACTAACCGTGAACCGTGAACCGGGAACTGTGAACTGTGAACCTGATCATAAAGGAGTCTTAAATGAAACCTTTTACCCTTTGTTACTTTAGCGCTCATTCCATGGAGATCCCATCTTTGAGCGCGGGTGTGCGGCAATATGAAAGACAGGGCGGAAAAATCAAGGTCATTGCAAGGACAGGACAACAGCTTTTTGATGAATCGCGTGTACAGGCCTTTGTCCGGGATGCGCTTGCTTCTGATGTTGTTATAATCGTTCTCCATGGAGGCAAACAATCCTGCCCGGCCTTTGATACTCTGATGAAAGCTGTTTTGGAAAAAAAGAATCACACAGAAAAAACACCTTATCTTCATATTCATCCCCAGGGGAGTGATGAAGACGGCCTTTTGGCTGCCCATGAGTATGATCATGATTTTGGCACCGACAGATGGGATATGCTGAACCGTTACCTGCTCCACGGCGGACGGATGAATTTCTGTAACATGTTTTACTATCTTCATAATTTACTGTTTCAGGATAAAATTTCCTGTAATCCGCCGGAGACTCTTCCCCAGGAGGGGATCTATCATCCCGATATTCCAGGCATTCCGGATCTGAAAGATTATCTGAAACAAAAAATAGATCCGGAAAAAATCACCGTGGGTATCTGGTTTTATCAATCCTACTGGCTCAATGACAACCTGAGTTATATAGATGCCATGATCCGTGAGGCAGAACGCTGCGGCGCCAATGTCATCTGCGTGTTTCATCTCAGGTATAAGGATGCCAATCGGGGTAACATGGGAGCCGACTATGTTGTCAATAAATTTTTCATGGAGAACGGAAGATCGCGCATAGATGTTTTAATCAGTCCGATGATGTTTTCCCTGACTCTGTCTGCGCCCGAGTATAAAGACCTGCTTTCGCGCTTGGATGTTCCTTTTATCCAGGCCATAACCACCATGAATCCTTATGCCGAGTGGAAAGAGAGCATGCAGGGGGTCTCCACCATGGATGTCTCCTATTCTGTGGCTCAGCCTGAATTTGACGGCGTCCTGATCACCGTGCCTGTGGCAACACGCGAAGAAGAGGAGATTGATCCATTCACCGGCGCACTGATAGCCAAATACATGCCGATTCCCGAACGGGTGAAAAAGATGGTTTCCCTGTCGCTCAATTGGGCCAGACTGCGGAAAATCAGCAATAAAGACAAACGGATCGCCGTAATTTTTCATCACTATCCTCCGAGAAACGATCGGATCGGCTGCGCTGCCGGTCTGGACAGCTTTGAGAGCGTAAGGCTCCTTTTGGATCGGATGAAAAAAGAGGGCTTTCAGATTGACCGGACCTATGAGAGCGGCGATGAACTGGCAAAAGATCTGCTCGATCGTATGACCTGCGATCAGCGCTGGCTGACACCCGAACGTATGGCTCAAAAGGCCGAGGCCCATGCAGGAAAAGATTTGTTTTTGCCGTGGCACGAGGCTCTGCCCCCATCCATCAGGGAAAAAATGATGGCGGACTGGGGCGAAATTCCGGGTGACCTTTTTGTGCATGAAGAAAAGATG
>Ga0100396_1003205_pt1 | contig 10656 bp, 8 predicted proteins | sample CryGeymeta201520_FD_81551 | JGI IMG/M metagenome (GOLD analysis project Ga0100396, IMG submission 81551) | Groundwater microbial communities from Crystal Geyser aquifers in Utah, USA - Crystal Geyser metaG 2015-20 | ecosystem: Environmental > Aquatic > Deep subsurface > Groundwater | place: USA... | reverse complement strand
ATTTTGGTGTAGGAATTAGGTGAAGTTATGATCGAAATACGAGTTCACCTAATTGCAACTAATGGTTTTCCAAGCCATAATTTCAATTCTCAAGCTTTTCTTGGAAATGGCCAAAGTCGAGTTAATGGCATCTCCATATCAACGGAGAAGAACATGTCCAAGAGCACCATTATGGTTGTGGAAGATGATCAGGATATCTTGGGACTCCTGGCATACACCATCCGCGGCGCCGGATTCGATGTGGTAACCGCCGCGGACGGACTGGAGGCCTTGGTCCAGGCCCGGCGCCGGCGTCCGGCTTTACTCGTCCTGGATCTGATGCTCCCAGGCATGGACGGTCTCGAGGTTTGCCGGGAACTCAAGCGAGGCGTCGAAACCGCAGCCATGCCCATAATCATGCTGACCGCGCGGGGTGAGGAAATAGACCGCGTTGTCGGGCTGGAGTTGGGTGCCGACGACTACGTCGTGAAACCGTTCAGTCCTAGAGAGATCCTGTTGCGAATCCGCGCCATCCTGAGACGCGGCGCGCCATCGGAGAAGCCCGCTCCCATCTGGGAGGAAGAAGGTTTTCACGTGGACCTGGAAGCCCATCGCGTGCTGATCAACGGCAACCCCATCGAACTGACGGCCACGGAATTCAAACTGTTGGCGGAACTGATTCGCAATCGCGGCAAGGTGCAAACCCGCGATCAATTTCTCGACAAGGTCTGGGGCTACCAATTCGAAGGTTACGCCCGCACGGTTGATACCCACATCCGCCGGTTGCGGCAGAAACTGGGCCCCTTCGCTGACCGGGTTGAGACCGTGCGCGGCGTTGGTTATCGGTTTCGGGAATAGGTTTCCAGGGTTACCCAATACAAGGGTTTTCTCAACCATGCCGGTTTCCATGAGATTTTCATTTCGTTTACGTCTGCTACTTACTTTCTGGTTCGTGATCGTCTTCGTCCAATGGATGCCGATCCAATACTATAGCCGCACCTTGCGGCGGGACCTGCTCGATGAGGAAGAAAACAAGGCCATCCGTCAGCTCCACCTGGTCCACTGGTTGTTGATCCAGCGGAATGGATTTCCCGACGGAGAGCGTTTCAACGAGTGGCTGACGGAACTGGGTGAGCAACTCCAAGTCCGTATTACTTACATGGCCACGGGTGGTCGCATCATTGCCGACTCCCAAGTAGCCTTTGCCGATATCCCCGGCATGGAAAACCATGCCAACCGTCCGGAGATTGTGGCCGCGCGCGGCCAGGAGGTGGGTTCCAGCATTCGCTATAGCGGCACGGTTAGTAAGGAGCTGTTCTATGTGGCCACAAGCGTTGCAGGCTTGGATAAGGTTCCCGCCGGCGTCGTGCGCCTGGCCTTGCCGTTTTCCCCCATCCGTGCAAGGCTCGATCATCTCTATCAGGCCCTGTATGGATTGATGGCTCTGATGCTGATCGCCACCGCCGCGCTCAGCTACATCATCACACGCCGGCTGCAACATTCGATCGCCCCGTTGATGCGCGCTGCCGAGGCCATCGGCACGGGCGATTTCAGCCAACGGGTGCGTATTGTTGCTTCCCGCGAGCTGGTCCCCCTGGCAGACTCGCTCAATCGCATGGCGGAACTCATTCGAACCCACATTCACCGTATCACCGCTGAAAAGCGTCAGCTGGAAGCCATCCTGAACGGCATGCGGAATGGCGTCATGCTGCTGGATGTTCGCGGCCGGGTGCACACCTTCAACCAAGCCCTGCGCAACATGGTGCCGAGCATGACTCACATCGTCGGTCGCCGTCCGCTGGAAGTGGTCATGAGTCCTGAATTGCAGGAAGCCTGCGATCATGTTTTGCAAGACAACAGCGATGTGGGTGCGGTTCACAGCCTGCAAATCTCGTTGGAATGGCAGCGGTTCTACGATGTCAACATCGTGCGGGTGCAAGATCGGCACGAGGGTTTGGGTGCCATTGTGGTATTGCACGACATCAGTGAACTGAAACGGCTGGAGAGAGTCCGTAAGGACTTCGTATCCAATGTGTCGCACGAATTGCGTACCCCTCTAACGTCCATCAAAGGCTATAGTGAAGCCCTCCTAAGTGGCGGGGACCAGGATCGCGACACGATGCGTTCGTTTCTCCAGCTGATTCTGAAAAACGCCGATCATATGGCGAGCATCATCAGTGACCTGCTGAAACTTGCCCGATTGGAAGCCAAACGGGAACAAATTCAGTTGGTCGACGTCAATCCGGTGGATGCCCTTACCGCCGCCTGGAAGCTCTGTACCCCATTGGCCCAGGGCAGAAAGGTCCAACTCCAGCAGCAACTGCCCGCGGAAGGCCTGTTGGTGCGAGTCGATTTCGGCCAACTGGTGCAGGTCTTCCGCAACCTCTTGGAGAATGCGGTGCGCTACAGTCCGGCCAATGAAGCGGTGATCGTGTCGCATCAGGTGGTTGGGGATTGGGTGACTTTCAGCGTGCGCGATCTCGGTCCGGGTATTCCCGGTCAGGAGCAGCACCGGATCTTTGAACGCTTCTATCGAGTGGAAACAGTCCGCGGCAAAGAGGGCGGGAGTACCGGACTCGGTCTTGCCATCTGCCGTCACATCATCAACAATCATGGCGGCCGGATCTGGCTGGAAAGCTTCACTGGCGGTGAAACCAGAGGCTCAACCTTTTTCTTCACTGTCCCGGTCGCGGTGCCGAAAGAGGCGGGTGAGCCATGAATGCCAAGAGGTCCCGGTAATCCCCGGACATTGAACCGCGCTCGACACGCTCGGTAACGTGCTGATCTCGGGCACCGCGGCGGATCCAAAACAGAAGGACGGTTGAATGGACAGACCGGTGAAGATAACCACAACCAATTTGAATTTTTACCATGGCGCATTTCATGCGCTGCACGATATCTCTTTGGAGCTTTACGAGAACCAGGTGACAGCGCTTATCGGACCCTCGGGCTGTGGCAAGAGCACTTTCCTCAGGTGCCTCAATCGCATGAATGATCTCATTGTGCGGGGCCGCATCGAAGGTGAGATTCTCCTCGATGGCCACAACATCCACGCTCCATCCGTCGACGTAGTGGAATTGCGACGTCGCGTCGGGATGGTGTTTCAAAAACCCAACCCTTTCCCCAAAACGATTTTTGAAAATGTGACCCATGGCCTGCGCATCAATGGGATTAAAGACAAGAATGTCATAGCCGAGCAAGTGGAACTGAGTCTTAAACAGGCAGCCCCATGGGAGGAGGTTCAGGATCGTCTGCACCGTTCGGCCCTGGATCTTTCCGGTGGACAGCAGCAGCGTCTGTGCATAGCCCGCGCTCTGGCCGTGGCACCGGACGTGCTGCTCATGGATGAGCCGGCCTCAGCCCTCGATCCGATAGCAACACGGAAGATCGAAGACCTCATTGAAAAACTGAAAAGTGAGTACACCATCATTATCGTGACTCACAACATGCAGCAGGCGGCGCGCGTGTCCGACGTTACCGAGTTCTTCTACATTGGCAAACTGGTGGAAGTCGAAAGGACCGAGACCCTTTTCACTCGACCCAAGTTTAAACAAACCAAAGACTACATCACCGGCCGCTTCGGCTAGGATACATGCACATGGAAAGTCGCTTTCATCAGGAACAGGAAGAACTCAGGCTGACGATCCTGAGGATGGCTGCGCTCAGCGAGCGGATCATGGAAAAGGCGCTCCGGGCTTTGTTTGAAAGAAATCTGGAAATGTCCGCCGAGGTGATCCAGGAAGATCAAGAAATCAACAACCTCGACATGCAAGTGGATCGTTTTGTTCTAAAACTGCTTGCGTTGGGTCAGCCGATGGCCCGCGATCTGCGTTTTATTGTCGGCTGCATGCGGATTGGCATTGATCTGGAGAGGATCGGCGACCAGGCGGTGAACATCGCCCATCGGGCACGGTATCTGACCAATCGCCCGCCGCTGCCGCCCTCTTCCGCCATGCGGCAACTGGCTGAAACCGCCATGGACATGCTGCATTTGGCCCTCGATGCGTTCATCAATGAGAACGTGGAACAAGCCATGGAAGTCTGTCAAATGGACGATGAAGCCGACCGGCTGAACGTCCAGGCCCTCGAAGACCTCATGGGCTTCATGGCCAACGATACGCCGGCCATCCAGCGGGCGATGCACACCATCATCGCCGCTCGCTGCCTGGAAAGGGTGGCCGATCACGCCACCAACATCGCCGAAAGCCTGTGTTTCATTGCTCAGGGGGTTAACATGAAACATCAGTGCAAATAAGCTGAGTTGCAAATTTCGGGTTGAAAACCAGGCGGGGTCGGAAGGGGGTTTCAGATTGGGGGCGGGGGCCGAGTAGAAACCGGTGGCATGGGACCGCTGACTGGGGATCTCCATGGTGGAACTTGCAACCTGAAACCTCGATCCGCCCTTATCAGTGCCGCTGCAACCTGGCGCGATAGACAATGGCCACGACGTTCATCCCCAGCACCAGGGCGATCAATACGAGGGCACTGCCATACTGGAGATGGCGGGTGAGTTCGATCTGGGTCCCGGCCGTGGCCAGTACGTAGATATGATAGGGGAGTGCCATCACCTGGTCAAACACCGATGACGGCAGACGCGGGCTGAAAAATACCGCGGCGGTGAACATGATGGCCGCGGTTTCCCCGGCGGCGCGGCTGATGCCGAGGATGGCGCCGGTGAGCATGCCGGGCAGAGCCGGCGGCGGCACCACCCGATAGATGGTCTGCCACTTCGTGCCACCGAGCGCGAGGGACGCTTCCCGGTAGGTCGCTGGAACAGACCGGAGCGCCTCTTCGGCGGTCCCGATGATCACAGGCAGGATCAAAGCCGCCAGGGTTAAGGCGCCGGAAAGGATGCTCACCCCGAGTTTGCACCAGGTTACGAAAAAGGCCAAGCCAAAGAGTCCAAACACCAGCGAGGGTACCCCCGCCAGGTTGTTGATACCCAAGCGGATCACACGCATCATCGGTCCCGGCCGTGCATGTTCATGCAGATAAATGGCCGATGCCACGCCCAGCGGAAAGGCCACCAGCATCGCACTGAAGCTCAGGCAGAAGGTGCCGACGATACAAGGAAACATCCCTCCCTGCGTCATGGAGTTGATAGGAGGTTGGGTTAGGAAGCTCCAACTGATGGCCCGCCATCCATGGTAGACCAGGAAACCCACCACGACCAGTGATGAGAAACTGTTTCCATGAAACTGAAGCAGTGCCGTCTTGCGGCCGGGAACATTTTTGACATGGCGCGCGTTCACTACCATGGATTCGATCTCCTCGTCCTCCAAGGCCTCAAAGATCGCTTTCCAATAGATCCCGGTGCTTTCCATCACGGCAAGCTCAGTACCCTCAATCTTCAGCCATCGAGCCATCTGCTGGAGCGAGGACCGAAAAGCGGAAAACTCTCGAATTTTCTTTTCCGTCCGATCCTCCGGCAGAGTAGGGGTGTTTCACTTTGTGTTTGATTGGCAAAAACAAAAAATGGGCTAACGATCATCTCGTTAACCCATTGATATACTTGGTGGGCCGTGAAGGAATCGAACCTTCAACCTCCTGATTAAGAGTCAGCTGCTCTACCAATTGAGCTAACGGCCCAGAATCTCGTCTGGTGGTACGCCCGGCAGGATTCGAACCTGCGGCCTGCGGATTCGAAGTCCGACGCTCTATCCACCTGAGCTACGGGCGCAAACACTCCAACCATCTTCGAGATGCCCTTACTAGCCAAAGTTCATGGCTCTGTCAAGAACAATTTCCGCCGCCACCAGTTTCAGCCGCAACGTGATGGGAGCGATGGACAATGGGCGGGCCGGAGCCATCGGTCGAACTCCGAATGATCCAGATGACTTGACCGGTAGAGCGAGACCGACCGAGATCGGCCAAGCAGCGGAACGAAACCTCGGCACCGGGGCCCGGCCTGTTCCGCGTCCCCGTTGTGTATTCGACATAAAACCGGACTGGTTACGGGGCAGGAACACAGCCATGCCCGCGGCGTGATGGCGACCGTAGGTCAGGTTGCGACCAAGGGGAGCTACCTGACACGATCCGGCTACCGTGACCTCACAAGTCAGGGAGCGCCGCGCGCACCCTGACCTACGGTTGTGATGCTCCATCTGGTGGCCATTGGGACGGCTGCCGGGATCTCGCGCGGCGCCCATGGGACGAAGCGGCTATACTTCGATCGGTCACAAACCGAGCTTTTCACCGCAACGGCGCAAACCGTGCGAGGAAACGCAAGGACCTAATCTTTCAATAAAAACCTTTGCCACTCTCGGCGTCCTTTGCGTCTTTGCGGTGAACAAAATGGGCAATTTGTTCCCGTCCGTCGCATATGTCGAATATCCGGCGTCCCCGGCCTTGACTTGAAGTCATGCTCGGATCTGCTAGGATCAGACGGGCGGGTAGGTGACATGGATCCGACCATGAATTTTCCGGGTGGCTCCGGGGTGCGGTCCCAGGCTTTGGTGAATCGCTCCGGCGGCTTGTCGGGGCTGTGCAAGGCGGCGCGCATCGGCGAAAATCCAGCGACTTATGCCGATCGAGGTGGGGACGTCCGCTGAACGGGAATCCCGCGAGTGGGAAATTTTCCGGCGTCAATTGGGGCTTGCATGGTGTACAATTTGTCCGGATCCAGGCGGCGGCAACCGGCAGCCGGCTGTGATTGGTGATGGCAGAGCGTGTTTTCAGCCGAATTTCGAGGACCGTGAGAGGGCATGACCATGTTTCATTCCATGTACTGGCTGCAAGGCGGCGGTTGTGGCGGCGATACCATGGCCTGGTTGAGTCTCGAGGTCCCGGACCTGACTGAATGGTTCGCGCTCGTCGGGATCGAGCTGCTCTATCATCCGGCGTTTTTTAACGGTACGGCGGTCGAACACCAACGGTTGTTGGCGCGCATCGCCGCCGGAGAACAGGACCTGGACATCCTCTGCCTCGAAGGTTCGATCCTGGAAGGGCCGGACGGCACGGGTCTGGCCGACACCTTCATGGGCGAACCGAAAAAGGACCTGTTTCGGATGCTGGCCGCCAGGGCCCGAGTGGTGTTCGCGGTGGGTACTTGTGCCTGTTTCGGAGGTGTGCCTCTGGAGGGAGGCGTCGGTGCCACCGGGGCCCAGTTTCACCGGTGGGATCGGGGCGGCTTTTTGGGTGCCGATTTCAGCGCCGGCAGCGGGCTTCCGGTGATCAACCTGGCCGGCTGCCCGTGCCACCCGGACGTCCTGGCGGGGGCACTGGGCGCCTATGCCGGTGGTCGCGAACTCGCTCTGAACGACTACAACATGCCGCTGGAATGGTTCAACGTGCTGGTGCACCAGGGCTGTACGCGCAACGAATATCACGAATACCGGGTGGAAGAAAAAAACTTCGGGGAAAAAGGCTGTCTGTTTTTCCACATGGGCTGCCAAGGCCCTCTGGCCTACGGGCCCTGCAACAAGTATCTCTGGAACCGGCGCAGTTCAAAGACCCGAGTGGGCGTCCCCTGTTTCGGCTGCACCCGACCCGACTTCCCCAACGCGCACCCGTTCTTCCGCACCCGCAACATCGAAGGCATCCCCCTGGAACTTCCGGACGGCGTCGATCGCGCCCATTATCTGGCGTACAAGGGCATGGCCGCGGCCGCGGCGCCGGAGCGGCTGCGCAAGAGGCAAACCTGGGTCTAGCGAGGAGTGAACCGAATGGCTCAAGTGCGGCAACTGACGATCCCGATCAACCGGGTCGAAGGCGATCTGGAAGTCCGGCTTCGCGTCGAACACGGCACGGTGGTGGATGCCTGGAGTTGTGGCACCCTGTACCGGGGTTTCGAAAAGATCATGGTCGGCCGCCAGGCCCTGGACGGTCTGGTGATCACCCCGAGGATCTGCGGCATCTGCAGCACCGCCCACCTGACCGCGGCGGCCCTGGCGCTGGATGCCATCGCCGGGGTTGAGCCACCCCCCGATGCGGTCCGGATCCGCAACCTCACCCTGATGGCGGAACTGCTGCAAAACGATCTACGTCATACTTTTTTGACCTTCATGGTCGATTTTTGTAATCCGGCTTATCGTAATCTACCCCTCTATGAAGAAGCCGTGCGCCGCTTTCAGCCGCTCCAGGGCTCCACCGTCAAGGCGGTGCTCGAAGTGACCCGGCGCATCCTCGAGATCGTCGCCATTTTCGGCGGTCAGTGGCCGCATTCCTCGTATATGGTGCCGGGCGGCATCACCACCGTGCCCAGTCAATCCGATCTGCTGCAATGCCGGCATCTGGCGGCGCATTTTCGGCGCTGGTATGAGGACCGGGTGCTCGGCTGCGGCCTGGAACGCTGGAGCGAGGTGCGTTCAGCCGCCGATCTCGATGCCTGGCTGGAAGAAGATGAGCGGCACCGCGATGGGGAATTGGGATTCTTGATCCGCTTCGGGCGGGCCGCCGGATTGGACCAAATCGGTCGCGGCGAGGATTCCTTTCTGAGCTTCGGGGCCTTGCCGATCCCGGAGGATTCGTCGGTGCGGCCGGCAGACGGTGCCGGAAAGGCTGCGCTGATTCCGGCCGGACTGCGCCGCGACGGTCATTTCTTGCCGTTTGATCCGGCCCGGGTGACCGAACACGCGGCCTGGTCCTGGGCGGCGGAATACCCTGGGGGGCGGCACCCGTTCGAGGGCCTGACCGAGCCCCAAACGTCCCGCAAATCCGAAAAGTATTCCTGGGCCAAGGCCCCGCGCTACGACGGTCGCCCGGCGGAAACCGGGCCGCTGGCGGAACTGGTGGTGGCCGGCCGGCCGCTGTTCACCGATCTGCTCGAGCGCGCCGGCGCCAACGCGCTCACTCGGCAATTGGCGCGCCTGCTGCGGCCGGCCGAACTGCTTCCGGTCATGGAGGTCTGGCTGAACGAAATATCGACCGAACGGCCCTGTTATGTTCCGGTGTTCGAGCCTTTTCACGGCGAGGGCTGCGGCCTCACTCACGGCGCCCGGGGCGCGCTCGGGCACTGGGTGAAGATCGTCGACAACACGATCCGCCATTATCAGATCATCACTCCCACCACCTGGAACGCTTCCCCGCGGGACAGCCTGGGGGTCGGAGGCCCCTGGGAACAAGCCCTGGTGGGTACCCCCATGCCGGATCCGGAAAATCCCATCGCGGTCGGGCATGTGATCCGTTCGTTCGATGCCTGCCTGGTGTGCACCGTTCACACGATCGTTGGATGACCCGGTTAGGCCCGAATTTTGCTACTCCATCAATGGGTTTCAAATCAACCACTGGTGCAGGGAGTAGTTTGTTGCGCGCATCGAGGGCAGACATTGAAATGATCCAGCCAACCGCGCCGTCGGCGCTTATCGAAGAAAACGCCTTGCTGCGTGAAGAAGTGAGGGTGGCCAGGCGAGCTTCCGAGCTCACCGCCAAATTGGTGGTGGAACAGTTCGTCAAGATCGAAAAGATGCTCCAGCGGATCGTCGATTCCGAAAGCCGGTTCCGCGATCTTTACCAGGAATCGAATCAGCGCGAACAGATCTATCTGTCGTTGCTCAATTCGACCCCGGACGCGGTGATCATTTTCGACCTTCGAGAAATCCCCACCTATGTGAATCCGGCATTTGTCCGAATGTTCGGATTCGAACCGGCGGCCATCGCCCAACCCGGCTTTCCCTGGTTTGCGCCCGAAGAGCGCGAACGCATGTCGGAGCTGTTTCGGGACGCGGTGGCCGGCACCCCCATATCCGGCTGGGAATCGAAGGTTTTGAGCGGTCCCGGCCAAACGCTGGATGTGACGGTGAGTGCATCTTGCTATAAGAACCCGGAAGGCCTGCCGACGGGGGTCATGGCCATTCTACAAAACATCACGCCGCGCAAGCTGGCGGAACGGGTCCTGCGCCGCGAACGGGAAACCTTTTTCAAGATCCTCGACAAGGCCCCTTACGGAGTGGCGCTGCTGGATCAGGACGGCCGGTTGCTCCATGCCAATGCCGAACTCCTCCGCATCATCGGCTATTCTTCTCAGGATATCAGGGACCTCGACCACTGGTTCCAGCTGGTCTATCCCGACCCGGAGCAGCGCCGCGCGGCGGTGCGGGCCTGGCAAGGCGGCGGCCATGGCGGCAACCGGGTGTTCGAGATCACCTGCCGCGACGGCGGGTGTAAGCTAGTGGAGTTCCGCCGCACCCTGCTGCCCAACGAAGGGGCGGTGGTGACCATTTCCGATGTTACCGAGCAGGAACGGATCCAGCAACAGGTTCGGCGGGCCAAGGAAGAGTGGGAACGGACTTTTGACGCCATCGAGGATATCCTGACCATTCAAGATCAGGACCTGCGGTTGGTGCGCGTCAATCTTGCCGCCGCTCGCGCTCTCAACGCGGAACCGCAAGATCTTATCGGCCGTGAATGCTACCGGCTGTTTTCGAATGAGGGTAAGCCCTGCCGTCATTGTCCGGGCCTGAAGACCCTGGAGGATCATCTGCCCCACAGCGCGGAAATCCGCCACGACCGGTCCGGCCGGACCTTTTCCGTCACCACCTGGCCCATCTTCACCCAGGCCGGGGGATTTACGGGAATAGTTCATGCCGCCAAGGACATTACCGAAAAGCGGCAGATGGAAGACGAACTGCTGAAGGCCCAGAAGCTGGAATCCATCGGCATCCTGGCGGGTGGGATCGCCCACGATTTCAACAATATCCTGACCGCCATCCTGGGCAACATTTCCCTGGCCCGAATGGT
>Ga0100396_1003199_pt1 | contig 10678 bp, 5 predicted proteins | sample CryGeymeta201520_FD_81551 | JGI IMG/M metagenome (GOLD analysis project Ga0100396, IMG submission 81551) | Groundwater microbial communities from Crystal Geyser aquifers in Utah, USA - Crystal Geyser metaG 2015-20 | ecosystem: Environmental > Aquatic > Deep subsurface > Groundwater | place: USA... | reverse complement strand
TGACAGGTTGTCGGGGTCACTTTTCAGCATACATCCACATCTGATGAGACCGAATCCGGCTTGCAACGCTACTTCGGGAAACCTGTCAGGTCTTAACTTAATGACATTGACTCCAGGCTTATTTGAACCGTATTGGGTTTAGGCCCTCTCAAGACACCACTGCTGCTTCGCTGAACAACGCGTCCAGTTTCTTGAGCACCTGGACATCCCGATAGTGCAGCATCTCGATGGCCTTAGCCGGGCACTCGGCCGCACATGAGCCGCACCCGTGGCAGATCACGGGCTCGATGTACGCCGCGCCGATGATGCCCCCGACCCCGCTGAAATCGGCGCTGATCTTCGGCACGTCGTAGGGACAGATGCGCACGCAGGTCAGGCAGCCGACGCACAGCTCTGGGTTCACGTGGGCCACCATGGCGCTGGTGGTCATCGTGTCTCTGGACAGGATCAGCGCGGCCCGCGCCGCGGCCGCCTGGGCCTGGACAATCGTCTCGTCCAGCAGCTTGGGATAGTGCGCCATCCCGGCCATATACACGCCGGCCGACGAGAAGTCCACCGGCCGCAGCTTGACGTGGGCTTCCAGGAAGAACCCGTCCAGGTCACAAGAGACCTTGAGCCGCGTCGCCAGCTCCCGCGCGTCCGCCTGCGGCACGATGGGCATGCTCAAGACTAGCATATCGGGTTCGAGGATCAACTCGCGGCCCAACCGCGGCTCGTAGACCTTGATCCTCAATCCCCCTTCGCCGGTCGTCACCTCGGGCCTGGCGTCGAAATCGTAACGGACGAACAGGATCCCCTGCTCGCGGGCCGCAGTGTACAGCCGTTCCCCAAAACCATAGACGCGCATGTCCCGGTAGATGATCGTGATCTGCGCGCTCGGGTTCAGCTCCTTCAACTTGAGCGCGTTCTTGAGCGCCAGCGCGCAACAGATGCGGCTACAGTACTTCTCGGACGGCTTGCCGGCGCATTGGATCATCACCACGGTATTTGGTAGATTGGTAGATTGGTAGTTGGTGGATTGGGCGGCAGGGCTATCTTCCCAATTTACCGATTTACCAGCTACCAAGTTACCGAGCATTTCCTCGAACTCCTGCTGCGTCACGATCCGCGGGTCGGCGCCATAGCCGTACTCGGTCCCGCGATACTCCATGCCGCCGGTGGCGACGATGGTCACTCCGTGTTTGATTTCGTATTGGGGATTGGATATTGGGGATTGGGGATTGCGTGTTGCGAGTTGTGAGACAAAGTTTCCTTTGAATCCTGTTGTCCCGACCAGTTCTGTCTGCAGATGCACGTCAATCAGTGAATTGCTCTCCACCTGCTCCACCAGGTCGGCCAGAAACGCCTGGGGCACAGTCGCAGCCGAATTTCGAGAAGCGCCTGGTCGCTCTCGCCCCCCAATCTCCCAATTTCCCAATCTACCATTTTCCCAATTTCCCAATCTACCATTTTCCCAATCTACCAATCCACCCGTTTCCCAATCCACCAAATACCGCACGTTGCGCAAATTCCCGCCCAGCTCATCTTCGCGCTCGATCAGATGCACCGGGAAACCCTGGCGGGCCAGGTTGAGCGCGGCGGTCATCCCCGCGACGCCGCCCCCGATCACCAGCGCTGCCTTCTCGACCGGTACCTGCTGGGTGTGCAGCGGCTCCAGCTCGGTCGCGCGCGCCACGGCCATCCGCACCAGATCTCTGGCCTTCTGCGTCGCGCCCGCCCAGTCGTTGGAATGCACCCACGAGCACTGGTTGCGGATGTTGGCCATCTCGAACAGATGCTCGTTCAGCCCGGCAGCCCGGATGCAGCCCTGGAACAGCGGCTCGTGGGTCAGCGGCGTGCAACTGGCGACGACCACCCGGTTCAGCCCCAACGTCTTGACCTGCTCGGTGATGTGGACGATGCTGTCCTGGGAGCAGGTGTACAGATTGTGCTCGGCGTGGACCACGTTGGGCAGCGACTCGGCATAGCTCGCGACATCGGGCACGTCCAGGAACCCGCCGATATTGCTGCCGCAGTGGCACACAAAGACACCGACTCGGGCCTCTTCCTGGCGGATATCGCGCTCCGGCGGGTATTCGACGACCCGGGTCAGGGTGTGGCGCGCCCCCGCCAGCAGCTCGCCCGCGGCCGCGGCCGCCCCGCTCGCATCTACCACCGATTCGGGGATGTCCTTGGGGCCCCGGAACGGGCCGATGGCGTAAACACCCGGTCGAGAGGTGTGCAGCGGCTGGAAAGGCATCGTCCGGGCGAAGCCGTACCGGTCTGTGGCCACCCCCAGGTTTTGCGCCATCTGGCGTACGCCCTGGGCGATTTCCATCCCGACCGACAGCACCACCATGTCGAATTCCTCTTCGATCAGGGTATTTGCCTCTTGCCCCTTGCCCTTTGCCTCTTGCTCCTTGTCATCCGCAGCGTAGCGCACAATCAAGTTTCCGTTCGCCGGATTTTCCTTGATCGCCGAGATGCGGCAGCGGGTGTATTTGACGCCGTACTTCTGCTGGGAACGGCGATAGTACTCCTCGTAGCCTTTGCTGAACGCCCGCATGTCCATCATGAAGATGTGAACCTGGGTATCAGGTTCGTGCTCGATGGCCATGATCGCTTCTTTGGTGGCGTACATACAGCAGACGGCGGAACAATAATCGTGATTCTGATCGCGGGAGCCGACGCATTGCAGGAACGCGATCTTCCTGGCCGGTTTGCCGTCCGAGCGCCGCTTCACGTGGCCAAACGTGGGACCACTGGCGCTCAGCAGGCGCTCGAATTGGAGCGCGGTCACGACGTTGGGATAGCGCCCCCACCCATACTCGGCGGAGCGCTCGGCCTGGTAGATCTCGTACCCCGGCGCCAGGATGACCGCGCCGACCTCGACCTGCCGGGTCGTCGCGATCATGTTGTGGTCTATCGCATCGACGCCGCACTGGTACACGCAGCTCAGGCACTCGGAGCAGACCCCACAGGCCAGACACCGTGCGGCTTCGGCCTGGGCCTGCTCGTCAGTGTAGCCCAGCTCGACCTCGGCAAAGCTCCCGCGCCGATCGCTGACAGTGAGCTCGGGCATCGGCACGCGCGAGGTGATCTTGACCTCGCCACGTCGCATCCTATCCTGGAGCTCCTCCCGGGTCAGCTTGACCACCGGCAGTTCAGGTTTGGGCGGCGCCTCCAGGTATTCACCTTCCAGGTAGCGCTTGATGCTCTCGGCCGCCCGGTGGCCGCTGGCCACCGCCTCGATGACGAAAGCCGTGCCTGATACCGAGTCGCCAGCCGCGAAGACCCCCTCACGGGTTGCAGCCAGGGTGTTCGGGTTGATGGCGATGGTGCGTTGCCGGGTCAGCCCAACACCGGCATCGGCAGGGATGAAAGCCAGACCGGCGCGCTGCCCGACGGAGAAGATCACGATGTCGCTTTCGAGGACGTGCTCGGAGCCAGGCTCCTGTTTGACGTCGAGCCGGCCCATCGCATCAAACGCGAAGGATGCCACCCTGGCGCATTGCACGCCCCCTACCCGGCCGTCACCATCGGGCACGATTTTCAAGAAGGCCCGAGACGGATAGATGGCAATACCCTCTGCCTCCGCTGCCTCGACCTCCCACGGGTGTGCCGGCATGCCTTCCTGGGACTCCAGGCACGCCATGCTCACCTGCGCCCCCAGCCGGACGGCCGTCCGCGCCACGTCGACGGCCACGTTCCCGCCACCCAATACCAGCACCCGCTTGCCGCCGATGTCGGGGGCATTGCCCAGGCGTACATCCCGCAGGAAGGCGGTGTTGATCAACACGCCATTCAGGTCCGCGCCGGGGATGGGCAGGCGCACCCCTTCGTGCGCGCCGACGGCGATCAGCACCGAGGTGAAGCCCTCCTCGAACAGGTCATCCAGGTTGTTGACCTGCGTGTTCAACCGCAACTCGACGCCTAGATCCACGATATCCTGGACCTCGCGGTCCACGATCCAGCCAGGCAGCCGATACTCGGGCACCCCGACGCGGAGCATCCCGCCCGCGACCGGCAACGCCTCGAACACGGTCACCGGATAGCCAGCCTTGCACAGGTCTTGCGCGGCCGTCAGCCCGCACGGCCCGGAGCCGATGATGGCCACCCGCTGGTCATACTTGACCTCGCACGGCTCGGGCGGCACGCGTTCCTCGGCGTAGACCCTGTCGGTGACAAAGCGTTTGAGCGCGTGGATGTTGATGGGGTCGTCGACCAGGTTGCGGTTACAGGCTTCCTCGCAGCGATGGTTGCAGATCCGGCCGCAGATGCCTGGGAAGGGGTTATCCTCTTTGATGACCCGCAGCGCGTCGTGGTAGCGGCCTTCGCGGATCAGCGCGATGTAACCTTGGGCGCGCTGATGGGCTGGACAGGCATCGCGACACGGCGCGATCCCGCGCTTCTCGATGGCGTAAGCGTTCGGCGCCGCCTGCGGGTAGAGCTTGTGCGCGGCGTGCTGCTGGGCTAACCCCTCATCGAAGCGCCCGGGGATGATCACGGGGCAGACGTCGGCGCACTCGCCGCAGCCGGTGCATTTGGTCACGTCGATATAGCGCGGGTTGGTGCGCACCGTGGCCGTGAAATGGCCCGGTTCACCGGCCAACCCCGTCAGTTCGCTGTCGGTCAACAGCTCGATGTTAAGGTGCGCCGCGGTCTCAACCAGCTTGGGGCTGATCGTGCACATCGCGCAGTCGTTGGTGGGAAAGGTCTTGTCGAGCTGCGCCATGTGCCCGCCGATCGCGGACTTTTTTTCGACGAGATAGACCTTATAGCCACTCTCCGCCAGATCGAGGGAGGCCTGCATCCCCGCGATGCCGCCCCCGACGACCATCACCGCGCCGACGATGTTATCATTTTCCCCGCGACCGTTGCCAGGCATGTCACTGCTCCCTCACCAGTTCAGACGCTCGTTGACGGCGTTCGCAAACGCTTGGCAGCTCTATTCGACGTGCACTGCGCGCGATGACACACGTTTCCTTTTCCCGGCGCGTGCAAAGAACCGGACGCGCTCCTGAGCCGAAAGGTCCTTCGTCTGGCGATAGTGCAGCAGACGCACGTAATGGACTTCTTGCATTACGGCGTCATCAGGAAACTCTCTCCGGACTTCCTCCCAAATCTGCTTCTTCTCGGTCTCTGTCAACTCGCTCATCAGACCACCCCCTACAGCTCGGGCGGCGCCAAGATCTCAATCGGGCCATATTCCATCAGCGCATTGACCAGGTTGTATCCTCTCAATAGATAGGGGCATCGCCATCACGTGCCTGGCACTTTTCGGAAGTGCCAGGCACGTTCGCCCCAGATTATTGAGAAGATACACCAGGTTGACCTCTCGCCGCGTCTTTACCTTGACCAAATGCTCGAAGTTCCAACTCATCAAGTAGCCGACTCCATTCACAACCGCAATCGCAGCGTGATTCGCATCCGATGTGTATTTTTCTGGAAAGATACCTCTCTTGACGTATTCCTGGGCCAGGCTGTCCGCTTCCTCACTGAATACCAGAATGTCAAAACCGTTCACCAGTTCTTCCATCTTCGCACGCTTCTCGGCATCTGGCGTGTCTCGGACTTCTAACAGAACAATGTCCGAGATTACAGCCTTGAAGCCAGGCAGACGCTCGGTCCAGAATTGCCGAGTAAGCCGCTGCCGATCCGGCGCCCGCTCATCGTAGTAAGCACTCGGGACAGTTGTGTCCAAGTATATTCTCGTCTTCGTCATGTCTCGACCCGCCCTTCCTCACAGGCGTCACCAGCCATATCAGCTTCCTCGCCAGGTCTGAGAGTAACTCAGCCGTCATGCCCGAATGCTTCTATCGGGCATCCAAGTTCCCGCTGGCAACGCCGCTGGATTCCCGCTAAGGGCTTGCGGGAATGACATCGCCACGAAGGCTGAGTAGTAACGTCTGAGATTGGGCATCAATGCCAACTTTGCTCGGGAGAAGTCGCAGAAACACTCAAGCCCCCCGCAACGGCACGCTCCGATGAGAACACACCTTGCCTTTGGCCAACCAACCACACTTCACGACGGCTCACTCTGGAGCTCTCTCAGCGGGCTCGGCCCCAGCGCCCGGATCCGTTCGGTCATCTCGTTGGCCACCCGGGCGAAGGTTTCTCCCATCCCTCCTGAGACAAAATACATCTCCAACCGCTCGCTGCCGATGCCGATTTCATCCAACAGCTTCTTGACTCTGCTGACGCGCACACGGGCGCGCTCGTTGCCCCGCACATGGTGACAGTTGCCGATGGGACAGCCGACGACATACACGCCGTCCGCGCCGTGCTCGAAAGCGTTGAGGATATACTGGACGTCGGTCTTGCCGGTGCAAGGCATCTTCACCAGCTTGACGTTGGCCGGGTATTGAATGTGCAGTGCGCCCGCCGTATCGGCGGCCATGTCTGCACAATAGATACACATGAAAACCGTAATCTCCGGCTCGAAACCGTTACCGTTGTCGGCCATGCAAACCTCGTTTCAGATGGACTTACTGCGTATTGCGTACTGCGTACTGCGTATTGCGTACTGCGTATTGCGTCTCTGCACTGCGCTCACCCCCCTCGCTCCACGCTCCACGCTCCACACTCCACGTCCCACGCCCCACGCTCCACGCTCCACGCCTCAAACCGCCCACGCCCCCACCGTCTCGCTCATCAACTGCGCGTCCAAATAGGCCACCAGTTGGATGGCCTTGGCCGGGCACTCGGCGGTGCAGGTGCCACAACCCTGGCACAGAGCTGGCTCGATGTAGGCCGCCCCGATGATCCCGCCCACGCCGGTCAGGTCGGCCTGGATCTTCGGGATCTCAAAGGGGCAGGTGCGCACGCATGTCAGGCAGCCCACGCACTTCTCTGGATCTACGACCGCGACCGGGCCACCAAAGTAGAGCGGTTTCTTTGCCAACAGCGTGATCGCCCGCCCCGCGGTGGCCTGCGCGTTGATGATGGTCTCTTCGATGAACTTAGGATAGTGGGCCATACCGGCCATAAAAATGCCCTCTTCCATGAAGTCCATCGGCCGCATCTTGAGATGGGCTTCCTGGAAGAAGCCCTCGATCGACAGCGGCACGTTCAGGATTCTGGCCAGTTCCGCGGCGCCTGGCGAGGGAACGATGGCCATGCTCAGAGCCACCAGATCGGGACTGAGGCACATCTCGCGGCCGAAGACTTGCTCCCAGGCCCGCACCTCCAACTGGCCATCGGGCCGGCGCGCGACCTGTGGCATGTGATCTTCGTCGTAACGCAAGAATATCACGCCGCGGCGGCGCGCCTCAGTGTAGTACTGTTCGCGGAAGCCGTAGGTGATCATGTTCTTGTAAAGAACGTACACCTGGCAGTCAGGATTGAGCATCTTGACCCGCAGGGCGTTCTTCATGGTGTTCGTGCAGCAGATGCGACTACAGTATTCCGTCTCGGTGGGCGGATGCACACACTGGATCATCACCACCTGCTTGAACTCGGCGACCTGCTCGGGGCGATGCACGATGATCTCTTCCAGGTCGAGCTGCGTGACGACGCGTTCGTCTTGACCCAGCAGGTAGATCTCCCCGCGCCACTCCTCACCACCGGTGGTGACGATGGTCACCGCATGGCGCATCTCTGTCTTGACATCGCCGTCACCGGCACGCGTCGCGATCACTGCCCGGAAATCGCCCGTGCGGCCCGTGTGCGTTTTTACCTCGCTGCGGGTGAGCACCTGGATGCGCTCGTGCCCGCGCACCCGGTTGATCAGGTCGCGCAGCAGGCGTTGTGGGTTCTGCCCCTCGGCCACGTAGTAGATGTGGCGCAAGTTGCCGCCCAATTGGGCCTGGCGCTCGACCAGGGTGACGTTGTAGCCCGCGTCGGCGATCGACAGCGCCGCCTGCATCCCGGCCACCCCACCGCCGATGATCAAAGCCTGGTTCGTGGGTTTGAGGTGTAGCTTGTGCACCGGCTGGGCCAGGCCCACGCGGTCTACGGCCATCCGCACCAGCTCTTTGGCCTTGCGGGTGGCCAGTGCGGGCTGGCTCTCGTGGACCCAGGCACACTGTTCGCGGATGTTGGCCATCGCCAACAGATAGGGGTTCAACCCGGCCTGACGGATCACGCGTTGGAACAGCGATTCATGGGTGCGCGGGCTACAGCCGGCCACCACGACCCGATTCAGCCCGTGGGCCTCGATTGCCTGCCGGATGCGGTCCAGGTCTGGCTCGATGCACCCGAACGCCAGCCGTTCGGTGTGCACGACATTCGACAGGGTCTCGGCAAACCCGGCCACATCCTGGGTGTCGATCACGCCGTCGATAGAGGGCTCGCAGCGGCAGATAAAGACACCCGTCCGGATCGGTTCAGCGCTGACGTCCCGTTCCGGTGGAAACTCGTCGCCGATAGAGAGGAAGGGGTATTCACGGCTGGAAGGGTTCTGGCCCAACTGGCTCGACATCAACCGCATCACGTCACCGGCTGCACCGGCAGCATCCAGGAACGTCTCCGCGATCTCCTTGGGCGACAAGAAGGTGCCGCAGACATAGACGCCCGACGCGCTGGTCTCCAGAGGCGTGAACTTGTCGGTCTGGCAGAAGCCATACTCGTTCAGCTCGATGCCTAATTCCTCGGCCAAGGTCTTGGCCGAGCGCGGCGGCACGGTGCCCAGCGACAACACGACCAGATCGAAGCGATCCTGGATCAGCTTCCCCGCGGGATCGGGGTAGTGCAGGAGCAAATCCCCGGTCGCAGGATCCTCTTTGATGTACGAGATGCGCGCCCGAGTGTACTCGACGCCGTACTTCTTGCGTGCCGCCTCATAATAGGCGTTGAACTCCTTGTTGAAGGCGCGCTCATCCATCATGAAGACCTGCGCATGGACACCGGGCAGCCGCTCCTTGGCGATCATGGCCTCCTTGGTGGCGTACATGCAGCAGATCGAGGAACAGTAGGGGTATTTCTGATCGCGGGAGCCGACGCACTGTAGCCAGGCGATGCGTTGAGGCTGTTTGCCGTCCGATGGGCGTAGCACAAGGCCCTCGGTGGGGCCGGAACGGCTGGCCAGGCGCTCATACTGCATGCTATGGATGACATTGGTGTAGCGGCCGTAGCCGAGCTCCTCGTATTCCCCGGCATCGGACAGATCGTAGCCAAGCGCCATGACAATGGCCCCCACATGGATCGTGGACTCGTGCGGGCGCTCATCCAGGTCGATGCATTGAGTGGGGCAAACCGCCACGCAGCGGCCACAATCGTCGCAGTATGGGCCGCGATCGATGATATACGCATCGGGAATCGCACGCACTGCTACCTTGTACGCCGCCTTGCGGGTGGCCAACTCCATCTGGAAGCTGCTGGGCAGCTCCACGGGACACACGATCGAGCAGAGATCACAGTTGATGCAACGCGCGGGATCTACGTGGCGTGGCTCGTGGCGCAATGTCACGCGAAAATCGCCGGCTTGCCCGTCCACGGCGATGACATTGGTCAGGGTCAGCAGGCGGATGTTTGGATGCAGGTTTTTGTCCTGGAACGCGGGCGAAATGGCCGGCCGGGTGCAACCATAACCGTGATCCGATGTACCCCGGCACAGCACGCAGTCATGGGTGGGGAACATATAGCCCAATTGAGCCACCCGGCCGCCTAGCGATGGCGCAGTTTCTACCAGGTAAACTTTCAGCCCGGCCTCGGCCAGATCCACTGCTGCACGCATGCCGGCCACACCACCGCCGATGACCATCACGCTGCCAGCGTCGGTTTTTGGGCCACTGATAACATTAGTGATTCGCGGTTCGAACATCAGTTTCTTTCTCTCAGAAAAGGCTTAGGCAAAACCCTTCGGGTCTTGGTACGGCACGACTGTCGTTGACCCTGAAATCGAGACCCGAAGGGTTTTGCGCTCCATCACGCCCAAAGACTAGGCCAGGCCGTGCTGCAGCTTGAAGGCCCGCACCGTGTTCGTCAGCAACATGGCGATCGTCATGGGACCAACGCCGCCCGGTACCGGGGTGATGGCGCCCGCCACTTCGACTGCTTCGTCGAACGCAACGTCACCCACCAGGCGCGAACCGCTTTTCCTGGTGGCATCTGCGATCCGGTTGATGCCGACATCGATCACGGTCGCGCCGGGCTTGAGCCAGTCCCCGCGCACAAATTCCGGCCGGCCGATGGCCGCGACCACGATGTCAGCGCGGCGTACTTTGTCGGGCAGGTCCTTCGTCCTGCTGTGGCAGACGGTCACCGTGGCATCGGCGTTCTGCAGCAGGGCCGCCACCGGCACGCCGACGATGTTGCTGCGACCGACGACCACCGCGTCCTTGCCGGCGATCGTGATGCCGGAACGGACGAGCAGTTCGATGCAGCCGGCCGGCGTGCAGGGGATGAACTGCGGGATGCGCCCTTTCATCACGAGCTGGCCGATATTCATCGGGTGGAAGCCGTCCACATCTTTGCTCAGGCTGATGAGGTCAAGCACGGCTTGCTCATTCAGCCCTTTGGGCAGTGGCAATTGCACCAGGATGCCGTTCACGGCCGGATCGGCGTTGAGCTGGCGCACCAGTTCCTCCAACTCCGCCTGGCTGGTTGTGGCCGGCAGCCGATGCGTGATCGAACCCATGCCGGCTTCTTCACACGCCTTGCCCTTGGAGGCAACGCAGGTCTGCGAGGCCGGGTTTTCACCCACTAACACGGCGGCCAGGGTGGGCGCTTGCCCGGTCCTGGCTTTGAGCGCGGCCGT
>Ga0100396_1003196_pt1 | contig 10687 bp, 10 predicted proteins | sample CryGeymeta201520_FD_81551 | JGI IMG/M metagenome (GOLD analysis project Ga0100396, IMG submission 81551) | Groundwater microbial communities from Crystal Geyser aquifers in Utah, USA - Crystal Geyser metaG 2015-20 | ecosystem: Environmental > Aquatic > Deep subsurface > Groundwater | place: USA... | reverse complement strand
GCGCGTTAATGTCGGTCGTAAGTCGGATGGATTATACACAATAATACCTGCATTGTCCATCGCCAAATAGCCGCTTCGTCAAACGGCGCTTGCAATGGGCACATGGTACCATTGACCGCGCGATCTATGTATGATATTTTGCAGTTGACATGATGGTTGCTGTTTAACTCATGAGGTATTTGCTCAAAAACCCGGCCACCGCAGGCCCAAAAAGCTGAGAGGATATCTGAACGAGCAGGTCGTCGCTTTTTGATGGAGGTCGCGTTGGCGAACGACCTGCGGCATGGAGACAGGGATGATACTGAGTCTTGGAATCGGCGAGTCAAGCTATGTGCCTGACGCCCTCGTCGGGGTGTCGCAGGATCAGGTGGATTTCGATCTGATCGCAATCTGGCAGTGTTACGGTCGTGATCCGCTGCGCTGGGAAGCGCTTCTGTTCTTCGCGGATCACACCGGCTGGCATTCTACGGACACGCTGGCGACCGAGGTAGCCCTACCGATGGAGTTGGTTGCGAGCAAGCTGGCTGATCTGGCCAACCGCGGGCTTTTGGAAGAGATGATTCTTTGCACCGGACCGCGCTATCGGCTGGCGGAGGATGGCGAGTTGTGCCGGGTGGTGGGGCGGCTGGGCAGGAAGTTGATGTTGGCGGTGTCGGGACCTCTGTGATACGCGTGATGAGTCGATCCGGGGCAAGGACGGGGCCGGCAGGCCCTGTCTTTGCTTAACGAGGTGGTTAGCGTTATAATCCAATCGTATCCTCTCAATAGTCCGGGGCAGCTCAAGGCGGATCCGTGATCCGCCGCTCGCCCGCCGAGTCACGGACTCGGCTTGAGCAGATTTGTCCCCGCCTTTTTGAGAGGATACATCCAACTCGATACTTCGATCCTGGACAACACGCGGAGGTACATGCCGTGGATATCGATTGGTTTGGCCATTCCTGCTTTCGCTTGCGAGAGGCGGGCGTGACGATTATCACCGACCCATACGACAAGGGCATCGGTTACACTATGCCGCGGACGCGAGCCGACATTCTCACCGTCAGCCACGATGCCCCGGGTCATGCCGCGATCGGCGCGGTCAAGAGTGAGTACAAGCTGCTGAACCGGCCCGGGGAGTACGAGATCAAGGACGTGTTCATCACCGGCATCCAGACCTGGTGTGGCCCGGGCGCGGGCCAGGAGGCCAAGGAAGAGAACACCGTGTTTGTGTTCGAGTTCGCCGATCTGTCCGTGTGTCACCTGGGTGATCTGGCGAAGGTCCTGACGCAGGCCCAGGTGGAGGCGATGCCCAACATCGACGTCCTGCTCGTGCCGGTGGGCGGCGGAGGCGGTCTGGACGCAGACAAGGCCGCTGAGGTGATCAGCATGTTGGAGCCGAGCATCGTCATCCCGATGCACTATCACACCCCGTACACGACTCTGGCGCTGGAGCCGCTGAGCAAGTTCCTCAAGGAGATGGGCGTTGCCGAGCAGGCGCCCCAGGAAAGCCTGCGCGTCACACGGTCGCAACTGCCCGACGAGACCCAGGTGGTGATCCTGGAGTGCAAGCAGGGGTAGAAGCCGATTTCGGATTTCGGATTTCGGATTTCGGATTTCGGATTTTGGTTGGGAGGCTCGCCAATCGCCAATCGCCAATCGCAAATCGCAAATCGTAGATCGCCAATCGCCAATCGCCAATCGCCAATCGCCAATCGCAAATCGGCAATCGCTCAGTGCGGGATGCGCTGCACCAGCCAACCGAGCCAGCGTTTCCACAACAGCGGCTGCAACTGCTCCCAGTCTGCGGCCGCGGCCGAGAGGGCGGCGGCCGGGGGCTCCTCCCGCCCATACTGCTGGGCCACGAACAGCTCTGTAACGCGGTTGACGGTCGGCTCGGCCTCGGGCAGCGCGTGGCTGAAGGCTGCTGCGTGCTCCAGCAGGGTGTGGCTGGCCGGCCAGGGCACCCGCAGCCGGGCCGCCCACGCCTCTATCCACCCGAACAGCCGGCCGAGCAAGTCCGGGTCCCTCCGGAGGGCCAGTCGCTGCCGGCGTAGCCACAACCACGCACTCGCGGCCAGGATCGCGGCCAGCATCCCCACGATCAGCGCCGTACGGTTGGCTTGCACCCAGCCGCTCAAACCGGGCGGCCGCGTATCACCCAACGGCAGCAAGTCGCCGCGCTCGGGACGCCGGTCGTCCTCTTCCGGGATGTCAGTTGGGCGCCCGTTGTCGTTCAGCGCAGCCGTATCGGTAGATCGGGGCTTGGGCCGCACCAGCAGGGGTTCCGATGCGGTAGGCTCGAACTGAATCCAGCCGTAGGTGGGGAACCACACCTCGACCCAGGCGTGGGCGTTACGTTCCTGCGCCTGATAGATCGGCGGCGCGGTCGGGTCGTCCTCCGGTGGGGGCACTGCCTGCCCCGGTGTGTAGCCGACCACGAGCCGGGTTGGGATGTCCACCGCGCGCAGCATCACGGCCATCGCGCTGGCGTAGTAGTCGCAATAGCCTTCCTTGCGGTCAAACAGGAAATAGTCAACTCCATCCGCCCCAGGCGGTGGCGCCGCGATCTGCAGGTTGTAGGTGTACGCGCGCAGATACGCCTCCACGGCGCTGGCCTTGTCGTAGGGCGTGTCATACGGCGCGGTAATCTCTTGGGCCAGGCTGGCGATGCGTTCGGGCAGGGTGTCGGGCAGCCGCATGTAGCGCCGGATGATCCACGCCGGGTAGACGGCCGGGGCCGTGCGCAACTCTTCGGGCGTGGCCATGCTGACGGCGGCCGCCACCTGGTAGCTGCTGCCGCGAGCCAGGGTCAGCCGGCTGCGTAGTCGCGACACAACCATCTTGCCCGCCTCATCCTCGCCCCGGGGCACCTCGCTGCGGTCCAGGGTGAGCGGCAGACTGACGCGCAACGGCTGGGGTGGCGTGAAGACGACCTCCTGGCGGTCTTCCAGCGGCCGGATGGTGGCGGTGATCTCGCGGGAGACGTAGAAGATCGGCTCGTCCAGCGGCTCGTTGCGCTCCAGCGTGGCCACTTCCTGATCGGTGTTCAGCCAACCCTGGCCGGTGTAGGTGTCGTAGACCGCCGCGCGCCAGTAGGTGCGGAGCGGCGTCTCTGCCTCGAAGATCGGCCGGTCCGTCAAGGCCACCGGGCCGCCGAAGTTCATGCTCTTGCCAAACGCGGCGACCGGAGGTGGGGCCCCGCGATAGTTCAGCGCCCGGTACATGCGCGACCAGGTTTCCTCAACCTTGCTCCACGGCGCCTCGAACGGCCGGAGCAGCTTCTCCAGGTTGCTGCGACTGGCGATGTTCGGCATGGTCCAGGCGAGCGCGATCACGAAGACCGCAAAGATCACTCCGGCCCGCAGGAAATCCAGGTAGATGTCCGGCGCGTAGCGGATCTGGGCGATCTGCCAGCGGGTCTCGTTGCGCGCCAGTTCGACGCGAATCGCCAACAACAGCACGGCCACCAGGTAGAGCAGCAAGTAACCGCTCAGGTCCACTGGCGCGTAGTAGAGGTTGACGAGCAGCGCGACCCCGGCCGGCGTGATTGCGTGGAACATCCGCTGGTGGCGCATCAGGCTCCAGATGGCGAAGTGGCCGATCCACCAGCCCAGGAAGCAGAGCTGCGTCACGAAGATCAGATTGTCGGCGCTGGGGGTCCCGCTGACCAGCGCGGCCAGCCAGGCTACGTTCCGCTGGATCAACTCGGCCACGCTGTCGTGCAGGCCGAGGCTGGTGAAGATCGCCTTGTCCATCAACGTGACAATCCAGGTGATGCTGGCCAGGAAGCTGTAGAAGGTCGGCAGCAAGCCATCCCACCGCGTCAGGGCGAGCAGGAAGCCGAGCAGCGCGCCGCCGAGGGTCGCCGCGCGCACGATCTCCAGGCCATCGCTCCACGTGGCCGCGTTCAATGATTCGGCCATCGCGCCGAGCATGACGAGGGTCAGGATCAGGGTCAGCCAGCCCCCGCCGCGGCCGAGGCGCTCGCCCGGTGTGGATGCAGAAGGCTGCCCCAATTGGGCGGGCAGTGCGCTCACATCTGTGGTCATGATATCCCCATCTCGATAGCAGTTCGGTCAGCGCCAGTGTCCCGGTCATTGTACCGCATGACGCCCCCATGTCAAGGCCGACTGCCCTATCCGTTTTGACGCTGACCTGTGACCGATGTACAATGGCGGTCGCGTTGCGTTCGGCGCACCGGATCGAAGCAGTTTTTCATGCCGGGTGCGGCATACCCAATACCCAATACCCACGAAAAGAGGTGAACCCGCATGGACAAAGCTGGCATCGGCCAGTTGTTGAGGCAATTGGTGGCGATCGACGGCCCGTCCGGCGTAGAGGCTTTGGTGGCGAGCCTGGTGGCGGACCTGGCCAGGGATGTCGCGACCGAGACGCGGGTCGACGCGCTGGGCAACGTGATCGCCCTACGGCGCGGCGCGGCTAACCCGCCGGGACGGATCCTGCTGGCGGCGCACATGGACGAGATCGGCCTGATCGTCACCAGGGTGGAGGATAGCTTTCTCCACGTCCATGAGGTGGGCGGCCTGGACCCGCGGGCGCTGCTGGGCCAGGAAGTGACCGTCTATCCCACCGGCCCCAGGACCGGCCAGACCTTCGAGGTCTCGGAGACCTTGAAGGTCTTCATGGACGGCAAGGGTTTGCCCGGCTACATCGGCGGCCGGCCGCCGCATCTGACCGCGGCGGAGAACCGTGATAGGGTGATCCCGCTGGGCGACCTGCGGGTGGACCTCGGGTTGCCGCGGGCGATCCTGGAGAGCGGCCTGGTGCAGGTCGGGGATCGGGTGGCCGTGCGCGGGCCGTACACGGAGCTGCTCGGTGGCCGCGTGGTCAGCAAAGCGCTGGACAACCGGGCGAGCGTCGCCGCGATGTTGGGCGCTCTGGGTTATCTGGCCGCCATGCAGCACAGTTGGGATGTGTACGCTGTGGCCACCGTCCAGGAGGAGATCGGGCTGCGTGGGGCGATCACCAGCGCGTTCGAGATCGCGCCCGATGTGGCGATCGCCATCGATGTGACCTTCGGCGCGACCCCTGGCTTGAACAACGCCGAAACGGTGGCGATGGACAAGGGGCCGGCCATCGGCTGGGGTCCGAATTTGCACCCTGGTGTGGTGAGTGCGCTACGCAAGGCCGCCGATGCGCACGAGATCCCGTATGTGGTCGAGCCGCTGCCCGGCGATTCTGGCACCGACGCCTGGGCTATCCAGGTGGCGCGGGAAGGGATCCCGACCGGCCTGACCAGCATCCCGATCCGCTATATGCATTCAGCGACGGAGTTAGTCGTCCTGGCCGACATCGACCGGACTGCAAGGCTGTTGGCCACCTTTATCGGCCGGCTGGACGATGCCTTCCTGGCCAGTCTACCGGAGGAGGTGTGATGATGGCCTTGTGTGATCGTTTGGAGCGGCTTTCCAACGCGTTTGGGCCATCGGGCCGCGAACGGGACGTGCGGGCGTTGCTTCGCGCCGGGATCGCCGAACTGGCGGATCGGATCGAGGTGGATGCGCTGGGCAACCTGATCGCGTACAAGACGGGCGCCGACCCGGAGCCGCGGCTGCGGGTGATGCTGTCGGCGCACATGGACGAGGTGGGTTTCATGATCACCGAAATCCAGAAAAGCGGCCTCCTCAAGTTTCAGCCTGTCGGTGGCCTGGACCCCCGGATGTTGCCGGCCAAGCGCCTGGTGATCGGGGATGCCCGGATCCCCGGTGTGATCGGCGCGCCCCCGCCGCACCTGCAATCTGCGAAACAGGCAAGCCAGCCCCCGCGCGGCAGCGGGGGCCAGCCCGTGGAGCTGGACGACCTGGCCATCGACATCGGCGCGGAAAGCGACAAAGAGGCCGAGGCCAAAGTGAAGGTGGGGGACTACGGCGTTTTCGCGACCCAGTTCACCGTGCTCAGCCGGGACTCGAGCTGGCCCACCGTGCGCGGAAAGGCGTTCGATGATCGGGTCGGCTGTGCGATGTTGGTCGCGCTGCTGGCCGAACGCTATCCGGTAGACCTGGTGGTCGTCTTCACCGTTCAGGAGGAGGTCGGCTTGCGCGGAGCGCGGGTGGCGGCCTATCGGGTCGAGCCGGATGCGGCCATCTCGCTCGAGGGCACCATCTGCGACGACTTGCCGCGGCCGCCCGATGTGGATCTCACGCCGGTGACCCGTCTGGGCGCCGGCCCTGCGTTGACCCTGATGGATCGCCGGCTGGTCTCGCACCCTGGTCTGCTCAAGCTGCTGCGGGACACGGCTGAGGCCGAAGGGATCGCCATCCAGTATAAGGCGCCTGGGTTGGGAGGCGCCGATTCCGGCGCTATCCATCTGACGCGGGCCGGGGTGCCCGCCACGGTGGTCGCGGTGCCGTGTCGCTACATTCACAGCCCGGCCAGTATCCTGAACCTCAACGACATGGAGAACAGCGTGCGCCTGATGGCCGCAGCGCTGCGGCGGATTGGCCGCGAGCATTTGGAGCGCGCGGGATGAAGGGGAGTCACGTGTTAGAACTGACAAGGCGATTGACCGAGGCGTTCGGCGTCTCGGGCTACGAGGATGAAATTCGCTCGGTGATCCGCGCGGAGATCGCCGGACTGGTAGACGAAGTGCGCGTGGATACGCTGGGCAACCTGGTGGCGTTGCGCCGTGGCGCAGGTGCTGCGGGTCAGCCGGGCAAGCGGGTGATGCTGGCCGCGCACATGGATCAGATCGGCCTGATGGTCACCCACATCGACGAGAAGGGGTATCTGCGGTTTGCCCCGGTCGGCGGCGTATTCGGGCTGGCGTGCTGGGGCAGCCAGGTGCGGTTTGCCGATGGCACCGTGGGTACCGTGGGGCTGGATGGCGGGATCAGCGCCAGAGACAAGCTGCCCACGCTCAACAGCATGTACATCGACGTGGGCGCGACCGAGCGCGCGGGCGTCACGGTGCAGGTGGGGGACGTCGCGGCCTTCTGGCATGCGTTCGCTGGCCAGGGGAGCGCCTGGTTTGCGCCGTCGATGGATGACCGCATCGGGTGCGTGGTGCTCGTGCAACTGTTGCGCGAGCTGGCCGGCCGGGAGATCGCCCACGACGTGTATGCGGTTTTCACGACGCAAGAGGAGATCGGCACGCGCGGCGCCACGACGTCGGCCTATGCGATCGACCCCTACGTGGCGATTGCGCTGGATGTGACTCTGACGGGTGACGGCCCGCACACCAAACCCGCGCTGGAGGTGTACCTGGGCCGCGGGGTGGCGCTCAAGATCATGGACAAGGGCATGATCAGCCACATCGGGCTGAACCAATTGCTCATCGCCGCGGCCGAAGCAGAGGGGATTCCCTACCAGCGCGAAGTGCTCCAGGTGGGCTCTACCGACGCCCGCGCCATGCAGATGGCGCGTTCGGGCATCCCGACGACCGCGCTCTCGGTACCCAGCCGGCATGTCCACACCCCATCGCAGATCGTCGACCGCCGCGACGTCGCGGCCGCAATCGCGTTGCTGGTCGCGTTTCTCGACCGGCCGATCACGGTGTGAGGCTCTCGTGCAACGTTACTTGCAGTACCACGAAATGTAAGCTATAATCCCGTCTGATCAACGACCGAAGCCGACCAGGTGACGACTGGCCGGCTTCACATCCGCTCCTGTCGGTCCTCAAGAACCGGGCTTCGCAGCCTTCATGACGAAGTGCTGTGCCAGCAAGTATAGCACGGCGGTTGGTGCGTCAAATCAAGCCGCGGCCCCAGGAGAGCAGAGGCTGCGGCTTTCCATTTCTCTGCTTTTGTCATGCGAAGGGTATCGATGCCTCACTCTGATCAGGCTATTGCCTCCGGCCACCGCTCACGTCTGCGCCAGCGCTTCGCGGCCGATCCGGCCGCGCTTTCCCATGTCGAGCTGCTGGAGCTGATCCTGACCTTCGCCGTCCCACGGCTGGACGTGGCCCCGCAGGCCGGGGCGCTCTTCGATCGCTTCGGCAGTCCGGCCGGCGTACTGGCGGCATCGTATAGCGAGCTGCTAGAGATCGCGGGCATCGGCGAGCAGACGGCGCTCTTCTTGTAGGCCATTGGGCGGTTCGTCGGCCGCGGCGCGGCCCAGGCAGACCCGCCGCCCGTGCCGGATCAGGATGAGCGTGCTCTGCCCCTGCAGGCGGCCCTCTTCCCTGCGGAAGCCGCGCCATCCCCTGATCAGGACCTGGCGGAAGCTGATGCAGAGCCGGCGCCCGCGACGATCCGCACCTTTGCCGACGACGAGTCCGTCAATTCCCTGGTCTTCCTCCCGCAGGCTGCCCGATTTGCAACGCTGGAGGCCTTCGAGGCCCACTTGGTCGAACGCCTGCCCTATAACTCCGCCTCGACGCGCCGCCGCTGGGCCAACTATATGCTGGCCCGCTTCTACCCTGACGACAAACTGAACACCCCGCTGACGTTCTTTGCGACCCGGTGCGCCTCGCCGGAGGATCTCAAGCCCGCGGTCTTCTATCACCTGCTGACCGCCGAGCCGCTGGCTGCCAGGGTCGCAGAGGAGTTGGTCTGGCCCGCGCTGCCCGTGGGGCGGCTGGGCCGGGAGGATATCCGGGAGTTCGTCTTGCGGTTCCTGCCTGACTTGAGCGCGGCCTCGCTGAAGAAAGTTCTTCATGCGATCTTCAACGCCTACACAATCTTGGGTGTGGGGGCGGAAGACCGGGATGTGCTGCGCTTCCAGGCGCACCCGGGCACGCTGGAAGGTCTGCTGTACGTGCTGACCACCGAGTTCGCCGGGCCGGGCATGTACACGTTCGAGGCGCTGGAGGCCAGCACCCTGCGCCGCTGGCTGCTGTGGGACCGCGACTGGCTGTGCCGGCAGCTCGCCAACCTGGCCGATCTCGGCATCATCAGCAAGGTGAGCGAGATTGACACTGTGCGCCAGTTCACCCTGCCGTTCGACCAGATGACAGCGCTGCGCCGCCACTTCGGTAATCCGCGGCGCGGGACGGTGGCGTTGCGGGAAGGTGGGGAGGCGTGAAGCGCTGGAGCACGAAGGCGCGAAGCACGCGAAGAACACGAAGCGCGAAGTCCACGAAGCGGCAGGTTGCGAACGTGAATGACGGTTGAAGCCATGAAACTGACTGCGACTCAGATCATCAGTGAACTTCGGGCCAGGCTCCAGGTGGACGTGGGCCGGCACTTGTACGGCGTGCTGGGCAGCTATGCCGGGCTGGAGGGCTTCGAGCGCGGCCACCTGGCCGAAGCCCGCGACGTGAACGGCGCGCCTTTCCCCGTGCCGCTCAATCTGAACCGCGCCCTGTTGGACAGCATCGCCGATGACGATCTGCGCGGCCTGATCCGGGACGAGGCCCGGCGGTCGCTGGCGACCCAACGCCGCCTCAACGAGCATCTGACGAACCTCCTGACGGCCCGGTTGGCCGGGGCGCAGTTCCTCTTGTGGTAGGGCCTTTTCATGTTGCAGTCCATCCGATCAGGAGCAGCGCTCTTTGCGGTGATGCGCCGTAGTGGCGTAGGGCGGCAGCGATATTGCTCCAGCCCCGGTAGCGCAGCAGGCCGAGGATGCCGTTGCGGAGCGCGGCCAAGACCTGCGGCGCATTGCCGGTATGCGTCTGCCCACGATCCTCGCCCATGGTTTCGTCACGGACGTAGTGGTCACCGTTCTCAATCGTCCAGTGGCTGCGCCAGAAGAACTCCAACTCCTTGGGACCCGCCAGATCGCGCCCCAGGCTGGTGATGCCGTAGTGCGTCTCGCTCTCCACCTCGCCGGTGCGCAGGATCACGCGGCGGCAGGTGCGGCGCATGACTTGGCCGACACCGGGCCAGTCCAGGTAGGCGTTGAGGGCTGTACTGCACTCCAAAGTGCGCGTCTCGAGCCGCCCATGGCCCTTCTCAGTGGAGCGATAGAGCAGCAACTCACCGGGTAAGGCTGGCACAGGCGGGAGTGCAAACAACAACTCCAGGCTCTTGAACAACTCCGGCTGGTTGGCTTTGACCACCATCAGATAATGGCCGTGTTGCTCCAGGATTTGGCGGGCTATCGCCCGTTGGGTCAGCAAGGCATCCATGGTGGTCACGGTGCCCTGCAGGTCGCGCCCGGCCAAGAGGCGGGGCACCGCTGGGATCTCGTGGCCTTTGCCGGGGACCGCTACCTCGCCCAGCACGTAACCGCTGCCATGCCGGGCGAGACTGACCAAAACGAGTGGTTGGCCGTGGGCACTCGTGCCCCGCACTTCTTTGCCATCCACCGCTTGGCCACGCAACCGCTCCCCATTGCGGGCCACGAGGCTGCCGGGGGTGGCATCCGCCTGCTCCAACGCCTGGTTATGAGCGGCCACCTGCTGTTCAACTTGGTAGCGGTTGACGTCCCGCAAGACCCGCCAGAGGGTGGTGGCGCTCGGCAGCCGGCCCTTGGCAGGGCGGAGTTGCGCCAACAACGCTTGGGCATGCTCCTTGACCCAACCGGCGATGGCGTGGGGAGTCTTCTGGCCGCTGGCCATCGCAGCACTGATGATGGCCAGCAAAATGCGCCACTCGAAACGCTGCCCGCGCTGGCGCCGCGGGTCAGGCACTTGTTCCAAACGATTGAGCAACGTGTGCAGCGGTTGCTGGTCCATAGGGTGTGCTCCTCCTGGTGGTGTGGTTGGGCGATCGATTGGAGCCATTGTACCTGATGGACCACGGTTTTACAAACCCAAGAAGACCTGGCTAAACACCGGGAAACCACACAATGAAAAAGCCCTATC
>Ga0100396_1003195_pt1 | contig 10687 bp, 9 predicted proteins | sample CryGeymeta201520_FD_81551 | JGI IMG/M metagenome (GOLD analysis project Ga0100396, IMG submission 81551) | Groundwater microbial communities from Crystal Geyser aquifers in Utah, USA - Crystal Geyser metaG 2015-20 | ecosystem: Environmental > Aquatic > Deep subsurface > Groundwater | place: USA... | reverse complement strand
CTCCTGCTCGGTCGCTTCGTGACAGGCTGCGCGTCCGCAATCGTCCCACCCGCGCGCCGCACACTGATGACCGCTCGCGGCGACACCATTGATCTCCGCATTGCCGAGACGCGCCTGGGCATCGGTGGGAGATCGGCGGTGGCGACGACGGTCAACGGTAGCGTGCCGGGCCCGGAGCTTCGGCTGCGCGAAGGTCGCGACGTCGTGCTTCGCGTACACAATGCGCTGCACGAAGACACGTCCATCCACTGGCACGGCCTCCTGGTCCCACCCGACATGGACGGCGTTGCCGGGGTGAGCTTCGATGGCATTGGTCCGGACACGACGTTCGTGTACCGCTTCCGCGTCCGCCAAAGCGGCACGTACTGGTATCACAGTCACAGCGGCCTGCAGGAGCGGGCGGGCGTCTACGGCCCGATCGTCATCGAGCCCAGTGAGCCGGAGCCCTACGAGGCGCAGCGCGAATACACCATCGTGCTGTCGGATTGGACCTTCGAAGATCCGCACCGCGTTCTCGCGAACCTCAAGCGCTATGGTGGCTATTACAACTATCAGCGTCGGACGCTTGCGAACCTAGGAGACGAAGCAGGTCGGATGGGCTTTTGGGGCGCGCTCGGAAACCGCCTGAGCTGGGCCCGCATGCGAATGGACGCCACGGACATCTCGGACGTCACCGGCGCGACCTTCACGTTCCTGATGAATGGCCTCGCCCCCGATGAAAACTGGCGCGGCCTCTTCCGCCCCGGCGAGCGGCTGCGCCTGCGCTTCATCAACGCTTCCGCGGCCACCTACTTCGACGTACGTATCCCGGGGCTTGCCATGCAGGTGATCCAGGCCGACGGCATGCCGGTCGCGCCGGTTGAGACCGACGAGTTTCGGATCGCGATCGCCGAGACGCTGGACGTTCTCGTCGAGCCCACGCGCAACGCCTACACAATCTTCGCCGAAGCGATGGACCGCAGCGGACACGCACGCGGGACACTCGCGACCGACGCGACGGCCGCCGCGCCCATCCCCGAGCAACGTCCTCGGCCGCTGCTCAGCATGGCCGACATGGGGATGGACCACGGGAGCATGTCCGGGATGGACCACGGAAACATGCCGGGGATGGACCATGGCTCCGGTGAAATGGAGAGGCCCGCGGCAGCGTGTCGCGCCAACCTCGATGCCATGGCCCGTCATGACGACGACAGCCACGGCGCTGGCAACGCGATGGTGGCCGAGGTGGCGCGCTCGCGGGTCACCGAGCCGGGGGTAGGGCTCGGCGACGATGGATGGCGAGTCGTCACCTACTCGCAGTTACGTTCCGCGACACCGCGCCCGTCGAATCTCCCGGTCACCCGGACGATCGAGCTCCACCTCACGGGCAACATGGAGCGCTACATGTGGTCGTTCGACGGCGAGCAGTACGACCCGAACATGCCCGACATCGAGCTTCGCCGCGGGGAGCGCGTCCGCTTCGTGCTCATCAACGACACGATGATGGCGCACCCCATTCACATTCACGGGACGTTCTTCGAGCTCGATGTCGGCGCCTGCGAGAGCAATCCGCTCAAGCACACTGTCAACGTGCAGCCCGCGGAGCGGACCTCGTTCGTGTTCACGGCCGAGGAAATCGGCCGATGGGCATTCCACTGCCATGTCCTCTACCACATGCTCACGGGCATGTTTCGCGTGGTGCGGGTGAAGCCGTGAGCGTCGCACGAACCTCCCGCGGGCTCGTCTCGGCTCTCGTCATCGCCGGGGCAGCTCTCTGGGCGACACCGGCAAAAGCGGACATGGGCGCGGCGCCACTCAACCACTTCATTCAGTTCGAAGAGCTGGAGTATGGGTTCAACAACGACACCAACCCTTTGCACTGGGACAACACCTCTTGGTTTGGCGGCGACTGGAACCGGATCTGGTTCAAGACTGAAGGCGAGATGTCGAGCGCCGATCCCGACCTCGAAGGCGAAGCGCAGCTGCTCTACAGCCGACTCATTACCGCCTTTTGGGAGTTTCAGATCGGCCTTCGAGGCGATCTGGTGGCGGGAGATGGCCAGGCGACCGATGGGCGCGGGCATCTGGTCGTCGGTCTTGAAGGACTCGCGCCGTTCTGGTTTGAAGTGGAGCCCGCGATCTTTGTCAGCCACAAGGGCGACGTGTCAGCTCGACTGCGGTTCACCTACGACCTGTTCATCACGCAGCGTCTCATCGCGCACCCGAGCCTCGAGATGAACGTGGCGATCCAGTCGGTGCCGGAGTTTGGGGTCGGCTCCGGCTTCAATGACATCGAGCTCGGTCTCCGGCTCAGCTATGAGATCGCACGAGAGTTCGCGCCGTACGCCGGCATTTCGTGGAATCGAGCGTTCGCGGAGACCGCGCGTCTTCGGCAAGCAGCGGGTCGTCCCGAGAGTGATCTCCAGGGTGTAGCCGGCTTGAGGTTCTGGTTTTGACCCTGCTGTTGCGTCGCGGTCCCGATGGGTCTGGATCGCGCTCGGAGCAGGCGTGAGCGGTGGTGAGGCGGGCCGATGCGGGAAGGGGTCGCGCGTGGGGGCCATAGATCCGAGCATGGAGGTGAAAATCAAACGGGTGCAGATCGGCTCATGTCCGTCCTCGAGCAGCATGACGTAGCTCCTCGGCCTGAGGCTGCTGGAGACGCGATGGCGCAGCGTTGAGGACGGCGGCGACGCGTTGTCGCTCGTGGACAAAGCGCTCGAAGGCTTCCCAATCGCCGTTGACGACGATGCAGCGGAGCTGAGCGACGGCTTGGACGCGCTCCTTGATCCAGCGCATCCCGCCGTGGTCGCAGCGCTTCGCGAGCACGAACTCGATGGCCCCCTCGACGACGCCGCTCCCGAGGACGAGGTCTCGACGACGCAGGCTGCCGTAGCGGATGTGGTGGACACGCTTGGCGATGTAGTTCCGTGAAGCCTCGAGGCGGTCGCGCTTCGACTTGGTGCCGGGCCCGGTCTTCGCGACGCGGGCGAGACGTCGGTCGAGCTCCTCGAGGACGCCTTCGGCGTCGTCGTCGAACAGGCTTCGTCTGCTCGTCGACCCAAGTCTTGGCTTCGCCGCTTCCCTCGGGAAACAGAGCCCCCACGGCATTCCAGAGCTTCTCGATGACATGGTAGACGTCGATGGTGTGCTCGGCGTGGGGCAGATACTCGACGCGCAGTCGCGCGAGGTCGTCGTCGCCATCGGCGACCCGTTGCACCACGCATCCGCTCTTTGGGCCGAATCCGCGCTTGATGGTGCACGGCCCGCGAGAATACGTTCCAGCTGAACCGGTCAGCACCGAGACCCAGCGAGAGATCCAACGGGTGGTGTCCGGCTCCTGCCCATCTCCCGCATGTACGTCCGCCAGTAGCGCACCGTGCCGAAGCGCGTCGTGAGGTTGCGTGCCACGGCCGGCCGGCGCCGATACACACGGCCGAACCCCGTGTACCGCCCCTCGGGGAGCCGCTCGACCACCTGCGCCTCGCGCAGCGCCAGGAACAGCGCGAGCAGCGCGCGGCCGCCCGAGTACACCTCCTCCCGGATGAGCAACTGCGCGTCTCGCAAGCTCACCCGTTCCGCGTACGCAAGCTCCTCGACCTTGCGTACCGACGACCACAGCTCGTGCTCGAGGCACTCGCGAAGCTCCGCTTCGCCCACGCGCGTCGTGATCACTTCGCCGTTCCCTGTGAGGCTGACCGGAGATATCCTCGCCATCGCAGGAGTTGTTGGGTTTTGGTTGGTCTTGTAACCCCAGGATTTCTCGGATTCCCCGCACTTTCATCCCCTCAGTTCATCCGGCGCCCCGCGCCGGCCCGGACCTGAGCCCGGCTGCACCCAAGTCGCCGTTCGGAAGTACGGAGCACTTCACGACGCCCTTGATCGGCACTCGATCATGTGCGCCAGGTCATGGCCAGGGAAGCAGAGTGTGCGCTGCGACTCGAACACGTAGGTCGCCTCGTTGGAGCAGGCGACGCACATCACCTTGCCCTTCCTGACGCACGACTCCGCAGCCAGGCGGTCGCCCAGGGTCTCGCCGTGGGGAGGCAGCGGCGGACGGCGCCGCGTCGGACCGAACTCGAGGCTCATGCATCCGCCGGATCCCGAAGCGCTGGACTGAAACGCCATGCGCGTGCCGTCGGGAGAGAAGCTCTACATCCCCAGAAGCGGCAGGTCGGCGGACCAGCCCAGGTCCTCGAGCGCAGAGTCGGTTACGCGATAGTGGCCGACGGCGCAGAAGGAACCCGAGAGCGTCGAGCCACCCCGCTGCGAGAGCAGGAGGTTGCTTCCTACCTCGGAGAAGCACGACGTCCAGGGGTCACCCATCGGCGAAGGCATCGTCCGTAGTAGCTCCCCGTCCGCGGACCACTCGTGGACGCCGGCGGTGCTCGACGCCAGGATGTGCTCGCCGCGCTTGCCGATGGCCGAGATCCCGTCGGGCCCACCGGACTTCAGCACGAGCGACGGATTCAGGCGGATGGGTTCGACTTTCTCGGCCATGCCGCCTGATATCACGCCCGCCATGAACCGAACACGCGCCGACGGCCGGAGATGAACTGCGCGCAGCCCGCCCGCTCGTGACTCGCTGAGGGTGCTCGGGTAGCCTGCGCCGGTCTCAACGTGGAGTCCTCATGTCCGTCAGAATCCCCCTTGTCGTCCTCGCGCTCCTGCTCACCCCTGTGGGTGTGCGAGCCGATGGTGCGACCTCCGCCGTCTTCACGACCCCGCCCACGGTGGACCACCTACCGAACGGTCTCACGCTCGTCACCGTGCCGGCCGAGAGCCCGGGCATCGTCGCCTACTACACGCTGATGCGGGTGGGCTCTCGCGACGAGGTCGAAGCGGGTCACAGCGGCTACGCGCACCTCTTCGAGCACATGATGTTCCGCGGCACGGAGCAGGTACCCCAAGAAGAATACGAGCGCCGGATCCAGAGCTTCGGAGCGGACAACAACGCCTACACCACGCGTGACTTCACGCTCTTCACCGTGACCACCCCAACGGCCGGCCTGGCCGACGTCGTCGCGCTCGAGGGGGGTCGTTTTCAGCACCTCTCCTATGACGACGACGCCTACCGCACGGAGACGGGCGCGGTGGCTGGCGAGTACGCAAAGAACGCCAGCAACCCCTTCATGCGCATGTGGGAGACGTTGAGCGAGATGGCCTTCACGCACCACACCTACGGCCACACGACCATGGGCTACTTGCGGGACGTCTGCGCCATGCCCGGCGAGGCCGCCTATTCGCGCGAGTTCTTTCGGCGCTTCTACACGCCCGACGACGCGACCATCATCGTCGCCGGCGACGTGGACCACGACCGCGTCCTCGAGCTCGTGCGCCAGTTCTATGGCGACTGGCACGGACACCGCGCGCGCACGCACGTGAGGCCTGAGCCCGAACCTCGACGCGGCGCCCGTCGCGACCTCAGCTGGAGCGGCACCACGCCACCTCGGCTCTTCATCGGCTATCGCGTGCCTGCCTTCGAGGGCGAAGGCTCGGCGAGCGCGCGGGCGCGCACGTTGCGACAGACCGCTGCCCTGCAGGTCGTGCATGGCCTCGTCTTCGGCGACTCGAGTCCCCTTCATCGTCGGCTCGTGGTCGACGAGCAGAAGGTGCTGGAGCTGTCGAGCTGGGCGGACGAATTCAACCGCGATCCAGGTCTCTTCGTCGTCACCTCCACCCTGAAGCCGGGGACCAGCTTCGACGAGGTGATCGCGCCCGCGCAGGCCGCCATCGACGAGATCGCGGGAGGACAGGTGGACGCAGCCCGCGTCGAGGCCGTGCGCGCACACATTCGCTACAGCATGTTGATGGGCCTCGACACAGCGTCGAACATGGCGGATCGAGTCGGCCAGATGATCGCCGTCGGCGGAGACCCCGGCGCCCTCGACCGCTACCTCGCGGCGCTCGCTGCCGTGACGTCCGACGACGTGCGCGACGCGGCGCACAGCTTCCTCACCGAGCGTCGACGCTTCATCGTGACGCTGTCGCCCGGGGAAGGAGACGGCCAGCCCGCGAGCACCACGCTCTGCCCGCCTGCTGCGTCGGCTCCCGCAGCGGCCACGACACCAGCGGCCACGGCGGAAGCGGCCACGGCACCCGCAGCAAGGACACCAGCAGTCACGGCGGAAGCCGCCATGGCGGAAGCCGCCACGACACCAGTAGCCACGACACGGGGCACGAGACGAGCAGGCCGGACACGAACGGGGAGGACACGAGCAGGTACGCCAGGAGCGGCGCCCGCCCAACCCGTCGCAGGCTCCGAAGGAGGTGCCCAATGAAGAGCGCTACGACTCACGCGCCGCGTCGCGACTCACGCTGGCACGGGCTCCTTCACACGCTTCCCCTCTGTCTCGGTCTGCTGGCTTGCGGCGGACCGGCGACGCCCGTCGCTGTGCCTCCACCCGCGCAGCCCAGCCCCAGCGCCGGCACCGAGGTGGTCCCACCGGCGCCCCAGCGTGAGGCGTTGCGTCCGGCCCAGCTGATCACCATGGCTTCCAACTCGCCGCTGGTGACCCTTCGCGTCACCTTCGACGCGGGCTCGGCGGACGATCCTGCCGGGCACGAAGGCATCACGAATCTGGCCGCCGCGATCATGGCGGATGGCGGCGCCGGTGACCTCAGCTACTCCGATCGCATGGAGCGCCTCTACCCCATGGCGGCCACGATCGAAGCCCACGTGGGCCGGGATCAGACCGTCTTCGTGGGCCGCGTTCACGCCGATCATCTCGAGGACTTCTACGCGCTCTTCCGCGACGCCTTGCTCGCGCCGCGCTTCGAGCAGGCGGACTTCGATCGACTCCTCGCACAGACCCAGAGCGCCCTTACCCTCGAGCTTCGCGGCAACGACGACGAAGCGTTGGGTCAAGAGGCGCTGCAATCCTTGATCTACGCGGATCACCCCTACGGGCGACCGGCCATCGGCACGGAGACGGGACTCGCGTCGTTGACCCTCGATGGCGTCCGCGCGTTCCGCCGACACGTGTTCTGCGCGGGGCGTGCCAGCGTCGGAGTCGCCGGTTACACGCCCGACGGTTTCGCTGTGCGCGTGCTCGAAGACGTGCGCACGCTGAGCTTCGACGAGTGTGAGGGGCGCATGCCGCTGCCGGAGCCTGCGACCGCGACGGCGGAGGCGAGCGTGCTCCTGGTGCAGAAGCCCGAGGCACAATCCGTGGCCGTCTCCATGGGCCTGCCCATCGACGTCACGCGGGCGGACCCCGACTATCCCGCGTTGATGCTCGCCGCGGCCTACCTCGGTCAGCACCGACAGTTCGCGGGCATCTTGATGCAGAAGATCCGCGGCCTGCGCGGCCTGAACTACGGCGACTACGCCTACGCGGAGCAGTTCACGCAGGAGGGCTGGAGCCGCTTCCCGCTGACGAACATCTCACGCCGACAGCAGTACTTCTCCATCTGGCTCCGGCCCCTTCGGCGCGAGCAGGCGCACTTCGCGATCCGCCTCGCCGTGCGTGAGCTGAGGCGCTTCGTCGAAGAAGGCATCAGCGAGGAGGACTTCGCGCGTATCCAGAACTTCGCAGAGCGCTACTTCGCGCTCTACCAGCAGACCGAGTCGCGGCGCCTTGGCTTCGCGCTGGACGACGCCTTCTACGGTCAGCCGGCGCCCTGGCTCGAGAGGCTCCGTCAGAGCTGGTCGAGCCTCACCCGCGAGCAGCTCAACGCCGCGGTCCGCCGCCACATCCACCCGGAGCATCTGCAGATCGCGCTGGTCGTGCCGGACGCCGAGGCTTTCGCCAACGAGCTGGCTTCGGACGCGCCATCGCCGGTCGAGTACCAGGCGACCGTGCCTCCCGAAGTGCTGACCGAGGATCACGAGATCGTGGGCTATCGCATCGGCCTTCCACGCGCCCGCATGACCATCGTGCCAGTGGCTCAGACCTTCCACTGATCGCGACTCGCGTCCCGGGCGCGTGAGCCTCGGACAGCGGGTCACCCTGGGACACCCGGCCGGGGACAGCGGGTTACCCTGGGACACCCGGCCGGGGACAGCGGGTCACCCTGGGACACCCGGCCGGCGGGTCACCCTGGGACTTGGCGCGAGCGCATCCCGTCGGCCGCTCAGGTCACCCTGGGACATCCGCTCGGCAGCTTTGGATACCGCGTCACCCTGGGACAGCCGTCCGCTCGGGTCGCCCTGGGACTTGGCGCGAGCGCATCCCGTCGGCCGCTCAGGTCACCCTGGGACATCCGCTCGGCAGCTTTGGATACCGCGTCACCCTGGGACGGCCGTCCGCTCGGGTCACCCTGGGACTTGGCGCGAACGCATCCCGTCAGCCGCTCGGGCCTTCGTGTGGGACGGGTCCTGGTAGCAACTGTGAAGCTACGGCGCGGCGTTGGGTGCCGGCGCAGGTCCCGGCGCAGGGGCTCCGGCGGCTGCGGGCGTGAGGTCGGTGATGTGCATCAGACCGCGCACGGCGATTTGATCGTCGGCGGCGACGAAGACGTCGGACTCTTGGGTGTTCTCGTACCGCTGCATCTCGCGGGCGAAGCCGGGCTGATGCAGAATTGCGAAGGTCTGGCCGTCGAAGCGGACGCGAGCGCGGTCCGGCACCGTGAAGAGGGGGTGGTTTTGCTCCGCCGCGATTCGTGCGGGGACGGCGCCTGCGGGAGTCAGTGGCGTGGTGGGAGCGCTGGGCGCGGCGTCCGCGGGCCTGAGGGGTACATTGACGTAGCCCACGACGTACGGACCGACGCCGACCCGCACACCCTTCCACTCACCGCGATCTCGCAGCACGACGACGACCTCGGGCGGCGTCGCCGCTGGAACGGTGGCCACGACCTCGCCGCCGGGCCGGTCGAAGATCTGCACCGCTTGGGCTGCAGGCAGGCTGGCCGGAGTGCCGACACTTGGCGCCTCCGCGTCGGCAGGGGCGTCATCGAGGGAAAGTCCGCTGGCCGGAAACACACCCTGGAAAGGACCGAGTTCGGCGCCCGAGCTGAGTCGCGGTCGGACCTCGATGCGGATGTGGCCATCGGCATCCGAGCCGAGCAGCCGGACCAGATCACCAGGGCCCACGTACGTCGACGTGTCGTCGACACGGCCCCTGTGGATCACGCGCATGCCGAGCCGCGAGGTGCTCAGCCAGCCTCGGATGGCCATCGGACCGTCGATGCGAATCGGCGCGCGGTCTCCCACGGCGGGGCCCGTGATCTCCACATGCACGCCGCCCGTGATGTAACCCACGGCGGGCGCCTGTGGCTCCGAGCCGGTGAATATCGCGGGGCTGCTGCCCAGGGTCGTCAGGAGTTCACTGGGTAACTCCTGCGTGACCGACGCGCCGTCGTCAGCGCTGGGCACTGCAGGGGCGGGACCCGTCGTCGCCGTGTTCGCTGGCGTGCAGCCCGAGATCACGGTGGAGAGGACAAGGAGAAGTGTCGAAAGGCGATTGCTAGCATCCATGGAGGTCGAGATAATCGAATCCCGTGGACTTTTCCAGCCGTCTTCACTTGGAGGGCGCTCGGAGCAGTGCGCCAAGCGTCCTTTCAGCCGCGAACGCTGGCGCGTAGACGTATCCCGAGGAAGTCGGCGATCTTCTGCGCCGAGGAGCGCGGAATACGGTAGAGGCGCTGTTCGACGACCTCCCTCGCTCGCGCGTGCGGCTCGCCCTTGAGCGCGGGCAGTACGACTTGGGACCAATTCAAGAGCGTCTTCCCGTCGGCCTGTTCGAGCGCTTTGGTCAGCACGGGCTCGAGGCGCGCCTGATACGCCACAGATGCCGTGCACAGCCCCGCGAAGGTCCGCACGAGGCCGTCCTTGCCTATCGCGTTCGTCTCATCAAAGGCCTCGTTGAGGCGCGGCAGATGCTTTGCGACACGGGCGGGCGAGATGCGCGACAGCAAGGGCAACGCGTCCGCAGACGTCTGCACCACCCGCTTCTGCTTCGAGCAGACACCGGCGACGAGCTTGTCCACGATGGAGGTCAGGAGCTCGGGCTTCTTCAGACACACTTCGCCCAAGATCCGGGCCGCCTGGGTGGCTCGGCCGGCTCGGCTGTCGAGCATCTGCGACCCTAGCTCTGCGACGCGACGTGGAGCGTCTTCGTCCGCGAGCAGTGCATCCGCGGCGAGTTCGGCGGTGCTGGGCTTCCTGGAGTCCGCGTGGGTCTCCGCGGCGGGATCCATCTCTGCGTCGCTATGCTTGGCGGGCGCCGTCACCTTCGTGGAGGCCTTCTTGGCGGTCGTCGACTTCGTCTTCTTGCTGGCGGTCATTGCGTCCTCGGGAGGCGGCGCAGAGGATAGAGGATGCCGCCCAGGGGCCCAAGGATGAAATCACACGAGCGCCCGGATGGACCCTGCAGTCTCTTGCATGGCGAAGCGCACAGCGTGAAGTCGTCGGCATGACCGAGCGCGTCGGTTGGCACCTCGGGCCCAGGCTCGGAAGCGTTCCAGCGGACGGGTCCCAGGTGCGTTTGGGGGAGCGCACGCCCGAGGGCAAACCCCAGTCCCAGGGCAAACCCAAGTCCCAGGGTGAGCCGATTGCGTCTGCGCCGCTGGCAGGGCGCCGTCTGGGTCACGACTAGAGGGTCGTCCTCGGGGCACGGATTGGCGGTGTTGGGCCGCTGCGGAGGCGTCCGCCAGGCCGCTGTCAGGCAGACGTCGTGCGCCGCGGACGCTCGAGACGCGTCGATGCGCGGGCTCCCGTATTGTGGGCTGCTGCGAAGTGCGATGGAGGTGTCGTCTTCAGATGGGTGGG
>Ga0100396_1003193_pt1 | contig 10688 bp, 3 predicted proteins | sample CryGeymeta201520_FD_81551 | JGI IMG/M metagenome (GOLD analysis project Ga0100396, IMG submission 81551) | Groundwater microbial communities from Crystal Geyser aquifers in Utah, USA - Crystal Geyser metaG 2015-20 | ecosystem: Environmental > Aquatic > Deep subsurface > Groundwater | place: USA... | reverse complement strand
TCGCGAGCATTGACAACTATCGTGTATTGCTTGAAGTTGCTCAGTCCAGTCAGCGTGAAAGTGGTCGCCGTTCCGGCATTGATCGGCTGTCCGCAACCACCTTGGTCCGGCGGGTTGGCGCCCACTGAACAAGTGACGAGAATCTCGTAACTGCTTACGCCACCCGCCAGCACGCTCGCCCCTGCTGTCCAACTCAATTGCAAGGCACCGTCTCGGGGCGCAACAAACAGGGAAAACGGCCAATACTCATCCGCGCCAATGTCAGATACGGGACCATAAGGTCGCGGCTGGCCGTCCATATCGACTAGGGTAGTACTATTCACGGCCTGGTTGATCGCAGGGGAGGAGGAAGCGATGTGGTAATTATGAATCGGGTTGCCCGGTGAGACATAACCGATGGGACTAGGAGGAGTCATGGTATTGGCTTGGTTAATGGTGCCGTGAACAACGGGTTTATTGTTTATATTCGTGCTATTTGAATTCCCATAGAACATGACGTAACTAAGAGTAGCACTACTCGTCCCATAGACTGTTAAGGCTGAAGTATCATTCGGCCATACAGAATTCACGTGGTTGGAAATAATCGTATACCAGATATTTACCACACCCGGAACACCCGTCGGCCCCCCTGATCCCTCCACCGAAATTGCTTGCCCGGCTTTACCTTCGGTTATGAATTGATTGTTATCGAAGGTGCAATGTATGATATCCGCTGTGACCGCCTGTATCGTCATTCCTGCACCGGTACTCAAGCTGGTCGTGCCAGGGGTACCGACTTGCACTGCATTATCCGCGATGACGGTATTCATCAATGTCAGGTGCCCGTTGCCAAGGGAAGCATACGACGCCAGATAAATTCCCCCACCACTCACCAGTCCCGCACTTCCACCCGACGAGGAGCCGCCTGAAAGAGCCAGATTATCCACGATTTGCGTCCGGTCGACCGTCACGGTTGCGTAGTTGATATTCATTCCTCCGCCAAATGCAAGCCCACCGACATTAGCCACTCCACCTTGGGTGGTATTGCCGCGGATCACCGCATCGGACAAATATAATGGGGCTTCCTCGTTATAAATGGCGCCGCCCAGTCCGCCGCCAGCCTGGGAACCTACAGCAGTACCAGCATTACCGCCAATTGCCTGGTTGTTCGTTAAGGTGACACGGGTTAAATTTGCAGAAGAACCGATCATCACGGAGATTCCCCCGCCCAAAGCATCGGCCCGCAGGTCTAAAATAGAATCGATCCCATCTCCGGCTGAGTTACCGGCTCGAGCTAGGTTATTGTCGAGAAGGAGATCGGTGGCTGTCAGTAAGGAGTTATAGGCGAAAATACCACCGCCAAGTGCAACACCGCCGCGTTCTGCACCCACCCCTCCCAAGGCTTGATTGTTCTGGAAAACGACATCATTCATGATTACCGGGATGTTGGCATTCATATCCGCTTCAATAGCCAACCCGCCTCCTGAGGCATCACCGCCAAAGGGGGCACTGCGATTACCGCCGATGGCGTGGTTGTTCTTGATGATCATATGTCGTAGTGTTAGAGGAGCCTTTTGCGACCATATTCCCCCTCCAAAGCCGCGCGCATTATAATCATTCAATGTATCCGCCCCCCGCGATAAGCCATTCTGAATGGTAAAACCTTCCATCACCAAGCTGGCCTTCGCACCGGCGTTGTACTTAACTACGATCACGCCGCGCACTGTATCCTGGCCGTCGATGATAGTGACATAGTTTTGCGGATCGGCCGTGGACCAGTTTGATGTGGTATAGCCGCCCAAAATCGTCAGGTTCTGGTCGACGAAACACACCACGGCGGACGTCACGGCCCAAGGACAATGATTGTTACTAGGGTCGTATATGTAAGTCCCCTCGGCTACTGTGATTACGTCTCCTGTGAGCGCAGCTTTATTGATAGCATATTGGATCGTGCGGCAAGGGCTGGCCTCCGTACCGCAAGTGGGTGTGTCGGTTCCTATTGTAGCCACCCGGATATAGTTGACTCCTGAGAGTGTAAAAGCTTTGCCAATATTTTGAGGAGACTGTATCAGCACCAGGGCAATAAAAAGATTGCACATCAATGCAACCGGCTTTCGCCCAACAAGAAGTAATTCTTGAATAAGTTTCATAAGCTACCGCCTTTTATAGCAGAAAAGTCAGTTTACCACATAAACAACTGAGGATTGATTATCTTAGAAATTTATTTACAGTATCTTCTCACCAAGTTGGGGCAGGCGAGGTAAAATAGCCAGCCGCCTGCGTGATCAAATCTGCCAAAGGTGGAATCACTTTAGCTCCGGTAATCCGGTCATGTAAATAGGCGTAAAAGCTAACGTTCAATTTTCTGGTGGTTTCGGCCAGCGTCATAAAGGTATCCCAGGCTCGTTTACCTGCTTCCGTACGCGGGCCAAAACTGACATCCCGTTTTCTCACCCTGCGTCTGACCCCCAATTCTGATGCGTTGTTGTGCAAGGGCAGTTCAGGGTACTCCAACACCAGCAACAGGGATTGTTTCTTTGCCCTGGTTTTCGCAATTCGCTCATCCAGGGCTGCATAGCCTGTTTGCGTGGCAAATAATTCATCAAACACCGCTTCCAATCGGGCATGTTCCGCTTCGCTGTGGCTTTGTTTGTAAACCAATAACTCGCGGTAATAATCCCAAAAGCGTTTCAAGAAGCCGTCCAGCAATTGGCGGTGTAGCGGCACGATCGGGTTCAGTTTCTTGTACGGACGTCCTTCATGTACCCAGCACAACATCATTCGGCGTGTCAGTTTGTTGTAGTGCGGTGCGTCATCACACACCAGGATTTCGATGATGGGCCAGTCCGTTTCAGCCCAATAGGCAACAATGGCAGCGGCATCCGTGATTTCTTTGCGTTGTTGGTGTCCCAGTTTGGGTAACAGGAAAGCCAGGTGTTCCTGAAAATCTTCTTCACCCATTTCCAACTCACTGCAACAAGCAGCCAAAGTCTGGCGCGTCGCTTGTGAGAGTTGTACATTGGTCAGGCAATCCAAAGCAGTTTGGTTCAGGCGGAACTTGCGTGGGCGACCATTGTGCAACACATCCAAGACGCTCATCCGGTCTTTATGCCTCAGGGTGCGGTAAACGGTATAGAACCGGTTGCACATCACGTGACAATTCTGATTTTGCCCATTTACCCGCGTCAATGTGGAATCGCTTTGCTGATAATCGGTACTGCGCAACCCACTTTCGTACACCGCATCGCTTTCGGCGTGAAAGATATCCTGGCCTTCGATCAGCAAATTCGACAACTTGCCTTTCGAGATTTTCAAACCAACTCGATACAGGAACTCCAGGATTTTGGGTTCGCTTGCTCCGACTTCAAAATACATATCCAGCCCAAGCGCCTTGACCCCCGGCCCATATTCTCCTTCATACCCACTGGGCAATCTCGCCAGGTAGGTTTTGCCTGTAGAGGGCGAGTAGTACTTCTCTTTTCGGAAAAGCACGTTGTCCGTTTTCACCACGATATCTTGCACCACCACATCCACGTAGCCTTTGAATTGCGCATCGGCTGGCAATTCTTCCACTCGAACCTTCACTACTTCTTTACGGTTGATCTTGATCTCATTCTTTTTGCTCGACCGATGGCGTTGGCGGGGCTGCTTGCGCTCAGTTTCCGATGAATATTTACTCGTCCCCACTGATTCCACCTTGTTCGCTTTGATATTCGGCTTGCCCTGTTCCCCTTTTAGATGGTTGATTTCATCTCGTAATTCCTGATTTTCTGCCCGCAATTTTTCCACTTCCTCGGATAGCTTTTCTATCCAATTTAACAAACGCAGAACCAACTGCCTTGTCCTTTCCTCTGGAATAGATTGCAGGTCAATGTCTTCTATCATGTGCTAAAGTTTACACGCTTTGCTTTGTTTCTTCCACCCCATCTTTGTGGGATGATACTATTTACAAACAATTCTGCAAACTTATTTTAGACAAATTTATAGAAAATTTGCCGGCTCAGCCATAAAAAATGTGTGAAAGCATCCGACAACTTGCTTTGCGATCTTCGCCGGGGATGCCCCTGACTGGACACACGTAAATCCACCGGCTGAGGTTGCGAAGCCGCCTGAAGGCAGTTAAAAGCTGATGTTAGTGCAGTTTACGCGGCGAAGAGTCCGAGCTTTGATATAATAGGTCAGATAATACATCCAATTATGAGTTCAATTCCGCGATGATGGAAATCTTTGTAAAACATCAAATCCGGGAGACTAGAAATGCCATGAGAAAACAATTGTTAGAGCTTGTCCGCTGCCCGGTTTGCAAAGGGGAACAATTCGAACTGTCATCACCTCACGAGAACCAAATTGAAATACGTCAGGCGATAGTGATTTGCCGGGGATGCCAACATTCATTCCGCGTTGAAAACGGTGTCCTAGATTTGTTGGTCAATCCGTCTCAGGAGATTACCAGCGAACAGGTGGGATGGGCTCAACTCGAAAAAATGGTGGTTAACACCGACCAGTTAATGCTCTCGTTGCCAGACGGCATTGCAGAGCACAAGGCTGCCTGGCAATCGCAAGCAGAAAATTTTCATTATATATGGTCCCAGATTGAACTGAACGGGACAGAAAAAGTGCTTGACCTTGGAGCGGGCCGGTGTTGGGCTACACGTTATTTTGCACGTCGAGGATGTCTGGCAGTGGGCCTGGATGTGTTATTGACCCGCTATGTAGGCTTGCTGACATCCGATGTTTATCTGGAAAAAGAAGGAGTCTATTTTGAGCGCGTCTGCAGTGACATGAACCAGATTCCCATGAGAGACTGCGTGTTTGACGTTGTTTTTATGGCAGCTACTTTGCACCACAGTTCTGATATTCAGGCTACCTTGAAGCAAGTTCATGCTACATTAAAACCCGGGGGCCGTTTGGTACTCATCAATGAGCCTGTCGTTGGCATATTCGCGAGCAAACACCTGGATTGCCCCGAGGTAGAACACGGCATCAACGAGCATGTCTATCGCTATCTTGAATATCGCCGCGCCTTGAAGCAGTTAAAATTTAACTGGCAGCTATACCCTTTTATCGGCGGTTACGCTGGTCCTGTCAGCAGGCTAAATCACCTGTTGGTCAAAACGTTTCCGAGGCAACTGATGCCCAAGCGAGTATGGCCGCCCTTGCTCATAGTACAATTGTTGCTCTTTGGTGGGATCCTTAACCTGGTCGCTCAAAAAACAGGCAACTGATCCAGATCTTCCGCTTTCGCTGCGACAAGCGGTCATATTCATCAAGGCTGCGCGTCAGCAAAATTATATATCTTGAAGCCGCATTCCTGCAGCACTAAATCCCTTAAGAATGGGGATTCATCGGTCAGGGTGGCTGCCGCGGCGCTCTCTTGAACCCAAGAGATGATGACATAAGGCTGGTAACCCTGCAGCTTCAAGTTCGACAGGTTTGTTCTTGTTTGGGGATTGGCAATATCATAAAAACTTTTTTGCGACAAGAAGGATAATTCGGGCGATTGAAACCAACCCCAATAACCAAACAATGCCTTTTGTTCTGACATTTGCCGGATCTGTTGAGCTAAATCCATTTGACATGCATAGGTTTGTTTGAGCTCATATTGCACTTGGCCGAAACGTATTATGGCAGGATAAATAATGATTAAGGCCAGAACGCCACATAATCCTATATCCTTTATCACTGTCCATGCAGAAACCAGTGACAGTCTCGTTCTCATTAACCAGCGTCCCAGAGCCACACAAACTACGAGCCCCCAAACGATGTACGCGGGCAGTAAATGCCGCCACCAATCGGATGGACTTGCTAAAAGCCACCATCCAAGAAATGTTATCCCAGAAGCGCTGAGCAACCAGTATAGTTTCCCATCATTATTCGAAGTACCCTGTAACAAGGAAGCCCGATAAGCGATCAAGACCCACAGCATCAATCCGCCAAGCGAAGCGACTCCGATCAAAATAACAGATCGGCTTGAAATGTCATAGGGAATTCCGATCGCGCTCAGGCGTGATGAGAAAGAACTCGTAGCAAATAAATGGCGCGGACCAGGAATGATACCTATTAAACTCAAAAACTCCTCTAAGTTTTTCCAATAAGCCGACGGCCCAAGAGACACTAGACGGACGCCCTCCCACATCAACAGGGGTAAGCAAAAGCCTACAATAGCTTTAAGAAAAGATTGTATGAGAGCCTTACGGACAGCTTTCGACAGCCAGAGCCATTCCGTCCCATAAAAAAGCGCAAGCGGCCCTAAGCTAATCAAGAAACTTAATTTGGTCAAGGCGGATAACCCCAGCAACAATCCGCCCAGGAAACCTTTATTCCGACTAATCGCCAACATGCCGATCAAAAAAAAGACGATGCCGGGAATTTCTCCCATAACCTTGAAACCAAATTCGAAAAAATTGGGTAAAAACGACACAAAGGCGACTACCATTAACGTTGCAAGCCATCCTGCTAGCTTGTAACTGATCCAGGCCAATAGAAGGATCGCTATGGCACAATAGAGGTATGTGATTAAACGTGCTGAAATGATCCCTACGCCAAACAACTTGAATATGGCAGCGATGGGCAACAAAACCGTCGGCCCCGTAGTGATCACCGGGTCGAAGAGTTGGCCACCGTCATAAGTAGTTCCATATTCTCCATGCTGCACCAGATTGGCGGGGATCTGAAGATTAAAGGCTTCATCAAAGTTAACATAGCTATTGAAAGCATAATAAATCCCTGTAATCAATAGGGTTATCAGGGTGCCCAATGCCAGGGCTTCTCCAAGCCGAAAACTGCGTAATTTTTCTTTCATCTTATTGACACTCCAACATGAGTTCGTCCAACCGCTGGGGAAAAACTTCTTTAAATATTTTCGACCAGCCTTCACGGCCTGTTGTGACAGAGTTTTCATGAGGATAACATCATGTATTAACCTCATGGTCGACTCTTGTAGTTCCTCCAGGCTATTCCACAAGAAACCATTTTTATCATGATGCACGATTTCGGACTGACCGCCTTTGGCGATAACCACCAGCACATTAATCACCGCTCATTTTTACCACCTGGATAGCGCATTGTCAGCGCGGTTATATTATTCAAACTTATAATATGAGCTAAGAAACGAGACAAACCACCGTAATTGTTTTTCCTCGCCAAAGATTTTCATAGAATCAAAGGCCGTGCTGCTAAGATCATTCCACATACTGTCGTTATCCATGAGAAGTTTGGTATAGTCTATTAGCTCATTGGTTGTGTTCCACAAAAAACCATTTTTGGCATGGTTTATAATTTCGGGCTGTCCACCAGCATTGAATACGACAGGTACGGCTCCAAACTGCGTAGCCTCAATTGTTGACAACCCATAATGCTCGAATCTTTCTGGATAGATATTTGAGACCTCGCCATATCCTGTTGCATGCCAGTATATTTTCGCTCTATCCAGCAAGTTTTGCAGTTCGCCAGCGTTTGCGTCATACCTTAGCTCTATAGGATAGCCTTTAGCGGCATCTTCCAAAGATTGTACATATCTACTACTTGCTTCGTCAAAATGTCTTCTGCCCACCAAAACGAGCTTCCAATCTCCAGCCCATCCTTTATCGCACATCTCGATAAAAGCTTTTACCATAACGTCCTGTTTTTTATTGTGCCCACTCACAAAGAAACGTCCAACATTAATGATAATGTTGTCTTTGTTTCGGTTTATTGATTTTTTTTCAATTTTAACTGGTGGATAAAGCACATAGGAGTTAACCTTCCAGTAATTATCAATCCAGTTCTGGGTATATTGCGAGATTGCTAAAAACATATCATACGACATCAGAAACTTATTAAAAAAAAGCTTGCGGAACAGTCCTATGAGCGAGCTCCCGGAATGCTCAAATTTCATTGGAAACATACAAGAATAGATGTTTACTTTAGCGCGTGCCGGCAACGAACTGGAATAGGTGTTATTTATGAAAAGATCGTACTCCTTAGTGATTGATGACAGTTTATATATATTCCGCATTCGACCTATAAAACCTTTTTGATTGACGTCAATATTTGCGAATCTGACAGCCGTGTTTTTTAAAGAGATGCCGAATCCTTCTTCGAGCATTTCGACAAAGTCTTTTCCAGCAAATCCGGATTTGTCAAAAGATTCAGTTTCATGGCACAGAATATCAATGGAAGCGGATGGGAAAATGCTATTTATATATGCAATCGTATGAGCTATAAGATTTTCGCCGCCTCCCATGGTAGGAAGATACGCGTTATAGACACAGATCTTTTTTACCGAGGAAGCATTTACCCTGGGCTTCACTTTGGTAAACCTGAGTAATACCCTGCTATCACTTTCCCTCTTAACGATGGACCTGATATAAAATCTCTTGACAATGAATTTAGGAAGCTTCTTGGCGAAAGATGCAAGCACTTTGAGATGCGTTTTTCTATTTACGCCCTTCACAAGGCCATCATAAATGACCTGCGAACAATACAAGAAGAGCACTTTCAATAAAAAGCCTGGAGGAGAGTTTTTCAAATGCATAAGCAATTTATTTCTGAAAACAGAGAACGTAAAAAATGGCGACCATTCTCCTGAGGTTGCAGCGTGAACGTGATATACGACAGACTTGGGTGTGAAGACGATCTTCTTACCATACAGTCTTGCTCGATAGCATAAGTCTGCGTCCTCGTAATATGCTACGAAATCCTCATCCAAAGCTCCAATTTCCTCTATAAGCGTTCTTCTAACCAACATGCTGGCACCACATACTGCCATGACTTCCCTGGTTGTGTCGTACTGTCCTTCATCGGGCTGACGAAAACCTATGTCTCCGCCATCCCCTCTGCTAGTCAAATAACTCCCAGCATTCTGAATCTCGTTTGGGTTATGCTTAAACAGCAGCTTTGACCCAACCATGGCTACATCCTTGTCGCCATCGGCAACTGCTACTAACTCCTTGAGCCAGTTTATATCAACGACTGTATCGTTATTCAATAAAACTATATATTCTCCGCGAGAGTTCTTTATCCCTAGATTGCAACCGCCGGCAAATCCGAGATTTCTTTCAGCCTGCATCAGCAATACATCAGGGTACGTGGAGAGGATAAACTCTCTGGAATTGTCAGATGACGCATTGTCAACAACAATGATCTCGTATTGTTCGCGTGGAAAATCAATACGGTAGAGCGAATCTATACACTCGCCCAGGTATTTTTGTCCATTGTAGTTTGGGATAACGATAGACACCTTCTTAGATATGCTGTTGAGTAGCCTGATCTCAGGTCGGATCCGATTGTGCGTTTTCATCAAGAATCTTTGCCAGCGTTCAAAGCGAAGCATTTCACGGCTCCAAACTAGCAAAACGCGGACCTTGCGTATAAGCCGTAAGAACAGCTTGACCAGCTGGAAGACGGCAAACAAGAATTTCTCCCTTCGACTTCCATGCGAGAATAATCGCGACCTGACACGCCAGAGCAACTGAATAAGCCGCCAAGCGCGAGTGCCATAGATTGCATTCAACGCCTGCTCCTTCTCCGCCACCTGAGCGGAGAGCGCCTGCACGGACTGCTCCTTCGCCGCCAGCTGCGCCGTCAGCGCCTGCACGGACTGCTCCTTCGCCGCCACCTGCGCTGTCAGCGCCTGAAATGCTTCAAATGATTGGGGATTAATGGATCTTACAATACTTACTATGTGAGTATCCTGTTCTTTATTTGATTTTATAATCTCAAAGGCGCTTTCGAAAGTTTCATTCCAACGAAATGCATTTTGAGATAAAAGCCAATTCTCCCTGATCGTTGCCTGCGCATGGGTTGCCAGTTGAAACCTGAGTTCGTCATTTTCAATCAACTGAATTAAGCAATCTGTCCATTCATCAAGCGAGGAGGCTAATAATCCATTCTCTCCATGAGATACTACACCAGAATAGGTTTCGAGATGACTAAACACTCCTGGCGCACCCAAAGCGCTATATTCAAAAAACTTCAGCGGGCTTTTGCATTGGTTGAAAAGGTTATCAACCAATGGGGCGATGAAAATATCGGCGGATTGGGTCTGGAAAAACGCTGAAAAATCTTTGTACGAATAAAAATAGTGAGGTGTCAATTCCACCTGAGGTAAAGAAAGCATCTCGGCAGGCGGTTGCATTCCCCAAAAGTGAAAACGTATCTTGTGGGGGTAACGTTTTATCAAATCCAGCAAGACCGGCATAACATATTCGATGTCCGGCCTATGAGAGTTTCCACCCATAAAACCAATCGTCAGTATTTCATCTTTTGATTTCAACACCGATGGTCTGAGTTGCCAGAGAGTGTCATCGAAATAATTTGGAAGCACTACGACATTATTGTTATAACTGGCAAGTACGCTCTGTAATTTTGGCGTGGCGACAGTTACCAGGTCGGCTTCCATAAGCGCCTGAAACATCGGCAAAAGAGAGGGCGCATAATAGTGAGTCGCTCTATCCGGGTGGTTCTCCGGTAGAAATAAAAGCAAATCATCCAAATCAAACACAATCGGTTTTCTTTCCCGCCTTGCAACCTGTATCACCTTTTGATAATCATCAAATTTTCTGGAAAAATCCCGTTGAAGAACAACTATATCCCCATTATGGACGAGTTCGCTAACAGGCTGCCCATTTTCAATGCCATTGATGATGTGAATCCCCGCCTGCTGCAAGGGTGCAATAAGTCGCAAGTGAGCCATTGCATCTTGAAAACCCAAGTAAAATGAATAACAG
>Ga0100396_1003191_pt1 | contig 10693 bp, 8 predicted proteins | sample CryGeymeta201520_FD_81551 | JGI IMG/M metagenome (GOLD analysis project Ga0100396, IMG submission 81551) | Groundwater microbial communities from Crystal Geyser aquifers in Utah, USA - Crystal Geyser metaG 2015-20 | ecosystem: Environmental > Aquatic > Deep subsurface > Groundwater | place: USA... | reverse complement strand
TGCGCGAGCGGACCCTTTCGTCGCAACTGAGGCGCTGAACCGTTCGCGAGGAAGGACGATCTCGATCACGTCGTCACACTCGGGGTCGTCGGCGTGGGACAAGTCCCACGCCCCACGTCGGACGTCGTTCCGCGCGTCCCTGCTCCGAGCCATCCGCGACAATAATGCGGGCTAGGTCTTGCGCGACCGAGCGCGCAGCCCCACCCATGGGGGGTGAGCGCGCTCGCCATCTCCTCGCTTCTCGCCGGGCTCGCCGTGGTGATCTCGGCGCGCGCGATCCGTGGGCGCTTCTACGCCATCTTCGCGCTGGTGCTGCTCAGCCTGCAATCCTTCGTGGGCGCCGAGCTGATCCCGCGCTTCCTCGAGATCTCGCCCTGGCTCTACGGCGTGGCGCTCTATCTCCACGCCAGCGTCTACGTGCACCTCGCCAGCCTGCTCTTCGCCAAGCTCAGGCCGCTGCCCTGGCGCGCGCTCGTCTCGATCCCCGCGCACTTCATGTTCGGCGCCAGCTTCCTCGCCTTCCCCTGGGCCATCGGCCAGGCCCTGGGTGCGGATCCTGGCTACCTGTGGGCGCCCTACGCGCTCGCGCTGCTGGGCGTGCTCCATTCGCTGACCAGTCGCACGAGCCTGGTGGATCTGTACCTCGACGCCATCGACATCGGGGACCGGGTGCGCCGCTACCCCATGGGTCGAGCCTCGGTGGAGCGTCCGCTGACGCTGGTGCAGATCACCGATCCGCACCTCGGCCCGTGGATGAGCGTGGCTCGCCTGAAGCGCGTGGTGCAGCGCGCGGTGGACCGCAAGCCCGACCTCATCCTGTTGACGGGCGATTTTCTGACCATGGAGTCGAACGGCGATCCGGACGCCCTGGCCGAGGCGCTCTCGCCTCTGCGCGCCATGCCCGGTCGCGTCTTCGCCTGTCGCGGCAACCACGACCTCGAGGCGAGGGAGACGGTGGCCGAGGGGCTGAGCCGCGCGGGCGTGCCGCTGCTGGTGGACGAAGCGCGCGTGGTCGAGACACCCGCGGGTCCGGTGCAGGTGCTGGGCCTCGACTTCAACTGGCGCGATCGCGAAGCGCGCATGCGCCAAGCCTGCGCGGCGAACCCACGCGTCGAGGGCGCCTCGAGGCTGGTGCTGCTCCACGATCCCGGCGCCTTCAAGCTCCTGCCCAAGATCGAGGCGGATCTCGTGCTCTCGGGCCACACCCACGGCGGGCAGGTGGGCATCGCCCATCGCCTGCTGGCGCTGACGCCTCTGTGGCCGCTCTTCCGCCTGCCCGACCACGGCTTCTTCGCGCGCGGACGCGCTCGGCTCTACGTCCATCGAGGCAGCGGTCATTACGGCTTCCCGCTGCGCATCGGCGTGACCTCGGAGGAGAGCCTGCTGCGCGTTCATCATGGAGCGGCGCCGAGCCTCGGGGGCTGATACCTTCGGGCAGCCAGGCCGCGAGCCATCGAGAGGATGTGCCCGCGAACCTGCGCTGACGAAAGAAGGCATCTCCCATGCGCCGCTTCTGCCTCTTCACCCTTCTCACCCTGTTGGGTGGCTTTGTGCTCACGAGCTGCGGCTCGGACGTGCCGCCCTCGCTCCTCGGGGACGTGGGCGTCGTGTTCGAACCGAGCACGCTCGACACGCCCGACGGCGCCTTCTTCGACCTGCCCTACCCGAGCATGGTGCGCACCGACGCCGACGGGCGCCCCGACCTGACGGGCTTCCCGAGGCGCCGCGGCCTGTTGGCCCAGGCCATCGACATCGTCGAGCACGAGCGCGCCGGCTTCTCCGTGCTCTCCGCCGTCTACTTCCGCTTCGATGGCCCCATCGACGAGAGCCTGCTGCCCGCTCCCGAGGCGAGCGCGGCCGAGACGTCCCTGGTCACGCTCATCGACATCGACCCCACGAGCCCGGAGCTGGGCACGCGGCTGCCCGTGGCCGTCACCTTCTACGGCGACGGCACCTCCATTCGCGCCAGCAACACGCTGGTCGTGCGCGCCATCCCGGGCGTGCAGATGCGACCCGGTACGCACTACGCCGCGGTCGTGCGCACGGGCCTGACCAACGTCGACGGACGGGCGATCGTGCCCTCGCCCACCTTCGAGGCTCTGAAGCAGAGCGAAGGCGATCCGCGTCTGGTCGCCGAATACGGCCCGCTCTTCGACAGCCTCGACGCGGCCGGCATCCCGCGCGCGGAGGTGCTCGTCGCCAGCGACTTCGTCACCAACGATCCCGCGCATGAGCTCGATGCCATGCGCGAAGCGGTGGAGGCGGTCGATCTGCCGACGGTGACGGGTTGGGGCGTGGACGACCTGAGGACGGAGTACACCTCCTACCGCGGCACCATCGACACGCTCGACTTCATGGGCGACGCGGCGCCCTTCGCCAACTTCGGCGAGGGCGAGATCCAGTTCGACGCCGACGGCAAGCCCATCGGCGGCGTGATGCGACCCGTACACGTGAACGTCTCCGTGCCCATGGGCACGCCACCGCCCGACGGCTGGCCCCTCGTGCTCTACGGACACGGCTCGGGCGGCGACGACCGCACGCACCTAGGTTCGAACGGCGAGGCGATCGCGCTGGCCGCCGATGGCATCGCGGTGATCGGCTTCGAGGCCGCGCTGCACGGCGATCGCACGCCGGTGCCGGTGGACGCCGAGAACCTGGTGCTGACAAACGCCGTCGCGGGGCGCGAGGTGCTTCGTCAGACGACCTCGGACGCCATGCTCTTGCTGCGCGTGGCGGCTGCTGGCGGCTTCGATCTGCCCGAGACCGCCGTGGCCGGAGGCGTCCACTTCGACACGCGCAAGCTCCTCTACATGGGTCACAGCCAGGGCGCGCAAGAGGGAGCGCTGCTCGTCGCCGTGGAGCCCGATCTGGACGCGGCCTTCCTCTCGGAGGCGGGTGGTGGCGGGCTCATCACCATCATGGATCGCAACTTCGGCACCCAGCCCGTGGCCTGCGCCATCGCCTTGGCGCTGGGTGTGCCCTGCTCGGAGGTCAACGAGGATCACCCCGCCTTGGCTTGCGCGATCCAGCCGCTGCTCGAGCCCGCCGATCCCCTCGCCTTCGCCCGCCGCTACTACCGAGAGTCGATCACGCGCACGGTCCCGCTCAACCTCGGCATGACCGAGGGCACCAGCGACACCTACACTCCGCCCCGCGCCATCGAGGCGCTCGTGGCGTCGGCGGGCATCCCGCGCGTCGGTCCCGAGGTGCGAGACTCGCTGGGCTTCGTGCTGGCGGGGGTGCCGACCATCGCCGATCCAGCACAGGGCAACCTCAGCACGCCCGACGGAAACGTCACCGCCGGCGTCTACCAATGGGCGGGCGCCTCCCACTTCGCCATCTACGAAGTGCCAGCCGCACGCGACTACTTCACTCGCTTCCTGCGCACCGCCGTCGTCGGCACGCCCGTGCTCGGCACGCGCGATCCGTAGCGCCCTAGGGCGCCTCGCAGACGAAGGGCAAGGTGAAGTCACAAGGCAGATCGTTCCACTCGCCGCTCCCGCGGTCCGCCTCCATCCTGACGCAGTTCTCTCCAGTCCCACCGGTGGGTCTGCTGGCTCGCCAATGGCAGTAGGGCGGACCGTTGATCTTGCCGCTGGCGCACGCCTCGGAACCGTCCAGCCACAAGAACGTGCCCTCGGTGGCGCTGTCGCTCAGCCCAATCCACCAGTCGCCGCTGCCTCCCGTGAGATCCTGGACCCAGGTGTTCTCGGCGTCCGTCTCGATCTGTACCAGGTGGTATCCGAGGCCCTCGCAAAGCAGGCGCGCTTGGTCCCAGGTCGGCGAGGTGGCCGAGGTGCCCGGATCGCAGGCGAGGTAGGCGTGTCCGTCGAGCTCGTCCCAGGTGCAGCCCGTGAAGTCGCACACACCGCCCTCGTCGATGCTGCCGTCGCAGTTGTTGTCCACACCGTCGCAGGTCTCGGGCGACGACGTGGACCCCATGCAGGTACCCCAAGCACCAGAACCGCAGGTCTGCACGCCCACGCCACAGATCGACGCGTCGGTACAAGCCTGCGTCGCGCCGTTGGTGCAAACGCAGCCGTTGTCGACCGTGCCGTCGCAGTCCTCGTCGACGCTGCCTTCGCAGACCTCCGCGCTCGAACTGACGCGACCCACGCAAGCGCCCCACGCGCCGCCTGCGCAGGTCTGCGTGCCGCGCGAGCACACGCCCGCGTTGCTGCCTCCGGGGCAGACCTGCATCGCGCCGTTGGTGCAAACGCAGCCGTTGTCGACCGTGCCGTCGCAGTCTTCGTCGACGCTGCCTTCGCAGACCTCGGTCGTCGGCCCCACGGCGCCGGCGCAACCGCCCCACACGGCGCTGGCTCCGCAGCTCCGCGTACCAGCGATGCAGGCGCCCATGCCGCCGCCGCAGGCCTGCGTGTCGCCCGGCGTGCAAACGCAGCCCTCGTCGACGCTGCCGTCACAGTTCTCGTCGACGCTGCCTTCGCAGACTTCATCCATGGGCGCGACCTCGCCCACGCAGGTGCCGCTCCAGGCGCCGCCTTCGCAGTTCTCCGTGCCGTGCACGCAGGCCCCTTGGTCGCTGCCACAGGCGCGCGCGACGTCCTCGTCGACCAGACCGTCGCAGTCGTCGTCGATGCCGTTGCAGGTCTCGACGCCAGGGGCGCAAGCGTCGCCGCCATCGGATCGTACAGAACCGTCGGGGAGGACGCCGCCATCGCGTTCGTATGCCCTGCCCTGCGTGGGTAGGCTGCAACCGGCCAGCCCCAAGAGGAGGATGGTGCAGATACAGCGAGCATGGGTTGTCATGGAGTCATCATAGGCGATCTGCCTGCCCGGGGTCGACCCCGACACCCCGACAGGCGACTGGCGCGGATTCTCCACGAGATCTGCTAGGCTGCTGGCCACTTTCGCCGTGCCGCTGCTGTTCACCTACATCGCGCTCGCCGTTGGCGTGTCCTTCGTCTGCTCCGTGCTCGAAGCCACGCTCCTGAGCATGACGCCCGCCCATGTCGCCGGGCTCGCGGACGCGCACCCCAAGGTCGCCGCGCGCCTGGCGCGCCTGCACGGGTCGATCGACCGACCGCTCTCGGCGATCCTCAGCCTGAACACCATCGCCAACACCATCGGCGCGGCCGCCGTGGGCGCGCAGGCCGTGCACCTCTGGGGTTCCCAGGCGCTGGCCATCGTCTCGGCACTGCTCACGTTCCTGATCCTGATCTTCGCGGAGATCATCCCCAAGACCCTGGGCGCGGTCTTCTGGCGCCGACTGTCGCCCATGGCGTCCGTCGCCTTGCCCATCATGATCGGCACCATGTTTCCCCTGGTCTGGATCAGTGAGCGACTGACCCACTTCGTGAAGCGCGGCAGCAAGGCGCGCGACGCCGTGTCACGCGAGGACGTGGCGGCGCTGGCGCGCTTGGGAGGCCAGCAGGGTGCCCTCGACGCCTCCGAGTCGCGCATCCTCGAGGGCCTGTTTCGTTTTCGCGAGCTCTACGCGCGCGACATCATGACGCCACGCACCGTGGTCTTCGCGCTTCCTGCAGCCACCCCTGTGGGTGATGCGCTGAAACAGAAGGGCCTCACCATCTTCTCGCGCATCCCGGTCTATGACGACGCCGTCGACGACATCCGCGGATACGTGCTCAAGGACGAGCTCTTGCTGCGCGGAGCCAAGGACGAGCTGTCGCTGCCAGTGGGTGAGCTCGCGCGCCAGATGTTGATCATCCCGGACTCGCTGCCGCTGCCCGCGCTCTTCGAACAGCTGGTGGCCAAGCGCCAGCAGATCGCCTTGGTCGTGGACGAATACGGCGGCTTCGACGGCATCGTCACCATGGAGGATGTGCTCGAGACGCTGCTCGGCTTCGAGATCGTGGACGAGGCTGATCGCGTCAAGGACATGCGTGAGATGGCGCGCCGCCGCTGGGAGCGCAAAGCCCGCCTGATGGAGAGCGAGCGTCCCCCTGGCCCTCCTGAGATGAACGGCAAGCGCTGACGCCCGACGTGTCCGCGTGGTGGATGCGCGCCGCCGAAGACGTGTGGTAGCTTCACGCACGGTGGAACTGGGACCGAGAAAGGGCGCTTGCCCGAACTGTGGTGGCCCCATCGAGTTCAAGCTCGGCTCCTCGGGTGCGCAAGTCTGCCCCTACTGTCGGCACTCGATCGTACGGACGGATCGCGATCTCCAGAGCCGCGGCAGGGTGGCCGACCTCGTCCCCACCGCGCCGGGCCTGTCGGTGGGCGATCGCGGAACGGTCGAGGGCAACGAGTTCGTCGTCGGCGGTCGCCTACAGCTCGATCACGGCGCCGGCCCTTGGGACGAGTGGTACATCGAGTTCTCCGACAACCGCAGCTGGGCGTGGATGGCCCAGGCACAGGGTCGCTACTACGTGACGTCCGAGGTTCCGGCGCAGGGACTGCCCTCGTATCAGCGCATGGCCCCCGGGCAGAACGGGGTGTTGCCGGGCGCGGGTCCGGTGCCCTTCACCGTGGGCGAGCGTGGAGAGTCCGTTCTCGTCTCGGCCGAAGGCGAGCTGCCTCTACCGACGACGCCGGGCGAACGCGGCTTCTACGTCGACCTCTCCTCTCCGAACGGTGGCTACGCCACGATCGACTACGGCGACGGAAACGAAGCGCCACGCCTCTACGTCGGGCGCTCCGTGCCCGTCGACGCCGTGGTGCTTACGAAGAAGGCCATCGGCCCACGTGCCGAGCAGTCGGTCGACCTGAGCAAGCTCTCCTGCCCATCTTGCGGAGCCCCCGTGCCGCTGGTCGTACCCGAGTCGACGGAGCGCGCGGCCTGCCAGAGCTGCCACTCCGTGCTCGATCTGAACCGCGGCACGCTGAAGGCGCTGGGCTTGCAGCCGGCGCCGCCACGGCAGACGAGCCTGCCCATTGGCAGCAAGGGCACGCTCGACGGCGAGGAGCTCTTGACCATCGGCTACATGATCCGCTCCACGCGCGTCGATGGCGTGCGCTACGACTGGGTCGAGTATCTGCTCCACGGCAAGGGCGGCTACCGCTGGATCGTCGAAGACCAGGGACACTTCACCTTCGTGAAGCCCATCGAACCGGGCGAGGCCTCCGTCGGTGGGCTCTCGGCCAGCTACGGCACGACCCGCTACAAGCTCTTCTCCCAGACCACGGGCGAGGTCGTGTACGTGCTGGGCGAGTTCTACTGGAAGGTGACGATCGGGGAGACCGCGGCGCTGGCCGACTTCATCGCCCCACCGCGCGTCCTGAGCACGGAGCGCACACCCAAGGAGCTGAGCGTCTCCGAGGGCCGCTACGTCACGGGCGCCGAGCTGTTCCAGGCCTTCGGACTCAGCGGCTCGCCGCCCTACCCCGTCGGTGTGGCGGGGTCTCAGCCGAACCCCCACCGCATCGGCCCGACCGCCGCGATCGCCGGCGCGCTCGCGCTGGCCCTGCTGGTGCTCTTCGGGATCTTCCGCCTGAGCCAGACGCCGCAGGTCCTGGTGGACGGCCCCCTGAGCATCCCGGCGGCGCAGGGCGAGCCCACCGCGGACCGCAACACCGCGACCACCACGCCACCCTTCACGATCACCAAGGGCCCCACGACGCTGGCGGTGCAGCTCTCGACCAACAGCGACAACCAATGGATCGGCGTGGGCACTGCGCTGATCGACCAGAACACGAATCAGGTACGCGAGTTCTTCACCGAGGCCGGCTACTACCACGGCAACTCGGGCGGGGAGAGCTGGACTGAAGGCAAGCAATACTCCACGGCCTATATCGGCTCGGTGCCGGCCGGGACCTACGTGATGCGCCTCGATCCTCAGTGGCAGTACTTCCCGCAGCCCGGCGCGAGCATGAGCTCTGGCCTGATGACTCCGACGGCGCGCGTCATCGTGACCGCCGGCAAGCGCAGCTCCATGACGTTCCTGATCGCGCTGTTACTCCTGCTCCTGCCCTTGATCTACGTCGCCGCACGCTACTCCTCCTTCGAGAAGCGCCGAAAGGAGAACTCGACGCTCTAGGCCCTCGCGCCGAGCCTCGGAATCACCCATGCGCCATCTGCTCTACATCGCCTTCGGGTTCGTCATCCTCGGCGGCTACGCGTTCATGAACGCGCGCGGCATCGAGCCATTCGGCGCCTCGACCGATGTTCGGGACATGCCCTCGGGCACGCCAGGACCGGGCGTGGGCACCGGCCGCGGGCCTCGATCGCTCTTCTGGTATGGCGGCTTCCACGGTGGAAAGTAACGAGCCGAGGCGTGTCCTCATCGCCAGCCTGAACCCGGGCAAGGCGGTCGAGCTTGCGACCTTGGCGCGCTCCTGGGGGCTCGCACCCGTGAGCGCCTCGGAGCTCGGCCTGCTCGCGCCGGAGGAGAACGGTGCGACCTTCGTCAGCAACGCCGAGGCAAAGGCGCGCGCCGCCTGTGCGGCCACGGGTCTCCCGGCGTTGGCGGACGATTCGGGGGTGGTGCTGCCGACGCATCCCGAGGCCGCCGGTTTGCACACGGCGCGCTGGGCCAAGGCCAAGGGCGGCTATGGTCCCGCGGTGGCGTCACTCTTCGATGCAGCCACGACGGCGCGAGCGAAGCTCGAAGCCGTCTACATCTGTGCGCTGTGCTACGCGCTGCCCGACGGACGCACGCTCTTCGGCGAAGGTCGCGCGCCCGGCGAGTTGGTCCACCCCGCGCGCGGCGTCGGTCCGGGCATCTGGCCCTTCTTCCTGCCTTCGGGCTCCACGCACAGCCTGGCTCAGCTCGACGAAGAGCAGCTCACGAGTGCGCACCCGCGACGAGAAGCGGGTGAGGCTCTGGAGCATGCGCTCAGGGCCCAGCTCCTCTTGCCCGGATAATCTCGCACGGCTCTCCGCTCGCGCGGGCTTCATCGTGCGAGCAAGAGATTCACGTACGTCGACTCCTTGGTCACGTCTCGAACCAGGCAAGCGCTGAGCCAATCGGGCATGGGAGGACTCGAGCTAGGACTCGGCAGCTCCAGCTCGGCGAGGATGAGGTCGCGGTCGAGGAATTCGTCGACCTCCCAGACGAGAGCCTGACGCGCGATGAAGTAGCGACGCTTGTGGACGCGCTTGCCCGAAGTCAGCGGCCACATCTGCTCGAATAGCTCTGCGTCGATCTCCTCTTCGACCTCGACGCGACTCAAGCCTCGACCCAACTTCAGAGTGCGCCGATGAGAGACGCTGCCATCGTGCGCCTCGATCCGGCGCAGCCTCTCGTGGATGCGTTCGCCGGGGATCCAGCCTTGGAGAATCTCGGTCGAGCTCTCGAGGTGAACCTCCGAAGGCAGGCTCCGGAGCAGGTACTTTCTCTCCACCTCCATGTCCGAAGCCGACTCGAGCTCGCTAACGAGCCGCTCCGTCTCGGCGCGTAGCGTGGCGAGGGATCCGCCCTCGCCGAGCCAGCTCTCCATGAACTCGCGCTTCTCGGTGGCGAGCTCCGCCTGCGCCCGCTGCTCCAGCCAAGGCCCCACGTCCGAGCTGGCTCCATCTTGCGTGCGCCGCCTGGCGTGAAGTGAGAAGACATGTCGATCGCGCATCTTCCCGAGCTGGGTCTGGAGTGAGGCCCAGCGCTGCACCGCGCGCTTGGTCTCGGGCGTGAAGCTCACCAGAGGCTCCATCAGATAACGCAACTGCTTCGCGTCGAGGCGCACCCGATGCAGCGCCTCGTCATCCAAAGACGGCCGCTCCAAGCGACACACGAGTCGCGCCATCTGCAAGCGAGTCAGCCCGGCGACGACGCAACCGAAGCTGGGCACGAACTCGCCCGCGCCCCGATCGACCCGCAGCGCAGCCTCGATGCGACGCAGCAGCTTGGGCAACTCCGCGGCGAGCTTCGACGCGGCCCGCTTCGCCTCCTGCCGGCAACGACGGCGATAGCCCGTCAGCTCAGCCTCGAGCGAGTCGGGCGCGTCGGTGCGAAGACGGCGAAGCCAGGCCAGCTCGACCTCCAGATCACGCGCGCGATTGGTCGCCTTCGCCAGACGCCTCAGCCTTTGCCCATGACGCTTCGAGAGCGGCAGCAGCTTCCCGAAGGCGCGCATGGCCGACACCAATCGACGTATCGCCACACGCACGTCGTGGAGCGCCTCTCGATGCTTGCCTTCGTCGAGGGCGCGGAGCGTCGCTCGGGCAACCACGAGCTGCGTCTCCACTACGGACCGGGCGGCTTCATCCGCCTTCACTCGTTCGAGGTCGGTCATCCAGGGCATCGTGAGGGTCTCGTCGTCGCGGGCAGGTGTAGCATAATTCGGCCACTGCTTATTCGATGCATGTGGGGTAACGAGGACTTGGGGAGTCCAGCGGATGGGATACGACGGCGACGACGAACGAACCGCGATGTGCCGCGAGGAGACCGCGGCGAACGCGAGGCTGCGTCATCTCGAAGCGGTAGAGGCAGTGATGCGGGCCATGGACGGGAGCTCGGAGCTGGCGGAGGCGATCCGATCGGGCCTGCAGGCGCTGCGTAAAGTGCTCGCCGTCGATGGCGTCGCGCTGCATCGCCTGGAGGACCCGGAGTCCGGGCATGCCCGCGTACACTTCGTCGACACCGTGCCGGAGTGGCCCGCCTACTCGACCGGCGATGTGCTGCAGGTAGAAGAGTCGGTCCTCGACGTGCTCCGGCGTCACTTCGACGATGCAGCGAGTCCGCGGCCCGTAGCACTCGACGTCGAGCCCTTGCTGCAGTCGGAGACCATCGCCGCGCTCGGCATCCGCAGCCTGGCGGGTGTGGGTCTGCGACCCGAC
>Ga0100396_1003190_pt1 | contig 10694 bp, 8 predicted proteins | sample CryGeymeta201520_FD_81551 | JGI IMG/M metagenome (GOLD analysis project Ga0100396, IMG submission 81551) | Groundwater microbial communities from Crystal Geyser aquifers in Utah, USA - Crystal Geyser metaG 2015-20 | ecosystem: Environmental > Aquatic > Deep subsurface > Groundwater | place: USA... | reverse complement strand
GGCGCCGCAACACGGTCAGCGGCAGGATCACGTCCTGGTACTTGCCGCGCTTGAAGGTGTCGCGGATGAGGTCCGCAACGCCCCACAGGAAGCTCACGATCTCGCTGTGATTCACTCGGTTCGCTCTCCGTCATCGCTCGGTGATGCTGTGTCGTCTTTGGGCTGGCTACCGTAGAAGTGAGCGGCCTGCGCGGCTTTTTGCGCAGGTCCGCTCGACTGCCGGGTTGGGCGACACCGTCAATTACTCCCCAAACGCCTTAACGAGCATATTTCGGTGCTCTTCAAACAAGGGTAGTAATTCGTGCTTCATTCGCGGATCGCCTTTTATGCGCGAGACAAACCTCGAAACTGTCAGATACAGTTGATCGTCATCTTCTGCATATTGCTTGAGAGCATTGGAAGCGACCGCATCCAGTCTCTGAGGCCCATATATCTCTTGCATTTCCTCGGGTAGTGAAGCCTTCGAGTCTTCCTCGAAGGATTGTTGATATGCCTTCTCTGCGGACGCTATGCACGTTTCCAACACAGATGGATTTACTAGTTCTCGGATAATTCCCCTCGCCATGCTTCCCATGATGAATGTGGTTTCGCAGGTGAGTACGCTACCCGGAATTGCTGTTTTCCTAAAACTGCTTGCGAAGTTCCAGTTACGGTCTGGATCGGTTGCAAAGTGCATTAGATTCCAGCTTCGGATATGCACATCTGGCAATTCCTGAGTCTTGCGCTTGAATGGCCACATTAGATTCCCTTTCGAGACATTGCTTGTGTTGCCCAACTCAATATCGGGCGCAGTTCTGCTGCGTAACACGGCGTGGCGTACCGCAGATCTGCTGCATAACATGGCGCAGCGCGGCGTATCCGGGGCTGGCAGGAGCCGCGTGAAACCCCTTGCATTGCGGGCCGCAGGCGTCTATGCCGTGTATAAAAACAGGGCTCGAATGCCATGTTACGCCGCACCGATCATCCTCCCCTGCCGCCGTTGCAGGCTACCCGTCTGCTGGACCAGGTGCGCGAGCGGGTTCGCTAGCTCGATTAGAGCTTACGCAGCGAACAGGCACCATGTCTACTGGGTGCGAGCCCTTGTGCGACACCATGGCCTGCGCGATCCGCGCGAGATGGGCGCGGCCGAGGTCGGGGCGTTCCTGTCCTGGCTGGCGGTCGGTCGGCAGGTGGCGCTGTCCACGCGCCGGCAGGTGCTCTCGGCCCCGCTGTTCCTCTATCAACAGGTGCTCGGCCGGCATCTGCCGTGGATGGACGAGATCGCCCGGCCGCAGCGCAAGCCGCGGTTGCCGGCGGTGTTGTGGGTGGCGGAGGTGGCACGCGCGCCGCGCGCTGCTTCGCCGGCCTGCTGCCTCCTCGCAACGACGCCTCCGCGGCACCGCACGGCCTTTGAGCCTCCTCGCAACGACGCCGCCAGGGAATCCCGCGGCCTTTCCGCCTCCTCGCAGGCGGTTCCCGGGCAGACACCGGGCGGACGATGCGCCACGGACAGGTCCGAAGAGCCTGATTCTTGAGCCAGGCATGGCGTCATGCCGGCGCCGAGTTTAACGGCTCGCGCAGCACTCCCGCGCACGCTGGTGCCGGCAGCAGGAATCGAACCCGCGACCTACCGCTTACAAGGCGGTTGCTCTACCTGCTGAGCTATGCCGGCCGGCCGATTGCATTATCCCAGACTGTCCATTAGGACGCGAGAAGTTGGCGACACGTTTTGCGAGCAGATTGACGCACCCGCGACAAACCAATGGCAAGCTGGCGCGAAGCGGACCGGCAAGATGGCGCAAGAACGGCCGCCAGGGCTCGCGTAGGCCCGCAGGGCCGCCTGATGGACAATCCGGGATCATCGCGAAGACGGTTCTCGCAGCGGTTGCGTGGCCCCGCTGCTACGCGCCGCACCCGGCCTGCCGGCGGCGCGCGGATGCGTTGGGCGAACCGCCACCCTACTGCGGCGGCAGCGCGATCTCGTCGCCCTCGCTGAACTGGTAATCGCGGAAGACGTGCTCGGCGGAGAGCACCCGGTAGCTGCCGTCGGGCAGGCGCGCGGTGGTGTCCTTGAGGCGATAGACGTTGTGCCCGCAGGTCCAGCAGTCGAAGTTGCGCATGTGGGTGCACAGGCAGGTCTTATCGGGCACCGACACCTTCTTGGCGCCCGGATGCAGTCCCACCTCGCGGTTGTAGGCGTCGATGTAGGCGCAGTGCCCCGTGGCATCGAGCAGGTAGCCGTAGGCTTCGCAGTTGGGGCGGATGCCTGCGCCGATCGCGGGGCTGCCCTTGAGCATGCGCATGGGATAACCGGTGGGCGAGATCAGGTTCACCTCGACGTCGCTCTCCTCGGCCTTGAAATACTCCTGCTGCACCTTGGGCGGCAGCCCGCACTCGCGGGTCGCGGTGAAGCGGGTCGCGACCTGCACCGCGCCGGCGCCCGCTTCGAGAAAGCCGACCGCATCCCCGGCGGTGAAGATCCCCCCGGCCGGGATGAGCGGGATCGCGAGCCGCTCGGTCTCGAGGTAGGCGCGGATCTCCGCCAAGATCGCGGCCAGATCGTACTGCGCCCAGTCCATGCCGAAACCCAGGTGCCCGCCCGCAAGCGGGCCTTCGACGACGACGAAGTCGGGCAGGCGATTCACACGATTGCAGCGGCGCAGGAAGAGCTGCAGCGCGCGCAGCGACGAGACGATGATGCCGAGCTTCGCGTCGCGGAAGCGCGGATGGTCTTCCATCAGCGCGAACGAGGAGAGGTGCAGGCCGGCGGCGAGCGTGACGCCGTCGATGCCGCCGTCGAGCGCCGAGTGCAGGCGCACGCGCAGCGTGTCGCGCGGCGCGTTCATGGTGAGCTTCTCCATGCAGTTGATGAAGACGAGCCCCGGGCCGCGCTTGGCCTCCATGGTCGCCTCCACGTGCCGCCGGGTGGCCTCGGCGAGCCGGTCCAGGTTGAACGCCACCGCCGACTTGTCCGTGTTCGCGACGTTGTACTTGTAGAGCTTCTGTTTGTCGCTCACGAACCGGGTCTGGTAACGGCGGTCGGAGACCGTCTTCACCATCGCGTCCGAGATGTGGCCGATGCCGCCCAGCCGTGCGATCTCGATCGCGAGCTCGACGGTGGAGATATCCACCCCCATGCCGCCGACCACGATCGGCACCAGCTCCGCCTTGCCCAGTCGCAGGCGGAAATCATCGACGCGTTTCACCATGATCCTTGCGGGCTCCGGGCCGGCCGTCCTGGAAAAGGCGAACACTACCGGATTGCGGCGCGCTCGTCATTCGCCGTTCGGCCCGCACGAGCGTACGCGGCTGCGCTGTGGGAGAATCGCGACGCGGGCACGCACTTCCCGCGCAGATCCGCTCCCGGCATGACCCCACCGACACTTCCCCGCGTGCATGCCCCCGCTTCCCGCAGGCCGGCGCGCGGCGAATCGGCTGCGGGCGGACCGTGCTGAAGATGCTCGACGGGCTGCGCGCGCTCCCGCGTACCGTCTGGCTGATCGGGCTCATCAGCCTGATCAACGACAGCGCCAGCGATCTCGTCTATCCGCTGATCCCGCTGTATCTGGCTTCGGTGCTGATGGCCGGGCCGCGCGCGCTCGGGGTGATCGAGGGCATCGCGGAGGCGACCGCGAGCCTGCTCAAGCTGTTCTCGGGCGTCATCGTCGACCGCACCCGCCGCACCACGCCGTGGATCGTGTTCGGCTACGGGCTCGCCGGCCTCGCCCGGCCGCTGATCGCCTTCGTCGCGGCCTGGCCCTGGCTGCTCGCCCTGCGCTTCGCCGACCGGGTCGGCAAGGGGCTGCGCACTTCGCCGCGCGATGCGCTGCTGGCGGCGAGCGTTCCGCCCGAGCGGCGCGGGCTCGCCTTCGGCCTGCACCGGGCGATGGACAACGCCGGCGCGGTGATCGGCCCGCTCGCGGCCGCCTGGCTGCTCGCCATCCACCTGCCCTTGCGCGAGATCTTCCTTTGGTCGGCGGCTCCGGCGCTGCTGTGCCTCGCGGCCGCGCTCGCGCTGCACGAGCCGCAAGGCACACCGCCGCCCCGGATCGGTGCCTTCGACTGGCGCCTGCGCGACATGCCATCGACCTTCAAGCGCTACCTGGCGGTGGTGGCCCTGTTCACGCTGGGCAATTCGTCCAACCTGTTCCTGCTGCTGCGCGCGAAGGAACTCGGAGTGAGCGATGCGCTGGTGCCGCTGCTGTGGGCGGCGGTCTCTGCGGTCGCGATGCTGTTCTCGACGCCGCTCTCCGCGCTCTCCGACCGCTGGGGGCGAAAACATCTGCTCGCCGGCGGCTATCTCGCCTATAGCCTGTTCTACCTCGCGCTCGGCGCAATCGCCCACGACGGCCCCTGGCCGTTCGCGCTCTTCGGCTTCTATGGCGCGTTCATGGCGGCGACCGAGGGCGTGGAGAAGGCGCTGGTGGCCGACCTCGCCCCGGCGAATCGGGGCGGCACCGCGTTCGGCTGGTTCAACCTGACCGCGGGCGCGCTCCTGCTCCCGGCCTCGATCGTCTTCGGCTGGCTGTGGCAGGCGGCGTCCGCGGCGCTCGCGTTCGCCTTCTCCGCCGCCTGTGCGCTCGCGGCCGCGCTCCTGCTCCGGTTCTGGGTCTTCCGCGAGGATCGGGCGCGAGCGCTCACTCCACCGTAACCGACTTCGCGAGGTTGCGCGGCTTGTCGACGTCGGTGCCTTTCACGAGCGCTGCGTGATAGGCGAGAAGCTGCAGCGGCACCACGTGCAGCACCGGCGAGAGCAGCCGGTAGTGCTCCGGCATGCGCAGGATGTGCACGCCCGCACTCTCGGCGATCTCGCCACCGGCGTCGGCAAACACGTACAGCTCGCCGCCGCGCGCGCGCACCTCCTGGAGATTCGACTTGAGCTTTTCCAGCAGCGCGTCGTTGGGCGCGACCGCGATCACCGGCATGTCCTTGTCGACCAGCGCGAGCGGGCCGTGCTTGAGTTCGCCCGCCGGATAGGCCTCGGCGTGGATGTACGAGATCTCCTTGAGCTTGAGCGCGCCCTCGAGCGCGATCGGGTAGTGCATGCCGCGGCCGAGGAAGAGCGCGTGCTGCTTGGTCGCGAAGCGCTCGGCCCAGGCGCGGATGTCGTTCTCGAGCTCGAGCACCCGCGCGACCGCGACCGGAAGGTGGCGCAGGGCCTCCAGCCACTGCGCCTCCTCGGCCGGATCGAGCCGCCCGCGCAGCCGGGCGAGCGCGAGCGTGAGCACGAACAGTGCGGCGAGCTGGGTGGTGAAGGCCTTGGTCGAGGCGACCCCGATCTCGGGGCCGGCACGGGTGAGGAAGCGCAGGTTCGCCTCGCGCACGATCGCACTCTCCGCGACGTTGCAGATGGCGAGCGTGCGGCTCATGCCCAGCGCGGCGGCGTGCTTGAGGGCGGCGAGCGTGTCCGCGGTCTCGCCCGACTGGGAGATCGCCACGACCAGGGTGTCGGGATCGGCCACCGAGGCGCGGTAACGGTACTCGCTTGCGACTTCCACCGCGCACGGGATGCCGGCCATCTGCTCGATCCAGTAGCGGGCGACCAGGCCTGCGTGATGGCTGGTGCCGCAGGCGACGATGAGCACGCCCTTCACCCCCGCGAACACCTCGCCCGCGCGCGCCCCGAAGAGCTGCGGCGAGACCGAGTGCGCGGCCCCCAGCATCTCGAGCGTGGCGGCGAGCGCCTGAGGCTGCTCGAAGATCTCCTTCTGCATGTAATGCCGGAAATGTCCGAGCTCGACCGCGTCGGCCGAGAGGCTGCTCACATGCACCGGCCGCTCGACCGCCGCGCCGCCGGCCGTGCGAATGCGCACGCCGGTGCGCGTGAGTTCCGCGACGTCGCCATCCTCAAGATGGATCATGTCGCGGGTGACCTGCAGCAGTGCGGCTGCGTCGGAGGCCGCGTAGTTGCCGTCCTTGCCCAGTCCGAGCAGCAGCGGCGCGCCGCAGCGGGCCACGACCACGCGGCTGCGATCGTCCTCGGCGATCACTGCGATGGCATAGGCGCCGACCAGTTCGCGGCACACCGCGCACACCGCATCGAACAGGTCCGGATCGGTCTTGCGCCGGTGGGCGATGAGATGGGCGATCGCCTCGGTGTCGGTGTCCGAGACGAATTCGTAGCCGAGCCCCATCAGTCGCCGCTTGATGGCCTCGAAGTTCTCGATGATGCCGTTATGCACCACCGCCAGCCCGCCGCTGACATGAGGATGGGCATTGCGTTCGGAAGGCACGCCGTGGGTCGCCCAGCGTGTGTGCGCGATGCCGATCGGCGCCGCGGTGCGATCCGCATCGGCCTGCGCGGCGAGCTCGGCGACGCGCCCCGCCGAGCGCAGCCGCCTCAGCCCGCCGTTCAGCACCGCCAGCCCGGCGGAATCGTAGCCGCGGTATTCGAGCTTCCTCAGGCCTTCGAGGAGGATCGGCACGACGTTGCGGTCGGACAGGGCGGCGACGATTCCACACATCTGTTTCGAGTTCCAGGTTTCAGGTTTCAGGTTCGGGGTTACTTGCCGGACGCTTTTGCCTTGGTGGGGCGGCGCCAGCGGGGGATGGTGACCTGCCTGGCGCGCGAGAGAGTGAGCGCGTCGGGCGGCGCGTCCTCGATCAGCGTGGTGCCGGCGCCCAGGGTGGCGCCGCGACCGACGGTGACCGGCGCGACGAGCTGGGTGTCGGAGCCGATGAAGGCGTCGTCCTCGATGACGGTGCGATGCTTGCGGGCGCCGTCGTAATTGCAGGTGATGGTGCCGGCGCCGATGTTCACGTTGCTCCCGACGGTGGCGTCTCCGACGTAGGACAGGTGGTTGGCCTTGGAATGGGCGGCGATGCTGCTGTTCTTGATCTCGACGAAGTTGCCGACGTGAACCTCTTCCGCCAGCCGCGCGCCCGGCCGCAGCCGCGCGTAGGGACCGATCTGGCAGGACGGGCCGATCACTGCGTCCTCGATGTGGCAGAAGGGCTGGATGCGCGCGCCTTCGCCGACTGTCGAGTTGCGGAGCACGCAGTTCGCGCCCACGCGCACGCCGTCGGCGAGCTCCACGCGGCCCTCGAAGATGCAGCCGGCGTCGATCTCGACGTCGCGCCCGCACACGAGCTCCCCGCGCACGTCGATGCGCGCCGGGTCGATCAGGGTCACGCCTTGCTCCATCAGCGCACGCGCCCGCTCGCCCTGGAGGATGCGTTCGAGCTGCGCAAGCTGCGTCTTGCTGTTCACCCCGAGCGTCTCCCACGGGGCCGCGGGATGCACGGTGTCGATCGCGACGCCCTGCGCGGCGGCGATCCCCACGACGTCGGTGAGGTAGTACTCGCCCTGGGCGTTGTCGCATCCGATCCGCTCGAGCCAGTTCCCGAGCGATGCGACCGGCGCGCACAGGATGCCGGTGTTGATCTCGCGGATCGCGCGCTCCGCGGCGCTGGCGTCCTTGTCCTCGACGATGCGCAGCACGCGCCCGGCGCCGTCGCGGACGATGCGCCCGTAGCCGGTCGGGTCGGCGAGTTCCACGGTGAGCAGGACGAGCCGAGCGCCCGAGCACGCGCGCGCGAGCCGCGCGAGGGTCGCCGCACCGATGAGGGGAACGTCGCCATACAGGACGAGAACCATGCCCGCACCATCGAGCAGAGGGAGCGCCTGGCGCACGGCGTCCCCGGTGCCCAGTTGCGGTTCCTGTCGCACCCATGCGAGCCCGGGGGCGTCCGCGAAGGCCTGCGGCACCCGCTCGCCACCGTGGCCATGAACGATCGCGATGCGCGCAGGCGACAGCGAGCGGGCGGCATCGAGCACGTGAGCGAGCAGCGGCGCGCCCGCCAGCGGCTGGAGCACCTTGGGCAGGCGCGAATGCATGCGCTTGCCCTGACCGGCGGCGAGGACGACGACCTGCATGGGGGAAGGCATGACCAAGGTGACGACATTATCCACCGGCATGCAGGCCTCGGTTGCGAATTGCGTCACGTGGGTTCGTGGCGCTGACCGGCGGCGTGTACAATGCGGGCGCGACATCCAGTGACATTCAGCAAACCTTCCGATCCCCGCTGCGATCCCCGACCCATGGACCCGGTGCGCCCGGCGACGCTGTCGCAATTCATCGAGAACCGCACCTACGAAGAGATCCGGGTCGGCGACGCGGCGATGCTCACGCGCACGCTGCGACCCGAGGACATCCAGCTCTTCGCGATCATGTCGGGCGACGTCAATCCCGCCCACGTCGATCCGGAATATGCGGCCTCCAGCCTGTTCCGCGAGGTAATCGCCCATGGCATGTGGGGCGGCGCGCTGATCTCCACCGTGCTCGGCACGCAGTTTCCCGGACCGGGCACGATCTACATCGACCAGACGCTTCACTTCTCGCGCCCGGTGGTGATCGGCGACACGATCACCGTCACCGTGACCTGCAAGCAGAAGTTCGACCACAACCATCACATTCTCTTCGATTGCCTGTGCGTCAATCAGGACGGCCTCAAGGTGATCCGCGGCACCGCCGAGGTGCTCGCACCGACCGAGAAGATCAGGCGCCCGCGCAAGGCCTTGCCCGCGCTGATCGTCGCCGATCGCGAACTGCGCTACCGGCATCTCATCGAGCGCGCGAAGGGCATCGAGTCGATCCCGATGGCGGTCGTCCACCCGTGCGACGCCGAAGCCCTGAAGGGTGCGCTCGCGGCGCGTGACGAGGATTTGGTCGTCCCCATCCTGGTCGGCCCCGAGCGCAGGATCCGCGCGCTCGCCGAGGAGCTGATGCTGGACCTCGCCGGCTGTTCCCTCATCGATGCGCCGCACAGCCACGCCGCAGCCGCGATGGCGGTGCAGCTCGCGCGCAGCGGCCAGGCCGAGGCGATCATGAAGGGGTCGCTGCACACCGACGAGCTGATGGCCGAGGTGGTCGCCACGCAGACCGGGCTGCGCACCGAGCGGCGGATCAGCCACGTCTTCCTGATGGACGTGCCGACCTATCCGCGGCTGCTGATGATCACCGACGCCGCGGTGAACATCGAGCCGTCGCTGGAGGACAAGGTCGACATCGTTCAGAACGCGATCGACCTCGCGCACATCCTGGCGATCCCGGAGCCCAAGGTGGCGATCCTGGCGGCGGTCGAGACGGTCACCTCGAAGATGCGCGCGACCCTGGACGCCGCCGCCCTGTGCAAGATGGCCGACCGCGGCCAGATCACCGGCGCACTGCTCGACGGTCCGCTCGCCTTCGACAATGCCATCTCCATGGTCGCCGCCCGCACCAAGGGCATCAGGAGCGTGGTGGCGGGCCAGGCGGACATCCTGCTGGTGCCGGACATCGAGTCGGGCAACATGCTCGCCAAGCAGCTCGAGTATCTCGCCAGCGCCGCTTCCGCCGGCATCGTCCTCGGGGCCCAGGTGCCCATCGTGCTCACCAGCCGCGCGGACACCGCCCAGACCCGCGCCGCCTCGTGCGCGATCGCCACGCTGATCGCCCACGCGGGGCGGAGGCAACGGATCACGGCGGCATGAGCAGCACGCAGACGGCTCCGTGACCTCCGTCCTCCGTCCTCTGAAATGATCCCCTCCCTGCTGGTCCTCAACGCCGGCTCGTCGAGCATCAAGTTCGCGCTCTTCGGCCTTGATCCCGAGCTTCGCGAGTTCGCGCAGCTTTCCGGGCAGATCGAGGGCATCGGGGCGCAGCCCAGGCTTCACGCGAAGGATGCCACCGGGCGTGCGATCGCCGAGGCCGCCCTGCCGGCTGCGGGCACGGTCGAATCCCAGCATCACGAGGCGCTGGACTTCCTGCTGCGCTGGCTGGAAGCGCACGAGGGCGGTGCGCGCCTGCTCGCCGCCGGCCACCGGGTGGTCCATGGCGGAGGACGTTACGCCGAGCCGGTGCGCCTGACGCCGGCGCTCGTCGATGCGCTGAGCAACTTCATCCCGCTCGCGCCGCTGCACCAGCCCTACAACCTCGCGGCGATCCGGGCGCTCGCCGCATTGCAGCCCGATGTGCCGCAGGTGGCCTGCTTCGACACCGGCTTCCACGCCACCCAGCCGCCGCTCGCCACTGCCTTCGCGCTGCCGCGCGCGCTCGCCGCCGAAGGCATCCGCCGCTACGGCTTCCACGGCCTGTCCTACGAGTACATCGCGCATGTCCTGCCGCGGCACCTCGGAGAGCGTGCCGGGGGCCGGGTCGTCGTCGCCCACCTGGGCAACGGCGCTTCGATGTGCGCGATGCGCTCGCGTGCGAGCGTCGCCACCACCACGGGCTTCACCGCGCTCGACGGTCTGATGATGGGAACGCGCACCGGGGCCATCGATCCCGGCGTGCTGCTCCACCTGATGCGCTACAAGGGCATGGACCGCGAGCGGCTCGAACGGCTGCTCTACGAGCAATCCGGGCTGCTCGGGGTATCGGGCCTCTCGCAGGACATGCGCAGCCTGCTCGCCTCGGACGCGCCGCACGCACGCGAGGCAGTGGAGCTGTTCTGCTACCGCATCGTGCGCGAGCTGGGTTCGCTCGCGGCGGCCCTGGGCGGCCTGGATGCGCTGGTGTTCACGGCAGGCATCGGCGAGCATGCCGCCCCGGTGCGCGAGCGGGTGTGCCGCGATTCGACCTGGCTGGGCATCGAACTGGATGCGCGGGCGAACGCCGCCGATGCCGTCGTCATCAGCACGGCAGAAAGCCGCATCGCCGTGCTGGTGATCCCGACCAACGAGGAATGGATGATCGCGCGCCACACGCTCGCGCTGTTGCGGTGACGGGCGGCGC
>Ga0100396_1003186_pt1 | contig 10700 bp, 9 predicted proteins | sample CryGeymeta201520_FD_81551 | JGI IMG/M metagenome (GOLD analysis project Ga0100396, IMG submission 81551) | Groundwater microbial communities from Crystal Geyser aquifers in Utah, USA - Crystal Geyser metaG 2015-20 | ecosystem: Environmental > Aquatic > Deep subsurface > Groundwater | place: USA... | reverse complement strand
GCCGATGGACTTGCTCCAGCATACCTTCCTGTCAGTCATCTTGAATCTCAATGCGATTCCTCTGCTATCGCACTTTTACAATCATATTTTTCGGACTCATCCGCAAAAAAATGCGGTCACAACATCAAATACGATATGCAGGTGCTTCGCAGAGCAGGATTCGAAACAAAGGGTTTTTTCTTCGACTCCATTGTTGGAGCGGCGGTAGCCGAACCGGGCAAGCTTTCATATTCGCTCGACTCGCTCGCGCTCGAGCTCTTCAAATATGAAACAATACATTTTGAAAATCTTGGAGCGGAAATTCGCGCATTGCCGGTTGAAAAGGCCGCTGAGTATTCAGGTCAAGACGCTTTTTTCGCTTCGGAGTTCAGACGCCGGTATCTTGGAATTATAAATGCCGACGAAAAATTAAAGTCCTGCTATTTCGATATCGAGCATCCTCTAATATTCGTGCTCGCAGATATGGAATGGACAGGTGTTTATCTCGATAGAAAAATCCTCAGTGAACTTGATTACGCATATTCAATCGAGCTCGAAGAAATTACAAAGATGGCTTGGAAAGAAGCCGGAGAAGAGTTTAATCTCGATTCTCCGAAACAAGTCTCGAATATTCTCTTCGATAAAATCGGTTTGAAGCCGATTAGAAAAACTCGAACTGGAACTTCCACTGATCAGGAAACACTCGAGGTGTTATCAAAAATTAATCACCTGCCCGCAATTCTTCTCGAATATCGGGAGCTATCCAAACTGCTTTCAACGTATATTAAAGCTCTTCCCGGATTGATTCACTCCCAAACCGGCAGACTGCATACATCATTCAATCAAGTCAGAACTGCAACCGGTAGACTTGCATCATCAAAACCAAATCTTCAAAATATTCCGATTCGAAGTTCGAGAGGTAAAGAAATCCGAAAGGCGTTCCGCGCTCCGGAAGGAAAATTACTTATTTCTGCAGACTACTCGCAGATTGAATTTCGAGTTCTTGCTTTTCTTTCGCAGGACGAAATCTTGATTGACGCTTTCAAAAAAAATGAAGATCTGCACTCCGCAACGGCTAAGCGGCTGTTCGGAGACTCTTCTTTAAATAATGATGAAGCACGCCGCAGAGCCAAAACTGCCAACTTCGCCATTCTTTACGGAAAGACTCCTTTTGGTCTCTCGCAAATGCTCGGTATATCCAGAACTGAAGCTTCAAATTTTATTGACTCGTATTTTGCCGCATTTCCTGGAATAAAAACTTGGATGGAGAAATTAAAGGAACACGCTAAAGAATCCGGTTACGTCGAAACGTTGTTCGGCAGAAAAAGATATCTTCCGGATTTAAATTCAAAGAGCAGAACTGCGCGTGAGCAAGCAGAGCGCATAGCAGTCAATACTGTAGTTCAGGGCACTGCGGCGGACATAATCAAGATTGCTATGATTTCCATTTATCATGAATTGGCAATTCAAAAAGAAAATGCTATAGTAATTCAAATTCACGATGAGATTCTGCTCGAAATAGATAAAGATGCTATCGAGCAAATTCAAGTAATGGTCGAGAAGAAGATGAAAGATATTCCTCTTCTCGGTGAAATGCTCGATCTCAAAATAGGTTCTGGAGCAAATTGGCTGGAGGCTGGACATTGAAAAAAATAATATTCATTCTGACTCTTCTCTTATCAACGTCACTCCAAACTTCCGCTCTCGAAATTCACGATTACAACACTGTTATACAAATAATTCAAACGTCAGCGTCTGCTTCAGGCACTTTTGAACTCGATAAGTTGCTTCGAAAAATAATCGAGAATTATTCGGCTCAACTGAAGACACAACTCTAAATAAAAATGTCACTGCCGTGCTGTGGTATGAGAATTGGAATCCGAGAGCAAGAATCTGGTTAAAAAATACCGATGCCGAATCTCTTTTTCGTACTTTAGTAACAAATCAAGACTATCATGATGCCTTGAAATTCGACGGCAATGTGGATTTGGAACTCGAAATTGTTACAGGTTCGAATCCTTCTATCGAAGGTAAACTCAAAATGACAAATGTATCTCTGTGGTGGGAAAATGGAGAATTCGCTATGCTAGGTTTAAATGGAGATATGCCCTTCAGGCGGGCTATGGACCCTAGATGGAATCAAGAGCCAATAGAGAGTATAAAAAAAACCAGCATCCATATCGACACCATGGTCTGGCACAACCGCTATGTTGCTCATAGCTTCGAAGCAAATGCATCTTATGAAAATAAAATTCTTCGTTTCGAACAGATCAGTCTGGATTTTCTTGGTGGAAAAGGAATCGGAAGCATGGTCATAGATCATCGCGGAAACGATATTCGCATGGTTGCCGCAGTGAAATTCGGAAATGTCAATCTGATGAAACTTCCTGAAATTCTTCCCGGTCTGCCTTACTTTGCTCGAGTCACCCTAGCCTCAGTTGAAGGCAATGTTGTTCTGTCATATAAAAGCCCGAACTTGTTGGATTTGAGCGGAGATATTTCTTCAGTTTCTCCCGGAGTTATTGAGCTCTCTCCAATGATGCGGGAATCCGCCAGAGAGTTTTTAGACTCTAGAGTAGTTCAATTCCAAAAACTTAACATTAAACTTGGAAGAGGAAATAATTACATGCCTGAAGCAAGCATCACACTTTATCGTAAAACCGCGCAAACACTTCTCGATATTCTAAATGGAGTTTCATTCAACCCTGTAATTTTTAACATTAAATTTCCTATAATTCCTTTTGTGCAGGAATTGAGCGAAGCTAGATAGAGTTCTGATTCACATGGAGGCACGCACGCCCCCGTGCGTGCAAAATAAGCATGCGTCGCTGAATGATTACTCCCGAGACTAAGGCATTACGTTCTACTCTATCTCTACAATCTTGATTCTGCTTCGCGGAGATAAAATTTTAATCCGCGACTTCGATATTTTGAATTCATCCGCTATAAGCTCTCTAACAGCTTCATTCGCCTTTCCATCCTCTGCCTTTGCTCTCACTTTAACTACAAAAGTTCCGTCAGACATCCGCTCCAAAAAATCTTTCTTCGCTCCGGGTTTGACTCTAATCGTTATCTTCATCTCTTATTTAGAAATTGGAGGCGGAGGAGGAAGCAGCGCCGGAGCAGTTTCAGAATATTTGAAATCTTCACGCAATCCTTCTTCTTCAATATTCTTAACGCCGGCGGCAATTCTCGATGTTCTCGCAAGACGGCGCGAAAGAGTTCTCGAAAGATGATACAAAATCTTTGCGGCTGTAATGTGCGACGAGGCAAGCAAGTCCTCGAATTCATCACGCGAAAGATACAGCACCGTTGTGTCTTTCATTGCCTTTACAGAAGCTGTCCTCAAACCGGCTTCATCAATTAATGCCATCTCTCCAAAATGCTCTCTGTCTCTAATCAAAGCAATTCTTTTCAATCCGATTTCGCTCTTCACCAAAACCTCGACCAAACCTTTGTCGATAATATACAAGCCGTCGCCTCTGTCACCCTCGCTGAATATAATCTCTCCTCTGTTGTATTCCCGAATCTCAATCTTCTCTGCAATCTTTTCAATATCGAGCAGAGATAAATTTTCGAAGAGTCTTGTTTCACCAAGAACTGAAATTACATGGTCGTCCATTTCCGGCCTGACAGAAAAAATATTTTTTATTATTTTGAACATTAAAAATCCTCCACTTTAATTGGAGCATCAAGAACCCATGCCGCTGGAATAAGCCACTCGTCTTCATCGCCGGCTAAAATTAAAGAGTCAGCCAAAATCTTTCTAACTACTCCTGTTCTGCCGTCCGTCAGAGTCAATCTGTATCCTACTTTCACTCTTCTTCTCAAACTCTTTTCAGTTTCTATAAGTTTCAATCGTGATCTCGCCCACATAACAAAAAATGTAAAGCCCATTGCTGTAGCCACACCGACAATTCCAATTCCATATCCGGTTTTGATATCTATTCCCATTACATCGAGATTCGTAATCACAGCGCAAAGCAAAATGAAAATATGCACTGCAACCGAAATTTTTCCGCCGGCAGGATGATCAGTCATTTGAAGTAGAGAATCAAATATCGCTCCGGCAATTCGTCCGATTAAGTCTGCAAGCACTATCAGCGCAAGAAATGTAAATATCCTGCCTCCTAGCCCTACTAGTGACTCTAAGATGTGAGGAACATCTACAATCTGTAACGAATCGATTCCAGCCATAATGAAAAGAGCAATGACAATCCAATAAGCAATTCTTCCTGCAATCTGGGAAGGTGTCATTCTCATACGTGAGTCTAAAAGTTCATATAATCCTATCTTTTCTGCAAGGCGGTCAAATCTGATTAGTTCAAGTATCGAAGCCACAATAACATAAATAATCTTTCCGAATATTAAACCTAGCAGTACAAAAAATATTGCGCTCAAAAAATCATTGAAAGGAATCTCGTTAGAAATTCTGAACATTAAATCTCTGAAACGTCCCAGCATAATTTCAAAAATATTATAACTCATCTTCTTATCCTCCGTGCAGTATGTTGTTTCAAAGTGATTCCGTCAACCCGCCTTGAGTCATTCTCTCTCCGATGAAATCTTAAAACTGTTTCCATCTGATATTGCAACAATAGTTCCTTTTAAGTCAGTCCTGAAAATTTTTGCGCCTATTGCCTCAAGATTCCGCAAAGTCAACGGAGTCGGATGCCCGTAGGTATTGCCCGTGCCGCACGATATTACCGCTATCTTCGGCATTACTTCCTTTAAAAATTCCGGTGAGGATGAAGATTTTGAACCGTGGTGTCCAACCTTTAAAAGTTCACTCTTCAATCTGCCTCTGAATCTCTCAATTATACCCGCTTCAACTTCTTTCTCTGCGTCTCCGGTCAATAAAGCAGAGGTTCTCTCGAACTCTATCCGCAATACAATCGAATAATTATTTATGCTTGTGCCCCCTGCTCCGCCTGCATGAAGAACAGTTATTTTACATGAAGGATCCCATTGAAGTAATTCTCCCGGCTTAAACGAATTTACGTAATCTGCACCATTTTGTTCAACTGCTTGAAGTAGTCTCATGTATCCTGCTGTCGGATGTGTGGCTCCGGGATCATAAAATGTTTCGACAGGAAATGCTTTGAATATATCCGCTAGTCCTTTCAAATGGTCGGCATGTGGATGAGTCAATACAACTGCCTTTAACCTCTTGCACCCCATGTTTTTTAAAATTTCCACCATCTTCGGACCGTTATTTGAATCGACTACCGCATAATTGCCGTGCGGTAATTTGATTATTATTCCGTCGCCTTGTCCTACATCGACAAAATGAATTTCTAATCTTGCGTTTGAGCCCGTTGGAACCGCAATCGCTTTCGTTTCACCAATTTCTTTTGTTGTTGGCTGAGTATCAATCTGCTCTTTGGAAGGAAGAGTGTCGCTTACAGTTAAATCAGTTACAGTTATTAAAATTGAGTCTGATTCGGCAGATTCAACAGGCGACTGCTCTTTTACTTCCGGCGGCAAGCTGTTCGATTCTATAACATCTGATCTTACCACTAATGGCGAAAGCCAAAAAAATAATGATGCGCATATTGCTAAAAATGAAGAGGATATAGATAATTCTTTCCAACCAAATTTGTGTTTGTCTTTCTGAGCCCGAACACATTCCTCTTTTTTTTCTTCTTCAATCGGAACTGTATTAGCGTATTCTTCAAGCCAAGAAATATATTCCGGTCTTATATCAAAAAAGAAAAGCGTATAAGCAAGCTCTCTGTTGAAACTGGGATAGATGTCCGAAGACGGTATCTTTGAAGCATAAGACTTTAGTCTCTTTAATGCAGACTCGCTCGAACATAGAACCTCTGTCTTGCCCACTTTGTCAAGCGGCCGAATTGACCATCCATTAGAAATTGAATTCATTTTTCTGTGATCATTATATGATAGGCGATAGGCGATAAGCTATAGGTTTTAGGTATTCATCAATTTAAAATAAAACGGGCTCCTTTCGGAGCCCGCCTATTCAATACGAATGTTACTTCAAGAGCTGTAATACACTCTGTGGAGCTACGTTCGCTTGAGCCAATGCCGATGTGCCTGCCTGTTGCAGTATTTGATTCTTCGTGAAGTCTACAATCTCACTTGCGAAGTCGAGGTCTCTGATTCGAGATTCAGCGGCAGATTGATTCTCCGACTGAATCTGGACGAAATTATACGTCCTTTCGAGTCTGTTCTGTAGTGCGCCAAGTTCTGCTCGTAAACCGTTCACCTTTGTAATCGCATTAGAAATCAAAGTTATTGCCGATTCTGCGCCGGTTCTCGTCACGACACCACTCGGTCCAGTCATAGCGTTTGATATAATAGAAGAAATTAACGTTGTTGTTGCAGTCTGAGCTCCAGCAACTGTAAGATTATTTATTGCCAATCCGGCTGCAGTCGAAGTGAAGATGTTAAATGTAATTCTTTCGTTCTGATTTGCTCCGGCCTGAATCGACAGAGAAGTTCCTCCGACGGCTGAATATGCGCCGAGAAGAAGAACTCTGGTATTGAAATTAACTGTGGATGACTGACGATCTATTTCTGTAAGTACCTGATTGAATTCGAGCTGTATCATCGCGCGATCCATTGTCGTCAGCGAATCGTTTGCAGATTGCACAGCCAATGTTCTAAGTCTCTGTAGCTGATCAGAAATTGTTTCTATTCCGCCCTCAGCGGTCTGAATCATTGAAATTCCATCTTGAATATTTTTAGCTGCCTGCTTCAATCCGTTTATCTGAGTTCTGAACCGTTCTGATATTGCCAATCCAGCCGCATCATCTGCCGCTTTATTGATTCTTAAACCTGAAGAGAGTTTCTCTAAATTTTTCTGAATGTTTGTATTTGTAATGCCTAACTGCCGTTGAGAAAAAATTGCGGGCACATTTGTTACTACTCTAAATCCTGCCATGGGGTTCCTCCTTGAACCTACACCCGGGCATCCATGCCCGGATCAAGTTAGAAACCCTCGACCCTCTTATAAGGAAAGGAAACTGCTAAGATAATTCCATTGGCCTCGCCAGCCTTACCCTATTTTTTTAAAACCTCCTTTCAGTCTGGACCAGCCTGAATAATAAAAGTATTACTGTTCCAATAAACTGGATTCGGCTATTATCAGCCTTATATTCTATATCGGTAATTTCCTTTTTTTACATAACAACTTTTTTTGAGTGATTTACAATTTTCGAAACAAAATAATTTTTTTGCGCTATTGATTCTTTTCGTCCTTAAATCTCTGCTTCAGCAGTTCCGCGCCTTTTGACAGATCACCGCGGGCATCTGCCGCAAGTCTGTTCTCGCGCTGAATCTCATCGTAAACTTCCTTGCGATGAACTGAAATATTTCTAGGCGCCTTAATTCCAAGCTTTACCTGATCGTGCTGAACAGAGACAACAACAATCTCAATGTCATCGCCGATTATTATCGACTCATTCAAATGCCGAGCTAGAACGAGCATTACTTCTTCTCCGGAGGTTCGCCGTTTTTACCGAGTATGTAATGTCTGACTTTATGTTCTTGAGAAGAAGATATCATCTGCTTGCCTTGGCGGTTCTTTGCATTGAGCACTATCGGGGCCTGAAGATTAGCTGTCATTAATTTCGGATCGTCCGGTATAACTACAATCGCCAAAAGTACAGCTTCAGAAATTGAAGTCAATTCTATCGAAGATAATTCATTCTCGGAAAAATTTGGTACGTAATCTTGAGCAAATATGCGAGGATCAATAGTTATGAATGCAAGTTGAGGTTCATCCAATGATTGAAGCCACAAAAAAGGGCTTTCATCTCCGTGCGGTATCACGGCATAAGATTCATAAGTCTCGAATCCGAGTAAGCCATCTTTTATAGTTACAAGGTTCTTATCAGTGATCTCTACTTCTTTGCCGAACCTCGTCTTTATCAAACGCTTATTTTCTGAAGTTGTCATTGTGCGTAAATTACACGATTATCCGAGATAATTCAATAGGCTTAGTTTCAATACATCTGAAACAGCTCTCAATGCGGCGGTTTGAGTATTTTCCTGATTTCTCAATTCCGTAATTACTTCCGCTAAATCAACATCCTCGACATCGCTCAATAACTTCGTGTTGTTCGTAATTACCTCTTCAAGCCTCGATTTGCGTGTATCCAGAAGATTAGTTCTGACTCCCGCTTCGGTGCGGTAGACTTCAACCGAGTCCATTGCGCTGTCAATCTCGGGCAATAATGCATCTCTGGCATAACTGCTATCTCCTTCACGTAATTTGTCGCGTAAAGAAATTAATGTCGAAAAGATATCACCGCCGGATACGACTCCTGATGTCAATCCTAAATCCTTCACTATACTTCCTGAAGCATCTTCTATCGAAAATGGACCGGGTTTGTCGCCTGAAATTTTAATAGCATAATTTTCTATAACATTCCCTGAAAGGTTTCTCCCGGAATTTTCAGGCGGCGTAGAAGTGATTCCCAAAATCTGCATGATGTTCGAATCTGAGCTTCCATTGTCTTCTATCTCTACTCCGCCGTTCAATCTCAAATACAATGGTTGAGTTGCTTCAGGCACATTTGGAATACCGTCTACCTTTTCTCCATTCGCATCGTAAACATCAGCGGTCACGCCGGTATTAGCCTGAAGAGAATTAATTCGATTCGCTAAAGTAAAAATTGTATCTTCATTCGTCACATTCATACTGGAACCATTAATTTTTATTGTTCCATTTTGGAAACCCACAAACTCTGTCGAAAAATTCTGAAGAGGAGTAGAAACTCCAGTAGTGCCTTGCATAGAACCTGATACTTCAGCTCTCACTCCGGCATCTCCATCGTTTATTGCCCTGGCTATATCGAGAAGACTGTCTCCCTCACCTGAAGTAGGATTTCCATCGAGATCATAATTTATTAATTTTCCGTTTATTCGCATCGAGCCTTCCATAACTCCGGAAGACGGCACAAAAGCGGCAGATATTTCCCGATCCGCATAATTCGATACGCTCGATCCATTCCAAGTCTGGTTCGTATTCTTCAAAATCATCGGGCCTTTTGAAAATATTCGTGAACCCGGCCACGTTATTGGTATCACGCCCTGCATCTCGACTCCGAGTTCTACATCGTCTCCCTGATACGAAACGGATTCGATCTCTCCAATTCCGTTACGTGCAGCGGTAAAAGCATCTTGATCAGTTTCTGCTCCGCCAAAAAGAGTCTTTCCACCAACTTTCGTATTTCCTGTTCGAAGCATTCCTTCCAACTGCTGATTAATTTCAGTAGCAATGAGAGCCATGTCGGCAGTAGTCATAGGCGCATTCACTGCCTGAAGCGTCAATGTCCTCACACGTTGTAGCTGTTCTACCACACTGCTCATCTGAGTCTCGGCTTCTCCGATCATGTGCGATGTGTTTTCTATGTTCCGAACCAACTGCTCGTCACGGCGTAATCGATTCTGCAATCTCTTCGAACGAGCCGCAACGTCAGGATCATCACTCGCCTTCTCAATCTTTTTTCCTGTTGATAACTGTCTCTGCAAATCTAAAAGTTTCTCCGAATTCAAACGAGTATAATCTTGAGAGTTCATTACCATTCTGCTAAAAGAAACTCTGTTCATCGGCCGAGCGCTATCAAAGTCTGAAGAACCTGATCCATCGTTGAGATGATTCTTGCCGCGGCTTCGAATCCGCGCTGATACTTGATCATATTAATCATCTCTTCATCGATGGATACGCCCTGTATCTCTTCGCGCCGCGACTTCAGCTGAGTTATCTGGGCATCTAGTGCCGTTTGTGACCGTTCCGCAGCGCCGGCTTCTACTCCGATTTCTCCCAACATGCCGATTACAAAATCGTTATATGTTCCTGTCCCGCCTTCCATCGTATTCGACTCGCGCAATGCGGCGAGAAGAATTGCATTTCCTCCGTCGCCAGGTCCGCGCGAAACATCTCCTACACCGTCGGGTGGCGCGCTGAGATCATCACCTTTTGCCGCCGCGATCGCATTTAAATTATTTTTTATTACACTCGAAATTTGTATTCTCGATGCGGCACTGTCTTTTGGCCTCAATGTCACAGTTCCTGAAAAGATCGAGGTCGGAGGATTTACATAACTCGGAGGCGGATACGCTTTGTCGGCATCGAGAATTCCGAGCCGCTCCAAAAAGTTTCCGCCGCTGTCCGCCATTGTCTCTATGACGTAGTCCTTCCCGCGCATTGCATCGAGCTGTAATCTGTTTTCCGGTGTTATCGAAGCGTAAACTCCCGCACCTGTCGAATTTATTCGAGCAACTATGTCCTCTAATGAATCTGTCGCTCCGTCATACGTAATTGAACGCCCGTTCAAAATAAAACTTCCTTTGCCGATAGGATTCAATTCAAAGTTTTCGGGCTGAGTTGTGCTTGAGTCTCCGTCTAGCGGCTTGTCTATCTCGGGAACGAATTCTGACCCGCGAATACTCCACGGCCTTGTCTCCCCTGTCTCACTCGAACCTAAATCGAAAAAGTTTACACCTGTGGTTCCATCGAGTCCAAACCCTGTTCTGTGAATCGTGTTGAATGACTGCGACAAAGTAATTGCCAGCTCGTCAAGATTTCCCATGATATCCGGCAAAACATTATCGCGAAGATCCGACCATGCTTTCAAAGTTCCGCTCGTGAAAGTCATTACGTCATTTGGACCGTTGCCGACCGCTAATTGAGGTAATTGGGAATTCGATGAATCATTCCTTATCGTGACGTCAAATGACTGCAGTCCCTG
>Ga0100396_1003184_pt1 | contig 10702 bp, 9 predicted proteins | sample CryGeymeta201520_FD_81551 | JGI IMG/M metagenome (GOLD analysis project Ga0100396, IMG submission 81551) | Groundwater microbial communities from Crystal Geyser aquifers in Utah, USA - Crystal Geyser metaG 2015-20 | ecosystem: Environmental > Aquatic > Deep subsurface > Groundwater | place: USA... | reverse complement strand
TTTTGCCCAAATCCCGGGAATTGATAAAAAATACGGGACTTCGATTTATTTCTTACCGAATGGAGGAAATTCTTCCAAAAGACAAAATTTATATATTAGAAACGATAAAGACTATCCGGTTGAGTTTGGGTTTGAACTGGAAGGGGATTTATTAAGCTTCAAAATTGTTTCTCTTTAAGTGCCAGGAGTAGGGTTCGAACCTACATGTCCTTAAGAGCCGACAATTTGCGTGAGCCAAGGGAGGGAATTGGACCCTCAACCTACTGTTTACAAAACAGTTGCTCTACCATTGAGCTACCTCGGCATTGGTATTCACTCATTTTACCCCAAAACAGCCTTGAGGTAAATGGCTGTCGAGTCGGCCTGCTCCATCAATAAAAAAAATGCGGGGACATTATCGAAGAAGAAATCGTGGAAGTAAACCCAAAAAATAGTCCTGCCTTAGAGATTGGGGTTTTGCGCGTTTCCTTGTAATACCAAGTGGGTGAACTGTCTTGAATAAACCTATTCAAAAACTCTGCTCTCCCTTATCGTTTGAATTTGTAAAGAAAAGCGAATTCAAAACCTTAAGCCTTTTTGACAGGACTAAACACATAATAAGCTAATTTTTGTGAAGAAGTCAAGAGTAAAAATTGGCCAATAGCGGGACATTTTGTACGTTGTCCAGGACATACTATACAGTTTTTAAGGTTTGATTACTTCTTGTATGTAAGTAGAATACTTCAACTAGCTGGTATAGAACTTTCCGGATTGGAGGTGAATAAATATGATCCTTAGGAGAATTGACTACAAACTATTAAGGGGTATTGATCCTGTGGCTGCGAGAACCGCGGTCTTGGAATATCTAAAAACCAATAATGGGAATATAAGCTTGGCCTCCAGAATGTTTGGGATAAATAGGACTGTTGTCTACGAACATTCTAAAGAAAGAGGCGGAGAAAGATCTTTCTGATAGATCAAAGGCTCCCAGGCACTCACCCAATAAGACATCTCCGGAAACTGAGGATAAAGTAATTGAGGTTAAGAATAAAACCAGAATGGGGGCAAAAAGACTCTCCAGATACTTGGAGAAGTATGAGAACCTAGTCGTTCCCTACGGAACAATACGGCATATCTTAAGAAGGAATAGGGGAAGAATTAAGTATAGGAAAGCCTTTAGGAAACACGAAAAAAGGGAGTTTGTCAATTGGTATTCGGCCAAGCCTTTCGAGATAGTTCAGATTGATATAAAAGAAATTAGGGATTTAAAGGCTTTAAGCAAGGCCCAGATAGTCCATTTAGATAAATTTGACATCCCCAATTACCAGTGGGGAGCAATGGATGTGAATTCAAGATTCAAACTCATTGCATATTCAAAGGAAAAAACCTGGACCAATGGGCTTTGCTTTTACCTTTGGGTCATTTCCTGGATACGAAGCCATGGAATAACAAGTGAGATTGTCTTTACTGTTGATAGGGGTGAAGAATTTGGAGGCAAATCCTGGATGAAGGTTCGGGAATTAAGAAAACTCATCTTGGCTTTTGGCTGCAGGCTCATCCAGAATAGAAAAGGCCATCCCGAGGATAATTCACACCTGGAAAGAAGCCACCGAACTGATGATGAAGAATTCTACATCCAAAGAGTATTTAAGATAAAGTCGGAAGGAGATCTTCTTAAAGAAGCCCTAAATTACATTTACTACTACGACTGTGTCAGGGAACATTCATCCTTAAACAATATGACTCCGTTTGACTACCTTAAAAGACAGTTGCCTGACTTAGATGATACAATAAAGCTTGTGCCGCCGATAATACTGGATAATATCTCAACTAAAATAGGTCCTTGGGGTGGATACAATGTCTTGGCTCAGAACCATTTTTAGCCAATTTTGAAGCTAAGGGGTAGAAATTAAATTGAGAGCGAAAGAGGAAAAATAATTCCAAAAATTCTTGCCGCCAAATTAAAAACTAGAGAAGAAAGAGAAAAAAAACGGTTAGGGAAAAGAAAAAGAAAAAGAACCAGATAAATCCCGATGTTTTCCAAAGAGGCCAGCGCTCGGCCGGTTTTTTCCGGAAGCAACGCGACTGCTACCCGGCCGCCGTCAAGAGGCGGAACAGGAATTAAATTAAAAAAAGCCAGGACTAAGTTCAAAAGACAAGCATTGGCTAAAACCTGAAGTAAACTAAAAGGTAAAATCGTAAAGAAAATTCTCCCCAAAAGAGCAAAAACTAAAGCCAAAATAAGATTGGTGGCCGGCCCGGCCAGACCGACCAAACCCATATCTTTTTTGGGATTTCTAAAATTATAAGAATCGATAGGAACCGGTTTTGCCGCGCCGATAACTACCGGAAAATGAGTAAAGATCATCATTGCCGGCAGAAGAATACTCATTATCGGATCAATGTGAGGAATAGGATTAAGGGTTAATCGGCCGGAAAGTCTGGCTGTCGGGTCACCCAAACGCTCGGCTACCCAACCATGAGCGATCTCATGCAGGATAACCGAATAGATAAAAATGATAAAACCAATAATCCCGACTAGCATAAACGGGTTGTCAACAGCCTGTGAGTTATGTTATCATAATATATTAAATTTTAAAAAAAATAAAATCTATGTCACGAGTTTGCCAACTTTGTCATAAAAGAAAACAATACGGCCGCCAATCCAGACATAAAAAAGGGGTGGCCGGTAAGCAGTGGTCCAAAAGGGCTCAAAGCACCTTGCGGATTTATGACGTTAATTTGCAACACGCGACTATTAATGGTCAAAAAATGTTACTCTGCGCCAAGTGCCTTAAACTTTTGCGGGGAAAGAAAACTCAGGATATCCTTCCAAAAACTGCTGCCAAGTAACGGGATTTTTGCCTTCAAGTTGAACTTCATCCAAAATTAATTTTTCTTTTTCCAAATGAGCTTTTAATATTTTTAATCTTTTCGCTTGCCCTTCCGAAGTCCCGTCTTCGGCGGGACGAAGGAGGGTCCAAGCACCCGGCTCAGGATAAGCAGCGCGAATCAGCCGGTCAATTTCTATTGCCGGCTTTTGCCAATTGATTTTAGTATTTTCTATTTCCAACTTTCCGGCATAGGACGGTTCACCAATTTGCTGAAAGGGTTGAAGATTACCTGAGAGAAAATCAGCAATTATTTTTGGTGTTTCTGCTATTGCTTTTTCTAGTAATTTTTCGGTTAAACTTTGGCTGGTTTCTTTAAGATTAAGAGGAAGTGAGGTTTGGGTAAGTATTTTACCCTCATCAATTTTTTCGTCAATTAACATGTAGGTAATCCAAGCGGTCGTATCTCCATTTAAAATGGTTGCTTGAACCGGTGCCGGACCCCGGTATTGAGGTAATTTGGAAAAGTGAATATTGACAATTCCCAAGGAGAATAAATCAATAACTTCTTTGGGGAGAATCCGGTTATAGTCAAAAATAAGACCTAAATTATTACTATTTTTTTTTAAATCATTGGGAACAAAGGATAAAGCGGTATGAAAGGGAATTTTATGGGTTTTGGCAAAGGCAACCACCGGATTTTCCGTTATTATCTGCTTTCGGCCGATTGGTTTAGGCGGAGCGGAAATAACCATCCCGATTTTAAAGCTGTCTTTGGTCATTGCCTCCAGGAATTTTAAGGAATTTTTACTGGTGCCGAAAAAAATTATCATATTTGTACCTCTCTTAAATATTCCTTGTCTTCTTCGTCTTTAACCATTTCATAAATTTTGGCTTTTTGCTCTAATGCCCGGTCAATGAACAAGATACCCTTAAGGTGATCATATTCATGTTGGACTTCAATGGCCATCATCCCGGAAAATTTTCTGACCTGCTCTTTACCACCCTCAGTTTGATATTTAATTTTTACTTCTTTTGATCGTTTGATTATGGCCCACCTTCCGGGAACCGAAAGACAGCCTTCAAATTTACTTTTTTTAGAGTCAGTCATTCTTTGGGAAAACCAAATTATTTCCGGATTGATAAAAGTTAAAAGCTTTTTACTATTGGGTGAGTAAGCTAAAAAAACCTGCTTGAGTACGCCGATTTGAACGGCGGCCAAACCCACCCCAATCATTTTTTCCTCAGAGTCCAGCAAGGTTTGTTTAAGCTCTTTAATTAACTCTAAAGTCTTTTTATCAACTAAAACTGGTTTGGAAATCTCTCTTAATTTATGGTTAGGAACGGTAATAATCTTTGCCATGGGGTTATTATAACCGCTTTGCTTAGATTCCGCACCTCAATATAAAAAATATAGGCAAGGCGGTTTCAAGCTTCCCTGAAAAATTTACAGCGAAGGGAAGCTTATACCAGATTTCTTGACTTTAAAGGTAATTAAGCATATCATTTGGCCAGCCTATAGCAATTAATTTAGTTACTTTTTTTGTCTTTAGATGAAGCTGAAAATCAGCTTTTAGTAAAGGCTAAAGACAGGTTCTTTGACTTGACAGCCGGTAGAGTTTCTTAATTGGCAAAGGGGGCGAAATGTACAGCGAGGAGGGTCATTGGTATCGTAATGTTATTGCTCTTGTTATCTTGGCTGCTTTGGTTATAACTTTGTCTTTGGGGTTTATCTCAAACAAGTCCTATCCTAAGTCGTGGGAGGAACGAATTTTTTGGGTACAGATTTCTTCTCGATAAGGAAAAAGCCGTGTAACGAGCAAAATGACGTTTTGCCGCACGGCTTCCCATTCTTTTTTTCCATCTCTGCCGGCTGTTTTTTCTAAGATTACTTCTTTAGTTTTTCAATTCTTGCCATTATCTCCGGATCATTTGGTTTTCCTTGGAGGATTATTTTTAATTGTTCAATGGCCTTATCGTTTTGACCTAAATCCTCATAAAAAAGAGCCAGCGCGTTTCTGGCTTCTTCGTAATTAGGTTTTAATTCAATTGCTTTTTCAATAGTGGAAAAAGCTTGCTCAGTTTTGCCAACTTTTCCGTATAAAAGTCCAAGATTGTAAACGAGTTTCGGATCGGTAGGCGAGAGTTTAATCGCTTCTTGAGTTGCCTCAATTGCCTTAATGGCATAATTATGGTCAAAAGTGGAAAGAGTATAGAAAACTTTTATTCTGGTTTTCCAGAGATTAATATTTTTTGGGCTTTCTTTAATTGCTCGATCGGAAAAAGCAACGGCGCCTTTAGTCAATTCAGCGGCGGCAGTAGCATTTTTTTGCAAAGAGGAAACTAAAGCTAAAGTAGCCGTGTTGGAGGAAAGTTCGCTTAAGAAAACCGGTTCTTGGGGAGAAAGATTAACTGCTTTGCTGGTTTCCTGGTAAGCTAAAGAATATTCATTTTGTTTAGTTAATTTTAAGCCTTGAGAATAGAAAAAATCTGCCCGCCAAAGATTAACAACAGAAAGTAACAGGTAAAAAGTAACCAGTAACAAGAAGATTAGGGGGACAGTTGGGTTTTTGAGGGGTTTGGAAGGAGCAGGGAATGACTGAGAATTATTAAGAACGAAAATTAGAGCGGGGATGAGATAAAACCAAAGTGAAACTATAACTACCGAAAAACCGAAAAAGTTGGAAACCAGGATAGAAAGCCAACCGGAAAATAAAGCAAAAGGCAAAAGGCAAAAGTCAAAATTATCTGAAGGAACCATATTTTTATTTACTTTTGAATTTTGAATTTCATTTTTAACTTTTAACTTTTGATTTTTAAATTGAATGACATTTTTAGTAATGAAGAAGCCAATAAAAAATAAATAAGTTCCTAGACCAACAGTGCCTGTGGTGGCTAAATAGTTCAAATATTCGTTATGGGCTTTGTTGTATAAAAAATCCCACTCGGAAACCAGGTTATGCTCCACGGGTCGGAAATTGTAATAAGAATAAGCAAAAGTTTCCACGCCCGAACCGAAAAACGGGTAATGCCTAAAAACATTAATGGCTCCCTTCCAGACAATCTGCCGAATTTTTCCGGACTCGGTGCCGCCTACTTCCAGCTGGGTCCCCTGGCCGGAAGGATGCGGGGGCTCTCGGGTGTTGAGGGCCTTGGGAGCAAGAAAGGATTGGTAGTAAATAAATTTGTTAATTTGGGAAAAAGGCGAGCCAAAAATTATAACCAGAATTAAGAATAATGAATTAAGAATTATGAATAGGGTGATATAACTTTTAATTCGCTGGCGATTGGTAAAAAAAGTCAGTAGCCAATAGATTATTAAGGCAATAACTAGTCCCAAGAAGCCGGAGCGCGAGCCGGTAAATAATAAACAGGCGAAGTAACCAGTAGTTAGTAGTAAGTAGTAAGCGCGGGAGATTTTTGTTTTGGCAGTAATAAAAAAATAAATGGCGATGGGAATCAAAATTGCCAAATAAGCGGCCAGCCAATTGGGCTGGCCTAAGGTGGCAAAAACCCGGGTCTGGACATCCTGAACCCAACAACCAGTGTCAAATTTTCCGCTGAAGATTAAACAGGAAAAAGAATGGCCAAAGTGTTCTAAGATGCCATAGATTGATATTATTAAGCCGGAGGCAAAAACAGACTTGATGAGGCGATAAACATCACCTTTTTCCAAATTGCTGACAAAGGCAAAATAAAGTAAAAGATAGCCGGTTAAAGACAAAAACCCGCCGTTAAAGCGTGAATAATAACCGAAAAGACTGGTGTGAGGGTCAAGGGAAAATATGGTTGAAATAACTTGAGAAAGAAAAAATACTGCTATGGGAATTTCTAAAGGAGTATGTCTGAAAATAAACTTTTTTTGAATAATCATCCGGCCTGCCCAGGCAGCCGCGATAAGAATGGTTAAAAAATAGACCAGAATGATTTTATTGAATTCAAAAAGTTCGTAATTGAGTGGGAGGAAGAAGAGGGGGACCAAGAAAAACAGGACCGGGAAGAGAATCGAGATTAACTTTTTTAGAAATAAATCAAGTTTCACCGCATATCAGTATATCAAAAAATGATACAATTATTCTGATGTTTGATAAACTTTTTAATTTGGTGACTTATGATTTGGGGATTGATTTGGGGACGACCAACACCACGATTTTTGTTTTGGGTAAAGGGATTGCGATTCGGGAGCCAACGGTGGTCGCCAGGAACAAAAAATCAAAAGAAATTGTCGCGGTTGGTATCGAGGCAAAAAAAATGATTGGCCGGACACCGGGACAGCTGGAAACCATCCGGCCATTGGAGAACGGAGTAATTTCCGACTTTGACGCGACCGTCGGTCTTCTTTCTTACTATTTTAAGAAATTGCATGAAACTTATGGTTTTCAGATAAAAATTCCCAGGCCGAAAGTGGTAGTTTCCATTCCGACCAGCGTGACTGATGTAGAAAGAAAAGCGGCCCAGGATGCGGCGCTTAATGCCGGGGCTCGAGAGGCTTTTTTAATTGAGTCGCCGATCGCCACAGCGATAGGGGCGGAATTGCCGATTTTTGAGGCAGCGGGAGCATTGATTATTAATATTGGCGGCGGAACAACGGAATTGGCAGTAATTTCTTTGGGAGGAATTGTTATTGGTAAATCACTCCGTTTGGCGGGAGATTCTATGGATGAGGCGATGGTTAATTTTATGCGCCTTAAATACTCGCTTTTAATCGGTTTGCCGACAGCGGAGAGCTTAAAAATTCAAATTGGGTCAGTAACGGAGACTAAGGACAAGGAGGGAAAAATGATGATTATTAGAGGACGGGATCTTTCGACCGGTCTTCCTCATTCCATTAGAATTAATACGGCAGAAGTGAGAGAGGCATTAGCGCCGACGGTCAATCAAATCGTCAGGGCCATTTCCGACATTATTGAAGAAACACCTCCGGAACTTTTGGGCGACATTACCACCCGGGGGATTTATCTTGCCGGCGGAATAGCCCAATTGCCTGGATGGGATACTTTGGTTACCGAAATGACCAAAATGCCCTGTGTAGTGGTTGACGATCCCATGACGGTAGTGGTCAGAGGTTGTGCCAAAGTGCTTTCGGATAAAAATTTATTGGATAAGGTAAAAGTTCGCGGCGGGGTAAAATAAGCGCCATTTAAATATAAAAATGTTTGTTAAAAAAAGCTTTCCACGACCCTTTTTTTATTTGCTGGCGGTTTTTTCAATTCTTTTCTTAATCGGATTAACGGGAATTTCCCGGCCGTTTCGTCAACTGGAGGAAAAAATCTTAATAATTCCTTTAAGAGAAAAGATTTTTCGTTGGCAAAAAACCCTTAAAAAAGACTTAAACGCTGACAGTTTAAAAAATGAGAGTAATTTAAATTTATCGGAATTACAAGTAAAAAATGCCGCTTTGCTTGAAGAAAATCAGGAGTTAAGACGGCTTTTGTCAGTGCCTTTGCCTAAAAACTGGCAATTTTTACCGGTAAAAGTAATTGGGGTTGAGGGAGAAATTTTAATTATTGACGCAGGGGGAAAAGATGGTCTTGTCCGGGGAATGATTGCAGTTTCCGGAGGAAGTTATATTGGCAGGGTTGATGATGTAAGTGAATCAATAGGGAGAATAAAAATGGCTTCATTTTTGGAGGAAAAATTATCAGTCAAAATTGTTGATAAAGAAACCAACCAAATTAACGGTCGGGCTTTGGCAATTGGCCGCGGTCTAGACAGAATTAATTTGGAACAAATTCTTTCTTCTGAATTTCCCCAAAAAAGTGATTTAGTTATGGTTAGCTTATCGGGCGGGGATTTGTTGGTAGGAGAAGTAAATGAAGTAACTCAAACAAAAGGAGAGCCATTTAAAACAGCAACGGTTAAAACTCTTTTTGATCCCGAAAATTTGTCTACGATTTTTCTGGTTCGGGGAAAATTGTAATCTTAATTATTGCAATGTTGATTTTACTTTCAATTTTATACTTTGTTTTTTCAAGAAAGGCAGAATGGATTTTATGGTCTATGATCCCTGCTGGGCTTATTCTCGATTTTTGGGAGCAAAGACCGTTAGGTTTATCGGGGTTAATAATGTTGGCGTTTTTGTTTTTTTTATGGCTTGTTTTTGGCTATTTAGGGAAAGACGAACAAAGGATAAGAATTTAATAAATGACAGACAGACGGATAAAAATTCTTACTTTTCTTTTGTTTGCAGTTTTTACGGTATTTTTAGGTCGGCTTTTTCAATTGCAAATTATTGAAGGTAAAAAAAACCGTAATTTGGCAGAAACAAATCGTCTAATAAAAATCCCAATTCCGGCGCCGAGAGGAATAATTTATGACCGTCACGGAATAGTTTTGGCTGATAATGAACCAAAATATTTAGTTAAAGACAAAGAAATTTCCCGCGAAGAAGGGATTATCAGACAGTCAGAAGGCAGAGACGCTGATTTAAAAATTGTATTGCAAAGAAAATACCGTCAAAGCTCAATGTTTGCTCACTCTATTGGTTATTTGGGGGAAGTAACAGAGAAAGAACTGTCAACAGGTAAACTGGATTTAAAAGGTTATGGTTTGGGCAGTTGGTTGGGCAGAGTAGGGATAGAGGCAGAATATGAGGAAATTTTAAAAGGCCGTGACGGTACGGAATTGGCAGAGGTTGACACTCAAGGTAGTATTGTCAGACGGACAGGAAGAATTTTACCTACTTCGGGCAAAGCTTTAAATTTGGCTTTGGATAGCAAATTACAAGAAGTAGCGGCCAAAGAATTGACAGGCAAGAAAGGGGCAGTAATTGCCCAAAATCCTCAGAATGGTGAAGTATTTATTTTATATTCTTCACCTTCTTTTGATCCCAATTTGTTCATCACCAAAGACAACAATAATTCTTTGGCAAAATTAATTACCGATGAAGAAAACCGGCCGCTTTTTAACCGGGTTATTTCCGGAATTTTTGCTCCAGGATCAACTTTTAAAATTGTTACTTCAACCGCCGGTTTGGAAGAGAAAAAAATCACCGGAAACACTTTAATCAATGATCCGGGAGTCCTGACAGTGGGCGCTTATAAATATGCCAACTGGTATTTTACTCAGTACGGCCGGACAGAAGGGGAAATTAATGTTGTCAGAGCTTTGATCCGGTCCACCGACACATTTTTTTATAAATTAGGAGAGATGGTGGGGCCGGAAAAAATTAATTTTTGGGCGCAAAAATATAATTTAGACAAAATCTTTGGTATTGATTTGCCCGGTGAAATTCCCGGCTTTGTCGGTACACCGGAATGGAAGAAAAAATATAAAAATGAAGGGTGGTTTTTGGGGAATACCTACCATTTGGCTATTGGTCAGGGAGACATTGATTTAACTCCTCTGGCGGTTAATGAAATGGCTTCAGTAGTGGCTAATAACGGCAAATATTGCACGCCAAGAATGCTTAGATTGGGTACCGAAAATACGCCTTATCAAGCCGAGTGCAAAGATACCGGAGTTAAGAAAGAATATTTAGATATTATTAAAAGGGGCATGATTGGCGCTTGCGAAACCGGAGGAACTGCCTATCCATTTTTTGATTTTAAGCCGGTAGCCGCCTGTAAAACAGGAACAGCGGAAACAGGGGACGGTAAAACTACTCATGCCTGGTTTACAGTTTTTGCACCTTCTGAAAACCCAACGATAGTTTTAACGGTTTTGGTGGAACGTGGAGGCGAAGGTTCTACTGTTGCCGCCCCAATTGCCAAGGAAATCTTAAAGGAATATTTTAAAGGAAAGTAAATACCTTTTTTTGTAATAATTTTGGGTCTTGCATAGATAACGGCTGTATAATTAGTTATTAATGCCGTTATCAGAGCCTAAATCTATTACTATCCGACGGATCCGTATTTCTGACAAGAAATTTACCCTGCTTATTCGCTCTTTTG
>Ga0100396_1003182_pt1 | contig 10710 bp, 8 predicted proteins | sample CryGeymeta201520_FD_81551 | JGI IMG/M metagenome (GOLD analysis project Ga0100396, IMG submission 81551) | Groundwater microbial communities from Crystal Geyser aquifers in Utah, USA - Crystal Geyser metaG 2015-20 | ecosystem: Environmental > Aquatic > Deep subsurface > Groundwater | place: USA... | reverse complement strand
TCCGCGCTCTCCGCGTCTCCGCGTGAACTTAAAACCTAATTTCCTAGGCTAAGCATGTATAGCATATTCTTCCGGTCCGTGGCGGTGCATTTCGGGCTTCGCGGCAGCCCCCCGGCGGTCATTGCGCAAGAGTTTGCCCATTGCCTCATCTCCGCCGCCACGGCACCGGATATTCGACATAGCGGCTTCGTCCCATGGGCGCCGCACGAGATCGCAACAGCCGTCCCAATGGCGACCAGATGGAGCATAACAACCGTAGGTCAGGGTGCGCGCAGCGCTCCCTGACTTCTGTGGTGAGGCTGCGGTAGCCGGATCGTGTCAGGTAGCTCCCGCTGGTCGCAACCTGACCTACGGTGGTCATCACGCCGCGGGCGTGGCTGTGTTCCTGCCCCTTAACCGGTCCGGTTTTATGTCGAATATACCGCCGCGGCACTCGGTGATTGAAAGCACCAAGCCCCTGTGCTATAGGTCGCGGTCATGACCGTGGCGTGTCCGTAAACAGCAATAAAGCACCAGGAACCCAGACCCACGAGGAGGATGTGCAATGAAAAAAACGATGTCGATCCTTGTAGCCATGATTATGTTTTCGTTGCTGCTAATACCCGCGGCCTGGTCCGCCGATACCATCAAGATCGGCTACAACATCCCCCTCACCGGAGACATCCCGAAGGTCGGTGAAGGCACCAAGTTCGCCGCGGAAATGCTGAAAGAATCGATCAACGGGAGCGGTGGCATCAAGGTCGGCGACAAGACCTACCAGTTGCAATTCATTTACGAAGACAACGAATCCAAGGCGGAATCGGCCACCGCGACGGCGCTCAAGCTGATCACCCAGGACCAGGTGCTCGCCGTGATCGGGCCGCAATCCAGCAAACAGGCGGTCCCGGCCGGGGAAGTCTGCGATTCCTACCAGACCCCGATGATTTCGCCCTGGTCCACCAACCCCCAGACCACCAAGGACCGGCCGTACGTGTTTCGGGCTTGCTTCCTGGATCCGTTCCAGGGCCCGGTGGCCGCCAACTTCGTGACCGAGGAATTCGGCGCCAAGAAGGCCGCGGTACTCTATGACATCGCCAGCGACTACCCCAAGGGGCTGGCGGAATACTTCAAACAAGCATTCGAAAAGATCCATGGCCCCGGATCGGTGGTGGCCTTTGAAACCTTCACCACCAAGGACCGCGACTTCAGCGCTCAGTTGACCAATATCATCAAATCCAACGCCGACGTTCTGTTCACCCCGCAATATTATGACGAAGTCCCGCTGATCGCCAAGCAGGCCCACGAACTCGGCTGGACCAAGCCGATCATGGGCAGCGACAGTTGGGGTTCGGCGGAGCTGATGAAGCTCTGCGGCGATGATTGCAAGAACCAATTTTTCAGCACCCACTACGCGGCCGCTGGAGCCAAGGGCGCCACCAAGGCATTCATCGATGCCTACAACAAGAAGTACGGTTACATCCCCGATGACGTCGCCGCGCTCACCTGGGACGCCGTCAATCTGCTGCTCCAGGCCATCAAGGACACCGGCGGGTTGAGCGGTAACCTGGAAAAAGACCGCACCGCGGTCAAGGATGCCTTGGGCAAGATCAAGGACTTCGAGGGCATCACCGGCAACATGACCTTCACCCCCGAGGGGGACCCGATCAAGTGCGCGGTTGTGGTGAAAATCAGCAGCGAAGGCAACTTCGAGTTCTACAAGTCGGTGTGCCCGTAACCGGTGCTGACTGCCGGCTGACTGCCGGCTGATTGCGGCGCAACCCCGCGCGGCCACGGCGGCCGGCTGGAAAACGGCAGCAACCGCCGGCGCCATGGACCGAAGCGGGACCCCTGAACGGGTTGCCACCACCGCTTCGCCGCTGGTAATGCGCCCGTAAGGGCGTCTCAAGCCGAAGCGGTCATTCCGAGCGGGTTTCATCCACCCCTTGACGGCAAGCCGGCCGGGTTTCCGGCCGGCCGCCGCTCAAGGGGATTTTTTCAGCCCTGGTGGCCGCTTGCCCCCCGGCTGGAAGAGCCACGGAGCAAGGAGCGTTTCAACGTGCTCGAAACCTTTCTGCAGAACTTCTTGAACGCCCTGCAATGGGGCAGTTTCTACGCCCTGATCGCCCTGGGCTACACCCTGGTCTATGGGGTGCTGCTGCTGATCAACTTCGCCCACGGCGATATCTTCATGGTCGGTGCCTACATCGGATTTTTTATCGCCACCTTCCTGCTCGGCGGCTACGCCCTGCAACTTCCGTTCGCGCTCGCCCCCGGCGTCGTGTTCGTGGTGACGCTGATCCTCACCATGGTGCTCACCGCCATGGTCGGAGTGAGCCTGGAACGGGTCGCCTACCGGCCGCTCCGGCGCAAGGGCGCCGGCCGCCTGTACGTGGTGATCACGGCGCTGATGTGCGGGCTGCTGCTGGAAAACGGCAACCTGGCCCTGCTCGGAGCCAGTCGCCGGAGCTTTCCGGAACTGATCGAAAAGACCGTCTACAAGTTCGGTGGGGTCACCTTCACCAATGTTAAGGTGCTGGTGATCATCACCACCATCCTGGTCTTCGTGCTGCTCGAGACGATCGTGCGCAGAACCAAACTGGGCATGGCCATGCGCGCCATTTCCTACGACCGCATGGCGGTGCCGCTGATGGGCATTCCCGCCGACACGGTGATCGTGTTCACCTTTATCCTCGGGTCCTCGATGGCGGCCCTGGCCGGAGTTCTGTTCGCGGTCGCCTACCCGGTGCTGGAACCTTACATGGGCGTTCTGATCGGCTGGAAAGCCTTCATCGCCGCGGTGATCGGCGGCATCGGGGAAATCCGCGGGGCATTCGCCGGAGGCTTCCTGCTGGGCTTCGTGGAAATTTTCGTGGCCGCGGTGTTCCCTTCGACCCTGCGCGACCTGATCGGCTTCAGCGTGCTCCTGGTGTTCCTCAGCTTCAAACCCACGGGCATCTTCGGCGTCGCCAAGACCACCAAGATCTAACCCCCCGGAACCGCATCATGCAGCGATACAACGGCTTCATCCTTTTCGCTCTCGGCAGCTTGATCGTGCTCGGCTTGTCTCACGGCAACCTGATCAACGCCTACATTCAGATCACCATCATGTTCATCGGCATCAACATCATCCTCTCCAGTTCGCTCAATATCATCAACGGCTACATGGGCGAATTTTCCTGCGGCCATGCCGGGTTCATGGCGGTGGGAGCGTATGTCACCTCGGTGCTCAACATGTGGCTGTTCGCTTCCGACCGAGTCTTCGGCCCGCCCCTGCTGCCGCCGGCGAGCGCGGTGCTGCTGTTTCCGGTCACGCTGCTGGCCGGCGGCATAGCCGCCGCCCTGGCCGGGCTGCTGGTGGCGGTGCCGTCGTTTCGAACCCGCGGCGACTACCTGGCGATCATCACCCTGGCGGTGAACTACATCGTCAAGAGCTCGATCGAAAACATCCAGGTGATCGGCGGCGCCCGGGGCTTCATGGGGATGCGCAAGGTGGTGCAATCGATGAGCGAGGTGCTCGATGTCCCCTGGGTCATGATCTGGGTGCTGATCGCCACCGGCCTTTCCGTCTGGCTCATCTACCGGTTCGTCAATTCCACTTATGGCAAGGGTATCGTGGCCATCCGCGACGACGAGATCGCGGCGGAGATCATGAGCGTCAATACCCAGCGGATGAAGATGGTGGCGTTCATGCTCTCATCCGGACTGGCCGGGATCGCCGGCGGTCTGTTCGCCAATATCCTCGGCTACATCAACCCGGGCAGCTTCACCATCATGAAATCAACCGAGGTCATGGTCATGGTCTACCTGGGCGGCATGGGTTCACTGAGCGGTTCCGTGTTGAGCGCGGTCGGCTTCACCGTGCTGATGGAGGTGCTGCGCCCCTTGCAACTGTTCAAATGGGTGGTGATTCCGCTGCTCTTGATCGTGCTGATGCTGTTTCGCCCCGAGGGCATCCTGGGCAATCGCGAACTGAGCGATGTCTTCCCGCGACTGAAGCGCTGGTTCGGCACCGAACAGGGAGGAAAATAGGCCGATGGCACTGCTGGAAATCAAGAACCTCTGCCATTACTTCGGTGGGCTGCGGGCGCTTCATCAGTTCGATCTGAAACTGGAGGGCGGGGAACTGCTGGGCTTGATCGGCCCCAACGGCGCCGGCAAGACCACCGTGTTCAATCTGCTGTGCGGGTTCTACCGCCCCAGCGAAGGGGAAATCCTGTTTCGGGGCGAGCGCCTCACCGGCCTGCGCCCGCATGCCGTGACCGCCCGCGGCATCGCCCGCACCTTCCAAAACATCCGCCTGTGGAACGAATTGAGCGTATTCGACAACCTCTGCATTTCCCAGCACCACAACCTGGGTTATGGCTTGCTGGACAGCCTGCTGCGCACCGGCAGGTTCCGAACCAACGAACGCCGGGTGCGGAAACAGGCCGAGGAAATGCTGGATCTGCTGGGGCTCAGCCACGTCGCCCGCGAACTGCCGAAAAACCTCCCTTACGGCCTCCAGCGGCGAGTGGAAATCGGCCGCGCGCTCACCATCCGGCCGCAACTGCTCCTGCTCGACGAACCGGCCGCGGGCATCAACCCCAACGAAGTGGACCAGTTGATCGAGCTGATCCGGTGGATCCGCGATCAGTTCAAACTGACCGTGTGGCTGATCGAGCATCAGATGCGGGTGGTGATGGCGGTCTGCGAAACGCTCAAGGTGCTCGATTTCGGTGAAACCATCGCGGCCGGCACCCCGGCTGAAATCCGGAGCAATAAACGGGTCATTCAGGCCTATCTCGGCGATCAGGAACCGGCTTATGCTTGAGGTCAGTAATCTGCATGTGCGTTACGGCAACATCCAGGCGCTGCACGGCATTTCCTTTCAGGTGAAATCGGGGGAAATGGTGGCGCTACTGGGCGCCAACGGCGCCGGCAAGACCACCACGCTGATGAGCATCATGCGCCTGCCGCCGCCCGAGGGGCCGGTGGTTGCGGAGGGCGCCATCCGCTACCGGGAGCGCGATCTGCTGCCGGTGCCGGCGCACGCGGTGGTCGCCGAACACGGGATCGGCCTGGTGCCCGAGGGCCGCCACATCTTCGGCAACCTGACCGTCAATGAAAATTTGAAACTGGCCACCTACGCCCGGCGCGACCCGGCGCAGATCGCTTCCGATTACGATCGGGTGTTCAGCCTGTTTCCGCGCCTGGCCGAACGCCGCCATCAACGCAGCGACACCCTGAGCGGCGGCGAACAACAGATGCTGGCCATGGGCCGGGCCTTCATGAGCGGGGTCCAGTTCATTTTGCTGGACGAACCTTCCATGGGCCTGTCGCCGCTGCTGATGCAGGAACTGTTCCGGGTGCTCAAGCAACTGAACGAAGCCGGCACCACCATCCTGGTGGTGGAACAAAACGCCCACCTGGCCCTGAAATACTCGCATCGGGCCTATGTGCTGGAAGCGGGTCGGATCGTGATCCAGGGGGATTCGGCCGAACTGGCGCAAAACCCCGAGGTGCGCAAGGCCTACCTGGGCTGAACCGCGCGCCGAATCAGGTCGGGCCTCGGTCGGGAGGTCTTGATCTTCGCTCACCGGAATTTTGAGCGCCCGTCGCCTTATCCTAAATATGTCATTTCGAGCGATAGCGAGAAATCTCGCTCCTCGGCGCGCGACGCACCTCGAATCGTCGAGATTTCTCTTTTCACTACCCTCCGTTCGAAATGACAAAAAGGTATTCTCCAATAGGACATTAGGCGATCCCCGTGGCTTCCTCGGCAGCGGCTGCCAGGCATGCTCCCCTTGCGGTTGCCGTTAACGGATCTTCGGTCAGCACCACTTCGGAGATGGGAAGCGCAAACCGAAACTCCTTGAAGATCTTTCGGAAGCGATCGAGAAAACCCGCCGGCATTACCGTTCCGCCTCCAAGAACCAGTGGTAATGGCTGATGAATCTTCGGCAGATTGGTGGTGCCTTCGATCGCCTGCTGCAATCGTTGGAGGACACCGCGGATGAGATGATCGTGGAATATTTGGAGGGCATGTTCCACTCGGTTCGCGGGCCCACGCCCTAGATCCAGCTCGGTTTCCTTGATGATCCTCACTTCCGATACCGACATTTCGGTTACTTCCGAGGCGGACCGATCGATGAAGTCGCCGCCCTTGCCATAGCTGAAGGTCAATACCGGTACCGAGAAATAAGACAGGCACCCGTTGCACATACCGGCACCGAGACTGATTCCGATGCCGTTGAATTGGTTATCGGCCAAGGCGGCCAGAACGGTGGCATGGCCTTCATTGACCAGACGGACTCGATAGCCCAGGCTCATGAACATGTCTTGAAGCACGGCTTGGTGATGCAGCAAGCGAGCTTCCTGTTCGGGCGCAACGGCGGGCACCGAGAGACACAAGGTTTCGCCCAATTTTTCCGGCCGGCTCACCAGCATCTCACTGATTTTTCGCACCACCCATTGAGCCTTCGACTCGGTCGGGTTGAGGAGTCCATCACGCATCGGCCGATGCAATTCGGCATCCATGACCAGTGCGAATTTGCCGGCTTCGTCGCCGATGATGATGAGCGTGCCGTCATCCTGAAAATAGCTGATGCGATTGTGTTCCAGAAGGTCTTCGGTGAACTTGCGATAAGGAAGTTCGAAGAAGGCGTTCAGTTGCCCCTGGGTGGAAAAACCACCGTCCGCCTGGCGACAGGCCACAATGTGACAGCTGCCCACGTCGAATCCCAGGGGTTTGCCGGACCGTTGCGGTTCCGCGGTTGCGCCTTGTGGTGTTGCCGCGCTACCGATATCGAATTGTTCAGGACCCAGTTGGTTATCAGTCATCAGTTCCTCCTCGTCGCTTTTCCTGCCATCCCATTTTGCCCTATTCGCGAATCTTGATCGCCGGGGGATCCCGCAATCTCAAAGCAGTGTTGCATCCGTTCTTGCCTCGAACCAAGCCAGCCTTTCCATGACCTCGATCTTGCCCTGGGCGAGCACCTTGCGTTCCAGGTCCAGTTCATTGGATCGGCGTTCCAGCGCGAGATATCGATCCTGACATTGCTGCAATGCAACCTGAAAGTCCTTCTCCACCTCGGCTGCCTGCTTTCGCTCGATTTCGATCTGTTGGTGCAATCTCAGGATTTCCGATTCTTTCATCTTCAGCTCGATCTCCAGGATCTCCAATCGATCCGGCGCCATTACCGCTTTCAGGGAGTGGTCCTGTTCGCGGCTCGCGAGGTCGCGGGAGCGATCGGGACGAGGTTTCGACCGTTCGGAGCGTTCCTGTTCGATTTTCGCAATGTGCCGGTCTTTTTGGGTCAGGGCCTGGGCCAGTCGATCCCGATCGGCAGCCAGGTCCTGCTTGAATTCCTCAAGCTGCTTGATGGTCTCGTCCATCTCCGCGAGGCGACTCTGTGCGGCATCGAGGCGTTCTTGCAGGGATCGATGGCGATTCTCCCACTCCTCCCGTTCCCGGGTCAGGTTGTCGAGGGTTTCCTGAAGCAATGCCTTAGTCAGTTGGATTTCTTCCTGATCCTCAACGGTGCTTTCCTCGGAAGCCGCGAGATGTTTTTCAGCCGAGTCGGTTTCCGGGATGGGTTCGGATAGGCAATCGACCGTCTTCATGTCCTGCTGCAGCGCATCGAACGTCAATTCGGGAAGCGCCAGGCCGTTTTCCGCTGAAAGGCTCGGACTCATATCCAGGTTGAAATCGAGCTCGGTTGGAAAATAGCCGTTGATTACCCGCTTCAGTTCCGCCCTCTCCACGGGTTCGCGGAGCAGATAGTGTACCGTTCCATTGGCCAGTGCATCCTCTTCTTCCGCCCGCATTGGGTTGGAAATGAGCAGTATCCGCACCACATCCGGACACTCCGATGCAAGCCGGCTGAACCATTCCAGGGTTGGAATACCGGTCAGGTCCCTGCTGGCAATGACGAGATCGATCGGATTTCCCTTCAGGAACTCGTTTGCCCGATCTGGGCCCTTGGTCACGTACACGTCGTAATCCTGAACCAAGATTTCGCCCACCGCTCGAGCTTTGTTGGTATCAGGGTGGACCACTAGGATGGGTGGTTTTTTCGCCATCGTTTCCGGCTCCCTAGCAAACTGGTGGATGGTAAGGGAAGTGAGAATCCCTTAACCTGCTGAATTCATTGCGGGCAGTTGCCACGCTCCGCCCGCCCAGACCTTCCCCGGCATGGGTCCGGTGCATGTTGTAAACCATCATTGGCAAATGAACAACCAGTTCGTTAGTAGTGGTCCTCCTGATCACGCCAATCGTGCCCGAGACAAACCATGGGTGAACCGCAAACATGCAAGGAAAGCCAAGATCAGCGCCGGACGAGTCTTGCCGAACGAATTTTCCGTGTCGTTGCACGCGCCCCCCAAACTTGTCGGATTGATGCCGAAAGATCCATGGATATTCGAGATGGAAACCGGGTCTTCCGGATGAGATCCTAGGTGGCCGCCGCTAACCTGGTTCAGCCTTCCGTCCAACCTCCAGGGAACGAGAGACTGATTGTCGATTGACCCTGAGGAAACCGATCTGGTATCTTATACTCGACGCGACCGTGAATTGCGCTTTTGTGGCAGGGTTTTCTTAACCATGCCGCTTTTGTGAAAGAGGTTTTCTCGACCGGATCAACAGGATTGATGATTATCCATTTCATCGTGTTGATCCGGTCAAAAAGCTCGGGTTGTTACCGTGCGCGGTATGAAATCCCATGAGTTGGTTCCAAGCCGACCGATGTTCAATGGCGTAGATGTTCAATACCGTAACGGATAGTTAATATGTACGCTTCGACCAAATCAAACGCCGCCGACGCACAGGGGCTTTCCGGCCTATTCGACGATGGCGAACGCAAGGCCTTGTTTCGAAAATACCTTTTCTTCCTGGGTTGGTTGGAAGCCCTCATCTTCGTTATGTGTTGGTTTTATCAGTTGGGAACCGACGGTTATGACCGATTTGGACCGATCGAGGTCCCGTTTCCATGGAAGGCCTACTTTCTGGTGGCTTTTCTGGCGCCGGTGGCGATCACCTTCCTGATTGGAGTGGTGATCGTCGGCTTCAATCGCTATCTGGGAAAAACCGATGGGGCGACGCAGTCGGTTGCTCATTCTGGAGCGCCCTCGAATGGCGATGGAGCCAGGACCGACGTTGCGGCCGCGGCCGGTAGGGTTGACAAGGTGGTGGGCCTGGCGCGTTGGCTGGAAAAGCTTCCGTACCTGGCGCTGCTGCTTTTATTGGGCGCGGCTATCGGCATCATCTATCACCTGGATGTGGTGATGGGCTTTATCGGTGCGGTCGGCGAAAAGACGATCAAGGCAATCACGATCGGCGCCGCCGCGCTGCTGGCCGTGCTGGCGCTGCTGGCGTTCATTCTGCTGTTGTTCAACTACAAACTGCGCAAGCAGGCCATGGATTATCGCTACCGGACCCAGGTGGCGGAACGGTTCGGGCTGGTCATTCTGGACGACAATACGGTGCTCAACCACGCGGGGCAACTGCTCATCCGGGGCAGGAAATGGAAAGATTCAGTGCCGCTGCTCACCGCGGAAGCCGGTACCCCGAAGCCGGCGGCACCGCAACCGGTCGAACCCGAAGCCAAGTCGGTCGTGATCAATCCCGAATGAAGTCCCCGGCCGAATTTCCGGAACGTGTTCTTCAAACCATTTCCCGATACCACATGATTTGCCCCGGCGACCGAGTACTGGTGGCTGTTTCCGGGGGCCCCGATTCGATCGCCCTGCTCCATGTGCTGCGTGCGCTGGCCGCTGAACTGCGGCTTTCAGGGCTCGGCGTTGCCCACTTCAATCATCACCTGCGTGACGCTGCTTCCGATGAAGACGCCGGGTTCGTCGTCGATTTGTGTCGGGATCTTGGCCTGGACTGTCGAACGGGCGGCGAGGATGTGGCGGCTTATCAAAAGGGTACCGGCCTTTCCCTGGAAATGGCCGCGCGCCAATGCCGCCGCCGGTTTCTCTTGAATGCCGCAAGCGCGGCGCAAGCACAAAAAATCGCCCTCGGCCACAATGCCAACGATCAGGCCGAGGAAGTCTTGCTGCGCCTGATCCGCGGCACAGCTCCCGGGGGCTTGAGCGGGATGCGGCCGACCACGGCCGAAGGTCTGATCCGGCCGCTGCTTGGCCTGGAGCGGAGCGAAATCCTACAATACCTGACGGATAACGGTTTTCCTTATCGCACCGATATCAGCAACCTGGAACCTTGCTGCGACCGCAATCGCCTGCGCCTGCGGGTGCTGCCCCGGTTGCGCGAGCACTTCAACCCGAAGCTGGTTCAAACCCTGTGCCGTCACGCCGATCTCGCCCGAGAAGAAGAAGCCTGGTGGGACCAAGCGCTTGACCCGCTCTGGCGGCGCCTAGTGATCTCGGAACAGACGGGCCGCATCGTGCTCCAACGCCGGCTTCTGGTCTCTGCTCCGGAGGTGGTCGGCCGCCGCTTGCTGAAGCGGGCCTTGATCCGGCTGAGCGGCTCGTTTTATGGCTTGCAGCGGGTGCATCTCGATCTGCTGCTGCGCTTGGCGGTATCCAAACGCAGTACGGGGTGCATCCATCTGCCCGGGAACATCCGGGGACGCAACGAATACGATTGTTTCTCTGTTTCTGTCGAAGCGGTAGCGGAACATCCCCTTGTCCTTCGAATCGATGCTCCGGGGACTTTTCAAGTGGCAGGACTCACCTTAAAGGTTTCGTCAAGCAGCGGAAATGGGGCATCGGGATTCATTCCGGATCGAG
>Ga0100396_1003178_pt1 | contig 10718 bp, 10 predicted proteins | sample CryGeymeta201520_FD_81551 | JGI IMG/M metagenome (GOLD analysis project Ga0100396, IMG submission 81551) | Groundwater microbial communities from Crystal Geyser aquifers in Utah, USA - Crystal Geyser metaG 2015-20 | ecosystem: Environmental > Aquatic > Deep subsurface > Groundwater | place: USA... | reverse complement strand
CAGGAGCCGATCGTGACCGCCGACCTGGTGCTGTGCGCGCCAGTGGTCGCCCGAGAGGCGAAAGCGCAGAATAAAACGCTAGAAGAACACTACGCCCACCTGCTGGTACATGGCGCGCTGCACGCCCAGGGCTGGGATCATGAACTGGATGAAGACGCACAAGTGATGGAATTGCGCGAGAGCGAGATCATGGCGCGGCTGGGGTTTGAGAATCCGTATTGAAATAGATGGGCATTAACTGGGATGGTTCATTGGGCGCAGCTTCAAATCCATCGTCTTGATCGAGCGTAAAGCCTGCTCCACCTGCGCCAGAGTCTTGTAGGTGCGCACGCAAATAGGCGCATTCATGCGCGCAGCCTTGACCATCGTGCGGTTGATGTATAGCCCGTCCAATGCCGCCTCAGCGTAAGCCCCGGTCAACACTACCCTTGCGCGCACGAGGTGGATTTGCCATCTGCACCGCACCCTGCGCCACCAACGTGCGAATGGCACTGATGCGCAACGCCGTGACCCAGGCCACATCGACACCCTTGCTCATCTAATCAATGGCCTTTTGCGCGATCATGCCCCGCTCTCCCACCATCACCATGCACTTGATACCAGATATTGCAGCGGTTTTAGGTCGTTGTCGTTGCTTCTGGCGGGAGTTTGTCCTCGGCCATGATGCAGCGGTTGCGTCCGGTTTCCTTGGCGCGGTAAAGCGCTGCATCCGCGCGACCCAAAGCATCTTCAATGCTTTTGCCTGCTGCAATCAGACTCACGCCCATGCTCACTGAGACGTTGTGACAACCTTCGATGGGAGTTTTTTCAATAGCGAGCCGGATGTTTTCTGCCAGCGCAAATCCGTCGGCTGCATCGGTATTGGGTGCCACCACCAAAAACTCCTCACCGCCCCAACGAACCAGCAAATCAGACCCACGCAGCAAGTCTTTGGCAGCGCGCGTGATGGCCTTGAGCACTTGGTCTCCCTGCTCATGGCCGTAGGTGTCGTTGATTCTTTTGAACTTATCCACGTCCATCATGATCAGCGTGAACGGCAGCCCCTCTTTCTGGCTATGGGCGTATTCTCTTTGCATGAATTCGTTGGCACTGCGTCGGTTGGCCGCGCCTGTGAGGGTGTCGGTCATCGCCATGTCGCGCAGTTGGCGCATAAGGTCGGCTTTTTCGTGACCCCACTCGATAATATTTAACCCAAAACTTGCGAGCGCGCCAAGATCTGCCATCACTTCCAGCCATTCGCGTGGAAAGTTGTGGCGGCGATCAAGCATCAAACACAAAGCGCCCAAGGTTTTTGCAGCCTCATCAAACATGATGGATTCCGCCACTATTGGTGTGCCAACAATGGTGCGGACTCCCATTGCATGGAAAAACCTTAGATCTCTTTGGCCTCCAATTTTGGCCAACGAATCAGCGATGACAAACTCTCCCTGCATGAGGGCTGACAACACACCCAGGCTTTTACCTCGGGACAATTGCAGCATGTCTTCGCAGCCCTTAACAAAACTGACGCGATCTTGGTCGTCGCGTGACATGCACGCATCGAGTTGCATGACATCGTTCGCGTCCTTGTGCAAAAACGCTACGCCCACAATACCAGGACACTTTCGTAGCTCTTGGCACATCAAAAATGACAGCTCATTCACGTCTTTAATGCCCATCAACGCTTGCTGTAATTTAGAGCGAACAAGCAGCAGCACTTTAAGCTCGCGCTCCACTTGCAGCAGGCTCTCGGACTTGAGTTTGTCGGCCAAAAAATAGTTGACACCGCGCAGCTCACACCGGGTTTGAAGGTGCTCACCGTGGGTGTTGTAGGTTGCCACGCCGTTGAGCGCAACGTCTAAAATTGAGCCATCCTTGCGGCGCAGCTGGCAGACAACCGTTTCAGTGCGCCGGTTGGTGTGGGTAGTGATAAGCGCCTGTTGCACAGCACGGCGACTTTCGGGGTTCACGTAGTCTTCAAATGGAGTCCCTATGACTTCGTCAATGGTGTATCCCATCGCATCCAACCAGGTTGCATTGAGATCGACAATGTCTCCACGGTCATCCAGGCGTTGTGTCATGTCAAACGCATCGACTTTGAGTGTCATGTCTTGCACGCGGCGCGTCAATTCTGCTGAAAGGTAAGGGCTTAGGCAGTAGTGCTTGAGTCCATGCGGCATCAAGTCCAAAAGCCAAGCAGCCGCGCTAGCTGGGCACAAAGCCAGCGTTTCCATACCTGAGCGCAACCCCATCAATTCACCTAATGACCGTACATGTGTGGGTCGGGTAAAGCTCTCCAAATCAAGGACTAACAAGTCGATGACCCTCTGTTTGAGCAGAGTGGCAGCGTCCTCTGTCGTGGTCACGAAATGCCGTCGCCCAATTTGCGTTTTGCATTCGGTTTCGAATTGCCTTCTGCGATCTGTGTCGGTTCCAACAAATAACACTTCGTGGGTAGTTTTTTGATCTTTGCTTTGCATGGCCGCCATATTCATATCAATTCGTTTGTCTCAACAGAAAGCTTTTAGTTGACGTTGGATGTCTAGTCAACCCCATTCTTACCCTAGGTCTCTAGCGCCGAGGCCAGTTGCCCAATGTGCAGTCCAAGTTGTGCCATTTTTTCATGGCAAATAGTCCGACACGAAACATCATGAAGTCTGCTGGCTCAACACATTGCAGTGACAGAGATCCAATCGCTTAAAAACAACTATGGCATGGGCTTGGGGCGATAAGATGCCTTTGAGCGTGGTAGTTTGAGCGTGGTAGTTTGAGCGGTCGCGACAGCCTAAACCCAAATAATCAATTAGCCTAGATTCCTCAGTTGACCGCTTGTTTTCTTCAATAAATGCATATGGATTTGGATTATCCCAAACAATCCATTAGGCGGAACTTCGCGCCTGCATGATGCCAGGCGGCGTGATTTGCGGCCATTTTGCCCGTTCGTTCGTCGTCCATAGCTACGGCTATGAACGCCTCTCGGCCAGCCAAACTGCCTTGCAACTCACCTCGCCATGCATTCATGCCCTAATGGATTGTTTGTGATGAAATTTATTCGCTTCCGCGCCCATTGGCTTTTCCACTGGCCATGTATTCCTTGCCGCGCACCTCTGTCCAGTACATCCAGATCAGCGACACCCAGACCACGCCATACATCAGCATGAAGGCGCTGGAGCGAATGCCGGTCAGGTCCATCAGGCCGCCGAACATGATGGGTAAAAGAAAGCCCCCCATGCCACCGGCCAGGCCAACGATGCCGCTAACAGCGCCAATGTTGTGGTGGTAGTCGTCGCTGATGTACTTGAACACGCTGGCCTTGCCAAAGCCCCACGCCACGCCCAAGGTGAACATCAGCATGGTGAAGGTGTAAACATTCAGGCCGACGTGAAAGGTCTGCGGGCCGTTCACGGTGGCAATGGTGAAATCGGTTTGCGGGTAGCTCAGCAAAAACAGGCAAATCCAGCTCACCCACAGCACCCACCAGGTCATGGAGTGCGCGCCGTATTTGTCAGATAACCAGCCACCAAAGGCGCGCAACACGCCGCCGGGCAATGAGAAGCAGGCTGCCAGCAGGGCGGCGGTGCGGATGTCCAGGCCAAACTCGCCGACGTAGTACTGCACCATCCAGAGGCTCAGAGCCACATAGCCACCAAACACAATGCTGTAGTACTGGCAATATTTGAAAACGGTGGGGTCTTTCAAGGCTTTGAGCTGCGCCATGAAGGGCACTTGCTTGGCCGCATGGTGGTCTGGGTCGCTGTGTGAGAACAGCCAGAACATGACCACCGTGCCAAGCATGATCAAGGCGTAAACCTTGGGCACCATGGTCCAGCCGAAGCCCACCATAATTGCAGGCGCAACAAACTTGTTCAGTGCTGCTCCGGCGTTGCCCATGCCGAAGATGCCCATGGCAAAGCCTTGTTGTTTTTTGGGGAACCAGCGCGCCACATAAGGCGTGCCGACCGAGAACGAGCCGCCAGCCAGCCCGACAAACAGGCCAATCACCAGGTAGTGCCAATAGGCGGTGGCGTAGGTCATCAGCCAGATGGCGGGCACGGTGCAGGCCATCAGCACGGCAAACACAATGCGCCCACCAAACTTGTCAGTCCAGATGCCTAGCGGCACGCGGATAAGTGAACCGGTGAGCACCGGCATGGCCATCAACAGACCCGATTGGGTCGAGTTGAGGTCTAACGCTTTTTTGATCGGGATGCCGATCACCGCAAACATCATCCACACCATGAAACACACGGTGAAGGCGAAGGTGCTGACGATCAGTACCGAGAGGGCTTGCCCTTTCTTGGTCATATAAAACTCCTGTTTTTAAGTGACCAGACTGTAGGGTTCAGACCCGTTTTGCGGTATCCCTCTGAGGAACGGTAGCGGCGGATCAATGGAACTATGTGTGTGTTTGCCGCCATAGTTCCAAAGAACTAGTCGCTCATTTTTTTGGATGTGAGGTGCTTGCTTGATATATGATTCATGCAAAATGAATCTTTAATTGACTTTATTTGCCAATGCAAGTGCAAATGTGTCGCCCAGCAAAACCCATTTTTTTTAAGGAGTTCTACAGCATGAATCAAGTCAAAGCCACAGGCTTTACCAAGCAGATGGCCCGCAACATGTTTTATGGCGGGTCATTGTTTTTTATTCTGCTTTTTGCCGCGCTGATTTTCGACAGCGAACGCAAAATTCCGACCCGATCCAACGCCGAGGCCATTACCCCGGCGGTTGAGCGCGGCAAACGCCTTTGGGAAACCCGCAACTGCATTGGCTGCCATACCCTGCTGGGTGAAGGCGCCTACTTTGCCCCTGAACTGGGCAATGTATACAAACGCCGCGGTCCGGACTTCATCAAGGCCTGGATTGCCTCGCAACCCACGCACATCCCCGGTCGCCGCCAGATGCCCCAGTTCAACTTTACCGAGGCACAACTTGACGACATGGTGGAGTTCTTGCGTTGGACTAACAACGTGAACACCGAGAACTGGCCGCCAAACATTGAAGGCTGATGCGTCACGCCCGTCTGAACTCAATAGGAACCACAACATGCAAGCGATCACACTCAAATACAAATCCCAGGGGGTGGCGAAGTATTACTTCATCGCCGCTCTGGCACTCTTTACCGCCCAAATCCTGTTTGGCATCACACTCGGGCTGCAGTATGTGATTGGCGACTTGGCCTTTCCATACATCCCCTTCAACCAGGCACGCATGGTGCATACCAACCTGCTGATCGTCTGGCTGCTGTTTGGTTTCATGGGCTCGGCCTATTACCTGGTGCCCGAAGAAGCTGAAACCGAGCTCTACAGCCCCAAACTGGCGCTGGTGCTGTTCTGGATTTTTCTGGCTGCAGGCGCGCTAACCATTGTGGGCTACCTGGCGGTGCCCTACGCCAAGCTGGCGGAGCTCACCGGCAACGAGTTGCTGGCTACCATGGGACGCGAGTTTTTAGAGCAACCGCTGCCCACCAAACTCGGTATTGTGGTGGTTGCCTTGGGCTTTCTGTTCAACATCAGCATGACGGTGCTCAAAGGGCGCAAGACCAGCATTGCATTGGTGCTGTTGATGGGCTTGTGGGGGCTGGCGTTGATGTTTTTGTTCAGCTTTGTCAATCCGGCCAACCTGGTGCGTGACAAGATGTACTGGTGGTTTGTGGTGCACCTGTGGGTGGAAGGCACCTGGGAGCTGATTCTGGGTTCGCTGCTGGCGTTTGTGTTGATCAAAACCACCGGGGTTGACCGCGAGGTGATTGACAAGTGGCTCTACGTGATCATTGCCATGGCGCTGATCACCGGCATTCTGGGTACCGGTCACCACTTCTTCTTCATCGGCATGCCGGGTTACTGGCTGTGGGTGGGCAGTATTTTCTCGGCCATGGAACCGATTCCCTTCTTCATGATGACGGTGTTTGCCTTCAACATGGTGCAGCGCCGCCGTCGTGACCATGCCAACCAGGCCGCCTTGTTGTGGGCCGTGGGCTGCTCGGTGGTGGGCTTTCTGGGTGCGGGCTTGTGGGGCTTTATGCACACCTTGGCCCCCATCAACTACTACACCCACGGCACACAAATCACGGCGGCGCACGGTCACCTGGCGTTTTATGGCGCTTACGTGCTGGTAGTGATTGCCATGATCAGCTATGCCATGCCGACACTGCGCGGCCGTGAGGCCAACAGCCGCCGGGCGCAAAGCTTTGAGATGTGGTCGTTCTGGATCATGACCATCAGCATGGGCTTGATGGTGCTGGCCTTGACGGGCGCAGGCATTTTGCAAGTCTGGTTGCAACGCATGCCCACTGAAGGTGCCATGCCTTTCATGGCCACACAAGACCAATTGCGCTTCTTCTACTGGCTGCGTGTGGCTGGCGGTGTCAGCTTCCTGCTGGGTCTGCTGACCTACCTGTACAGCTTCTTTGCGGCCCCCGGTGCGGATGAAGACGAGGTGGTCGTGCCCAACGGCATGATGCACCGGCGTGTCATGCCTGCACGGGCTTAAGACGATGCCAGCCGTTCCGTTTTACGCTGAGCAGGCCGGTGAATGCACGCTGTTTGAACACGCCTGGCGCAAGCAACTGCCGCTGCTCATCAAAGGCCCCACGGGCTGCGGCAAAACCCGTTTTGTCGAGCACATGGCGGCGCGCCTGCAGCGGCCGCTGGTCACCGTGTCCTGTCACGATGACCTCAGCGCAGCTGACTTGGTGGGGCGATTTTTGATTGGCAACGGCAGCACCCAGTGGTCGGACGGACCACTGGCACGGGCTGTTCGCATGGGGGCGATTTGTTACCTTGACGAGGTGGTGGAGGCGCGCAAGGACACCACCGTGGTGCTGCATCCGCTGGCAGATGACAGGCGTGTTTTGCCGATGGAGCGCACCGGCGAAGAATTGATCGCCCCGGCGGAATTCATGCTGGTGATTTCTTACAACCCGGGTTACCAAAACCTGCTCAAGGGGCTCAAACCCAGCACCCGCCAGCGCTTTGTCAGCCTGAGCATGAACTACCCCACGCCGCAGGTTGAGGTGGGCATTGTGAAAAAAGAGGCCGGTGTGTCCGAGGCGCAAGCCCAACAACTGGTGCAATTGGCTAAAGCCCTGCGCTCGCTCACCGAGCATGATCTGGAAGAAACTGCCAGCACCCGTTTGCTGGTGTCGGCGGGTCGATTGGTGGCTTCTGGTTTGCCGCTGCACACGGCTTGCCAGGCCGCCATCATTGATGCCCTGACCGATGACCTTGCCACCGCACAGGCTTTGACTGAAGTGGTGCGTGCGCTGTTTGGCGATGCCGCCCGCGACTGATTCAAGGGTGAAGGTGATGCGCACAGTTCAACCGGGTCGACTCAACCCGGCCCGATTGCAGTCGTGGCGGTTGGCCACACAAACTGGCTTCTTTGTTTTGTTTGTGCTGGCTCCAGCCCTCAATCTGTTGCGTTTTGACTTGTATGAAACCCAGCTTTGGTTTCTGGGTCAACGCTGGTCTCTTGGCATTGATGCGCTGGCTAGCGGGCAAATCGATGCCACTGCCGCAGCACTGCAACTGGTGTGGCGCGCCTTTGTGCCGACGTTGCTGCTGATTGCCGTTTTTTTGGGCGTGGCCTACCGCTATGGTCGCTTGTATTGCGGCTGGCTATGCCCTCATTTCTCGATGGTGGAAGGCCTCAATGCCCTGCTGCACCGAGCTTGTGGCAAATTGAGCCTTTGGGACAAACGACCTACGCCGCGCGCAGGAGCCACCCCCCAAGCACGTTGGTGGCCTTTGTTTGGTCTGAGTTGTGCCCTGATGGGTTTTGTTTGGGCCATCACGCTGCTGACCTACCTGCTGCCGCCTGCCGTGATTTGGGGCGGCTTGCTGCACGGCAGCCTAACCCCCAATCAAACCCGGTTTTTGTGGATTGCCAGCACGCTCTTCACGCTTGAATTCGCCTTTGCCAGGCATTTGTTTTGCCGCTTTGGCTGTGCCGTGGGTTTGTTTCAAAGCCTGGTCTGGATGGCCAACCCCAAAGGCATGGTGGTGGCCTTTGCGCGTGAACGGGCACGCGACTGTAAAACCTGTGACCAGCCCCGAGGCTCGGCTTGCGACCACGCCTGCCCCATGCGCCTGAACCCGCGCAACATCAAACGCATGATGTTCTCATGCGTGCAGTGCGGCCAATGTTTAACAGCGTGTGATGCCACACAACAAGCACAGCGGCGCACGCCCAACCTGGAATGGCAGGTGGGGCTGGAGGCGCTGCGCGAAACCCTGCGCCAGCGCAAGCGCCCCGAAACGGAGCGTGACTGATGGAAGAAATGGTTGGCAAGTGGTGGCATAACACTATTACTTCGATAGCTGGTTGCGCATATCCAGAAAGGGCTGCAAGCCTAAAAGACATGCAAAAAGCGATTGGCATCATGTTTCGCGCTGCTGGCGGAGCAGCGGCGTTGCGGGTTGCACCGGCCAGCGCGCAAGCGGTGGGCGGGCAACGCCACTGGTTGCAAAAGCTCGCCGGCAGCGGACTGCGTGCTGACTGCGCACAAATCGAGCCTGATGTGCTTGCCTTGCCCGCCGTGTTGGCCATTTTTGACTCCAAACCGCTGAACCAGGATCTGTACTTTTGGCTGGCCATGCAGGCAGCCAGTTTTGAGCCTACCGGGCATTGGATCAATGACAACGTCCTTGCAACGCGGCGGGCGTTGACCCGCTTTCCGGGCTTTGCCAAACGTTACCAGGCCTTGCTGCAAGCCCATTTGGCGCAACGTCCCAAGCTGACCTGCCTTGACACGGCAGCAGCCTGCAAGGTGGCCGACCTAGCAGAGGCCGCCGTGCAAGCGGCACTGCAGGGGCAGGGCATCAGCCCAGTGCCTTATCTGCCCCAAGATGTGGCACCGGTCTGGCTTTGGCTCCAGGCTACTACGGCTGTGGGCCATGGAGCCAGCGGCCAAGCCACCCCCGCGCCCAGCCGTCCGGCATCGGCATCCAATGCACAACGCCGACGCACCCAGGCTACCCAGCATGAGCAAAGCCGCAACGCCATGGTATTGCCGTTTCGGGCTGAAGCCCTGATGTCGTGGAGCGAGATGGTGCACGTCAATCGCAGCAGCGACGATGAAGAAGACGGCAACGCCATCAACGCCGCCAATGACATGGACAAACTATCGGTGGCTACTGATGGGCAGTCACTGGCTTCTCGCGTGAAATTTGATCTGGATTTACCCAGTGCCAGTGCTGACGATCAGCCTTTGGGGCCTGGTGTCCATCTGCCTGAATTTGATTACCGCAAAGGTGTTCTGCTGCCTGACCACTGCCTGGTGCAGGTCATGCAAGCACAACACTGTGCCCCCTTCACGCCAGCGCCAGAGTTGCGCGTGACCGCGCGCCAATTGCGCCGCCGTCTGGAAACCATGCGTGATGCACCGCGCGCTCTGCACGGCCAAGACAGCGGTGACGATATCGATCTGGATGCCTGGGTGCGCTTTAGCGCCGACCAAACCGGCCAGGCTGGCTGGCATACCGACACCCCAGCCATTTACACCCGCCAGGCGCGTCACGAGCGCAGTTTGGCTACCTTGTTGCTGGCTGATTTGTCACTTTCTACCGATGCTTACGCGACAGCGAAAGTCAGAGTGATTGATGTCATTCGTGACGCATTGTTCGTGTTTGGCGAGGCGCTTCACGCCACCGGCGACCCTTTTGCCATGTGGGGGTTCAGCTCGGTACGCCGCCAGCATGTGCGCATGCAACACCTTAAAACTTTTTCAGAGGGGTGGTGTGACACTTGTCGAGCCCGTGTCGGCGCTATCAAACCAGGCTATTACACACGTATGGGCGCGGCTCTTCGCCACGCCACTGGTCAACTTGCAGCCAGACCCGAGCAGCGTCGTTTGTTGATGCTGCTCACCGATGGCAAACCCAATGACCTGGATGTGTATGAAGGACGATACGGTCTGGAAGATACCCGTCAGGCCGTGCACGAAGCACGCACGGCTGGAATGATCCCGTTTTGCGTCACCATTGATGAGCAGGCGCACGACTACCTGCCGATGCTGTTTGGTCAGAACGGTTATGCCTTGGTGCGCAGACCGCAGGATTTGATCAAACAGCTCACCCAGGCCTGGGCCACGTTGTCGCGCTGAGGAGATCAACGAGCCGTCACATGATGCAGCAAAGTAAGCATTTTTCTGGCAATTTTATTTAATTCATTTAAAATGAATCTTTAACTTTCTGGAGCTATCCGATGACTTCCTGCGCAACCGGCCACGTTAACCCCGAAGCTGTTTATCCGTTTGATGCGCGCGGCGTGGCCAAACGCTTTCGCCATGCAGCCATTTTTGGTGCACTCGATACACTGCAACCGGGTGAGACCATGCGTTTTTGCAATGACCACGATCCCATCCCCTTGTTGCATCAGCTCAATACGCGTTATGGCGATGCTGTGACAATTCAATACGTGCAACGCGAACCCGGCGCGATCGTGATTGATTTTGTTTGCCGTTAAATCTGATTTGAATGGAACTTTGTCATGACTTTTGTGGTGACTGAATCGTGTATCAGTTGTAAATACACAGACTGCGTTGACGTGTGTCCGGTAGATGCTTTCCGTGAGGGTTCCAATTTTCTGGTGATTGATCCAGATGAATGTATTGACTGTGCCGTGTGTGTACCGGAATGCCCGGTCAATGCCATTTATGCAGAAGAAGACGTTCCTGCAAATCAGCAAGATTTCATTGCACTTAATGCTGACTTAGCACCCCAATGGAAAACAATTGT